>ULWX01053869.1_pt1 | contig 97543 bp, 73 predicted proteins | sample 1960851 | NCBI WGS metagenome assembly ULWX01 (sample SAMEA4835826, study PRJEB28245) | human gut metagenome | biome: gut microbiome; material: fecal sample | place: Denmark | collected 2008 | reverse complement strand
TCAAGTCTGTTTTGTCAAGAACTTTTTTTCATTTTTTGAAACTTTTTCTTTCAATCGGTTTTGTCCGATCTGTTATCTCAAATGCGACAACTCTGATATCCTATCATGTGTTGTTCTGTTTGTCAACAACTTTTTTGTTGCCCGCTGTCAGATCATGTCATGTCCCGCGGTCAGCTTGACTATGTTACCATCTGAGTATTATTTTGTCAACCCATTTTTTCCAAAAATTTCACTTTCTTATGTGTACTTTCGCAAAGTGAATTTTACTGTTTCAGTTCATCTTTCCAGAAAAGATATATTTCCACCGTATTTTATTTCAATATCGCATCCATCGCATCTTTCACTGACCTCACACCAGTCAGGCGGATTCCCTTTGGCACAGATCCACTGTCCTTCATGGAATCCAGGCTGACCTGTGGCAGAATGCATTCATCAAATCCAAGTTTTTTTGCTTCTGTCACACGCTGCTCTGCCATACTGACGGCACGCACTTCTCCGCTTAAGCCCACTTCTCCGAAACAGATCGTCTTCTCATTGATCGGGTTTTCACGGTAACTGGATATAATGGCAAGCACAATGCCAAGGTCGATCGCTGGCTCATTCATTTTTACGCCGCCCGCGATATTCACATAAGCGTCACAGTCTCCAAGTTTTAATCCCAGCCTTTTTTCAAGTACTGCCATCAGAAGATTTACCCTGTTAAAATCGGTGCCTGCAGCCGTTCTCCGCGGGATTCCAAAATTACTGTGGCAGACTAACGCCTGTACTTCCACCAGAATCGGTCTGGTTCCTTCCATAGAACACGCAACAACCGAACCGGATGCACCTTCCGGTTTCCCGCTCAGCATGTATTCCGAAGGATTTTCCACTTCCATCAGTCCGTTCTGTCTCATCTCAAACACGCCAATCTCATTCGTTGAGCCGAACCTGTTTTTGACACCGCGCAGTATACGGTATGCCGCATGCCTGTCCCCCTCAAAATAGAGTACCGTATCCACCATGTGTTCTAAAACTCTCGGACCCGCAACCACGCCCTCTTTCGTCACATGACCGACAATAAAGATGGAAATTCCCATCCCCTTTGCAATCTGCATAAATACCCCTGTGGATTCCCGCACCTGTGATACGCTGCCCGGTGCAGAGGAAACTTCTTCGTTATACATGGTCTGTATGGAATCTATGATCACGATCTGCGGTTTTTCCCGGTCAATCACCGTTTTTATCGTGTCTAAGTTCGTTTCACATAAAAGTGTCAGCGAATCGCCAAAGGTTCCGATACGTTCTGCCCTTATTTTGATCTGCTGCAGGGATTCCTCTCCGGATATATATAATACGCGCACACCTTTCTCCGATAAATTCCGGCATACCTGCAAAAGCAGTGTTGATTTACCGATTCCCGGATCACCGCCCACTAACACTAAAGATCCCTGTACGATTCCGCCGCCAAGTACACGGTCAAGCTCTTTCATATCCGTCGACATGCGTTTGTCCTGTGTCATCTCGATCTGTGAGAGCGGAACATTCTTCGCCTCTGCCGCTTTTGCCGCTACCCTGCCGCCTTTTGCTGCACTTTTTTTATCGATCATCTCCTCAACAAATGTATTCCATTCCTTACATGCAGGACACTGTCCCATCCACTTTGATGATTCGTAACCACATTCCTGACAAAAAAATACTGTTGTTTTTCCCTTCGGCATATTCCTTCTCCATCTCTTTTTATTGTTTATCAGTATACTTACTTTATCTGTAAAAAGCAACTTACTTTCTATGACAAAAACCGGAAAAAGCAATCCGCTTCTTCCGGTTTTTATTATTATTGCAGAATTATTTTTTTACTTTAATTTTCACTGCTGAACTCCTGATTGTAAAGTCTGCAAGTAATTCATTCCTGCCATTTACAACCACTTTGTAATAATATGTTTTTTTCTTCTTTGCTTTTTTATCTGCAAAAGACATCTTCTTTGTGGTTCCAATCAGAGTATACTTACCGTTCTTCTTTTCTGCACGGTAAATCTGATAAGTTTTGGCACCTGTTACCTTATTGTAAGAAACGGTAACCGTTCCTTTTTTGTTATTTTTTACTTTTGCAGCAACTTTGACACCATATATGATGACTGCCGGCTTACCGGAAGCAACCTGTGTACCATATTCCGAGGTCATATAAGAGGCAATTCTTGTTCCTTTTTCCCCATATGCACTGACCATATAATAATATTTCACACCTTTTTTCAACCGTGCCCTGTCATATGCCGCCGTGCCTGTAATGGATCCGTCTTCGCCATAATATTCCCGATAGTGAACCTCACTGTAATATCCTGTCTCATCATTGGAATCTTTTGCGATCAGGTTACCTGTTGCTGCATAAAGTTTTTCGTCCGTATTACATAACGGCGTATATACAGAACGGACGACTTTATAATATTTCGCACCTTTTACCTTTTTCCAGGTAATCTTTACTGCATTCTTTTTCGTATCATAAACAGCTTTGATGGATTTTACTGCTGCAAGTGATGTAGATTCTTTTGACGATGACCATCCACTGTATTCTTTTTTTGAATTATAAGCCCTTACCGATACATTTACGTATTCTCCGCTCGATAATCCTTTAATGGTGTATTTATTTTTCTTTACCGTTACATATTTTTCTGCAACTGTTTTTTTCTCACCATATTTATCATATACCATGTATCGGATCTGATAGCCTGCAGCGTACTTGTCCGCATCCCATTTAACGCTTACATTTTTGCCTTTATTGGTAAGGACGAGATTTCGCGGCTCCTCGAGCTGCATTTTAACTCTGGTCGACGCGGTAATGTATTTTAATGTTTTTCCGTCTTTATAATATGCACAGATCAGATAGGTGTAACTCTCACCGAATTTTAACTTTTTGTCCGTGTATGTTGTCGTTTTTGCGTTTGTGATCGTTTTCACCAGTTCATACTTTGTATTTTCTACTGTTACGGCACTGTTGCCCGAATTGATCCATCCTGAAATTTCTGTGATATCCTTGTCACTCTCAGAAGTTCTGTAAATCTCATATTTTGTTGCAAAACCTACTTTTGTCCAGGTCAGTTTCACTGTATTTTTTGAGTTCTTAGCCACCTTTAATACAATGTTATTTACACGGCTGGTACTTACAGTAAAATTTTTATATATACTGTAACTTTTCGTTTTTCTGTCCGGATCATAATAATAAGAGCGTACCTTGTAGGAGTATTTTGTGCCTGCCTTTAAATTCTGATCTGTATAGACATAGTCTGTGGTCGTTGCTATTTTCTTATATTTTTTACCTGAAAGACGATAAATCTCATATCCGGTATAGCTTCCTCTGGTAAAAGATAACTTTATACTGTTTTTTCCCGCCTTTGTATATACACGCGGTACGGATACCTTATCCGTATAGCTTACCATATTCGAAGCAGGACTCATTGCCGTATAATAAGTCATGCCAACCGGCACGTTCTGATAGCGCTCATTATTCTTTTCATCTTTGACAAATATTTCTTTATTTACCGTCGTAAACGGCTGTTTTTGTGCATTATACAGAGAAGTTGAATCATCATAGGTGTACGCAGCAAATGTATAGTTTACTCCCGGTTCTAATGAAAAGGCACCGTATGATCCATCACTTCCCGTCACCTTGTAAGCGCGGACATATGTGTTGATCTCTTTTTTCTGAAGTTCCGTAAGCGCATCCTTTAAGTAAAGTTTTTTCTGCTTTCCCTGCGCATCCGTATAATAACCGTAAGCATTTAAAACATCATAATTAAAATACTCTGGCATTTTTCCATCTTTAAATACATAGATGACTACATTGGCATCAACCGGTGTCCAGGAAAGCTGAAAGCTATTTCCATTATTTGTTTTTTCTACATGCAGGTTTTGTACTACCGGTATATTTCCATTTATACTGCCGGTTGCAGCTACGACATCTGAATAGCTTCCATCTGAAATATATCCGTCTTCCGCGTTTCCTAATCTGACACAAAAGTAATAATATGGCAATCCACCATCTATTGTAAGATCATAATACGGCGTGCTCGTGTAGATATCATCCTGGTCAATGGAATCGTTCTCTGCTTTTGCATTTTTATATGCATCGTACAACGCTCCCTTTTTGTTATAAAACTGTAAAAAGCTGTCTAAATCAGTAATGTCTAACGATTTGTTGCTTCGTATGTAGTAAAAACGATAATTATCTGCTCCGTTCTGTGCATTCCAGGAAACAGCCATCTTTTTCCCTTTTTCCGCAGCTGTGATACCGGTTACCGGTGATAATGCCTGCAGAGGATCATTTTTATAGGTATAGACATCCGACCATTCACCATACATGTCTGCCACGTACTTTGTCTGTTTGGATTCTATCACATATTTGCTCTTATCACTCCAGTTCTGATATTCGTCCTGTCTGATGTCCGTAACTTCATGATAATAGACTGCACGTACTTTTACATTTACCTGTTCGCCTGCATTCAATACCACATATGGCAGTCTTTCCTGATTGGAAGTTGTCATCCTGTGTAAAGTTCCATCGGAAGCATCCAGATATAATCCGGACATATCATAGACGTTATCATTATCATTACAGATTACTTCATATCCAACCTTCATCAGATCCCCGGCTTTATTGGTAAGTGTTTCCGTATCATTTGTAATCCGGTTCCAGCTGATTTTTACATATGATTTGTCAAACGAAATCTCACTCAATACGCTTGCATATACGATATATCTATATTGCTTTGCTGTGGAATCGTATCTTGATGAATAGGATAAGTTATTATAAAAATGTCCATTATAACTATAATAAAGATCTTTTGTGCCATTTTTTACCGCATACTGATCTATCAGATTATTTACAGCCTCAAATGAATCTTCACAGGAACCGATCTCTACGATCTCGTTCGCTGCTGTCGTGTAATGATAACCGGTTGCGTCACACGTTTCTAAATTTTTATATGTTTTATCACCGATCTTATACATTCCATACGCATCTTTATACTGGTTTATATTACCTTTTATAATATCATCTGCCTTATAATACAGCTTTACAAATCCATCGATATCCGTATCTGTGCACTGTCCATAATAGTTATCGCCGTACTTATATAAACCTACTGTCTTATCCCAGAAATTGCTTCTTTTCGAAATATAATAGTTCGAATCACGTTCATCTGTCGTACCCGCTGCGATCACATAATCCTTTGATCTGTTCGCATAAACATATCGCAGCTGCTGACCGGACGCGGTCGTTACAATGTTCCCATCAATGGTTCCTTTGACATTGATTACTTTCGACGGCTTGTCAATCGCAGCATGTTCTTCCTCTTCCATTGCTTCTTCTGTTTCTTCTTCCGATTCTTTTTCTGTAGCTTCGGTTCCGTCTGCTGTCTCTGCCTTGTCTACCGGATCTGTGGTTTCCGTTTCTCCCACATTTTTCGTTGTTTCTGCAGGATCTGTAGCTTCTGTCTTTTCTGTCTCTCCTGCTGTCTCTGTTGTCCCGGCAGTTTCGGTTGTTTCTGTCACATCTGATACTTCTGTTGTCTCACTGCCTTTTGTCTGCTCACTGTCTTTTTTCACAGGCACACGCTCCGCTTCACTTTCTGTCTCCGTCTGTTCCTGTTCTGTCTTTAAAGCAGTTTCCGCAGCTTCTGTCTCTGCTGTCGTCTCTGTTACTGTCTGTGCATCTGTCTGCGGCATTACTGCAGCATTCACCGATGCACCATCGCCTATGGTCAGCGTAAGCGCCATTGCAAATGCCGCCATACGTTTCCAACCCGTGAGCTGATTTCTTTTCATAACCTTTTCTCCTTCTGATTTATTATGCATGAGCACATGCTTTTTTATGTTACTGTAACGTTTTTTTCAAGTCAATCGTACTTTCGTACCTGGGAATCCGACTGAACAGTAAAAAAAGAGACACCGAATTCCTCACGGAATCCAGTGTCTCTCAATTATCCTGTTTTCAAAGCTTATTTAATTTTTACAGCTTTTACTTTAGAATATTTAGAATATACTTTAGAACCATCATCATTGTACTTGTATGCACGTACTCTGTAATAGTAGGTCTTGCCTTTCTTCAATACATTCTTCTTACTGTTCTTATCAACATAAGTAACAGTCTTGGCTTTATTTACATCCTTGATTGCAGTAAAGCCTTTCTTCTTATTTGTGGAACGCTCTATCTCATAACCATCAGCTGTCTTAGAAGCTTTATATTTTAATGTAACTTTCTTTGATTTGCTGGTAGCTTTTGTGATAGAAGTTGCTGCAGGTTTTGCTTCTTTGAAAGTAGCTGATGCAGCCTTACTTGCACCACTTATATAGAATGCAGAATCATCATTGCTGTGTACATAACCATCTGTAGAGTTATCTTTCTTGCAGGCAACTACATAGTAATAATACTTAACACCGCTTGCAGGACCATCAGCAAGAACGATATCTTTTACACCATTTGCGGAGTAAGTAATCTTGCGATCCTCAACAGATGTTACTTTCATATCATCTGCAGTTCTTAATCTGTAACCAGAAACTTTACTGCTGTCTTTCACAAATGTGCCTACTTCTGTTGCTCCGAAATAGTTGTAAGACTTCGTATCTTTGTTGTAGACACCATCTTTTACTTCTGTTCTGTATACTTTATAATAGTCAGCACCCTTTACAGCCTTCCATGATACCTTGATACCATTCTTGGTTGCTTTTGCAGTCACTTTTGTCGGAGCTGCAAGTACCGGTTTTACAGAAACCCCGATGCTGTTTGTGTAGTTCTTTCCGCTGTATGCACGGATACGGTATGTTACACCCTCAGTATCCTTTGTAGACGGGAATGTATAAGATGATGTAGCAGCTTTCTTGATCGTCTTATATTTGTTCCATTTGCCGGAAGCACTATCCAGTTTCTCGATCAGGTATCCCTTTGCTTCGTATACCGGATTCCATGTAACAGTTACTTTACCATTTGCTTTCTGGTACTGGTTTACTTTTGTTAATTCAAAATCAAGTGTTACATTCTGTCTACTCTCAACATATACTTTCTTATTGCCAACCATCTTATATGCTTTGACAACATAGTAATATGTCATACCGCTTGTTAAGCCTTTATCTGTATAAGATTTCTTACTGGAAGAAAGGTCTGCAACAAGTTTATATTTTGAGAAAGCATTTCCTTCTCCGTTGACGATCTCTGTTGCGTCTGAACCGCCAACATATTTGTAAACTTCGTATCCTTTTGCTCCGCTGATCTTAGACCAGTCAAGTTTTACAGATGTCTTGGATGCAGCTTTTGCATGTAGTTTTAATGCGCCGCCCCATCCGGTCATTGCCTCGCAGTATTCCCACGCGCCTTTTACAGTCTTATTTGTATCTGTGTTAAAGAAGTATGGACGTACACGATAGCTGTAAGTTGTGTCTGCTTTTAATTTGCTGTCTGTATAAGAAGGTGATGCTGTCTGTGCCAGTGTTGTCCATACTGTCTTCTTATTCTTTACAGATTTCTTCTGAATCTCATAACCTGTTACATATTCATCTCCACTCATTGTCAGAGTGATGCTGTCTTTAGTAACATAACTGCAGTCAACTGAGATTTCCGGAACTGCTGCTTTTACTTTTACCACGTTAGAGAACTTACTGTATTTCTCCTCTGCCTTTGTTGCACTGGTGTTTACAGTACGTAATTTAACGTAATAGGTCTTTCCAGGAATCAGCTCATTTTTACTTAAACTGATCTTTTTGTTCTTGTTTGCACTATATTCAGTATAATTTGTTGTTGTTCCATTCTGGTTTGTCTCAAATTTCTTTGAATCTGAGTACCAGATCTGAACATCCTCATCTAAGCGAAGTGCTCCGCTGTAGCTGAATGTGTAAGCATCCTTACTTTCCTCTACAAGTGCGATCTTTCCAATTGCTGTTGTTGTAACAGTATTCTTTTTGATCGTAATTACATTAGATGGCTGTCCGTAAACTTTCTCATATTTCTGTGTTGCTTCATTGTATACATTTACATAAGCAACTGCTCTGAGGTAAGACTTGCCTTCCGGTAAAGAATCTTTCTCGATCCATCTGTCATTATCTGTTAATTTGCTCCAGTTTGCGCTATTTGCATCATTTGCAAACTGAATCTCATAATAGTCACCGTTTTCTACATCCAATACAGAGTTGAAACGTAACTGATATCCGTCTCCGCTCTCACTGTAAACTTTAAGTCCTTTGATATTCTTCGGTGTCTTCTGCGCAATTGTTGTAAAGCTTGTGGAAGCTGCCGTTGCCATGATGGATTCATAACGTGATTTCTCCATGGAAGCATATGGTGCACCATAATTACTTGCAACAACTCTGACATAATATGTTGTAGCCGGTTTTAAACTGCTGTCTGTTTTGCTGATAGCAAGTTTATTCTTCGAATAAGCATTAGAAGCCTGTGTCCAGTCTTTTACAAGGGAAGCATCCGCAAAGTCTGCTGCCGTTGCGATCTGATAAAATACATTTCCCTTAAAGTTATCTACGTTGTAATTGTAAGAGAAGTAATAGTAATCTTCATCCTGTCTGGATAATTTCAGACCTGTCAGTGCAGTAACCTTGCCTGTCGGTTTGAATGTAACAGGATCGGACCAGTCTCCATCATACTGGGTATACTCGCTCCATTTCTGAGCTGTCTGGTCATATACACGGTATCTGTTTACAGCACGGACACGGATCGTATAAGTCTCACCCTGGACAAATGTCTGTAAAGGATTACCTGCTGTATCGAGAAGCTTTTCTCCATTTTCCGTATAGGAATATGCATTAGAGAAACTGTAAATATTATTAATATTGCTATCAGTATCAATATAATTTGTATGATATGCATTGTTGTAATAATCCGGGGAATTTGAATACAGATTTCCCTTAGAGTCTTTTACTTCCACATCATATCTTGCAACATTTTCAATGTCATTCCAACGGATTGTCGGAGCATAAATGTTCTGGTCTGCATCAGCTTCTGTCTGTATCCATACACCTGTTACTTTTGCAGGTTTTGCATTCACGCCTTCTGTCTGATCTCCGGTCGGAACTGTGTAGGTATAAGCATCTGACCACTCACCGTATACAGTCTGTCCATCTACAGTACGGGATGCACGGACACGAATGGTGTAAGTCTGTCCTTTCTCCATGGATGTGACCTCTTTACCTGTCTTGGTATTGATTACTGCCACCGGCTTGCCATCCTGCTCCACATAAGTTCTGAAATCTGTCAGATCCTGAGATGTTCCGGATGTGGACGGATAATTATTATAATCATATGTCTTTGTAGCAGATGTATAAGACGGATAATTTGTGTAGAGTCTGCCGGAAGCATCTTTGATCTCTACCTGATAGTCTGAACCATACTGCTCAGATTCCTCATCCCATGTTGCTTCTGTTTCAGAAACTTTCACACCAGTTACTTTTCCAGGAGCTGTCACACCTGCAACGGTATAAGTCAATGGTGCTGACCACTCGGAATACTGCTTTTCAGAACTGTTCTTTTTGTAATTGTATGCACGTACTCTGACAGTGTAGGTCGTACCTGCTTTGCCGGATACGATTGTATTGCCCTGTTCATCTTTCTTTTCAACAGCATCTCCTTCAGCCGAAAGTTCGTATACATTCTCGTCTCCAACAGATAAGCTTGTTGAAGATGTCGAGAAATTCTTTAACTGGGTTTTGTATGTATCTGTAGTCTTATCATACTCATCACCATATGTATTGTACCAGTTGCCTGCTGCATCTTTTAACTCAACTTCATATCCTGCTGCGCCGGTTACTTCATTCCATGATACTTCTTCTTCATCAATATCATATTTTAACTGACCTGTAACTGCTGGAACAGCTGTCTCCGGAACAGTAACTGTCAAAGCCTGTGACCAGTCACTTGTGGTCTTCTCAGTGCCATATCCTACACCACGCAGACGTACGGTATAAGTTTCCCCTGCGTTGAATGCTTTGAGAGGATTTCCATCTGTATCCTTTACCTTCTGTGTGTATGTGTTTCCATCTGCATCTTTTACCACTTCATATGTATATGCATTTACAGATGTTGGATTAATTGAACCAGTTGAATTGCTGTAATACACTCCATTAATTGTTCCATCCGGATTTACACCTGGTTCATAGCTATAATACTGACGTCCGGAAGCATCTGTGATCTCCATCTCGACAGAAGAATTATTTCCACGCTGGTACTCAATGGATACGTTTCCATTCTCTTTGGTCTTTACAATACCGGTAACTGCTTCTGCCTTATCTTCTTTTCTCGGGAAATTGTAAGTGTCAGCATCAGACCACTCACCAAAAGCAGTTACCCCGTCATTATCGTTATAAGCACGTACCTGGATAGTGTATGTGGTATTGTCCTTGATTCTAAGCTGATTGCCATTTTCATCAACGACTGTTGTAAATCCGCCATTACCGTCAGCTTTATATCCTCTCAAAGAATTCCAACGCAGTTCATCCAAATCTAAAGCATTTTCGTCTGTTGAGTAATAATCTAAGTCCTCTTTCACCTCTCCTGCAGCGTTTGTGTAGCTTCTGGTTCCCTCTGCATACTCAACACCGCCAGCGTCAACCACACGGATCTGGTATCCCTTTGCAGCCTGATCTGCATCCCAGGTCAGCTGTGACTGGTCTGTCTCGCCATTTTCAGCTTCGGTTTCCTTTCTTAGATTAACGATTTTGCCTGGTGTTGTAACAGATACCTGTTCTGCCGACTTGTTCTCCCCCGTCGACTCTGTTGTCTCTGTCACTTCTGCCTCGGCTGCTTCTGTCTCTGCAGTTTCAGTCGTTACTTCTGCCTCAGACTCAGAAACGGTTTCAGTTGCCACTTCTGTTGTTGTCTCAACAGCAGCTTGGGTATCTGATACCTGTGCAGCCACCACACCAACAGATGTGCCATCTCCAAGTGTCAACGAAAGCGCCATTGCAAATGCCGCCATACGTTTCCACCCCATGAGTTTCTTTCTTTTCATGACATGTTCTCCTTCATCATTTGATTTACATGTTTCTTCATGCATAGTCTCATTCTACTCCCCAAAAATTGTTTAGTCAATTCTACCCCCCCCCTAAAATTTTCACAATTTTTCGATATTTTTCACGCGCTCTTTTATGTATTTTTACTTTTCTATCACATTTCCGTCACATATCCATCACATTTTGGTATACTCTATTTTTAGCGCAAAAAAAGCTTACATGCCCTTTTGACATGTAAGCTTCCTTTGATCTCACTTTTCCGTTCTTAACACTTTGTAACTTTTACATCTACCGGATGGTCGCCAAGTTCTACACTTAAGCTTAATTTGCCGCCAAGATTTGTCTTCATCTTTCCTGCATCTGCGCCATCGATCGTGATGTCGTACTCTGCCTCATCCTTAAGTTCTACTGTGATCTGTGCATCTTCCGGTCCCTCTACCTGAAATGTCAGGCCTGTATCTGTTGCATTCAGATTCATGACAGCCGTTCCCGGAACAGATTCATATACGAACATGCCATTGCGCTCTAACTTGGTGATCTCGGAAAATGTCTTCACCTTGTAGATATCTCCCTGATGTTCGAAATTATCAAGTTTCGCCTTTGCATCTAATGTGTAATCCCCAAAACTGATCGTTCCATCTGCTTCTGAACGAATTAATTCGCTGATCGTTGCCATTTTTTCCTCCTGTGATAAAGTAGTTTTCTCTTTATCGTAAAATTTTGTGCCCTTATTATATAATATCCCCGTCACGATTTCCAGTGCTTTCCCGGATATTTCAGTAAAATTTTATTTTGTTTCGAACACGACTTTTTCTTTGTGGATCGTCACGACCACTTCCGTATCTTTTTTCACTTTGCCGGACAGGATTTCTTCTGCCAGTTCATCCTCGATATCGTTCTGGATCTGACGGCGCAGCGGTCTTGCACCATATTTCGGATCATACGCTTTATCGACAATATGCTTTTTGACACTGTCACGCACGGTAAGGTGGATTCCCATCTGTTTTTCACAGCGGTCTGTAAGTTCTTTTAACATCAGTGCAACGATCTGTTTCATATCGTCTTTGTTTAACGCTCTAAATACGATCGTCTCATCAATACGGTTTAAAAATTCCGGTTTAAAAATACGGCGTACTTCTTCCATCACGCTGTTTTTCATGCGGTCATAATTCTGTTTTTCATCATCCGAAACTGCAAATCCAAGTTTTTTCGGCTCAATGATCGCCTGTGCTCCGGCATTTGACGTCATAATAATGATCGTATTTTTGAAATCCACTTTGCGTCCCTGGGAATCCGTGATATGACCGTCGTCTAACACCTGCAGTAAAATATTAAATACATCCGGATGCGCCTTTTCGATCTCATCAAACAGGATCACCGAATACGGATTTCTGCGCACCTTTTCGCTGAGCTGTCCGCCCTCCTCATGGCCTACATATCCTGGCGGTGAACCAATCATCTTTGATACGCTGTGTTTCTCCATATATTCCGACATATCAACACGGATCATAGACTGTTCGCTGCCAAACACTGCCTCCGCAAGTGCCTTTGAGATCTCTGTTTTTCCGACACCGGTCGGGCCTAAGAACAGGAAAGAACCGATCGGGCGCTTCGGATCTTTTAATCCGACACGTCCTCTTCGCACAGCTTTTGCCACTGCACTCACCGCATCCTCCTGACCGATGACACGTTTGTGTAAGGTAGCCTCTAATTTTCTTAAGCGGGCAGCCTCCCCCTCGGCAATCTTTCTTACCGGGATCTTCGTCCATCCGGATACCACATCCGCAATATCGTCTTCTGTCACTTTTAACTTTTTACTGCGGCTGTCTTTCTTTGTCTTTGCCTGTATTTTGGCAAGCTCTTCTTCACACGCTTCTTTTTCGTTCTTCTTCTGCTTTGCACCTTCCACATCACCATCGTGCAGAAATTCTAACATTTCCTCTTCTAACAGGTTGATGCGATGTCTTAATTCAACGACTTCCTCCGGTTTTCCACCCGCGCGCAGACGTACCTTTGCTGCAGCCTCATCCATCAGATCGATTGCTTTATCCGGCAGGAAACGGTCATTGATATAGCGCGCAGACAGGCGTACTGCTGCCGATACCGCATCATCCGTAATCTTTACCTGATGATGTTTTTCATACTGTTCCCGCAGTCCCTCTAAAATCTGCACTGCCTCCTCTTCCGACGGCTCTTCTACCGTAACCGGCTGGAATCTGCGCTCTAGCGCAGCATCTTTTTCAATATATTTGCGGTATTCATCGATTGTCGTTGCACCGATCAGCTGCAGTTCCCCACGCGCAAGTGCAGGTTTTAATATATTGGAAGCATCGATTGCTCCTTCCGCTCCGCCCGCTCCGATGATTGTATGCAGTTCATCGATGAAGAGCAGGATATTGCCGGCTGCCCGTACTTCCTGAAGTACCTTTTTAATGCGCTCCTCAAACTCACCGCGATATTTTGAGCCTGCCACGATTCCGGACATATCCAAAGATACCACCCGCTTTCCCGCAACGGTATCCGGAACCATTCCGGTTGTAATACGCTCCGCAATTCCCTCAACGATCGCAGTCTTTCCAACGCCCGGTTCACCGATCAGACATGGGTTATTCTTTGTCCTTCTGCTTAAGATCTGGATCACACGGTCGATCTCTTCCTGTCTGCCGACTAACGGATCTAATACTCCCTCTGCCGCCAATGCAGTCAGATCTCTGGAGTATTGATTTAATACCGGTGTATCCGATGCTGTTTTTTTCACCGGCTTACCATTCATGAAATCTTCTTTGTACAGGCTCGCATCTTCTCCCATTGCGATCAGGATATCCACATACATTTTCTGGATATTGACCGCTAAGGTATTTAAAAGGCGGGATGCCACACACTCTGTCTCTTTCATCATCGCGATCAGGATATGCTCCGTCCCGATCTCCTCTGCATGAAAACGCGCTGCCTCCCTTGCTGCCCCTTCTAACACCTGCAGTGCCCTCGGCGAATATTCCTTAGCCTCTGCCGTCAGCACCTGTGCATCCGGTGCAATGAGTTCCTCGATCAGCTGCATGACTTTGTCAAGTTCTACTCCATTATCATTTAATACCTGCGCAGCGACGCCCGTTCCTTCTTTTAAAAGTCCGATCAGGATATGCTCCGTTCCGATATAATGATGATGCAGTGATTTCGACATCTTTGAAGCCTGATCGATTGCTTTTTTTGCTTTTGATGTATATCGTATCTGCATAGTTTCTCCATTCTTTTTCTATTTATAAATCATTTAAATCGATGATCTCTAAATCATCTTCTTCCTCTTCTTCTCTCGGAATGTGTTTTTTCTCCGGAGTATGTTTCCGCTCCGGCTTTTCTTTTCTCTCCGGCCTTTGTTTCTCCTCCGGTTTTTCTTTTCTCTCCGTGCGCTGTTTTTCCTCCGGTTTTTCTTTTCTCTCCGGCCTTTGTTTCTCCTCCGGTTTTTTTCTTTCTACCGGCAGGAAATCTTCGTCCTCTTCCCAGTCCTCATCGTCAAGATCGTCAGACATGCCACGTCCAAACAATCCCGCACGCACTTTATGGATCTTTGATACGCCGACTTCGTTCTCTGTATCGTTTTCTTCCACATCATCCGGCTCTTCTTCCACTTTTTCTTTTGGTTTTCTGTGGAAAAATCCTTTTCTCTGTGTTTCTTCCTCCTCCCAGTCAGCGTCTTCCGGATCATCTACTTCCAAATCATCTTCTTCCACGCCAGGATTCTCTTCTATATTATCATCTTCTTCCAGATCAGTATCATCTTCTGCTTCCTGATCCTTTCCCTGTTTTTCGGACTTCCAGTCCCAGTCATCCTCTTCCTCATCCCAGTCGTCACTCTTACGTCCTCTCAATAGAAGATTGATAATAATAACGACAAGTACTGCGATCACAAAAGCCATAATTCCCATCATATTTCTGGAAAAAGACTTTTCTTTTGCATATTGTTCAGAGAGATCATTGTATTCCTGCTGGAGATATTCCATATTAGAAACATCTTCCGCTTCTTCTGTTTCAAACTCTGCGTTCTGGTCTGCTGCCTGTCCATCTGTTCCATCCGCCGGCTGGTCTGTTGTCTGACCGTCTGTTCCATCCGCCGGCTGGTCTGTTGTCTGACCGTCTGTTCCATCCGCCGGCTGGTCTGTTGTCTGACCGTCTGTTCCATCCGCCGGCTGGTCTGTTGTCTGACTGTCTGTTCCATCCGCCGGCTGATCCACTGTTCCGTCTGCTGTCTGTCCATCTTCTCTGGTCAGTGTGATCGTATACTGGGCGAGTGCTCCGTTCTGCGCCTTCACGACTACTTTTATCGTATTTGTACCGACCTGCAGATTGTCATTTCCTGTGATCGACTGCACCGTCGCAAATTCATTAACCGGTGTTGCCGTCACTGTAACGCTTGTGACATCATTTGGTACGGTAGCTGTATATTGTACTGTCTTTCCTGTAAAGTCCGGGGATAATGTTCCCGCAGAAAGTGATAACACTTCCAGCGAATTATCTGCGGAAAGTGTTGTCTGTGCAGCAGCCACCTGGATTCCGGCAGCCTTTATGTCTGCCGCAGGTTCTGTCGCAAGACATCCCATGCAGAAAAGTGCAGCTATGAATCTTACTTTTCTCTTCATTCGTTTCACACTCCCTCTATTGCCATCATTACTATGGAATTATATGAGATATTCGAAAATGCGTCAACCTCAAACTCCCTCATTGTCAAATTCCGGAATAAAACTCTCCTCCGCCGTCTCCCCCTCCTGGATAAAACCGTTTTCAATCCCTATATCGATTGCAAAATCAATAACCTCATCATATTCCCGATCCGTGATCTTACGGTTTAATTCCGGATATTTTTTCACGTTAGAGAGCGGTGTAAACTGGTGCATGATACTGATATATATTTGATTCTCATAGGTTTCATGCAGATATTTCAAAACTGCTTTGGAATCTTTCGTGCACCCCGGCAGGATCAGATGGCGCACGATCGTACCACGCTTCATCAGGGAATCCTCCCCGTTTTCAAAAAATGCCGCACCCGTCTGACGCACCATCTCCGCTATCACCGCCTTAGCCACAGCAGGGTAATCCGGCGCATGGGAATATTTTGCACTCAAAGCGGTATCAAAATACTTAAAATCCGGAAGATAGATATCCACAATTCCTTCTAAAGAACGGATCGTATCCACATTTTCATAGCTGCTGGTGTTATAAACGATGGGTATCTTTAAATTCTGATTTCTTGCAAGCTCTACCGCTTTTATGATCTGTGGTACAAACTGCCCCGGTGTCACAAGGTTGATATTATTTGCACCCTTTTCCTGGAGTTCCAGAAAAATTTCGCCAAGCCGCTCCGTACTTATCACCTTACCAGCTGTGCCATTTGCAATATTTTCATTCTGGCAGAACACACAGTGCAGTGCACAGCCGGAAAAAAAGACCGCACCGGAACCCATCTCCCCGGAAATGCAGGGTTCTTCCCAGAAGTGCAGTGCCGCACGCGCCACCTTAATCTCTGTGGTCTGTCCGCAGATGCCGCGCTCACCGGATTTTCGGTCCACAGCGCACATTCTAGGACACAATGTACATATTTTCATGGTATACCATCACTCTTTCTATTTAATTTAATGATTGCGCAACCGTGCCTTTTTTTGTATGATAGACATTGCAAAAAGAAGATCAAACACAAAGGAGTTTTCTTATGAGTCCAAAAAACTGTATGGTAGCACAGTCAGGCGGCCCTACTGTTGCGATCAATGCCAGCCTTGCCGGTGTGATCGACGGTGTAATGCGTTCTGACATGTATGACACGGTTTATGGTTCCTTAAACGGAATCACAGGTATTTTAAACAACGATCTGACAAATCTTTCTGAATTAATGCAGCAGAATTCGGAATATCTCGACCGCTTAAAGGTCACTCCGGCAATGTATCTTGGCTCCTGCCGTTACAAACTGCCAAATTATTTAGATGATGATTCTTCCTATGTATTCATTTTCAAACAGTTTGAAACTTACCATATTGATGCTTTCTTTTATATCGGCGGCAACGATTCTATGGACACCGTCTTAAAGCTCTCCGAATATGGCAAAAAAATCGGCAGTCCGGTGCGTATTGTCGGTATTCCAAAGACCATCGACAATGATCTCTGTGAGACAGACCATACACCAGGATTCGGTTCTGCCGCAAAATATATCGCATCTTCTCTTTTAGAAATCGCACATGACACATTTATCTATGCAGTCAAAAGTGTGACGATCGTGGAAATCATGGGACGTGATGCCGGATGGCTGACCGCTGCTTCTGCACTGGCAAGAAACGGTTATAATACAGCACCACATCTGATCTATCTCCCGGAGGTTCCATTTGACAAAGAGGACTTTTTACTGGATGTAAAGCGTATGCTTTTCGAGCGCAATAACGTGATCGTTGCCGTATCCGAAGGTATCCGCGATGCTTCCGGCAACTATATCAGTGCTTCCGAAAGTTCTGTTGACACCTTTGGTCACAGCCAGTTAAGCGGAGCCGGAAAAACACTTGAATTTTTAGTCAAAGAAAAACTAGGCGTTAAAGTCCGTTCCGTGGAAGTCAACGTATTACAGCGCTGCGCTGCACACCTTGCTTCAAAGACTGATCTTGATGAGGCTTTTACTCTCGGTCAGAAAGCGGTTGCTCTCTCCGAGGAAGGTGTTACCGCTTCCATGGTAACAATACGCCGTATCTCTGATTCTCCGTACGAAATCGCCTATGAGCATGCCGAGATCCTCCACATTGCAAACGAGGCAAAATCAATTCCGAGAGAATGGATCAACGATGCAGGCAATGATGTCACACAGCCACTGATCGATTACCTTTCACCTCTCATACTCGGTGAAGTTCCGGTAAAATACGAAAACGGTATCCCTGTCTATATGGATGTCAGTCATTTAGCAAAACATCAATAAATTTACCGATCTCAACCCACGCTCTTTTAGATTCCGGCAGCATTTTTGCTGCCATCTGAAAGATGTGGAACATTCCTTCATAAATACTGATTCTTACTTTTACTCCCTGTTCTCTGGCTTTTGCAGCCACATCCACAGAATCCGAGAGCAGCATCTCATAGGAACCGACCTGTATCAGCATCGGCGGAAATCCCCTGAAATCCCCATATAAAGGCGAAATATAAGCATTATACGGATCGTTATCCCCAATATAATCTTTATTATAAATAAGGCTGTCCCTTGTTTTTCCAAATAACGGGTCGCGCTCAAAGTTTGTCTCGTAAGATTCCCCGCTCGCCGCAAGGTCTGTCCACGGTGACATGGCTACGATCCCACACGGAAGCTGCTTTCCGTGATCTTTCAGATAATGGCATAATGCCATCGCAAGACCGCCTCCTGCGGAATCTCCTGCGATGATGATCTGCTCGGAAAACCACCCCTGTTCCAACAGATAACAGTATGCGGCATAGGCATCTTCTAAAGCCGCCGGATACGGATGTTCCGGTGCCACACGGTAATCGGGTGTCAGAACACTCATTCCATGGCTGACTTCACAGTAAAGTCCGGCAAACATACGGTATGCATTCCGCATCGCTCCGACATATCCGCCCCCGTGAAGCTGTAAGATTACTTTTTCCGTATTCGGATTTTCTTTTGCCTGTAAATACTCCATGGAGAAATTATCCATCTCGATCACATCTAATGAAAAACAGTCCGGACATTTCCACGGCGGCTCCGAATCCCCGATTTTTTTCCTCAGTTCTCCATTTTTTATCTTTTTCCCAATCAGGTGATCATTTGTCACATGGGCGATCAGGTCCCTCATGACTCTTCCCCTGATACTCGCTTCGCTCTCTCTCATCCGATTGCTCCTGTTCTTTTTATTCTAAATATAACTCAGCGGACATGAAATCTTCGTTTCAGTTCCACCCTTGCCCTGCGGTCTCCGATGATCAGTGTTCCAAGAAACAGAAACAGGGAAAACGCAAATGCGATCAGTGCAAAAAGCTGTGCCGTCACGATACCGGTAAAAATCAGTATTACCGGAACAATGCTGCATAAAATCATAAAAATCTGCCACATCATATAGCTCTGCCAGTTTCTGCGGTTTACGATCATACAGATGATAATACCAACATCGACTAAAATGATCGCCGACGGCAATGCATAATTGACAGACCATCCGCGGTAGCCGACCAGAAAATCGATTGCGATCACGATCAGTATCGCCATCAGCGTGAGTACCGTGATTTTGGCGCGGTAACCTGTCTTTCCAAGAATTGCAAAACGGATCAGCATATATCCGTAAAAGAATCCAAGCCCCGTGATCGCACTCCATGCAATCTGTGACTCGGTGACCACATTGATATAAATGAGCAGCACCTCAACCAAAAGTGCACAAAACAGATAGATTTTACTGATCATTGTCATTTTCCGGGTGTGCACTCTCACATCCGGGTACATATTCTCCACTTCACCTGTGTATTCTAACACGGATCCGCAGAGTGGACAGCGCTCTGTTTCATCTGATATCTCCACATTACAATTTCTGCATTTACTCATAATTTACTCCATTACTCTTTATTTCTACCGCAATCCCGTCCGAGGCTATTTTCCGGAAAAATCCACGCTGCACAGACGCATCGACAAGATCATAACTGAAACTGAATACAAGTGTATCCCCGTAAGAGCAGATCGTTCCTTTCAGATGCTGCCCCTTTGACATGGCAAGAAATGCATGAAACATTTCCACATAAGGGCGGTACTCTTCTGTCACGGAAATATTGCCGATATTTGTGATCGTCGCAGTATTGGCAAGTGCAGAAGTTGTATATACATACTTCATTGCAAGGTTTTTCAGGAAAAGCGGCACAACTCTTGCAATCAGCAGTTTTTCATTGGAAACGTTATAGGAAAACAGCTTTTCAAGATTTTCCCGGTTGATCTGGCTTCGCAGGCTTTCCTTCACGATTTCAGCCACCTCTGCAAACGTATAGGTTTCTTTGGTCGGATGAAATTCTGCGGACACCATGACAAAAAAGTTTTTCGTGGTAATAGAATTAAAATACGGCCGCAGATTAACCGGCACCGCAACACGGATCGGACACTTTGACGGCATGCCGTGCAGACATTCTGTATAAACGCTCCAGATGTACACACTTACCAGATATTCGTTGATACTGATTCCCATCGCATGACAGACCCTTTTCAACTCCGGTATTTTCATATAACCGTGCATCACGCCGAACTCGCCCGGTCTTAACTTTTCTCCACGGATCAGATATGCCTTTTTTGTCTGGTATCCTTTTGCGGAACTTTTTTTGTAATTTTTTAAGAAACTGTCTTCCCGGTTCAAAGACGTATCAACACTTAATGAATCTCCCAGCTTTTCCTGCAGGTCTTTATGTGCCAGACGCAGATACTGGTAAGTCAGCTCTTTTAAGAAATTGATTCCTCCCATTCCATCCGTCAAAACATGGAATACTTCCAGATTGATCCTGCATTTATAATAGGTCACACGGAACATATAACTGCGGTTTTTATTCTGCTGGATATATCTGCATGGAAAATTGTTCTCCATGCGAACCTTTGGCGCCGCTTTTCCGTTTTCCTCAAAATAATACCAGAACACCCCCTGCCGCAGTCTTAAGTTAAACCCGTCAAACTTCGGAAGCACCATATCAAGTGCCCTCTGCAGTAATTCCGGATTGATCTCCTCTTTCAGTGTAACACTGATCCTGTACACATTGCTCATGCTCTCCCCGGCAATGACCGGAAAAAGGTGTGCTGTATTATCAAGTCTGTCCCAACGGATATCACGGTTTGTCGGAACTCCTTTACTCTGTTTTTTCATATATTCCTCGTTTCTGCATATTTTACAGGCAGGCTGGGGTTCTGTTTTTTCTTCTCTCCCCCCGCTCATAAAATACACAATCTATTGTATGCAATTATAAAATAACCTGACATAAAATACAAGTTTGGGCATATCAAAATTACCTGATATAATGCTATAAATTTTCTTAAAATTCCCTTATTTATTTTTTAATTTATGATTGTATAAAATTTTCCTTCATATTTAATGTTTTTGTAACATCTATAAAATATTTATAAACAAGGAGGATTCACTTATGAAAATTTTCAAACGAACAGTCAGCTTATTTTTAGCTTTCTGTCTCTGCGCCGGGATGCTTTTACTGCAGCCGCAGTCAACGGTATCCGCAGCCACCACAACCACACCGAACACCAAGGTACTTCGCATGTATCCCAAAACACAGAATACTTCTGCAATCCATGTGAATTTACCAAAAGGAAAAGTCTGCTATGTAAAGAACATTAAAACAGGCAGTAAAAATCTGATTGCAAAAAACACATACTACTATACCAGCACTTCCTCAGATAAATATGCAGCTCCTTATGCGTCAATCAGACTTTATGCAAAGAAGAAAGGTAAATATGTAGTTTCCTACGACATCTGCGACAAAGCAGGCAAAAAACTTTCTTCCGGCAAGACAACCGTATATGTATCTGATGACCAGCCGATCAAATCCGTAAAATTTGACAAAAAATATTTGAGCAGTGCTATTACCTTCAAGAAATCCGGTAAATTAAGCATTAGCATGAATAAAGGTTACAAACTGAAAAAAATTACTGTTACCACTTACAATAAGTCCGGTAAAGAAGTCGTAAAAACGGTTAGAAATAACAGTACTATCAAACTTGGCGAATACGCCCAGATATATGATAATTCCTATTCTGATGGCAGCAGATATTTTTCTACATCACTTGCTGCCCGCACCCAGATCAAAATTACTTATACTGACAAATATACAAAGCAGAAATGTGAAAGTAGTTATACCATCAACCGCCTTGCAAAATAATCCAACAGGAGGATATCTGATATGAAATTAATGAAACAAATTGTTTGCACAATCCTTACCCTGTGCCTGTGTGCCGGATTATTCATAATCCCTTCCACACCGGTATCTGCCGCAACAAATCCAAGTGTACCAAAAAATGTAGATGTGTTCTATTATAAAGATTTTCCTATGGTCAACGACTACGCTATTGCCGTACAGCTCGGAACATCTGGAAGAACCATCAAAAACCTGAAAACCAGCAATAAAAATCTGAAAGCGAAAGTAACCAGTCTTTCTGTTAGTTCCTCTCAAACTCAAAACAGTGGTTACATTGGAGTTTATGCAAAAAAGACCGGTACCTACAAAGTCAGCTTTGATGTATACAATGCAAAAAACACAAAGGTGAAATCTCTGTCCGTAAAAGTCAGAGTACTCAAACCAACTGTATCCAACAATAATCCTTTTAAAAAATTAACTTTTGATGGAAATGAATACGATTATCAGAATCTTTACTCCAAAGGTTCTGTTAAAATCAATGTAACAATGAACAAGGGTTATAAATTAAAAAGTATTAAATACAGAACTTACGGTAAACCAAAAACGACATATTCTACTTCCAACAGCAAAACGATCTCTAATGCAGAAACTACAAAATCTGTCAAAAAAATTAAGAATAACATGTCCTTCAAATTAAACTTAGGACATTATGCAAACTATTCTGCATCCAGTTATGTATTCGAATCTACATACTATAATTCTGAATACCACAACATGAGTACAGGTGTCCTTGCTCCAACAACCGTAGTCATTACTTACCAGACCAAGGATAAACAGACCAGAACTACTTACTACACACTGTACCGTATTGCAGATGATGTAAAATAACAAACTCAAAAAGCACAAAAAACGAGGAACCTGTCACGAAACAGGTTCCTCATTTTTTATTCATTATTAAATTATATTCTATTCTCTTTTATCTCTCCAGCGGATATTTCTCTGTCAGCGATTTTACGATTGCACGCGCTTTATCAGCTGCCGGTTCACCCTCCTTGATCATCATGGCGATTGCCTCTGCAATCTGATCCATATCCTCTGTGTTTAGTCCACGGGAAGTAACTGCCGGCGTTCCAAGACGTACACCGCTTGTTACGAATGGGGATTTCGGATCGTTCGGGATCGTATTCTTGTTGCAGGTAATATTGACAGAATCGAGAAGTTTCTCCACTGCCTTTCCGGTCTGATCATAATTTGTCAGATCAACAAGCATCAGGTGATTGTCTGTACCGCCGGATACGATTTTAATATCACGGCTTAACAGTCCCTTGCAGAGTGCCTGTGCATTGTCAATGATATTCTGCTGGTATACTTTAAACTCCGGCTGAAGTGCCTCCTTAAAGCAGACTGCTTTCGCTGCGATCACATGCATCAAAGGTCCGCCCTGGATTCCAGGGAAAATAGCTTTGTTAAAGTTATATTTGTCTGCGATTTCCTGACTGGATAAGATCATACCTCCACGCGGTCCACGCAGTGTCTTGTGTGTTGTGGTTGTGACAACGTGTGCATACGGGATTGGGCTTGGATGAAGTCCTGCAGCGACAAGTCCTGCGATATGTGCCATATCGACCATCAGAACTGCTCCGCATGCATCTGCGATCTCACGGAATCTCTTGAAATCAATGGTTCTCGCATAAGCGCTTGCACCTGCGATGATCATCTTCGGCTTGCACTCCATCGCGATCTCTTCTACTTTGTCATAATCAATAAATCCCTCGTCATTGACACCGTAAGGTACAATGTGAAAATAAGTACCGGAAAAGTTTACAGGGCTTCCGTGTGTCAAATGTCCGCCGTGATCTAAGTTCATTCCCATGACCGTGTCACCCGGTTTTAAGATGGCAAACTGTACAGCCATATTCGCCTGTGCACCGGAATGTGGCTGTACGTTCGCATACTCACAGCCAAACAGCTCTTTCGCACGCTCTCTTGCAAGTTCCTCTACAACATCCACACACTCACATCCGCCGTAATATCTTTTCCCCGGATAACCTTCCGCATATTTATTTGTAAGAACGCTGCCCATCGCTGACATCACTGCCTTGCTTACCCAGTTTTCGGATGCAATCAGCTCAATATGGCTGTTCTGACGTTCAAATTCATCGGTGATGGCATTTGCCACTTCCATATCAACTGCCTGAATATCTTCCAGTGTATACATAATCCGTAATTCTCCCTTTCTTTGCTGTTTGATCAATGTGTCTTTCTACGAAAAACACTTGTCTTTTGCTATGTTTATCATTATATATGACTTTCCTTTTTTTGGCAATTCCAAATGCCAGAATAGTTATATCAAATTATTATAAATGATATAAGCCCTGACGATAAAGCCAGGTGGCACCTGCGATCTGTAAAATGAGGATCAGCGGCATTCCTATAACAAAATACCAGTGTCTCGTCTTGTGGCGGAACACATACATTCCCGCCCACGTTCCGATACTGCCGCCTAAAATGCTGACTAAAAACAACATTCTTTCTGAGATCCGCCATCGATGCATTTTCGCCCTTCTTTTATCCTCTCCCATAATAAGGAAGCCCACCAGATTTAAAAAGATCAGATAAGCTGCGATCGTATCCATATGTTTCTCCTTTTTTCTAAAATAGAATCCTGTCCTACAGGATTCACCGCCTGCGACGGTGTCGCCTCCGCGACATAATTCATCTCCGACGCAGTGTGATCCCGCCTGGAGGGTTTTTAGATTCATAGGACGTAATTTCCTATGAATCTAAAAAGTCCCGGCAAATAACTGCCAGGACTTTCACTTTTCTTCAACAGATCTTATTCTGTTATTTTATTTTTACCAAGATGAACTTTCATCACATACCACAACTCGGTTGCAATGCAGATAGATGAATATGCACCGCAGATCATACCTGCCATCAGCGGCAGTGCAAATTCACGAATACTTGCTACACCAAGAAGGAACAGCATAAATACCATAATAAATGTTGTTATGGATGTGTTGATGCTTCGTGATAAGGTCTGTGTCAGGCTTCGGTTTGCTACTTCCATCAGATCTTCCCTTGTCTGTTTACCATGCTTTAATGCAAGGTTCTCACGGATACGGTCAAAGATAACGATCGTATCGTTGACAGAATAACCAATGATCGTCAGCATACATGCGATAAATGTATTGCCGACTGAAATACGCATCAGCGCATATACGGTAAGTACAACCAGTACGTCGTGGATCAGGGCAATGATCGCACTGGCACCGAAACGGATATCTTTAAAACGGAACCAGATATAGATCAGCATACAGATTGTGGAGATAATAACCGCCTTGACTGCATCCGCACGCATCTCACCACTGATCGTGGAACTGATACTCTGGAATGTAATGGTGGATTCATCTACATCAAAACTGTCTGCCAGCTTATTATTCAGATCATCACGCTCTTCTTTGGATAAAGTACGTGTCTTGATCGTAATCTGAGTTGTTCCCTCTACTTTGTTTGCCTGAATATTGCTGTCTCCAGTTACTTCTTTTACAACCGGGATAATATCATTTTCAATATCTTCAATCGTATATTCTTTGCCGAAATCAGCAGTAGTGGAAGTTCCTCCCATGAAGTCAAGTCCATAATTCAGGGAGTTCTGACCAGATACCTTATGTACTCCCATACCGATAAATCCGGCAGCTATAACTGCAATAGAAATTGCAAAGAATACATATCTCTTCTGCAGGAAATTGATCGTCTTTCTCTCTTTTGCACGTCCGTAGAATTTTTCATCTCTCATTCCTAACCAGTAGAAAGAATAAAGGATCCATCTTGTGACAACAAGTGCTGTAAACATGGAAAGGATAATACCGATCATCAGTGTATATGCAAATCCTTTTACAGTACCGGAACCTAATCCCATAAGAACAATCGCTGCAATCAATGTTGTGATATTACCATCTAAGATTGCAGACATCGCTTTGTGGAAACCATTCTTCATTGCAGTAATCACGGATTTTCCTGATGCAATTTCTTCACGGATACGTGCAAAGATGATAACGTTCGCATCCACTGCCATACCAATACTTAAGATAATACCGGCAATACCAGGTAATGTTAATGTGATCTCGAATAAGTATAAAGTTGCAATCACAAGTGCTGTATAAATTGCAAGTGCTAAAGCTGCTGCGACACCCGGAACTGCATATACAATGATCATAAATACCATTACGATCACAAGACCGATTGCTGCCGCTTTTAAACTGGAGGAGATTGCCTGGCTTCCAAGCTGTGCTCCTACCACACTGGACTCTAACTCTGATAACTGCAGGGAAAGAGAACCGATTCTGATCTGTGTTGCTAAAGTCTGTGCCTCTTCAAAGGTGCTCTGACCGGAAATCTGTGCAGTACCTCCGGTAATTGCCTCCTGAACAGTCGGATAACTGATAACTTCTCCATCGTATACGATTGGAAGTGCTTTTCCGACGTTTTCAGAAGTAACTTCTCCGAAAGTCTTTGCTCCCTCATCTGTCAGTGTAAGCTGTACCACATACTGCTTGTTTCCATACTGATCTGTGGTTGTTGCAGCCTGTGCATCTGCCACCTGGTCACCCGTCATAAATACGGTACCATCTGAAAGCTGGAACTCTAAGGAACCCGGATTACCAAGTTCTTCCAAAATCTTGCTTGCGTCCGTAACACCCGGGATCTCAACGGCGATACGATCATCTCCAACCTGATATACGGATGCCTCTGTACTGTAACTTTCCACACGCTTCTGGAGTTTGTAAATCGTATCACTCATATCCTCTGCACTCGGATTTTCATCCATGACCTGATAGGTGATCGATACACCACCGGACAGATCAAGTCCAAGCGGAATACTCATTTCTTCCCCAATACCGGTCGATGAAAGAATAATAGATGCATAATAGGCAAGTCCCGCAAATGCAGCGAGAATCGCAACTAATATGACTGCTGCTTTACTCTTTTTCATTTTCTTTTTCCTTCCTGTTTCTTTTTTATTCACAATCGGCCTCGGCAGCCTTGATCATGATCGCGCACTCAATACGTTTTTTCTGCAATTCACATCCGATATCATATGCCCCACAGATGTCACCGCTGAAATTATACGCATTTGCTGCACATCCGCCGCTGCAGTAGAATCTTGCGAAACATTTTCTGCATTTTTCTTTTGCATAGACATTACAGCACTTAAACTCATCACGGATCTCTGTATTTTTTATACCTTCATCCACATTGCCAAGTAAAAACTTTTCATTGCCGACAAACTGGTGACATGGATAAAAATCTCCCCATGGTGTCACTGCAAGGTACTCGGTTCCTGAACCACAGCCGGACAGACGTTTTGCCACACATGGACCGCCCTCAAGATCAATCATAAAATGGAAGAAATTAAAATCATCTCCCTCTTTGTGACGTCTTACCATCTCCGCTGCAAGTTTGTCATATTCCTCAAACAGCTGTGGAAGATCTTCCTCTGTGATCGCATACGGTTCACTCGGTTCTGCAACTACCGGCTCCACGGAGATCTGTTTGAAACCAAGATCCGCAAGATGAAGTACATCTGCTGCAAAATCAGGATTGTAGTGTGTGAATGTACCACGCACATAATATTTGTCCTGATGTCTGCTCTCTGCAAATTTCTGGAACTTTGGAACGATCAGATCATAACTTCCTGCCCCTTTGCGGAACGGACGCATCTTATCATGAACTTCCTTTCTTCCATCGATACTTAAGACCACATTTGCCATCTCTTTATTACAGAATTCCATGATCTCGTCATTTAAAAGCACACCATTTGTGGTCAGTGTAAAACGGAAATTCTTGTCATGCAGCTTTTCCTGCTCTCTTCCGTAGGCAACTAAGTCTTTTACGACCTGCCAGTTCATAAGCGGCTCGCCGCCAAAGAAATCCACCTCAAGATTTCGTCTGTTACCTGAATTGGCAATTAAGAAATCCAGTGCTTTCTTTCCAACTTCAAAGGACATCAGTGCCCTTCTTCCATGGTACTCTCCCTCCTCAGCAAAGCAGTACTGACATGCCAGGTTGCAGTCATGTGCAATATGCAGGCAGAGTGCCTTGACAACCGTCGGGCGTTTTTTGAAATCCATGATATAGTTTTCGTAAGTGTCCTTTGTAAAAAGTGACTCCTCATCGATCAATGTCTGGACTTCATCGATTGCTTCCTCCACTTCCTCTTTGCCGTATTTTCCGGACAGTGCAGATACGATCTCATCCCTTGCATACGATTCCGGCTGGCTCTGATCGATCATCTCAATGACATCATAAGTCACGTCATCCACCACATGAATCGCTCCGCTGTTTACATCTAAAACAATATCATAGCCGTTGTTCTTATACTGATGAACCACTATAATATTTCCTCTCTTTCTATCTGATTTTACAGCAAAACATTTAAAGTTTTCTGCAAATCAATGTATTTTTTTCAAGTATTACGGCATTTTAATGTTGCCGATAAAACGTACAAATGACCGCACGCTATGCGAACGGTCGTTTGCAGATTTCACTTATATCCGACCGTATGATTTTCATCGTTGTATCACACAGTCATTTTGTATGATGCCATGATGGCATATCCGGCACTCATATGCACAATTTTTACCATGCTATGCATGCCCGGCTGTACCAGCTCAAATCTTATTTGTGCTCGCAGCTCTGATTTCCTACTGTACAGGATGTTTTGCATGCAGACTGGCAGGATGTCTGGCACTCGCCGCAGCCGCCTTTTTTGATTGTGTTCTGTAATCTCTTGGTATTTAATGTCTTTACATGTTTCATGATGCTTCTCTCCTTTTTTGTAATTTCCGCACACATGGGATACGCCATTTGCCCGCTCCCCGTAATACTATGTATTTATTCGCTTTCGCGCGGAGTTCTGTTAACTTATACAGTATAACATAACTTTTTTCATATGGGAAGTTTTTTTTATTCCGCATCCTTCGGCAGGATAATATTAAAGATGATCGCCACAATGGCTGCCGGAACAATACCGGAACCGCCAAAGATCAGCTGGATGCCCTGCGGCAGATGTGCAAGGATGCCGCTGCTGGATCCGATTCCATAGCCAAGTCCCAATGCGACGGAGACGATCGTGATATTGCGCATCGTCATCGGTTCTTTGGTAATAAGCTGGATTCCGCTGATCACGATGGATGAAAACATCATAACGGCAGCTCCTCCAAGTACACTCTGCGGCATGATTGAAATCAGTGCTGCAAGTTTCGGGAATAAACCACATAAAATCAGGAATACGGCTCCGGATGCAAGCGCCATACGGTTTACGATTTTCGTCATTGTGACAAGTCCTACATTCTGACTGAAAGAAGTATTCGGCAGAACACCAAAAAGTGCTGCAAGCGAAGAACCAATTCCATCACAGATGACACCGCCGGAAAGTTCTTTGTCGGTAGCTTCTCTGCCCATTCCACCTTCCATAACACCGGAGATATCTCCGACTGTTTCAACCGCGGTAACAACAAACATGATCAGAACCGGAATGATTGCTCTCCAGTCAAATACCAGTTTGACCGGCATTAATTTCGGAACGGAAAACCAGGCTGCATTTGCAACCTTATCCCAGTTTAACACCCAGGCTTTTGTGTATTCCACACCATCCGCATTGACTGCTGTTGTCGGCAGTACCAGTCCCATGATCGCAGCAATGATATAGCCTGCCACAATACCGATCAGGATCGATGATGCACTCGCCATACCTTTCATCCAGTGTTTCACTGCTACAATGATCAGTAAAACAGCTGCTCCGAGCAGTAAATTTTCTACTGAACCAAAGTCGTTTGCCGTATTGCCGCCGCCAAAAGAATTGACGCCGACCGCGATCAGTGACAATCCGATCGACAGTACAACGGTTCCCGTTACAACCGCAGGGAAAAATCTGCGGAGCGGCTTTAACAGAAATCCAAGGATTCCCTCAAACAGACCACCAATGACGGATGCACACATAATGGCTCCATATGCAAGGATTCCTCCTCCCATTACCTGAACCACACTGTTAAACACACCGATAAATCCGGAACTCGTTCCCATGATGATCGGTACCTTTCCACCAACCGGTCCGATCGCAAATAACTGGATCAGTGTCACGATCCCGGCGATCAGCATCGCATTCTGCAGCAGATCGACCTGCAGACTGCCGAACTCCTCACCTGCAATACCACATGCCCCTGAGATGATCAGGATCGGTGTCAGGTTTCCCACAAACATTGCCAGCACATGCTGTAATCCCAGCGGGATTGCCTTTTTCAGCGGGAGTTTTCCGTAAAACTCGTACTCTGCTCCCTGTCTCTTCTGTCTTTCCATGTCTTCCTCCTCGTGCGTATCTTTTTCTGCATGAAACATTGATAATTTTTTTCATTCATGCACATTTTCTTTGAGTATAGCACGCCGCTGATATTCTGCGCAAGTCCTGTCTATATGCTAATTGGCACCCTGACAGTAACCACTAACTTATCATTCCGCCCGCCATCCCGGATGCCGCACATAGAATAAATGTTGTCGCCACTTTCGGCAGTTCCATGGAGACTCCCTGTTTAACCAGCACTGATATCAGAAATAAAATGCAAAAATAAATGGCTCCCGCTGCAAATCCCCATAAAAATTTCTGTGTTTTCATGATCTTTCCCATGAAAAATCCACCGATCACTCCGGAGACGATATAAATGACAACGATTCCCACCTTTACTGCCGATTCACTCAGATCAAACTTATATAACAGTGCAGCCAACAGTAACAGGAACAGGCAGCTTAAAAGGAACATGACCAGCACGGACACCAATACCGCAGTGACCGGATTGTTTTTTGCATCTCTTGTTTTCATTTTTGACTGTATATTCATTGACCACTCCACAGGTTTTCGATTCTGTTTCACTATATGAAAAAAACGCAAAAGCTATGCTCTTTTTACATGCTTTTGCGTTTTTTATTTTTATGATCCACCTTTTGCTGACTCTATCTTACAGATATGCAATACTATAAGCTGCCTTGAATGTTCCGCCCTGCGGCAGCATGTTTTCGTAGTCGCGCTGCTGCAATGTGCCGGTAAAATCTGTGGCATCGCATCTTCCGTACCATGGTTCAATGCAGACGAAAGGTGCATTTTTTCCTTCCGGTGACCATACTGCAAACAGCGGGGTGTCAAATTTTACGGTTACATACGGGATGCCTTCACGGTCAAGCAGGGAAACCTCTCCGGTCTGTTTTCCTTCGACCATGTAAGTGCACTCATCAAAGAATCCTTCCGTAAATGTCACACAGCCATCTTTCAGTGCCAGGACTTTATCCTCCATCACCGCCATACCGTCCGGTGTGTTTCCATGATGATGAATAGTATCTGCCAGGTCGCCAAATTTGAGACCATATCCGGTTTTATTTTCCTCTCCGTGAACCGGGCAGTTGAATGCCGGATGTGCACCGATGGAAAAATATAATTCTTTTGTGTCGGTGTTTTCCACAGTCCAGTTTACTTTCACCTCGTTTTTGCACAATTCATAACCAATGTGCAGCGCAAAATGAAATGGATATTTTTCACAGGTTTCCGCAGTATCGGTCAGTACAAATGAGATGTTCTCTTCCGTCTGTGCCTCTAATGTAAACTCCATATCTCTTGCAAATCCGTGCTGTCCCATCGTATAAGTTTTTCCGTCATAACGGTATTCTTTGTTTTTCGGCGCACCGACAAACGGAAATAATACAGGGGATGTTCTGCCCCAGTACTTTTTATCACCACACCACATATATTCAAAGTTATCTGATTTTCTTTTTACAGATTTGATCTCTGCTCCAAATGAGTCAATCTCCACTTTTAAATTTTCATTTTCCAACGTATATCTCATATCTGTCTCCTCTTCATACAGGCATTTCATTTCTCATCTGCCTGTCACTGCTCATTTTTCATTGCTGTTACATTATAACCTAACTTTTCCATAAAATCTATCCGGCAATCGTTTTATTTTTCACGCTACATACTGATACATGAATACAAAATGGCAGATGCTTCCAGCCATGACAAACAGATGAAATACTTCATGGGAGCCAAACTGACTGTGCTTCGCGTTGAACACCGGCAGTTTTAATGCATAGATCACACCGCCGACAGTATAGATCAGACCGCCTGCAAGCAGCCACAAAAATGCTGCCTGGGAAAGAGTGGCTAACAGTTCCCGGAATACAAACAGACACACCCATCCCATTGCGATATAGATCACGGATGAAAACCACTTCGGGCAGTTGATCCAGAGCACTTTTATCAGCATTCCTGCCGCCGCAATGCCCCACACTGCCGCAAGCAGCGTATAACCCGACTTCCCGCCAAGTACGATCAGACATACCGGCGTATAAGATCCGGCAATCAGGACAAATATCATCATATGGTCGAGTTTGCGGAATATCTTTAAAATTTTATCCCGGACAACAAGCGAATGGTACACCGTACTTGCACCATAAAGCAGCACCATGCTTCCCATAAACACGGCCATTGCCAGAATCGTTGTATGATTTCCATTCAGCGCAGCCTTGACTAACAACGGCGATGTGGCAAATATTGCCATCATCATAGCTATAAAATGTGTAATGGCGCTTCCCGGTTCACGAATCCCTATCTGTAACATAATATGACCTCCTTTTAGCAAAATAGTATTTATTATTTTTACATGTAGTATTTGTTACTATATCTTTTGTATTTTGATACTACTACTTATTATACATTATGTCAATTATATTTATGCTACATTTTTTCTCAATTTTTGCAGGTTTTTGGGAGGTTTACACAAATTTGCAGAACGCATTTTCCTATGAAGATTCGGATATCAAAAAACTGCCGCCCGCAGAATCTTATTCATCCGGGCGGCAGTCCTCTGTAACTCTATTCTTTTTTATAATTCGCAGTTATTTACGGTTCTTGGGAACGGAATAACATCACGGATGTTAGACATTCCTGTCAAGTACATAACGCAGCGCTCGAAACCGAGTCCGAATCCCGCATGTCTTGCAGAACCATATTTGCGGAGATCCAGATAAAACTGATAATCTTCTTCTTTTAAGCCGAGTTCATTGATTCTTGCAAGAAGTTTATCGTAATCATCCTCTCTCTGGCTTCCTCCGATGATCTCACCGATACCAGGTACCAGACAGTCAACGGCTGCTACGGTCTTTCCGTCATCATTCATCTTCATGTAGAATGCCTTGATCTCCTTCGGGTAATCGGTTACGAATACCGGACGTTTGAAGATCTCCTCGGTCAGATAACGCTCATGCTCCGTCTGAAGATCAGTTCCCCAGGAAACTTTATATTCAAACTTGTCATTGTGTTTCTCTAAGATCTCAACTGCCTCTGTGTATGTCACGCGGGCAAAATCGGAATTTGCCACATGCTGCAAGCGCTCTAAGAGTCCTTTGTCAATGAAGTTGTTGAAAAATGCCATCTCTTCCGGTGCATTCTCCAGTACATAGTTGATGATGTATTTTAACATGCTCTCGGCTAAGATCATGTCATCTTCCAGATCTGCAAATGCGATCTCCGGCTCGATCATCCAGAACTCTGCTGCATGTCTGGTCGTGTTGGAATTTTCTGCACGGAACGTCGGTCCAAATGTGTAGATGTTCTTAAATGCCATCGCATAAGTCTCACCATTTAACTGTCCGCTTACGGTAAGGTTGGTCGGCTTATTAAAGAAATCTTTGGAATAATCCACAGTTCCGTCCGGATTTTTCGGAAGATTGTTCATATCCAGTGTTGTTACCTGGAACATCTCTCCGGCACCCTCACAGTCGCTTCCTGTAATCAGTGGTGTGTGTACATATACAAAATCTCTCTCCTGGAAAAATTTGTGAATTGCATATGCAATCAGAGAACGCACACGGAAAACTGCCTCAAATGTATTTGTTCTCGGTCTTAAGTGGGAGATCGTTCTTAAGTACTCAAAGCTGTGTTTCTTTTTCTGAAGCGGATAATCCGGTGTGGAAACACCCTCGATCTCGATCTGCTCTGCCTGGATCTCAAACGGCTGCTTGGTTCCCGGTGTCGCAACAAGTTTACCTGTCACGATGATCGCTGCACCGACATTTAACTTTTCAACATCATCAAAGTTCTCTAAAACATTGGAATATACGACCTGAACCGGTTCGAAAAATGTTCCGTCGTTCACCACGATAAATCCAAAATTTTTGGAGTTACGGATGCTTCGCACCCATCCGCCGATCGTCACGGTCTGATCCACATATTCTTCCTGTTTCCGGAATAAATCCCTTACATTTACCATATCCATAATTGAATCCTCCAATCCCCATCTCTTTGGTCTTCTTTTGGGATATTTATTTGATTAATTTGCTGTTTCTGTCTCGGCAGCGTCGACAGCTTCCTGCGGTTCTGCACTCTCTGTGCCCTCAGTACTCTCTGTCTCCGCCGGAGCTTCCACAGTTACATCCGCATTATCTTTGACAGACTGCAATGCAAGATTATCAACATAGACCTGTCTTAAATATTTTTCACCATAAGCTGCATCACCGTAGCCATAGTTCTTATATAAATCATCTTCAGATGACAGACTGTTATTGCTCATCAGAGTCTGCACATAAGAAGAAAATCCGTCCTCGTCAAGCTCGGTGCCCTCTTTTGCTGCGATCGCACCTGTGATAAACTCCATGGAAATATTTTTCTCCATGCCTGATTTCCACTCCTGACGCACCTCATCAAGTGTCATGTTGTACTGGCTGCTGACGTAATCCTCAAGTTTGGATGCATCCCCATCACAGTAATTCTGTACATACTGTTTCTCATAATCATTGACACGGGCTGTCAGATAATCTTCCGGGATATCCACTTTACAATTTTCTAACAGGTACTCCTGCACTGCTGTGTAAGTGTCACTGTCCTTATTGCTGCTGGCCTGATTTTCAAGGAATGATTTAATCTGTGCATACATATCATCTACTGTGTCAGCCTGAAACTGTTTCTGCGCAAAATCGTCATCCACATCATCGAGTGTCATCTCTTTCTGGATTGAGTTGACGGTAAATGTGAATACAACCTGTTTTCCGGCAAGGTCTGCATTGCCATAGTTATCCGGGAATGTCACATCGCTGTCAATAACATCACCGACAGATGCACCTTTCAGATCATCTGTAAAGCCGTCGATAAAGGAGCTTGACTGGCTTCCTGCGGAACAGTTATTGTCCACATCGATATTCTGATCCTCGGCACTTCCATTATCAAATGCCACTCCGTCTAATTTTCCAACATAGTCCACGTTTACGATATCACCATCTCCAACGGTTGTTTTGGTATCATCTGCAACGTAGAACGGTCCGTAATAAGAAAACATCTGCTCAAAATAATCTTTTGCATCCTGGTCATCCACATCATAATCGCCTGTGATCGTAACCGGAACCTTGCTGTAATCACAGAGTGTCACATAATCGGAAGGATCCAGATCATAAGAAGGACTCTCATATTCCACTGTTTCTGTTCCTTCTGCTGTTTCCGTGCCGTTTACTGATTCTGCAGCCTCTGTCCCCTCTGCGGTATCATTCTTCTTCCCGCCGCATCCGAGTGCAGTGACTGCCATCATCGTACAAAGCATTAATACTACTACTTTTTTCTTCATAATTATAATTACCTTTCTAATCCTTTAAGACAAGCTTTTCCGTCTAACTTTAATAACATACCACAATTTCTGCAAAAATAAAAGTATGTTTGACAAAAGTTATCGTATATGATAGTTTTTTGAAAAAGGGGAAGAAACTATGGGAAAAGCACTTATATTAGGAAAAGATACAAAACATCTCGACAAAGATATAGAGTTATGCCGCACAACCAATGAGCGGATCAGTGATCAGGCGGCACAGTTATTGATTGAAAATCAGATTCCATTTACGCGGAGTTTTATTAAGATACCATTTTTTCTGCGCGAAAAATACCGGGGTGCACACCAGTTTTATGTCATCCATACCAACCGCAACCGCTATTCCCAGGCAAGACATACACTCGATCATATGGATTCCGTGTTCCGGCGCAGACTGATCGTGAGTAACTATTAAAATCCAGATACCCTTTTTCTTATATCTCACAGACTTTATACAGGTAACTATTCCCCTGTTTTCCCACTCTGTCCACGATTTCTAAATCCGTCAGAATCAGAAGCACAGTCTGTGCAAGCGACAACGGAATTTTTGCAGATTTTGAAAAATCTTTCGTAGTAAAAGGTTCCGGCAGGTCAAATGGGATAAACTGCATATAATCTTCCCGTCTCTCAATACAGACTTCCTCCACAAACTGCACCGGGATCCGGTCGTAGCGCTCACTGCCTTTCTTTTTATCTTTGCTCCAGCCGTTTAACAGGCGGTACTCCTCCATATCGATCAGTGCAAACCGAAATCTTAAGTTTTCATTTTTTAAAAACGGACGTATTTTATACAATTCTTTAAATGCCACATACGGATTTCCTTTTTTGGGGGACTTGCGCTTCGGTGACATCTCTCCACTCTCCTCATCGATCCACGAAAGCCATTTGACATGCGGGATCGGATAGACGATCGTGACCGGATAGATTTTTAAGAACGCATCCAGTTTTCTCCGCATAACCTGAAAGGAGCGTGTCTGTATCTCAATGATCTCGGTCCCCGTAAAAATGTCCGCCACAAAATTTTCGATTGGGATTTCGTGCATATCCGTATCCGGCGCATAATAATTTTTCAAAACGGCATGTACCGTTTTCTCTGAGAGCGTCCCGATTCCCTGACGCTCCCTGTTTATCCAGATCACTCTGTTTTTTGCAGCTTCAAACCTCAATTCATCAATACACATGACACATGACACACTCCTCTTGCAGAATGAAGTCTTATTTTCTCTCCGGATGCTTCATATCCTTTAAAATATCAAAGCAGTCAAAAGTTCTGAAGTAGTCATCCGGTGTCTCCGCACGGCGGATCAGCTGGGTGGAACCATCCTCTTTTAACAATACCTCTGCGGAGCGCAGTTTTCCGTTATAGTTATATCCCATGGAGAAACCATGTGCCCCTGCATCGTGGATCACAAGCAGATCTCCCATATCGATCTTCGGCAGCATACGGTCAATGGCAAATTTATCACAGTTCTCGCAGAGGGAACCTGTCACATCATATTTGTGGTCGCAAGGCTCGTCCTCTTTTCCCATAACGGTGATGTGATGATATGCCCCGTAAATTGCCGGACGCATCAGGTTGACTGCACAGGCATCCACACCGATATACTCTTTATAGGTGTGTTTCTCATGGATTGCTTTCGTCACAAGGCAGCCGTAAGGTGCTAACATGAAACGTCCCATCTCTGTATAAATAGAGATATTTCCAAGTCCTGCCGGAACTAAGATCTCCTCAAAAGCTTCCTTGACCCCCTGTCCGATCACGCGGATATCGTTCGGTGTCTGATCCGGTGTATAAGGCACACCAACACCGCCGGAAAGATTGATAAACCGGATATCGCATCCAGTCTTATCGCGCAGTTCCACAACTAATTCAAACAACTGTCTTGCCAGTTTCGGGTAATATTCATTTGTCACGGTGTTGCTCGCTAAGAATGCATGTACGCCGAAATGTTTTGCGCCTTTTTCTTTTAAGATCTTAAATCCCTCGATGATCTGCTCATGTGTAAAACCATATTTGGCATCACCAGGATTATCCATGATGCCGTTGCTCATCTTAAAGACTCCGCCCGGATTATAACGGCAGCTGATCGTCTCAGGAATTTTGCCGATCGTTTTCTCTAAAAAGTCAATGTGGGTAAAATCATCTAAGTTGATGATCGCACCAAGTTCATTGGCAAATTTAAACTCCTCAGCCGGTGTATCGTTTGAGGAAAACATGATGTGCTTTCCGTCAAATCCCTGGGAGTCTGCCAACATCAGTTCTGTTAAGGATGCACAGTCGCAGCCGCAGTCATATTCTTTTAGGATATCAAGGATGTACGGGTTTGGCGTTGCCTTTACCGCAAAATACTCACGAAATCCGGGATTCCAGGAAAATGCTTCCTTGACCGCCTTCGCATTTTCACGGATTCCTTTTTCATCGTAGAGATGAAACGGTGTCGGATATTTTTTTACGATCTCTTCGAGCTGTTCTTTGGTTACAAAAGGTTTCTTCTTCATAATATTCCTCCATTTTATTAAAATACATCCTGTATCAGCACCATATAAAGCACTGTCCCGACGCCGATACTAAGCAGGTTGTTTCGTTTCCAGACATGAAGCAGTATCACTACTGCCACCGCTATAAACTCCGGTAATCCATATGGATAGGATGTGATACTTACCGCCTTTAAACAATAAATCACCAACATTCCGATGACTGCCGGCGGCAATACTTTTCCAAGATACTGTATCACCGGCGGGATCGGTTTTCCCGGCGGAAAGAATAAAAACGGGCAGAGTCTTGTAAAAAAGATCGTTCCCGCAACTGCTGCAATGATAACAAGTGAACGCGCCACACTAACCGGCATGATGCTCTACCTCCTTTTTCTGATCTAATTCTTTATTCAAAAACTTTCTGCACGGAAGCAGGATCAGCATAATACAGATCATGGTCGGCAGAATAAAATTGTCTGCGCCAAAGATCAGAAGACAAACCAGTCCGCATCCAAGTCCGATCAGTACGCTCGGACGGTTTTTTGACTCCATCCACTGCTCCACCATGATCACGACGAACAACGCCGTCATCGCAAAATCAATTCCTGTCGTGTCGATTGGAAGTACTGATCCAAGCAGTGCCCCGATTGCGGAACCGATGATCCAGTAAAGCTGGTCTAACAGTGCGATTGCAAATAAAAACTGTCCTTCTTCCACATCCTTTGGCACCTTCGTGACAAAAAATAAGGAATATGTTTCATCTGTCAGGGAAAAGATCATATACAGACGCTTCTTCCCCATCTTTGCAAAACGCTCTAATAACGACAGACCATAAAAAATATGCCGGATATTTAACATAAACTCCATGAAAATTACCTGTAAAAGACTCACGCCCGGCGCAAAAAAATTCACGGCGAGATATTGTCCGCTCCCTGCATAACACAGGACGCTCATCAGTATTGCCCACAGAAAATTATACCCTTTTTCCTGAATCATCACTCCAAAAGCCATACCGATAAACAGATATCCCGTCATGACCGGTATTGTATATGGAAATGCAGCTTTAAACGCTTTTTCATAGGAAGCTTTTTTACTTACTTTGTTTTTTTCTATTTCACAATCCATTTCTTTTTTCTATCCCTGTTACTTTATCACTTTAGCTTGTCGCACTATGTACTCTACAACAATTTTTGTGATACATCAAGACAATTTTCAACAAAAACTTCACTATTGCAAAAACATGTGCTATACTTTTTTTAGTCGCGTTTTACACGAAAAGGAGTTATGAATGAGTATTACCGTATTAAACTATATGGATCAGGCATTAGTTGACCGTATCCATTCGCAGGCTGCCAAACGTGCCGAAACTGCAAAGCAGACTACTTCAGACGATTTTGCAACCGTGTTAGCTGACAGTACAAAAGCTATAGAAAACAATCAGAACACCATCAGCACCAATACCGCCGTATCTGATACATCGACCGTATCCACAGGTCAGACTGCTGCATCATCCGCAAGTTCTTATACTTCGAACGAGCTTGACTCTATTTTCGAAGATGCAGCCAATACCTATGGTGTTTCTTCTATTATACTAAAATCAATTGCAAAAGCAGAATCCGGATTTAATCCGTCTGCCGTAAGCAGTGCAGGTGCCGTCGGTATCATGCAGTTAATGCCATCTACCGCTGCTGCTCTTGGTGTTTCCAATTCCTATGATGCAAGAGAAAATATCATGGGCGGTGCAAAATATATCAGCCAGTTATTATCCAATTATCAGGGAAATATCTCCCTTGCGCTCGCCGCTTACAATGCCGGCAGCGCGAATGTGGACAAATACGGCGGCATCCCGCCTTTTACCGAGACGCAGAATTACGTCAAAAAAGTACTCTCTTATATGGAAGAATTTGGTTCTGCTGTTTCAAATACCGTATCTTCTGTTTCAGATCAGCTTTCTTCTATTTTTAATCTGACCGGAAGTGCGAGAGATGAGGCAAATCAGATGCTTGCTGATTTCTTCTCCTCCAAAAATATCAGTAAAGATGCACTCGATATCTTAACTGCTATTTTAAAATTAAAAAATATGATATCTGGTCAGACAACATCAACAGATGTCTCTTCTGCTTTACAGAATACGGATACTACAACATCTGCTGTGGGAAGTACCTCTGAAACCCCATCCGACCGCACTGCAGTCCTTACTTCCATAAATTCTGATTCTGAAACAATTGAAGATATCACAAAAGACATCCCTGTACGCGTGATTCCTTCTGCAGAAACAGATACGGACGAAGATACTGATACTGAAACAAACACAGATATTGATGCAGCTGTCAGCACAGATACTAATGACGATGTCAGTACAGACACTGACAGTGAATCTTAAATATCCTGTTGCCTGCGGATTGCCCGCAGGCAATTTTTATGTCGATCCTATGGATCTCAAAACTTCTGTCTGATCCGTAACTGTTTCATACTTTCCTACATCGTTATGATAATTCTTCAATCTGTCCCTCTAAGTAGTGATTAAATTCTTTCATAAACTGATACACCGTCTTTACATCCTCTGTAGAATAATGGGACAAAAACTCCATATCCCTTTTTTCCCAGCGTTTGTGACGTTTTGCATGTTCCTCAAACAACATTTTTCCTAGATCCGTCAGTTTAAAATAGACTTCTTTTTTGTTCGATTCCAAAGTGTACTTTTCAATCAGCCCTTTCGTTAACAGTTTCTTTGTCATTTTGCTGATTGCGCCTCTTGTCATCCCCATATGTTCTGCGATCTTTGTGACATTCGGCAGTTCTAACCTTCCGATATAATCGATACAGTGTGTCTCAGAATATCCATATTCATCGAGACATTTCCCTTCGGTCAGCTTTGAGAGCATGTCCTGCCGCTCTAACATCAGCGCAAGCTCTTTTAACAGAAGCTCCTGCTCTTTCATACATCCACCCCTTACTTTGCGGAAATATTGTTTCCTCGTCAACAATTACTTCTGTTTTAATATAACGCATGTTTGTTTCCTTGTCAACAATATATGACAAAGATTCTGGGCAAAAAAACAGAGGCGTCAAGATTTTTGTCTCTTGATGCCTCTGATGTTTTTACTGCTTACGCGTCAAAGTGAAATCCTGCCAGCAGCGAGCCTAGGCTGGTGCCTGTGGATTCTGTATCGGTATATTTTTCTAATTCTTCCTCTGCAACACCTTCGGTATCAACCATCTCTTCCTGCAGTGCTTTCATGCTGAGGCTGATTTTATTATCGTTGGTATTGACAACTTTTACTTTTACCTTCTGTCCCTCTTTTAACACTTCGGACGGCTTTTTGATACGGCGCTCACAGATCTGTGAAATATGTACCAGACCACTCAGTCCGTTTCCAAGGTTTATGAATGCACCATATGGCATCAGTGACTCAACAGTTCCTTCCATGACAGTGCCAGGCACGATCATGGAGATCTTGTGGTTACGTTCTTCGGCTTCTGCTTCTCTTGCCACTGCCTTGCCGGATAAAACCAGTTTTTCTTTTTCCGGATCCACAGTGATCACACGCACTTCGATCTCTTTTCCGATCCACGCGTCAGTATCTTCCACATAGTCAAGTGTGATCTGGGATGCCGGGATAAATGCACGGATGCCTTCCAGATAAGTAACAACGCCGCTCGGTACACTCTCTTTGATGCGGACTTTGACTGTTGTCTCATCTTCCATCATCTGTTTTAATTTATCCCATGCGAGTATATCGTTCGCTTCCTTTTTGGAAAGTACGATATTTCCGGCACCATCGTCCGTCTGTACCACAGTTGCCTCGATCACATCTCCCTTGTGTACCTGTTCCATGATATTAAAATCAGGATCATTGCTCAGATCAGCAACTTTGATGATTCCCTGCGCATAATATTTTAAATCCAGAGTCACTTCCTCTTCGTTTACGTCAATGACCGTACCGGAAATAATGTCTCCCTCGTTGATCCTGCGGAAAGAGGCTTCCAGTTCGTCTTTGTAGTCGTCCATTGTTTCCATTTTGTTATCCTCCCATTTGTTAATATCATTTTCAAATCGTCAGTATATATGATGTTGGGATCAAATAGTGCATTTAAGATTTCTGATTGGCAACTTACACAAAGTCGTGCCTATTTTGTTCCGATGTCCGAAAATAAGAAAAACTAAGTATGCCTGAATTAGATTTTTTCAAAGTGACGTGAACGGCAGCAACGAGTCATCCCTGACTCGATGCTGCCTTGTTCTGCCATCCATGGCAGAACATCACTGTGAATAGACAGACATACTAAGATTTTCTAATTTTCTACCAAAGTCACAAAAATAATCTCGGCTTTGTGCAAGTTGCCAGCCGTTACGTTGTGAATACACTATTTAATCCCAACATCATTATATTCTAAACGGTATTATAACACACCCGTCCCTAAAACAAAATGACAACTTTGAACAGGTCCCCGTCGACCTCGACGTGGAATTCGCCGCCCTGAGCTTCGGTAAAACTTTTTGCGATCGCAAGACCAAGTCCGGAACCTTCTGTGTTTCTTGAACTGTCGCCACGCACAAATCGTTCCGTGATCTCATCACCGCTGATATGTATTTCCTCAGCAGACATATTTTTCAAAATAATCTCCACAAGGGATGCTTTCTTTCGCACCTCTAAATAAACCCTGCTGCCCTGCATTGCATATTTGACCACATTGACAAAGAGATTTTCAAAAATGCGGTAGGTTTTCTGGTTATCAAGCATTAACAGTACTTTTTCTTCCGGCACATTCCACTTAAGTTCGAGTCCCCGCTCTTTCATCTTATCCACATGTTCAATGCTGACCTGTTTGATCAGGTTTACAACGTCAAGTTCCATCTTATTAAGTACGATATTATTGCTGTTTGCCTTGCTGACTTCAAAAAGATCTTCGATCAGCACCTTAAGGCGCAGTGATTTACGCTCTAAAGTATCAATGTAAGAACGCCTTTCTTCCTCCGTGATGTCTTCTTTTTTCAGCAGTTCAATGTATGTCGTGATGGCAGTGAGCGGTGTTTTTAAGTCATGTGAAACATTTGTGATCAGTTCTGTTTTCATACGCTGGCTCTTTACCTCTTCCTCCACTGCTTTTTTCATACCGGTCTGGATCTGCGCAAGTTCGTCCCGGAACGGATTAAATATGCCAAAATCCCCCTGAATCTCCTGATCAAGATTACCTTCTGCGATCGTCTGCATGGCATCTAACATCGCATGATAATCTTTATTGATCTGCTCATAATGTTTCTTTATAATAAAAAACAGGACGATCGAATAGACAACTAATGCACCGATCCCAAAGAACCAGAACAAGGAACAGGCTGCAAGCACTGCAAAGTTTATAACGACAACTTTTAAGATCAGTTTTGTCGTTTCCTCACTGAAATCAATGTGTGTGATCTCCCCGGAGAGTGTGTTCCACCACTGTCTGATCCGGTTGCCTGTCTTTTTAAACTGTTTTTTTATCCATGGGAAGATCTGATAGACCAGACTGTATCTTTTAACATATTCCCATAGTCCGACTGAAAATACCGGTCTCAGCAGATATGCGGCTGCAAACCACATTGCATAGATCAGCCACAAAGTTCCAACTGCAGTAAGTACGCTGATCACAACATCATAAACCTGTCCACCCATCAGTTCATCTGCCGCATCCGAAAATGAATCAAATCCATATGACCAGATAAGTTCCATAAAGTAATTCTGCAGACACAGTCCGCAGATCACACCTGTGACTCCAAGTTCTGCCGCGTAAGCATGTACCTTTCCATCATTTAAGATATTGCCTCCGGCTTTTTTCCCTGTCATAAAAAACATAAATGCGATCACCGCTACAACAGATGCGCCATACAATGGAAGTGCCCCATTAATTTTATAGGCGGACAGCTTTTCAAAATAATCTTCTTCCTCATCACTGCCAGAATCATAAAGAATATTTTCAGATGCTTTCTCTTTGGAAATACCGATCACAAACTCTATATTTTCCGGTCCTTTGAGCACGGGCATGTCTGTTGGATTAAAATACTCTTCCAGATTAGTTTTTAACAGTTCACTGCGTTCCTGTGCCCCTAAGGATTTTACTAAAAGATCGCCGCTATTTTCCCTGTCTGACAGCAGAGGAATTACTTCCATCGCCCCGACTTCATTAAATTTTACCGCAAACAATTCGCTGTAATATTGTGCCAGTTGTTCACTGACATCCTTTTCCTCTCCACCGAGTACGCTCTCTAAATTCTGCGTTGTATTTTTCAGTTTACTTCCATCTTCGGATTCCATGACGCAGTAATCAATCTGGGAACGGATTTTTTCAAACTGACTGCTCCATTCATCCATCACCGACAATACTTCATCATTGGTTACCTGCTCTAATTGTTCCTGTGACTCCCACCTGTCGGTTTCATCCGCTTTTGCATAAGATGCGATATAAAGATCTGTTGCTGACATCTCCGTCTCACTCTTCTGATTCTGATATTCCAGATCGAGCAGATAAAATCCCTCATACAGATTTTTCAGAAACTGTGTCCGAATCTGCGTATCACTGTCTGTTCCTGTTTTTGCTGCTTCTGTCTTTTGCATCCAGTCTTTGCTTCTGCGATTGATTCCCGGATAGCATAAAAAATTGATAACTGCTAAAACAAGAAGAAACCCTGCTGTTATCACAATTCTCGCCTTACGGCTGTTTTTCCATTTTATATCCAACGCCCCACACCACCTTTAAATATTTTGGTTCTCTCGGATTGATCTCGATCTTATCCCTGATATTTCTCACATGCACCATAATCGTATCCGTATTGATCGCTTTTTCATTCCAGACACGCTCGTAAATCTCGTCCGCCGAATAAACTCTTCCCGGATTTTTCATCAGAAGTGCTAAGATCTTAAACTCAATCGGTGTCATTTTTACCGGTTTTCCATCCACAAATACTTCTACCGTATCTTCATTCAGCTCAATTCCGCCAATGATATGTACCCTGTCATTTTCCTTTTTCTCCTGACTTTTGTTGTTAAACTTTGTATAACGCCGGATCTGGGAATTGACGCGCGCCATCAATTCTAACGGCGTAAATGGTTTTGTCACATAATCGTCCGCTCCGATGTTCAGCCCGATCACTTTATCTGTCTCCTCTGATTTCGCCGAAAGCATAATTACAGGAAAATCATGATGTTCCCTGAGTTTTAATGTCATTGTTACCCCATCCATACGCGGCATCATGATATCAACGATCGCAAGATGTATCTCCTTACTCTCAATAATCTCTAAACCTTCTATACCATCTGCCGCCTTATAAACGTTATAATTCTGGCTTTTTAAAAATATCTCGATTCCATCACGGATCTCTTTGTCATCTTCTACGATTAAAATATTGTACTGTTCCATTATTTTTGTCTGTGTGAAAGATTTTCACACTTCTCCCCTTTTCTTTCTGTGCCGCAGATATTCCTTTTTGCCACACTTCCTATCAGTATATCATTTACCTTATCAAAATGAAACAAATCTTATGTTATTTCCGGCACAACTGATATCTTCCTGCTCTTACCCTCCTTTGAGTATTATCATACCTTCCGAATGCAAAGAACGCCCGCAGAAAAAAATAAAGATTTTCAAAAGATTTACTTTACATTTTCCTTAATTTCTGCAAAATTTTCTTTTTTTCTCTATATTTTTTGCATTTTGCTGATAGGAGTGTTAGAATACAAATGTTATTAAATTTTCGAGGAGGTTTACTTATGGACAAGAAAACAACAGGAATCGTTTCCTACATCACGCTTATCGGCTGGCTGATTGCATTCTGCGCCGGTGATAAGGAGGGAGCCAAATTCCACCTGAATCAGTCGTTGGTGTTATACCTTGCATCACTGATCAACAGCATTATCATTTCGCGCATTCCGATCTGTGGATGGGCTGTCAGCGGCATTCTCTCCATTGTATTCTTTATTTTCTGGATCATGGGATTAGTATATGCCTGCAAAGATGAAGAAAAAGAGCTTCCACTTTTAGGAAGTATTAAGATTTTAAACTAAGATATTAAAAAAACATTATTATGTAAAAACCCGGCTTTAAGGTTCATGACCCCAAAGCCGGGTTTCTTTTTCTGTGCACAGATCTGCCTGTTAAAACAGGCAGTCTGCTATCTTATACGATTTTCTTATACCTCTACGGTAATTTTGTCTAAGTGCCAGATATCATCCACATATTCCTGGATTGTACGGTCAGAGGAGAATTTACCGGCATGTGCGATATTTAAGATTGCACTCTTTGCCCAGCCTTCCTCATCTTTGTACGCTTCCATCACACGTTTCTGTGCTTCTGCATAAGAACGGAAATCTTTTAAGATGAAATAGGTATCTGCAAACTGTGTACACTGTGTATTGAGCAGTGAGTTGTAAAGGTCACGGAACAGCTCAGGATCGTTCGGTGAATAGAATCCGTTGATCAGCTGCATCAATACCTTGCGGATATCCTGATCCGTATTAAAGATCTGCATTGGATCATAATCACGGTTTCTCTCATGCGCAATGACTTCATCGGAACTCATACCGAAAATAAATGCATTTTCTTTACCGACTTCCTCGACGATCTCAACATTGGCACCATCCATCGTTCCGAGTGTCAGTGCACCGTTTAACATGAATTTCATGTTACCGGTTCCGGATGCCTCTTTACTAGCTGTGGAGATCTGCTCGCTGACATCTGCTGCCGCAAAGATCCACTCTGCGATCGATACGCGGTAATCTTCAATAAATACGACTTTGATCTTGCCGTTAATGCTTCTGTCATTGTTGATAACGTCCGCCACATTGTTGATCAGTTTGATCGTAAGTTTTGCGTTCTTGTAGCCTGCTGCTGCCTTTGCACCAAAAATAAAGGTTCTCGGATAGAAATCCATATCCGGGTGCTCTTTTAATTCGTTATACAGATACATGACATGTAAAATATTCAGCAACTGACGTTTGTATTCATGCAGACGTTTTACCTGCACATCAAAGATGGAACGCGGATCTACTTCGATGCCGTTGTGCTCTTTGATATATTTTGCAAGGCGCAGTTTGTTCTGGTATTTGATGTTCATGAACTCCTGCTGTGCTTTTTTATCGGTTGCATAGATCGCCATCTTCTCAATATGGGCAAGATTCGTGATCCAGTCATCCCCGATATGTTCACTTACCCAGTCAGCAAGAAGCGGATCGCCATGCATTAAGAAACGGCGCTGTGTGATTCCGTTTGTCTTGTTGTTGAATTTCTGTGGGAACAGCTCGTAGAAATCATGAAGCTGCTCGTTCTTTAAGATCTCTGTGTGGAGTTTTGCCACACCATTTACGGAATATCCTGCTGCGATTGCAAGATGTGCCATCTTCACCTGACCATCGTAAACGATTGCCATGCGGGCAACCTTACCGTTATCGCCCGGGAATTCCGCCTGGATCTGTAAGATAAATCTGCGGTTGATCTCCTCAACAATCTGGTAGATACGCGGAAGCAGTCTTGAGAAGATCTCGATCGGCCATTTTTCAAGTGCTTCTGCCATGATCGTGTGGTTGGTATATGCACAGGTCTTTGTTGTGATCTCCCATGCCTCATCCCAGCTTAATCCCTCTTCGTCGAGTAAAATACGCATCAGCTCTGCCACTGCTACGGTCGGATGTGTATCGTTTAACTGGAATGTCACTTTCTCCGGCAGCTTGTGGATATCATCATGATGTTTTTTGTAACGTGCTAATGCACGCTGTACACTTGCAGATACAAAGAAATACTGCTGTTTTAAACGAAGTTCTTTTCCTGCGATATGGTTATCATTCGGATAAAGTACCTCAACTAAGTTACGGGCAAGGTTTTCCTGCTCTACTGCCTTGTGGTAATCTCCCTTGTCAAAGGAATCTAACTCAAAGCACTCCATCGGCTCTGCATCCCAGATCATTAAGGTATCTACCACATGGTTGCCGTAACCTACGATCGGCATATCATAAGGTACTGCTAAAACGGACTGGTAATTTTCCTGTACGAAACGGGTCTTTCCTTCCTCCGTCACTTCCGCACGGACATAACCGCCGAATTTCACCTCATAGGAATATTCCGGACGGCGAAGTTCAAACGGATATCCGTTCTTTAACCAGTTATCCGGCACTTCCACCTGAAAACCGTCTTTGATCTTCTGTTTGAACATACCATAACGGTAGCGGATACCGCAGCCGTAAGCTGCGTATCCCAAGGTTGCCAGAGATTCCATAAAGCAGGCTGCAAGACGTCCGAGTCCACCATTTCCAAGTGCCGGATCCGGCTCCTGATCCTCGATCTCATCAAGGTTTAAACCGATCTCCCCGAGTGCCTCTTTTACCTCTTTGTACATTTTTAAATTGATCATGTTGTTGCCAAGAGCACGGCCCATCAAAAATTCCATGGACATATAATAGACCATCTTTGGATCCTGTTTGTCAAACGCTTTCTGTGTTGCAAGCCAGTCATCAATGATCACATCTTTTACCGTGTAGGAAACCGCCTGAAAAATTTCCTGCTGTGAAGCTTCCTCTAATGTTTTGCGGTAAAGATTTTTTACATTTTCCTTTACGTCCTCAATAAATTTTTCCTTGTTGAAAACATTTTCCTTCATCTAGTTTTCTCCTTTTTTTACTCCAAGCAATACTTTTTCTCCATTAATATTCCATTCCTTGCAGTAAATTCCGTTTTCTCCGGAGTCAAAAGAATCAGCTTCTGCTACAACTTCAGTACCTAAAACATCACCCATGATGTCATTTCCGTACTTATGAAAGATATCGGCTACTTTTTCATCTGCATGATAGTAAATGGAGATTTTATCCATAACCTCAAATCCGGCTTCCTTACGCATTGTCTGGATCTTACTGATCAGCTCACGGACAAATCCTTCCTCTACCAGTTCCGGTGTCAGGTTGGTATCAAGCACAACGGTTACGGTATTATCACCTTCCGTTACATAACCTTCCATCTGTGTCATTGTGATCAGAAGGTCTTCTTCGGATAATTTTACATCATCACTGACTGTTGGCAATGCAAGCACACCGTCTGCTTTTAATTCAGCCATTGCTTTGTTTCCGTCTAACTCTGCAAGTGCTTTCTGGATCTGTCCTAAGAACTTGCCGTATTTCGGTCCGACGGTACGAAGCTGCGGTTTGAAGGTATAGCTTGTGTATGCACTGACATCCTCTGTAAAGTTTACTTTCTTCACATTCAGCTCATCCTCGATGATCTCTACAAAGTACTCAGATAAAACATTCGGTGCTTTGACATACATATTTCCGATTGGCTGGCGGTTCTTGATATTCGCAGAGTTACGGCATGCACGGCCCATAACAACGATCTTTAAGACCTCATCCATATTTTTCTCTAATTCTTTGTCGATCCATGCCTCATTGACAGCCGGGAAGTCGCACAGATGGATGCTCTCCGGTGCCTCTGTGTTGATGGAACGTACCAGGTTCTGATAGATCTCCTCTGTCATGAACGGGATCATCGGTGCAGCAGCCTTGCAGATCTCAACTAATGCAGTATAAAGTGTCATATATGCGTTGATCTTATCCTGCTCCATGCCTTTTGCCCAGAAACGGTCACGGCTTCTTCTGACATACCAGTTACTCATGTCATCCACGAACTCATCAAGTACCTTTGCAGCTTCCGGAATGCGGTAATTTGCAAGGTTCTCATCCGTTCCCTTGATTGCGGAATTCAATTTTGACAGCAGCCACTTATCCATAACGGATAATTTTTCATAATCTAAGGTATATTTTGTTGCATCAAACTGGTCGATGTTTGCATACAGCACGAAGAATGCATAAGTATTCCACAGGGTACCCATGAATTTACGCTGTCCTTCCTGTACCAGCTTGCCACTGAAACGCTTCGGGATCCATGGTGCACTGCTTGTATAGAAATACCAGCGGATCGCATCTGCGCCGTAAGTCTCTAATGCATCAAACGGATCAACCGCATTTCCTTTGGACTTACTCATCTTCTGTCCGTTCTCATCCTGTACATGTCCAAGAACGATGACGTTCTCATACGGAGCTTTATTAAATAACAGGGTGGACTCTGCCATCAGAGAGTAGAACCATCCTCTTGTCTGGTCAACTGCCTCGGAGATAAACTTCGCCGGGAACTGTTTCTCAAAGACGTCTTTATTCTCAAACGGATAATGGTGCTGTGCGAATGGCATTGCTCCGGAATCGAACCAGCAGTCGATAACCTCCGGTACACGGTGCATTTCTTTGCCACAGTCCGGGCATTTGAAGGTAACTGCATCAATATACGGACGATGAAGTTCTACCTTTGCATCCTCCGGATTTCCGCTTCTCTCTGCAAGTTCTGCACGGCTTCCGATGCACTCCTGATGTCCACATTCACACTCCCATACCGGAAGTGGTGTTCCCCAGTAACGGTTACGGGAGATACCCCAGTCCTGGATATTCTCAAGCCAGTCACCGAAACGTCCTTTTCCGATAGAATCCGGGATCCAGTTTACAGTATTGTTGTTGCGGATCAGGTCATCTTTGACTGCAGTCATTTTGATAAACCAGGATTCTCTTGCGTAGTAGATGAGCGGTGTGTCACATCTCCAGCAGTGCGGATATTCATGCTCGAACTTCGGAGCATCGAATAACAGTCCCTTTTCATCGAGATCTTTTAATACCATAGGATCTGCTTTCTTTACAAAAACACCGGCATATGGTGTCTCTTTGGTCAGCTCACCTTTTCCGTCTACAAGCTGTACGAATGGAAGGTCATATTTTCTTCCGACAGCGGCATCATCTTCACCGAATGCAGGTGCGATATGAACGATACCGGTACCGTCTGTCATGGTTACATAGGTGTCACATACAATGTAATGCGCTTTTTTGTGCTGTTTTTCAATGATCTCTTTTGCACAGTCAAATAACGGCTCATACTCTTTGTACTCTAAATCGCTTCCTTTATAAGTCTCTAATACTTCGTATGCCTTTGTTCCCTCTGGTGCATCCTTGTCAAGCAGTTTGCCAAGTACCGTGTCAAGCAGTGCCTCTGCCATATAATAGGTATATCCGTCAACCGCTTTTACTTTGCAGTAAGTCTCTTCCGGGTTCACACAGAGTGCGACGTTAGACGGCAGTGTCCAAGGAGTTGTAGTCCATGCAAGGAAATATGCATCCTCTCCGATTACTTTAAAACGTGCAACTGCAGAGCGCTCTTTGACCGTCTTATAACCCTGCGCAACCTCCTGAGAAGATAACGGGGTACCGCAGCGCGGGCAGTAAGGAACGATTTTGAATCCTTTGTATAAAAGGTTTTTATTCCAGATTTCTTTTAATGCCCACCACTCGGACTCAATAAAATTGTCATCGTAAGTAACATATGGATTGTCCATATCAGCCCAGAAACCAACGGTCTTTGAGAAATCTTCCCACATTCCTTTGTATTTCCATACGGATTCCTTACATTTTTTGATGAAAGGCTCCATACCGTATTCTTCGATCTGCTCTTTTCCGTTTAAGCCAAGAAGTTTCTCAACCTCAAGTTCTACCGGGAGTCCATGTGTATCCCAGCCGGCTTTACGCGGAACGAATTTTCCTTTCATGGTCTGGTATCTCGGAATCATATCTTTGATCGTACGGGTCTCCACATGTCCGATGTGCGGCTTGCCGTTTGCAGTTGGCGGGCCGTCATAAAAGGTGTAGGTCTCTCCTTCCTTGCGGTGTTCCATGCTCTTCTTAAAGATGTCATTGTCATTCCAGAACTTCTCGATCTGTTTTTCTCTGTCTACGAAATTCAGATTCGCATCAACTTTTTTATACATTGTTAACCTCCATTGTCTTAAACGATAGATTGCACACTATGTGACCAAAACTATCGTTATAAATAAAAATGCCCTCGTCCTGTATATAGGACGAGGGCTTAGATACTTCGTTATACCACCTGATATACAAATGTACGCGGAAATATAAAATCCGGATACACGCTCCCTGTAACGCAGGAAATGCGTCAGCGCTTACTCTGTCCCGGATAACCTCTGCTTTGATTCTCCGGATCATTTCAGACTGCAGCTTGGAAGTGATCTTCATTCAACAGATACTCGTACCGGTTTCCACCTGCTCCGGCTCTCTGTCTCTTTCCCTGATGAACTACTGTCTTCGTCATTGCCTTTTACCAAAAATCTAGTCTTTAGTATAGACTCGGAAAATAAGAATGTCAAGAGGACTTCATGCTTTTACAAAAGCCTGCTTTTCACAGAGCACGCTTTTTCACATCTGCGATCACGTCTAAAAAACGCTCCTTCATCTGTGCCTCTAACAATTTTACATCCATATCACCGCCCGTGCACGGCACAAATCCTCCAGCCATCGATGCGTGGCCGCCGCCATTGCCAATTCCTTTGAGTGCCTCCGCCACGATTTTTCCCGCATCGAGCATACTTTTTTCACTGCGCACAGAAAGTTTGATTCCATCCGACTTTCTTGAATAGACGACAGAAAATGATACTTCTTTTAATGCAAGCATAAAATCCGATATGTTGGAAATTACCGGACAATCCTTTCCGGTGTTGCAAAAACTGACATCATCATATACTTCAATGCTTGAAATTGCGCTTGAATAAGCCATCAGATCATCAAAACACAGATTACAGTTTTCTAACATATGGATGATCTCATAATCACAGTCATCAAACATGCGGTAGAGCATCTCAATATCGAGTTTTGACACTCCCCGGCTTAAATTATTAGTATCGATCCGTATGCCGTAGGTCAGCGTTGTTGCGATTCTTCTGTCCATCGGAATATTATTTTCAAAGAAATACTGTGCAACAATCGTCGCACAGGCTCCCACTTCCGATCTGATATCTTTAAACCGGTATGGGAACTTTTCATTTTCCGGATGATGATCGATGCAGATGATCTCATCTCCGGTAATATCAACGATATTTGAATTACCCTTCTGCGCATCAACAAGGATTACCTCATCCTCATCTGTCAAAATCGTGCTAAGATCCTCCACATTCAAAAGTTCGATCTCCATCAGTTCACGCAGCTTGTCGGTACTGTAACGGTCTATTTTTCCTTTATAACAGATCGTGGAAGAAATTCCATTGTGCTTTAATAATTCCTGGATTCCAAGCGCACTCGCAATGGCATCCGGGTCAGGAAAATTATGCGTCTGGATATACACATGTTTCCGGTTGATCTGTTTTAGTAATTCTTCTAGTTTTGTCATACTGTACTGTTTCCTTTACCGCTCATCCGTAATCTTATGGACAGCATTATTTTTCATAAACATGATTCAGTCCCTGTTCTTCCCTGCAAAATATTCTTCTGCCACCTTTTTTGTCACAAGTTCTGAAAATGCCAGGATCTTATGCTGTGCTTCCGGAACACTTCCAAAACCATATGCAGCATGTATAAATCCGACTCCCGCTTTTTTGCTTGCCTCATAATCTCCCTGGATATCACCCACATAGACCGCCTCCTCTAAATGATTACGGTCTGCAAGAAGTCTGATATTATCACCTTTCTGTAAAAGATTATTGCCATAACATTCAATATCTGAAAAATAATCCCAGAAATGATAGTGATCTAAAAATGCCTCAATGTAACCTTTCTGACAATTACTTACAATATAGAGTTCATAGTTCTTTTTTAATTCTTTGAAAGTATCCTCAAGATCCGGGTAAAGCACACCGCCGTGCTCTTTCAGATAATCATTTTCAAGTCTGCAGCACTCTGCTAAAAGTGTCTCCTGCTCTGTACTGTCAAGTTCCGGGAATAACAACTTTGCAATCACATCCATTGTCTTTCCCATTACTCCCTTAATGTCAGCTTCTGTTAACTTTTTCTCTAATCTGCCATCCTGACGGATTGCTTCATTCCAGGATTCTGCCACGTTGGCTGCGGAATCCCAGAGCGTACCATCCATATCAAAAATAATTCCCTGTTTTTTCATATTTTTCACACTCATCCTTATTTCAAATCATATACACGGGCATATTTTTTCTCAAAATAACGCACCAGCGGCTCTGCTGATACTTCTTTGCCGCACACATTTGCGATCACTTCTTTCGGTGTACGTGTACTGCCATACCAGTGAATTTTTTTGTTCAGCCATTTTGTGATCTGTAAAATTCTGCCATCTTTTAAGATCTCATCTACCGGTCCTAACTCTTTTTCCAGTTCCTCTAAGTACATGCCATCATAAATGCTTCCTAAAAGATAACTTGGAAAATAACCAAAGGAACCGTCTGACCAGTGCATATCCTGCAGGATTCCCTCTGCATCATTTGTCGGAACAATATCTAAATATTCTTTCATTTTCTGATTCCAGAGTTCCGGGAGTTTCGCAACCGGAACATTGTCCCGGAAAATTGCCTTTTCCATTTCATAACGCAGTATAATATGAAAACAATAGGTCACCTCATCTGCCTCCGTACGAATCAAACTGTTTCTGACATGATTGATCTCATGGTAAAACTCATCCAATGAAATGTCTTTCATCTGTGGCATCAGTTCCTGCACTTTCTCATAAACAGGCATCCAGAAGTTCTTATTCCGTCCTAAAATATTCTCATAAAAACGGGACTGACTCTCATGTACGCCCATATAGCGGCAGCTTCCGGCAACTGTATTATCGTATTCCGGATTGACATTCTGCTCAAAAATCGCATGGCCGCCTTCGTGAATGGCAGAAAACATGGCAGAGACCGGATCATTCTCATAATAATGATTTGTCACGCGAACGTCCTTAGATGAAAAGTTCAGTGTAAACGGATGCTCTGTCTCCCCTACCGCACCGGCATCTTTGGAAAATCCGATATAGGAAAGTAAAAAATCCTGCACTTTTCTCTGATCATCCGGATCAAAATAAGCATGGAACTTTGTATCATCCGGCTGTTTTGCAGCAAGTATTTTTTTGACAAGTGGAATCAGCGCCACTTTTAATTCGCTAAACAGACGGTCAATTGTTGCCGAATCCATTCCCTCTTCATATTTATCTAACAATACATCATAAACTTCTTTGCCCGGATCCGTATAACCAGCCATTTCTTTGGTAAGTTCGATCATTTTCTCCAGATGTGGTGCAAAAATAGAAAAATCAGATGCATTCTTTGCCTCTTCCCAGGCATTTCCGGACTCTGCCTGCTCACGCACCATCACTTCATAGCGGTCTTTTGGAATCCGTCTGTCTTTTTCCATATCACGCTGCATGCGTGTCACGATAAACTTCATCTTATCCGATAACTGTTCAAATTCTTCCGGTGTCTTTAATATTTCCAGCATGCCATATAGTTCATCCGAAGTAGACATCTTAAAACTTTCCGTTGAAAAATAAGTCAGTGCATCAATATGTCCTGCCTGTCCCAGTTTCGGTGCACAGGTTCTCATGTCCCAGTAAAGCAGCGTATTAATATGTTCATATTTTTTCATTTTATCGAGATACTGCTCGAATTGTTCTAATGTTTTACTCATAGTCGTCCTCCATTTTAAGAACGACGCCCAGCTGGCGTATTTTATTCCGTTCTTTCTGTTCCATATTAACACACGACAACTGACCTGTCACTTTTTTTAGTATAAGATTCGGGTGTCAAAAGGTGGCATTAAGACTTTTGACACCCTAATCAGTATAACCAAAAAGCACCACGAACATGCATTTTTGCAAGTCCATGGTGCCTTTATTCAGGATAATACTATTTTACCTCTACTGTCCAGCCATATTTATCAGGCAGTTTGCCCCACTGGATTCCGGTTAATGTATCGTATAATTTCTGTGTCAGCTCACCGATCTTGAAATCATTGATCGTTACAACATCATCTTTGTAGCGAAGTTCTCCAACAGGGGAGATAACTGCTGCTGTACCTGTTCCGAATACTTCCTCAAGTGTGCCGTCATGTCCTGCTTTCATCAGGTCATCTACGGAAAGTCTGGTCTCATTTACTTTATACCCCCAGTCTCTTAACAGATGGATCATGGAATCTCTTGTTACACCCGGAAGAACTGTTCCCTCGATCGGTGCTGTATAGATTTCACCGGCGATCTTGAACATAATGTTCATAGTTCCAACTTCCTCAACATATTTACGATGCTCACCATCTAACCAGAGTACCTGGGAATATCCCATCTTCTCTGCTTTTACCTGTCCTAAAATGGATCCTGCATAGTTACCACCGCATTTTGTAAATCCGGTACCACCTTTTACGGCACGGACCAGCTCGTCCTCAACTAAGATCTTAACCGGGTTGATTCCCTCTGCATAGTAAGCGCCAACTGGGCAGCAGATAATCATAAACTTATAAGCAGATGCCATATGTACACCAAGTGCAGCTTCTGTTGCAAACATAAATGGACGGATGTAAAGAGATGTCTCAGGCTCTGAAGGAACCCAGTCCTCTTCTACCTTTACCAATGCTTTTACAGCCTCAACAAACATATCAACCGGGAATTCCGGCATACAGAGTCTCGCGTTAGAATTGATCATTCTCTTTGCGTTCATTTCCGGACGGAATAACTGGATCTTGCCCTCTGCGGTACGGTATGCTTTCATACCCTCAAATGTTTCCTGTGCATAATGTAATGTTACACATGCAGGATCCATTGTGATTGGTCCTTCCGGAACGATTCTTGCATCTTTCCAGCCATCTTCTTTTGTCCAGTCCATAACAAACATATAGTCTGTCATATATTTTCCAAATCCAAGATGTTTCTGATCCGGTTTTTCCTTTAAATGTTCTCTTTTTTCAAATCTGATATCCATAACATATGCCTCCGACTCTCTATCGTTTTTTTCTGACCATCATTATGATACTTTCTTTTTTGAGTGTCAAGATTATTCCAAAGGCTTATATTCGCCATTACTTAAATTCATATTAACGTTTATTTTTTATAATCATGCGTTATGATATAATTTTAAAATGTTTTGGAATTTTTGCCCTGAAAGTTTTTTAGTTCTGCCCTGCAATTACCTTTTTTAAAGGAATCCAGATAATAAATGCCAGCACACTTCCGATTACTGCTGTGATAAGCTGTGTCACTGAAAATGTTGTCTGGAACACTGCCATCTTTGGAACCATCGCTTCCGGAAGCAGTGAAGGAATCAAAATCTGTGCGATCACAATTCCCATAAATAATGCTTTTACAATACTGCCAGCCGCCATACCTGCGATCAGACCTGCATTGCCTTTGATTTTCTTTGCAAGCAGACTAACAGCTACCACGAGAATCATATTTCCGATCATAACACATGGAATGATTGCCGGGATTGCTGACATGACAGGGCTTCCCGTAATCAGGAATGATGTAACCGGTGTGATCACGGATAAAATGATCCCACATGCCATTCCTGCACCTAATGCGGCAATAATAAGACACGCATTGATGATCGGTCCTGTGATGTACACACTTGTGTTTTTAAAGAACTGGCTTACAATGCAGATTGCCAGTAACACTGCTGTTGTTGTGATTTGTTTTGTTGTGATTTTCATAAATCCTCCTTGTTTTGCGGAGCAAAATGCGACTGCCTTTGCAGGAGCAGAGGATTTTCCTCCTTTGTTTTGCGGAGCAAAATGCCTGCTATGCCGCCTTTGCATAGCATGTGCCCTTGCAGGAGCAATGCCCAACACATTGGGCAGGATTTTCCTCCTTTGTTTTGCACAATTTTCGCAACCATCATAGTACAACACTTATGAAAAGTCAATTTTTCATACACAATCCTCCCGGCTCCATAAACAACAGTATTTTTTTCTTGTCATTTAAACCTGGGAATTTTATAATAATATCAACATATAAATATTTCGTATAGAATAAAGGAGATTACATTATGCATACATTTCAGCCTATGACTGCAGATATGATGGAATTTGATCCATTTACAAAAATCGGAAAAGAATGGGCACTTCTCACCGCAGGTTCTAAAGAAAAAGCAAACACCATGACCATCAGTTGGGGCGGTGTCGGCGTCTTATGGGGCAAAAACGTTGCTTTTGTATTTGTCCGCGACTCCAGATACACCAAAGAACTGATCGATAAAAATGAGTTCTTTTCCCTCAGCTTTTTATCCGAGAAATATCGCGACGCACTAAATTACTGCGGAAGCCACTCCGGCCGCGACGAAGACGATAAGATCTCAGCTGCCGGCCTGACACTTACTTCCCGCCACAGCATTCCATTTATCGATGAGGGCAATATGATCCTGTTATGTGAAAAAATGTCCGCAACAAGACTGACTGAAGATTCCTTTCTGATGCCGGAGATTGCAAAGAAATGGTATGCGGATCATGATATGCACACGATGTATATTGCAGAGATCATTGATATTCTGGCAAGATAAGAAAAACGGGCAGGTGGGGAGTTCGTATATGTTAACTCCTGTCTGCCCGTTTTTATACTTTTTAAATATATGATTTCTTAATCATTTTTTATTCCGTATATTTTGAAATACTCTTCTGCCTGCTGTAGGGATATATTTAATTTATCCTGCAGTTTTTTCAAAATATCCTCTTTGAATATGTCCATTTCAAGACACACTTCAATCATTCCCTTTGCTTCTCCTCGTGTTTCACTCTCCGCAATTAAATCTTCGATTGCCTTACACATCTCGATTTCCTCCTTCTCTTCCGATACTTCGATCGGTGTATTCGTGATTGTCTTTATCACTCTTGCTGCATTCATTTCTATACTTTTATGGATATCTGTCCTCAAAAAATCCAACAATTTTTCTTTATTTTTAGAGTACTTGATATATCCCATAACCTCTCTCATACTTGTTGAAAACTTATTCAGTTCTTCTTCCGTAAGTTTTGCCGGATCAATCAGGTGTATCCGGTAGTTCTCCACATAACTTAAAATTTCCATATCCCTTATCGACATCATTTCATGCAAAGATAACGGTCCGTCCCATTCCTCTGCTAATAAGTTCTTTATAATAAGCGCTACACACACCTTGCTTTTTCCAAAAATCAATGCTACAATATTTTCTGAGTTTTGTTCTAAAAAGTAAATAGATGGAGGATTATTTATGAGCCCAGTTACTATTGTATTACTGGTTATCTTAGCCGTTTTAATCATCGGACTTGTTGTCCTTTATTTTCTCGGAAAGAAAGCACAGAAAAAGAAAGCCGAACAGGATGAACAGCTTGCCGCTGCCGCACAGACCGTATCCATGCTGGTTATAGATAAGAAGCGAATGCGCATTACCGAATCCGGTCTTCCGCAGGTTGTGATCGACCAGACACCGAAGATGATGCGCCGTACCAAACTTCCAATCGTAAAGGCAAAGGTTGGACCAAAAGTAATGTCTTTGATCGCCGATGAAGCTGTATTTGATTACATACCGATCAAAAAAGAAGTAAAAGCCACCGTGAGCGGTATCTATATCACAAAAGTTACCGGTGTACGCGGACCTCTTGAAAAACCGGAAGGTAAAAAGAGCTGGAGAACCAAATTAAAAGAAAAAGCGAATCGCGCAAATAAAGAACTCGAAAAAGAAAAAGCTGAACTTGAAAAAGAGAAAAGCAAGAAAAAGAAAAAATAAGTCATACAAAAAATACCGCATCCGTGAAAAATCACAGATACGGTATTTTTTTATCATTTTCATACACGGGTTTATCATGCCATCCCCATATGATCAGCTGATACCTCCGTTTCTTTTTTTTGTCTGTTTACAGTACCCAGCCTGCCGCCTGCACCTGTGTCTCTATCATATGATGATAGATTCCTTCTTTTGCGGACAATTCTTCCGGTGCGCCTTCCTCTGCAACCACCCCGTCTTTTAATACAACGATCTTATCTGCATTTGCGACTGTACGCATCCGGTGTGCAATGATCAGAACTGTCTTGTTCTGGATCAGTTTCGATAACGCCTCCTGGATCAGTGTTTCATTATCGACATCCAGTGATGCTGTGGCCTCGTCTAATAATATAATTGGCGCATCCTTTAAAAATGCTCTTGCAATCGAGATTCTCTGACGTTCTCCACCGGAGAGTTCTGATCCGTTTTCACCGATCATAGTCTGCCAGCCATCAGGCAGTTTCCGGGCAAACTCATCACAGTGCGCTAATTTTGCAGCCGCAATGACTTCCTCATCCGTTGCATCCTGTCTGCCGATACGGATATTTTCCATGATCGTATTATTAAAAAGCGTAACATCCTGAAATACGATAGAATACAGTGACATCAAAGTTTCCGGATCAATTTTTGAAATATCCATGCCCCCGACTGTGATCTTTCCTTTTTCAATATCCCAGAATCTTGCAGCAAGCCTTGATACCGTCGTTTTTCCACCGCCGGACGGACCAATCAGTGCCGTCACTTCTCCCTGTTTCGCCGTAAATGTCACATCTTTTAACACAGACTCTTTCCTGTCATAAGAAAATCCAACATGCGAAAATACAATATCATATCCTTTATGATCAAGCTTTGTTGTTCCTGTCTGAATTTCATGCGACAAAATCTCATCAAGACGTTCACTCTGTATGTTTGCACTGATCATTGCCGCTAAATTCTGCAGGGAAATCTGCATTGGATCATAAATTCTGGATACAACAAGTAAAAACAGGAAAAATGTCAGGACGTCAATACTTCCTTTTGCCAGCAGAATACCTCCGGTTAAGGCAACTGTTGCAATACCAAGTTTTAAGATCATCTGGGCACTTGCAACAAATACCGCCATTCCAAGTTCTGTCACAATCGCATGTTTCTCAACGGCTTTGATCTTTTTGTCGAGACCTTTCATATAATCATCCTGTGCATTGTTGGCGCGAAGATCACGGACTGTCTCAAGTCCTTCCTGAATTCCGTCGGCACAGTCCATTTTCAATTTCATCTGTTTTCTGCTCATACTGTTCTGCACTTTTCCGGAACAGCCAACGATCAGAAATGAAACCGGAAGCACCCATAGAGCCGCTAAAGCCATTCTCCAGTCAAAGAAAAAGAGACTGCATGACACAAGTGCCGTGGAAATACATGCTCCGATCAGTTCCGGGATCACATGAGAAGAAACCGTCTCCATCGTTGCACAATCTGCCATGATCGTACTAGTCAGATCCGACAGGTCTTTTTTGCCAAAGAAAGAGAGTGGAATCTTTCTTAATTTTTCCGCAAGGGTGATACGTCTCACACCACTCTCCACATAAGTTGCAAAAAATGTCGCATTATACTGGATATAAGTGGTAACTGCGATCAATGCCAGACAGATCATGCTGCCTGCCAGATAAAATGCACCTCTTCCACTTAATGTTTCCCCCATATAGTCCTTTACCAGTGAATAAAGCATTCCTACCGGAAACATCAGCACGATATCCGATATCGTGACGGAAACAAATGCTTTTATCATATCCTTCGCACCCTGCTCCGAAAGTGCGTATTTATGCTGTATTTTTTCTTTCAATGACATTTTTATTCCCCCACTTTCCAACGAACCGATTTATTGTATTCATCCCACATATGCGCATACAGTTTCTGTGCTTCTGACAGTTCTCTATGCGTTCCTGCCTCAACGATCTCTCCATCTTTCAATACACAGATCCGGTCGGCATCTACAACGGAAGAAAGACGATGTGCGATCATAATAACCGTTTTTCCCGCGGATAATTTTGAAAATGCCTGCTGCACCTTCGCCTCATTGTCCGGATCAGCAAATGCGGTCGCCTCATCTAAGATCAGGATCGGCGCATTTTTTAACATTGCCCTCGCAATCGAAAGACGCTGTGCTTCACCGCCGGACACATAAGTTCCCTTTGCTCCGATCACCGTATCAATACCATCCGGCAATTTTTCGATAATATCTTCGCACTGTGCATTCTTTAATGCTTCCATAACTTCCTCTCTCGTCGCATCTTTCCTGCCCATGCGGACATTCTCATAAATAGACATCATTAAAAGTTTACTGTCCTGAAACACAAACGATACCATATCCATGAGCTTTTTTGACGGGATATCCCGTACATCCACACCGCCAATTCTGATATGTCCCTCTGTTGTATCAAAGAAACGTGCGATCAGACTTGCAAGCGTCGACTTTCCACCGCCGGACGGTCCGACAAATGCAACATGTTCACCCTCCCTGATTTCCAGATCAATGTTATGTAACGCATCTTTTGTGGCATCCTCATAACGGAAGGACACATTTTCAAAAGTGATGGACATATCTTTTGGATCCGTTTTTCCTGCCGCCTCTGTCAGCGGCTTCTTTTCTAAAATACTGTCAATTCTAGTCAACGCATCCTCAACAATCATCTGATTTTCGCTTGCATACATAACTTTATTTAAAGTGACGGTAATAATCGGTGTGATGATAATATAAAACATCAGGTTTAATAAAAACGTGCCACTCTCTCCACCTTTTATCACATAAAAAGTAAATGCGATCAATACCGCAAATACTGCATTGATGGTCATTGTATAAAATGTCATCGGAAGTCTTAATTCTTTTGTGTAAGCAATCGTCCATTTTTCATAATTTTCAATGGACTGTCTGAAACGCTTAAAAGAAAACACCGACTGGCCAAACGTCTTTACAACCGGAATTCCGCGGACATATTCCACTGCCTCACTTGACATTTCTTCAAGCGCATTCTGATATTCTGCCATCTTATCTTTCATCTGCTGTCCCATCATGCTCCCCATGATCAGAAATGCAGCCACTACCGGGATCAGGCTTAATAATCCAAGCCGCCAGTCAAACATTAAAAGCAGCACCAAAAGACCGACCGGGGTTGCAATCGCTCCCGCCTGGTCCGGTAACTGATGCGCAAGATAGGTCTCCGTCGCTTCACTTGACTCGTTGACGATCTTACGGATCTTACCGCTTCCATCACTATCCATAAACCCCATCGGCAGTGTCATGATATGGTGCATCAGCTGTGAACGTATCCCTGCCTGCACATGAAACGCAGATAAATGAGAACAGAGCAGTCCGCAGATGTAAAGAAACATGGATAAAATTGAAAAACCGACTGCATGCCATCCATAGTTTGCAAGATTTCCTGCATTCTCATAATGAGGTGCCACATCCAAAACTTCCTTGATTACTCTCCAGATATAATAAAACGGCACCAGCGCGATCCATGCACTGACCGCAGAAAATATCCACGAGAGGATCGTCAGATACTTAAAATTTCCCGCATATTCAAAAAGCCTTGCTAAAGAACTTTGTTTTTTCATTGTTATCTCCTTTTTTACGAAAATGAAAACTGCTCCATAAACTGTCCGCAATGCTCCCTTGTGAGTGGATAAAACTCCTGCACTTCTCCATGCTCAATATGCAATACATGTGTACAGCACATCACGATCAGTTCCGGATCATGTGTGATAATAAACATTGTCTTTTTTCGCTCTTTCAGTCTTTGAAACAGCCCGGCTGTCTGCCGCATATGTTTATAGTCCAGTCCACTGGTTGGTTCGTCAAAAATTAAAACTGATTTCTCTGCCAGAACCGCTGACGCAATCGCCACCCGCTGTTTCTGCCCCCCGGAAAGAGACATCGGATGACGCTCCCGAAACCCGGCCAAATCCAGCTCACGCAATAAATCAGATACTTTATCCGCTTTTTCTTCCGCCATCCCAAGCTGTATTTCCTCTTCCACTGTTTCACAGAACAGTTGATGGTTGACATCCTGCATGACCATATAGCAGTTTTTTAACATCTGTCTGCCACTTAAGTTTGCATCATCTAACACCGTATGCCCCTTGAACTTTTTTTCCAGTCCGCACAGGCAGCGTAAAAATGTGGATTTTCCTGCGCCGTTATGACCGGTTACGGCAATAATACTTTCTGCCGGAACCGTCACATCAGACATATGCAGCACTTCTTCTTTTTCAAAATTAAAATGATAATTTTTAAATGTGATCGTTTTCCCGGATTTTTCTGGTTTTTCCGGGAATTCCGGTTGTGATAAGGAAAGTCCCCGAAGCCCCATCGCCTTGATCCGGTCTTCGGAAAACGTAACAAATGTTTTCATCGGCAGATCCGATACGATATGCCCTTCTTCCATATAAATGACACGGTCGCAGATGTATTTTAACCAGTAAAGTCTATGTTCTGCGATCACAATGGTCTTTCCCTGTTTTTTCCAGAACAGAAGCGTCTTTTTTAATTCTTCAATCGCATCGAGATCCATGTTGGATGTCGGCTCATCTAAGACAAATATCTCCGGCTGCATTGCCGATACCGAAGCACACGCCACCCGCTGTTTCTCTCCACCGGAAAGTTTAAAAATATTGCGCCCCATAAGATTTTCCATTTTCAGTTCTCTTGTCACTTTTGCGATCCGCTGTTTTATCTCATCTTCCGGAAGTCCCATATTTTCACAGCCAAATGCCACTTCACTTGTGGTGTCCAGGCAGAAAAACTGGCTGCGTGGATTCTGGAACACACTTCCCACTTTCTCTGCGATCGTGTAAAGTTCTTCCTCCTGTATCTTCAGTCCGCAGACCTCCATCATTCCATTTAACGTTCCCTCATAAAAATGTGGGATCAGTCCATTTAAAAGGCGCGTGATCGTTGTTTTCCCGCAGCCGGATTCACCGCAGAGTAAAATACATTCTCCCGGTTCCACCGTCAGTGAAACATCATGCAATGCCCCTTTTTCCGAGTTTTCATACTGAAAACTGACATTTGAAATTTGTATTATTTTTTCACTCATATCCCTAATATTCCCTTTATCCAAAGTACATACGGTATCAGACAAAATGCGATCAGAACCACATCCTGAGCATGGATCCCGATTTCGCAGATATTAGTCCGCCTTTTTTCTCCGCCAAGTCCTCTTGTCAGTGCTGCCGCATTCAATTCTTCCCCTATCTTTGCAAGGCAGACCATCAAAGGAACCATCCGGTACTCTAACATTTTTCCTGCATTTTTTCCGCCAACCCTGATATCGCGCATGCGCATTGCCGCATTGATGGATGCAAACTCGTCTGCAACCGTAGGGAAAAAGCGAAACATCACAGACAATGGTATCGTGATCTTTTCGGTGACATGCATTTTATTCATCGCTGCATTAAACTCACTGACCGTCGTTGTCTCAATCAGATACGCCCCCAACAGAATGCTCGGCAGAAAACGTGTCAGTATCCCACAGACTCCAAGCAGCAGAAAGTTTGCGATCCCGGTCGTTTTTGGTCCTAGATACCAGAAACACAAATACGATACCGCATACACGATCATATATGTAAATGCCGTTCTCCATTTTTTTGCCAGTAAAAACAGCACAAAAGGGACAACGCAGAAGATAGGCATAAAATCATTAAAAATATCTCCGCCTGCACCACCTAACACAAATACTGCAATGGTAAACAGCAGTAACATTTTTGTGCGCGGATCAAAGACGATGCCGCGATTCTCCACATCCGGCTGTAATAAATTTGCCTGCATTACGCAATTCCTGCCTTTACAAAATGTTTTTTCAGAAGTAACTTACCTATCAATCCACCAATCGCTCCACAGACAAGACATGCCACGATCAAAAGCGGTGCAATCCAGGTACGGCTCATGATATCGGAAAGTGTATTAATATATTCTTCCCCAAAACTCTGTCTCGTTGCAAAATAAGTCTCGGCATTCATAAAAAGAGGGATAAAGTTTCCAAAAATCACAAGACAGAATACCGCATAACTGCAAATTGTTTTGGCTGCACTTTTATAGTTTCCACTCTTTGCGATCAGATCCGCAATCAGTCCAAATACGATTCCAAAGATAAACGGCCAGTAACCCATCCCTGTGATCCACAAAAATAATCCGACAATCATGGAATAAATGGTGATCATTCCAAACTTATCCACCTTTGTCATAAATAACATCATCGGTATTCCACCGACCAACGGAACTAATGCACAAAGCATCGGCATCATGATCGGGATAAATCCAAGCATAGCAACGGCTGTCATGATGACACAGTAAATGGCTGCATAAATACCGATATTGATCAGATCTTTTCCTTTTAACTTCGCATTACTTTTCATCTCATATACTCCTTTTGTCTCTAATTTTTGTTATATATCGCTACCAAGAATTAGTGTTTGCTAACCAGTGATTTTGAAAGAAGACTGCCACTCTGTGAAAAGAATGTACAGCCCATCTTTTTATTTCTATTTCAGAATTGCACCCCATCCTCCACAATGATATTTTTCCAGCATATCCATATAACGGAGTGCCGTCTCCTTTGTCATTTTATGGCGTACCACCTCAAACATACTCTCAAATAATGCCCTCGTCATGATATGGATAAAATCCTCGGTGATCACCTCGCCATCTTCCGTCCGGTAATGAATGACGTCCATATACTTATAAGTATATTCTGTCTCGATCTCGACAAGCCGTTCCACGAAATCCTGAAACTTCGTCCCGTAGGATGCATCCAGCAAAAGTTCAAATACTTCAAAATTGTCGTAAATGTAATCGACCATTTCCACCATGCCGGATGACACATAATGTTCCATCTCCCCAGGCTGCTTTTTTTCCTCCAACCCGTGAAATGCCTCCTGCGTATGTAAAAACATCTGCACCAGATGATCTGCCGCCGGTTCTACAATCGCGGAAAATAATCCTTCCTTATCTTTAAACCTTGAATAGATCGATCCGGTTGTCGTCCCTGCCTTTGCCGCGATCATCCGCAGGGATGCATCGGAATAACCTTTTTGTAAAAATTCTTCCTTTGCACAGGCTATGATTTTCTCTGAAACTCCTTCTACTGGTTTTGTCACTGGTTCCTCCACTCATTTATAACAGTGTTATATAACACTGTTATAAATATAATCATTTCTTTTTTGTTTGTCAATATAGGAAAGTCCTCAATCTCTCCTGTTTACAATACAACAAAAAAAGCATGTTCTGCAATTCTTTTGAATTGTAAAACATGCTTTTTTCTATAGCTTTTTATGCTTTCGCTTCCCCTTCCGGGAAAATGATCTTATTGACAAAGAAAAATACGACCATTGAAACTCCGCCGTTTAACACGGTCGTTCCTATATTGTACAGCCAGTCCGGTACGAACATACCGGCTACTGCAACCCAGATGCAGTTGATGGAGTTTACGATACAGGTCACAATGCAGAATGCGATCAGATACCAGAATGCCTGATACCAGATATTTCCCTTGCTGCGAAACACGAAAGTTCTCTGGATCGGGAAATTGATGCATTCTCCGATCACCATGGCGATCATGTATGCACAGAAATATGGAAGTCCACCGTGTGCGGCATCATAACCGATAATATTCCATTTAAATGTCTCTCCAAATAAAGTGATGTCGATTCCCGGGAATCCAAAATCAACATTTGGAAGTCCGGCAAATGCAAGCGGCAGAAACAGTAACATCAGATATTTGAATACCGTGATCAGGTTACTTACGATCACGAACAGACCGCCCTCCCGGACCCATTTGGAGGCTCCGGGATGTTTGTCTGCAAAGTTCTGCCATAGATTTTTTATACTACTCATTGTACACTTTCACCTCTATGTATTACTTCTGCAAAATCTTTTACTGTGCTGCTGTTTCGCTTACGGTCTGTACCGGTTCTTCTGCTGCGTCTTTTTTATATTTTTTGATCGTAAGAACCTCTAAGAAGATCACCAGTGCTCCAAAAATAATATCGATCACGATCGCCAGGATCTGCCAGTTCATCAGACCTGTCTTTAAGTTTTCCGGATCATATGCACGGCTGTTTACAACTGTGTACATGATGTTTTTGGATGCCTGACGCATTGCTTTTACACCTGTTGCACTTGTGGTATCTGTCACATGGTTGGTTTCCGTATCATATGCAACCAACATACAGTCTGTACCGCCACGGATACCCATATCAGAATCCATGTATCCGTAAACACCAAAGTAATCGGTTAATACAAATCCACGGAATCCCCACTCATCACGAAGTACGGTTGTCTGTAACGGGTAGGTTCCGCCTGCCCACTGTGTACCGATATAGTTGAAGGAGGACATGACTGCCTTTGCTCCACCTTCTTTTACTGCGATTTCAAAAGGTTTTAAGTAAATTTCACGAATTGCCTGCTCATTTGACCATGTACAGAGCATTCCGGTACGGTTTGTTTCCTGATCATTTAAAGCAAAATGTTTGATATATGCGTAAACACCATATTTTTCAGCACCGATCACTGCATTTGCGGCCATTTTTCCGGAAAGGACACCATCTTCTGAATAATACTCAAAGTTACGTCCTGCAAATGCATTTCTGTGTGTGTTCATTGCCGGTGCATACCATCCGGAAACATCCATCTCGTCTGCCATCTTACCAATGCTCTCACCGAAAGAAAGTGCAAGATCTTTGTTCCAGGTATTTGCGATCATAACTGCGGACGGGAATCCAATGGAGCCTGTTCCTGTAAAGTTGTTGTTGATGGATGCAGGTCCGTCACAGTCAACGGTCATAACTTTTCCAACACTTGCAGCTGCAGATGTCTGATATCCGCCAAGAGCGATCATTGTATCCATATCGGAAACTGTCAGCTGGTCAAGAAGTGTATCCCATTTTTCATCATCATAGGAAAGACCACGCATATCAGCAAGTGTCATTCCATTTTTCGCGCCTGTTGCCGGCATTTCGTCCGAATCATTGTTGTAATTGTTTGGATCATAATTGCTGTTATTTAAGAACTCAGCTTTCTCATCCTCTGCTAATGTAAAGTTTGAAGGAGCTGCTGTTGCTTTTGCATAGTTTGCAAATCCATCTGCTCTTGAAAGGTATGTTACATCGCCTTCTGCATATGCAAACTGATTTGTTGCAGCTACATCATCGGTAGAACGTGCATTATTCTCATCATATACAACGGTATCTGCAACACTTACGGTCTGTGATGCGATCGTATTGTGTGAATCAGAGTTGATAGAAATCTCATAGTCACCAGCCTCTAATACATAGCATCCATTCCCATATGTATCATAGGAAGCCATATCTTCTTCTGAGAAACTTACATTGATTGTCTGGGATTCACCCGGCTGTAACACATCTGTTTTTGCAAAATCGATCAGATTTGCAGATGCTTTTTCAATTCCACCGTTTGTATATGGCGGATTGTAATATACCTCTACCACATCTTTTCCTGCGGCAGTTCCGTTGTTTGTTACGGTAACATCAAAGGATACTTTACCGTCTGCTACGGTAACATCTCCCATCTTCTGTTCAAAATCTGTATAAGAAAGTCCATATCCAAATGGGAACTGAACCGTCTTATCATAGTCGATCAGACCTTCCACTGCTGCTGTCTCATAGAAACGATAGCCAACATAGATGCCTTCCACATAGTTGACAAAAGATGGAATTGTTGCTTCTTCTTCGCCTGTTCCGAAGTTTTTGGATGTAGCGGCAAACTCATCCATATTGTCATACAGAAAGTTTCCAAAATTGTTGTAAGTCGGTGTTGCTGTCAGATCATATACAAATGTATCGCTGGTTTTTCCGGACGGATTTACTGTACCGGCTACGACTGCACCGAGAGACTCAAATCCGGACTGGCCTGTTCCAGGACACCAGATTGCACCCTTGATCTGTTTATAATCATTTAAAAATCCAAGTTCCATGGTGTTTGCACCGTTATATACAACAACGACATTGTCAAAGTTGGCACAAACAAGGTCTAACATATCTTTTTCTGTCTGGCTTAACTGTAAGTAATGCTCACCAGCTTCAAAATCTTTGTAGTTTTCAGAGTTATCTGTGTAAGTTACTTTGCTTACATCAGTTGGAAGGTCTGCTCCCTCACCACCAACACGGGTAATCACTACCATCGCTGTGTCAGAAAACTCTTTTGCATTGTTCATCAGTTCAGTGCTGTAGGAATCTGCTGTCGGTTCCGGCAATGTCCAGTCCTGCGCCCACATACCAACTTCCGGTCTGTCCTCACGGTACGCTTTGTAGAAATCGGTCAGTTCTGTATTGATCTTGTATCCGGCATCCTCAAGACCACCGAGAAGTGTTGTTGTCTCGTATGCATCGGATAATGCTCCGGATCCGGTACCACCATAACAAGGATTGGTGGATGCCCATCCAAATACATTGATATTCTGTGTGTTTGTAAGTGGCAGGATATTGTCTTCATTTTTTAATAAAACAATACCTTCATCTGCGATATCCTCGCAAAGTGCGGTTGCCTCATTTGAGGTTTCCTCTGTAATCGTACCATTACCCATTGCAAGTGAGATCATACTTGACATTGGAATAAAGCAGATCAGATTGATAATCACAACTGCTGCCATAAGGAATGCGATCCATGCTTCCTTTCTCACCAGTTTCTTTACTGGTTTTTTCAATTTCATGCATGCCACAGTTACAATAATTGCGATTGCCAGTGCAATGCCAAGCGCAATCAGGTATGGCTTACAGGAATTGAGAACGTTGATCACGTCATCCATGTTAATTGCTAACATTTCTAAATCCTCCCTTGTTTTCCGAAGGAAAATGCAATTTTACAATGTAAAATTTATCTGCTGACGAGCAGAGGATTTTCCTCCCTTGTTTTCTTTATCCGTTTCGGATCTTGTAACTGTATCCTACCACACCACACATCCTTTGGTAAAAATCTTCACAATCTGCACTTTTTTCGCATAAACTGTTTTGCATGTTGGAAGTTTTGAACAAAATAAACGCCATATTTTTATGCATTGTACACAAAACATGGCATTTACTATCATCTTAATTACAATTCTAAATTATTTTCCAATCAATACTTTCTTTCCCTCAAAAGCAAATCCGTAGTGTCTGATCTTCTCTTTTGGGATTCCTGCTGCAGTCAGTCCGGCGTCATAATTTTTTTCCCTGATCTGTTTTAAAGCGGCCTGCACCGTATCTTCTAATGTTTCTTCTTCATCTGCCTCATGGACTTTAAATTCCATCACGATTGCATTGTTTTTCTGGTCATGTGGAACCAGCATGATATCATATCTGCCGTAGCCGCTCTCCCTGTTTGACCGCACATCATAAGAATCCCGCAGTTCCACTAAAAGTCCCAATACAAATCCGTGATAAAAACGCTCCGGCTGCGATCTTTTCGATGGATGGTTTCCGGTATCAAAGCTGCTGAAAGTTGTGAGTGCAATGTCGTTCATATAAATATTCATCTCTTTTAAGTTCCCTTTTAATAATGCCTCTATGAACTCATTATAGTTCGACATGGAATCATCAAACCAGCCTTTAAACATGTTAGAAAACATACTGTAAGTTTCCAGATTCGTGATACGAAGATGATACCACGGTTCTAACAGCATACCTCGATATTCCACCTCTTCTGCTTTCAGGTAGCCCCCTGCAAGCAGCAGGCTCCAGATCGCATTTTTACTTTTATCAAGCTGGTTAAACACAATCTGTTCGTCAAATGTTACCACGATTTCTCTTTCCTGCAAAAGTTCCTCCATCCGTGTTTTAATGTCTGCCGATGCCGTCCGGATCAGTTTATTTACCAGACCGTTAGAACTTGTTGATGCCCAGTACGGACGAAACTGTTTTTTGTCCAGAAAATTAGTGATCGACCACGGATTATAGATATCTTTATGCGTGCCGAAGGTAAATCCATCATACCATTTTTTTACCATCTCTTTCTGATCTGTCAGCTGATATTCCGCGAGAGCATCAAACACCTCTGTCTCAGTAAATCCAAAACAGGTGGCATATTCTTCTGAAGTGGTCGTCACAACATTGAGATTATTGAGATCAGAAAAAATAGATTCTTTTGAAACCCTTGTGATTCCTGTCATGATCCCGCGCTCCATGTAAGGATTGGTCTTGAAACTGGAATTAAAAAGACTGCGGATAAATGCGGTAAACTCATCCCAGTATCCGTGAATATATGCTTCCTGCATCGGAGTGTCATATTCATCCAGCAGGATGATGGCTTTTTTCCCATAATATCTGTATAGGATACCTGCTAAATTTTTTAATGAATCCTGTGCGGTCACATCACCCATAGTTTCACTCACAGACCGTAACTGTCTTTTTTCCGTTTCCGAAATATTTTCTGCCTCATTCAGATACGCATGCTGCATATATGTTTCTTCAATAATATTTTTTATTTTTCGTACGGCATCCTCATAATTTGTCTGTTTCACATCCGCAAAACTTAAAAAGATGACCGGATAGGTTCCCTGGAGTTTTCTGTATTTTTCCTCTTTCCACACTGACAGACCTTCAAACAGATCGGATCTTCCTGCATACTGGTTTGAAAAAAAACAGTTTACCATACTCATATTGAGGGTTTTCCCAAAACGCCTTGGACGTGTGATCAGTGTCATCACATCCGCTGATTCCCACCATTCCCGGATAAAATCAGACTTATCTATATAAAAACTGTTTTCTTCACGGATACTTTCAAATCCCTGGTTACCAATACTGATGCACGGTGCCATATCTTTCCTTCCCCCAGTTCAGTTTTAAAATTATATTCTCTTTTCCAATTATATAAAACCGGACTCTTTTCTTCAAGGAATATCTGTCTTTAACAATATACAATATTTTATTCTTTTACCTGTTTAATGCTTCACAGACACAATTCTCTATGTACTCCATGCCAAGCTCTGTATTTAATGTGATATCGAAATTTGCTGCGGCACCCCAGATTCTTCCGGTATAATAGCGGTAATTGTCAGCACGTCTCTTATCTTCCCGCTGGATTCTCTGCTTTGCTTCTTTTTCAGACAGATTTAAGCGCTTCATCACGCGTTTTACCCTGCTCTCTATCGGTGCAGAAAAATAGATTTTCAGGCAGTCCGTGCGGTTTCTTAAAATATAATCCGAACATCTTCCGACAATCACACAGTTTCCTTTCTGTGCTAATTCTTCTATGACTTTCTTTTCCGCCTCAAATATCTGGTCTTTCGGTGCTTCCTCATTGGTCTGTGCATACATATAGACCTGACTGACCAGATCATATAACAGACTGTTTGTCATGGATTCTTCTTTTTTACTGATAAAATCCTGTGTATATCCGGTCGTCCCTGCAGCCATTTTTATAATCTCCTGATCATAAAAAGAAAATCCAAGTTTCTCTGCAAGTGCCATTCCGATATCATGTCCGCCGCTTCCATACTGTCTTCCGATGACAATAATATTTTTCCGGTACTGCTTTCCACCGTTCTGTATTTTTTCTGAAACCTCTCTCTTAGTTTCATATTCTTCCGGAAACAGCACCGGCTTTATAAATTCCAGCTTCTTTCCAAGAACCCTAGCGATAAATCCGACCAACAGCGCAGCAATGATCGTACCTTCACGCACTCCGTTTAACTGACCGGAAAACAAAAATGACAACGCAGCCGCGATCACTGCCATCGATATATCGAAAATAATTTTCGTCGTTCCGAAATTTGTTTTCCAGGTCTGCACGATCGCACGGACAAAGGATTCTCCCGGCAGCATGACAACATCTGCAAGTACCTCTAAATAAACGCCAAATCCCAAGATCGCACATCCCACAAGCAGTGCGATCACTTTTACAAGATAATTCTTCGGATCGACCCAGAAAAACAGATACATGGTCAGATCGATAAAATATCCAAATGCAATGGATACAGGAATCTGTAAAATATTTTCCAGTTTAAAATTTTTCCGTAAGATCAGTATCTGCAGTAAAATAAGGAAAATACTGAAAAAGATCGTGAAATTGCCAAGTGTAAATTTAAAATTAAGGCTTAATACATACGGAATCGAAGAGATCGGGGATGTTCCAAGACTTGCCTTTGTGATCAGACTTACACCAAGTGCATTGATAAACAATCCCACCAAAAATAAAAGATATCTTTTTAACTTATTCATTTTTTGTCCCTTCTTCCTCTGTCAGCATCAGATTTTTAAATATTTTTCTGCTGAATGTAAGATAGGCATCAAATTCCTCTTCCGTGATTCCTTTTAACGCCTGCTTTTCAATTTCCAGAAAAGATTCTTCCACCAGCTTCTGGCTTTTCCATCCCTCTTTTGTCAGATAAATATGAAATGTGCGTCTGTTTCCATTTAACATCCGCCGTTCGATCAGACCTTTTTCCTCCATGCGGTTTAAAATCGAAGTCAGTGAACCCGCCTCTAAAAAACAATTTCTGGCGATTTCCTTCTGACTGCTGCCGTCGTGATCTTTCAGATAATCAAGAACCTTTGGCTGCCCGATCGTCAGTCCGGTGTTTTTCAGCCGTTCTAACAATCCCCGCTGTACAAGCATCTGGTTCGCCATGATCAAATAATGCAGTGAATCCTCCATTGTCTTTCCTCCAAAAAAAGAAATAGTTATAATTCAAATGTTTATATTTCAAACATTTAGAATTATAACTATCTACCATTGCTATGTCAAGGTCAGCAGAATACTCTATGTTTTTTAACTCAACTAGAACTCAATATAAAAAACAAAATGGAGCTAACACTTCACGAAGTTCAATTCGAAAAAGTGACAGCCCCTACGTTTATACAATATATTTACTCTACCTATTTACTTTTCATATAAGAACTCTTCTGGCAGTGTAACATGAAAGTCTTTCGCAAGATGACGGAAATTATCCGGTGTGATGGTCTGCAGCTTATCCGGTCTCATGGAAAGCATTTTTACCAGAATCTCCGCGGATTTTTCTGCGGTGTGCATCAGACCAAACGTCAGGTCAAAATCTTCCCCTGCCGCAAACATACCATGATGTGCCCAGATCGCAAGATCATATTTTTTCATCAGTTCACTGGTTGCAACAGCAATCTCCCTGCCGCCCGGCACCATCCAGGGAACCACACCAATGCCTGCTGGAAATACGACCGGACATTCCGTTGCCATCTCCCAGAGTTCTCTTGTAAAGACTTTATCTTCCAGTGGAAGAACAAATGTTAAAGCAATAATGTTTGTGGTGTGTGCATGGTATACAACACGGTATTTCGGGTTCTGCAACTTCTTCACTTCCAGATTCATCAGATGACTTGGAAGTTCTGATGTTGGTCTTCCACCGTTTACCAGTCCCCAGACGATACGGTAATTTTCTCCCTTCTCATCCAGTTCGATCATACAGAAAGAATCTTCCGGTTTAATGATGACGTTACGGAAATATTTTCCACTTCCTGTCACAAGAAAATATTCTCCTGCCAGTTTTGGAACAGAAATTCCGATCGGCTGCCACTCTTTTGCAGCAAAGTTTTCTTTTACAGATTCCACCTCTTCCGGTTTTACACGATAGGACAGATTTCCGCCATTCCTTTCATGCCATCCCTGTTCCCATCCATCATTCGCCATACGGATAAATCCCTTTACAAATTCTGCATCTAAAAATTTCATGTTTATCTTCCTCTCCTCTACAATTTTCAGGTATTCAATCATCCCTGTCTGCTTTCTTTTATTTCATATTATATTTTGTGCTATGCTCTGTCTGCCAGCACCTCACTCTCATATTTTTCAATCTCATCATAAAAATGAAAATCATCACACACATTTTCCCTACGGCAGTACTCCTCCCAGATTTCTCCGATTGGAAGCATTTTTACAGCTTCATTCATTACCATAAGCTTACTCATCTGATTGGTATCCTGAAGTTCTTTTAACATTTCATTCGGAGTACAAAGTGCCATCAAAAGTGCCTTCTGCCAGCTTCGAAAACCGGTTGCAAGTGCCGAGACACGGTTAATGCTCGCATCAAAATAATCCAATGCCATATAAACACGGTCTAATGCATGATTTCTCACGATCTCTTTTGCCATTTCTTTTGTCTCATCATCCAAGATCAACACATGATCGGAATCCCAGCGCACACCTCTTGTAATATGAAGTGCAAATTCCGGATAAAAACAGAGCATTGCAGGGATCTTATCAGATACATACTCTAGCGGATGATAATGTCCATTATCCATTAATGGCATACAGCCATCATGCAGTGCCGCAAAGCTTAATGTAAATTCTGCTGAGCCTACGGTGTAAGACTCCACACCGATTCCAAACACTTTTGATTCCACACATGGTTTCACAAGATTTTTGTCATATGGCTCTGATAAAATCTGTTCAATTGAATCTTTATAGCGGAGGCGCGGTCCCATACGGTCTGCCGGGACATCCTTAAATCCATCTCCTGTCCAGATATTCATCACACATGGCATACCTGTCTCTTTTGCAAAATATTCAGAAATACGGATACATGCTTTTCCGTGGTTGATCCAGAACTTTCTCGTCTCCTCGTCCGGGCTTGATAAGGTCAATCCGTCCTTTACTTTTTCATGGGAGAAAAATGTAGGATTGAAGTCAATTCCCATGTTGTGTTTCTTTGCAAATTCTACCCATTTTGCAAAATGCTTTGGCTCTAAGGCATCGCGGTCTGCAAATTCTCCCGATCCAAAAATCGCATAAGATGCATGGATATTCAGCTTTGCCGTTCCAGGCATCAGTTTCATTGCCTCTTCCATATCTACCATGAGCTGTTCCGGTGTCTTCGCACGTCCCATATAATTTCCGGTTGTCTGGATTCCTCCGGTCAGTCCTCCGTCATTATCAAACCCGATCACATCATCAAGCTGCCAGCAGTGCAGTGATACCGGAACCTTTTTCAATATCTCAATTGCCTGATCTGTATCCACACCTAATGCTGCATATTTTGCTTTTGCTGCTTCGTAACCTGTCATATTTTACTTTTCCTTTCTATTCTGTATCCTGATTACTTGTAAAAATATTTATTTCAAACGACTCTGCAATACATGCCCTTGCTGCCTTTAGGTCTTTTAGTTCTCCCGCCGCGATCATCTGTGCAGCAAAGTTTCCGACTGCTGTTGCCTCTGTCGGCCCCGCATATACGTTTTTCCCTGCATACTCTGCCGTCAGTTCATTTAAATAATGTGCGTTTGCCCCGCCGCCGACAATCTGTATTCTGGAATAATCAATACCTGTCAGTTTTTCTATTTCCTCTGCCGTTTTTGCATAATACTTTGCAAGGCTGTGATAAATGACCGCGGCTAATTCACCAATTGTCTGCGGAATCTGTTCCCCTGCTTCTTCGCATGCCGATTTTACTTCCGCTGTCATATTTTCCGGTGCAAGAAATCTCGCATCATTGACATCTACAAAGGATCTGATCGTTTCTTTTGATGCAAGTGCACAAATTTCTCCAAATCCCATATCCGGTGCGCTTTCTTTTTTCACTGACTGTATCATCCATAATCCCATGATATTTTTCAGATAGCGGAATCTGTAATCATAACCGCCTTCATTTGTCATGTTATGCTGCATACTGACTTTGCTGCAATCTGCCTCTTTTAACTCTGTTCCCATCAATGACCATGTGCCGGAACTGATATAAAGTGCATGCTCCTCCTGCGTTGGAACTGCCATCACCGCAGAAGCAGTATCGTGCGTTGGCGGAAGAACTACTTTACAATCAAATCCAACCCTGTTTTGAATATCTTCCGTCAGTCTGCCTAATTCATATCCCGGATTTTGAATTTTATGGAAAATTCTTCGAGGATATCCAAGCATATCTATCAATTCAATATCCCAATCTTTTGTCACAGGATTCACAAGCTGGGTCGTTGTCGCATTTGTATATTCCTGTACCTTTTTCCCAGTTAATAGAAAATGAAAATAATCCGGTATCATTAACATACTTTTTGCCCACTCAAGCTGCCCCGGCTGCTGCTCTTTGACTGCCATCAGCTGATAGATCGTATTGAAAATCTGTTTCTGTATTCCAGTTCTTCCGTATAAATCGTCTTCCGGTATAAACTCATATACTTTCCTGTCCATATCTTCCGTCCGTCTGTCCCGGTACGCCACTGCATCCCCGATACGTTCATCATTTTCATCCAGCAGAACAAAATCGACTGCCCATGTATCAATACCCATACTATATGGGATTTTTCCTACCATGGCACATTTTTTCATCCCAGTCAGAATCTCTTGAAATAACTGGTCCACATCCCATACTTTGTGACCATTTTTTTCAATCATGCCATTTGGAAAACGATATATCTCTTCCAAAACAATTTTGCCGTTCTCCAGGTGCGAAAGCATATGCCGTCCGCTTGAAGCACCGATATCCACAGCCAGATAATATTTTGTATTCATCCCTTACTCCTTTCCTTCTCTTTTGCTGAATTTAAGATATCAAAAATAAGGACAGTTTTTTAGACTCTCATTCGACTAAAAAACTGTCCTTATTTTCTCTTCGTAATACTTTTCGTCTTTCTTTTATTTTGTCTTTAAATTTGCTGAAAACTATTCAACTCTTCCAACAGATATTTCGAAGAGTCAACATTTTTTATCACTTGCTCGTGAATATTTAAAATTGAATTTGCAAGTTTGGTCACATTTTCTGTTGCATTGCTTACTCCACGCACATTTTCCTCTACTACAGCTGATATATTTGTAATGCCATCATTCATCTCTGCCATAATATTACGAAGAGACATAATATTTTTATTGAAAAGACCTGTAATAGTATCCATATGATCTGCCTTTTCATAATACATATCTGTTGCAGCCTCAAATTCAACATAATCATTCATTATCTGATTTTGTATGAAATTCATGAGATCTTGTGCATTTGTCATCAATTGATTGACTGCCGCAATAACACGAACACTGATACCCTGAATGTCATTTGCCGTATTCTTACTGTTTTCTGCCAATTGACGAATTTCCTCTGCGACAACAGCAAATCCCTTGCCAACTTCCCCCGCTCTTGCAGCTTCGATAGAAGCATTTAATGCAAGCAAATTCGTCTGACTTGCGATCTCAAGTATATCGTTAGTTAAATTATTAATACTGCTGATTTGCCGACTTTCTTCAATGGATAAAGATAATGCCTGACTCTTTTCGTTAATAATATCAGAAATGTCTGTTTTCTTCTTCTCTGTCTCCTCTTTAACACCAACCGCTAATGCTTTAATATCAGAGGCAATTACAACACCTTCATTAACTTGATTTCCAACATCGTTAATTGAACTCACTATATCATTGGTGTTCCCGGTAATTCCCTCTATAGAAGATGATATTTCTTCCATACTCGCAGTAATTTCTTCCATGGTAGACGCAATATTATCTGCATTTTCATTTGAATTGTTTACTTCTTCATTCATTAATCCAAGTGAACTTTGCATTATTTCTGACTGCTTTCGTATTTTTTGCATAGCATTCTGTAACTGAATGATAAAATTGTTAATTCCATCCGATAACTGACCAATTTCATCCCGCGAACTAACAGTAATACGCTGCGTAAGATTTCCCTGTTTCTTATTGATACCATCAATAATATCATTTAGCTGCCGGCTGGCTTCACTTGCCGGTTTACTTACAGTCTTACTTATAACCAAAAAGACAACTACTGATACCAAAGCAAAAAAAGAAAATAGAATTTTTGTCATTATTAAATTTGTCTCAACAGCTTGATTATATTCCTTCGATAAATCAGAAATTCCCTGCTCAAGCTCCTCTGTAAGCTCCTTTTCCGTTGTTTCTCCCATATCAACCATCAGATTCTGAAAATCTACACCAAGAGCTATACCAGCCTGCACAAAATCCCCCTTGTCAACATACCCTTGTATTATGGCAAATTGCGAAATAACCTCTGTTAAAAAATCCTCATATGTATGGATTTTATCTTTTAACTCTACATTATCGATATTTTTCAGATATTCATCCATCTTACTCTCACTTGCCGTAATCGTCGAAATTTCCTCTGCTAGTGAACTTTCCAACTGTTGACGTAGCTCTGCATCATCATACAAACTGATAATGTTAAGATATTTCTGACCTCGTTCCATACTTTTTTGGATAGTGAAAATCTCTGTCTGAATCGGAATATACTGTTTCGTTATCTGCAATCCAGCCTGTTTTATACTATTCTGCGCTCTTATAGAAAACACTGTATTTAATCCAAATATCAAAACAAATATAATAATCATTAAAAAAACTTTATTTCCAATTTTTTTCATACAAATACCCCACTCTTATTTTTCAGAATAATATTTTCGAAGAAAATAAGCAGGCGCACAACTCCAGGCATGGCAGTAACTATTAACAATAGTCCCACCATAAGGTGATTCATCCGGATTATTTGGATTATATAACTCCCAAAACGTATCCGCACCAAGTCGTGCCATACCTCCCCAATATTTCTCCATAACACTAAGAGCCTCTGTTTTATCACCACATTTAAGTAATGCTTCTATATAATAGTGATACATATATGGGGTAATCATTTCAATTGCCTCTGTCTGTGTCGCAACATCATGTAAAATTCGAATTCCACTCTGCTCATCTACAACATCACCAAGAATCATCCATACCTGGCTTGCGTAGGAAATCTGCCTGCAATCACCACTGACAAATAGTCCTTTTTCTTCATCATAAAAATGCATCTTAGCAGCTTTTCTATAAAGTTCATAAGTTTTCATTATGCATTCTGCATCATGGTCTTTTCCGATTTCTTTTGCAATGGCAACGGCACTTTTCATCGCATACAGCAAAACACCCTGTGCACCTGCCTGCTTATTTAATTCCAGTGACCAGTCAAGAAAACACCAGCCGAGTTTATTGCAGTCTTTTACCACACCATCATTACCGACCTGTTTCTGTGCCAATACAATCTGCATTTTTGCTGTTTCCCACAAATCTTCAAGGGCCTCACGATCCTTCGTTTCTACATAATAATCCCACAGGGCTGCCACAAACAATAAAGAGTAATCAAACATACTGGTATCATCTACTTCCGGTTCAGGCTCTAAAAATACACATGCACCCACCTGTCCATTTTGCATCGGTAATGCAGCAAATAAATATAAACACCCCTTTACCATATCATTCATCTGATATGTCTCATAGTTTGCCAATGCCTGTAATCGAAGATCTCCCATCCAAAGTCGCCGATCACGTTTTGGTCCATCTTCAAAAACTTTCTGCATACAATCATGCAGTGTATGGCACGCAATATGATCAATCTGCTCCAATTCTTTATGCACATTATGATATGGTTTTAACTTACTATCATCTGCAGAAGATAATGCGATTGCCATGACATCTTCAATAACCAAATTAAATTTTGAACTGATATCAAGTATATCAATTTTCACATAGCGAAACGAATAACGCCTCGGCAAAGTATACTCTCCCGGAATCAGATCAAAATGAAGTTGTTCCTGTTGTACCCACGCTGAACAGATCCATCCCTGATAATTCTCCACATTTTCTTCAAATTCTTTCAAATTCTCTGCAAAGGAAAATCTAATCCAAACCGGAGCATCTGGATGTGAATTGACATAACCCATTTTTACTTGAAGATGTCCTACCAAATGTTTCCCAAAATCAATTGTTACCGAATCGCCTTTTCCTAAAGGTTTTGAAAAAAACTGTCCCTCTTTTGGAGGAACCAGTGTCTCCTTAACTTCCGGCAATAAACTTAATGCCTTACTTAAAAATTCTAAATTTTTTTTCATGTATTTGTTCTTCTCTCACTCTTACCATTTTAAGTATTCTTTTCCACAAAACGGATCTACCGGACTCTTGCCAGTAAAATTGCTTCTTCCCATAAGTTTTTCCATCACACTATCAATTACATACTCACTATTGGAATAGCCATTGATAAAGGTTTTTATCATGGGTACATCCACAAGATGATATGGATTAGCAAGGCTGATAAACACAACCGGTCTCTCAGCAGCAAACCATGGAACGTTATTTCCATTTCCCCAGAATGTATACCATGAAAGTCGGTTTGTCACTTTATTGGATGCATTTTCTACATTTCCAATATAAATGACCAGATCATAATTCTTCCGGAATGTGCCAACATCAAATTTTGCTGTTTCAAAGTTCTCCTGTTCATATACGTTAACTTCGAACCCCTCCTCAACCAATCGCTTACGAAAGCTTTCCAAAACACGCTCATTTGATGGAAACCCACCTATGATTTCCAGCAACACCTTTTTGGTCTTATGCGGATTCAACGGTAAAATTCCATCTATATCCTTTACAAGTGTAACTGCCTTGTCTGCGCTCTTTTTAGCCCATGCAACATGCTCATCAGCCTGCAGAATACAAAGTGCACTTTCCGAAGGCACAATTTCACACTTTGCTTTTCTGTGAAGTCCAAGCGAAGCTTTAGTTGCAAGAATTCTTGTGATTGCTTCATCTAATCGCTGTTCCGAAAGGATTCCCTGCTTGTATCCATTCAGCATATACTGATAATCTTCCTCAAGATCCTTATTAAAAAGGAACATATCACATCCTGCCTCAATCGCATAAGGAACTGCCCTTTCTCTGTTCATTGCACAGCTAAAACCTACCATGCAGGTAGAATCCGTTACAATCAGACCGTTAAATCCCAATTTTTTACGGAGCAAACCTTTTAACAATTCCGATGAAAGTGTTGCCGGTATTAATTTATTTGGAAAATCTGTATTATACGATTTTTGATATGCCGGCTGTGCAATATGTCCGACCATCACTGTCTGTGCCCCCGCCTGAATCAAGCCGCTATATATTTTTCCATATGTCGCATCCCACTCATCACAGGAAAGATTATTTACGCTTGTAAGAATGTGCTGATCCACTTCATCGCAGCCATCCCCTGGGAAATGCTTAATTGCAACAAGAACATTTTCTTCCTTAGCTGCCCTCATGTAATTGAGACCACATGCAAGAACACGATCCGGATCATCCCCATATGTACGCACGTTTGTAATCGGATTTCTCCAATTTCTATCAATATCAACCACAGGTGCAAAAGCCCAGTTACAACCAACCGCTGCACCTTCACTACAGCTTACTTTTCCGAGCCGATATGCATCCTCCGTGTCTCCAGTTGCCGCAACCTGCATTTGTTTTCCGTACTGTGTTCCATCTGTTGCAATTCCGCAGCCTCCATCCTCAAGATTAGCTCCAATAAGAAGTGGGATCTTACTGTGTTCCTGCAGATAACGGTGTGTCCGCTGCATTTCCTTCGCCTCACCACAACGATACATAATTCCACCAATGTGATGTGCGAGCATGACATGTTCCAGATATTGCGGATCTCCGGAATACCCGATTGGGACAAACAACTGACCTATTTTTTCTTCTAATGTCATTGACTTTTTTGTATTTTCAACCCATTCAATGTCTTCCCCTGAAAGGAAGAATGGATTCTTTGTTAAGTTGATCATATTCATACCCTCCTGCTTTCTATTTTCGTTTTCCGTTAAAAAGACTTACCAATAAATGTTCATTACTCAAATAAATCAAAAAGACTACAAGCAGTACTGCATTAATGATTGCCTGCATTGATGCATTTACCTCATTGGAGAATACAGCAAATGTTGAATTAAGCATGGACATACATAAAGCAGCTAAAAGGAATCCAATTTTTTCGTTTGTAAAGCGACTGATATAGGAGCCTATGAACATTGGAAGAAACGCCGTAAACATAATGCTGATAGAGGAAAAGTTCAACTGACCACCGTTGATTGTTGTGCTTCTTGTCGCATTTAAAAATCCTACAATTCCCATCAATCCGCCACAGATCACATAACATCCAATGGCATTTGATATCTCTTTTATACCGGTATTTACCGCAACCTTCTGACCATTTTTGAGTGCATTATAATCATATCCAAACTTTGTGTAATCAAAGATTGCTATACAGACAGCTAACACAACCACAATAATGATTGCTGCATAAATCCAGCTTCCTGTAAAAGCTGTCATAGATGGATTCTGCACTTCCTTCATCACATAACGTCCTTCCGTGATTGTAAAAAGAATTCCCTCATAGATCAGTGTCACTCCAAGAGATGTAATGATTGGCGGCAGATGCAGCACCACATACATAAGTCCTGAAACAAGTCCAAGTAACATACCAAATAAGATCGTCAATATCAACATCATCAATGCACTGTTACTTCCACCACCTAAAATGGAATATGTAATTTTAGCTCCTAATACAGAAGAAAGTGCTGCCATTGATCCCAAGGAAAAATCAAAACGACCACTATTTAAATTAATGGATAATGCTATTGTTGTAATCATCACAATTGCAATATATACAACAAAGTTATCAAAACCTGTCATGTTTGAAATCATTGTTTTTCCATTGAACATGCAGATTCCCTGCAATAATACAGCCACCAGTACCGGTATTGTTAATGTACCAATTACATTCTTTACCAAATGTCTATTTTTATTTTTCATGTTGTCCTCTCCTTTCATTTTTCAGGATATTCCATACCCTCTCCAAATAAATGAATTTTTAACTTTTCATTTATTTGGAGAGAGCACGGCTTCTAAATGAAGCCGTGACCTGACTGTAAAAATGAATTACTTCGATGTTACAAGTTCATTGATCTCATCAAAAGTAACAGACTCACCAATAATCTGGTCTAATGTTTCTTTATTGTAAATTGGATTATCTCCGTTATCTGACTTATAAAACTCATCAAATGTAGCCTCGTCAGTTGCAACCTGATAGTTTTGGCTGAGTGAGACTGCATTTCCCTGTTCATCACGGATTACATTTCCATTGATGGCATTTAAAACTAATGCAAATGCAGGACCTACAGAAGATGAATATTTACCGGCAAGATAGACAAGTTTTCCATTTGTGATAGCTTCTCCATTACTCTGTGTAAAGGAATCAATATCTGAGAACTCAATACCAGCAGCATTTAACTGCTGTGTAAAAAATGTTGTTGCCATTCCCACTGAAATAAATGCTTCCGGTTTTGCCTGAATTGCTGCATTGATCTCATCTGTTGTTGTATCACCATAGCCCTGCAGATAAGAAACAATCTGGATATCCCCAGAAATCTTAGACAAATCCACGCTCTGATCAGTAAAAATCTTGCCCACTACTTCTCCCTCTTCTGTAGCACCATCATAGGAAAGTCCCAGACCGGAAAGTACACCCGCTACACGGTATACATGCATAGGATTTGGAATAAATGCCCCATAGATAGCAGCTGTCTTAATGCCTTTTTCCGCAAAGAACCTGCCCATTTCTACACCAGCTTCATACTCTGTATCCATGCTTGGTCCAACCTGACCAAGGAAGTACTCATTTGTCTTATATTTTTCAAACTGCTCCTGATCAAGAGTTCCAGCAGCAACCGCATAATAAATCTGATTTTCCTCACAGGTTTCAATCTGCAATGCACGATCATTACTTGAAAGAGAGATGACTGCCTGATATCCCTGTGAAGCGAATTTTTCTATAGCAGACTTCTCGCTTGCCGCATCTTTAAGTTCATCGGTATAAGTAAATGTCACACCATACTGATTCGCAACATAATCTTCATAATAAGTACGGAACCCTAATGCTTCCTCGCCACTAACATCCTGAACTAAAACACCAATCTTAGCATTCTCTGCTGTCTTTGTCTCCTCCTTGACACTTGTATCACTCGTATCATTTGCTGTGTTGTCGCTGGCTGTATTGTCAGCTGTTTCTTTGCTGTTTCCACAACCAACCAGCATTGTCAACGATATGGCAGCAACCAGTCCAAGGCTTACCATTTTCTTCATTGTACGTTTCATAAATTATTCCTCCCATTTCTCTTATTAAAATTTTATTTTTAACACGTTATGTGTTAAATTCATATTTCTGTTATCGCGGCAACATCTGCGAACGATAATTTGCACTTGCAACATAAACAACTACCAGAAAAAAAACAGCACTGACAATCTGTGTAATTCCATATCCAGATGTTGAATCAATCAGCAGATCCAGAATATTATTTAAAATAATATAGGAAAATCCACCGACTACAGCCGCATAAATTTTCGATCTTGCACCTCCTGAGATTGGCATACCTCCAAACACGATAGCAACCATAATGTTCATCCCTATATCCCCCGCTGTCGTTGTTGTAACAGATGGGGTATAAACCAGCGTCATAAATGCGCCGATTCCAACGCCGATTCCCGCCAGAAGGAATCCAAGTATTGCATATGTATTGTATTTAATACCGGAAAGCTGGGCGCAGATTGGATTTCCCCCAACAAACTTTTCACGTCTTCCAAACTTGGTGTAATCAAAGATGAACGCACATACTACCACCCATATTACCAAAACTATAATTTTAAATGCGGATGTATCCAAATGTTTCACTACCTCACTCGGAATGCTGATTCCGCCTACTGCACCACCTTTTGTGGTAATGATCTGTGATGCAATTGCAGACAAAACAGACATCATTGCCACCGTTGTAACAAACACCGGAATATGAAAAATGGATGCCAGCACAGAATTTAACAAAGAACAGACAATTCCAGACAATAAAATCACAACAATCATTAATATAAAATTTTCAGTTGCATTATATGTCATTACCCCAAGTGTTGCTGAAAAAAGCGTTGCCGCACCCAAGCTGATATCAAACGAACCTAATGTATAAATAAATATTGCACCTGTTGCAACAATGGATAATACAATACCTTCATTAAATATAATCTTGATATACATATCCAGGCGATATCCCTTACTGCTTACAATTCCACAAAATACTGCAAACAATACGATAAGTGCTGCAAACGGCAATGCACCTATCATTATTTTTTTACTTTTTGTCATCTTTCCCAGCCTCCTATATCATGTACTCAATAATCTGTGAGTCAGAAAGATTTTTATTTCTCTCAAATTCTGCCGTAATCTCTCCGTCCTTCATGATCAAAATCCGATCACTCATTCCAATGAGTTCCGGCATTTCCTCGCTGATCATCAGAATGGATTTTCCTTCATTTTTCAACTTAACCATAAGCTGATACATTGCCTGCTTTACACCAATATCCACGCCTCGTGTCGGGCAGTCCAGTATAAGAATTTCACTTCCGCAGCCAATCCATTTTCCAAATACGACTTTCTGTTTATTTCCTCCCGAGAGTTGTGATACCGCCTGATCTCTTCCAGAACATTTAATGGACAATTCCTCAATCTGTTGATTTACATATTTTTTTTCGCGATTTTTTAAAACAAGAAAATCTTTTACGGCAAATTTGCTCATTCCCGCAATTGATATGTTGTCTTCAATACTTGCATTCAAACATAATGATTCCACATCTCTATCCTTAGACACATAACCCATACGTTTCTTCATCGCTTTTGCCGGACTGTCAATTACCGTTCCATCTGCCACTGAAACATTTCCTTCTTCTGGCTTTACTGCACCAAAACATACCTTTCCAAGTGTATGCATTCCACAATGTGCCAGACCTCCGACTCCAACAATTTCTCCCCTTCGCACCTGGAAGGAAACACCTTTCAGTCTATCTGTATAAACAAGATTTTTAACATTCAACGCAACTTCCTGCTGTGCGCTTGCTTCAAAATCACTTCGATAATAATCCCCCTGCAGTTCTCGTCCGATCATGCTTGAACGAATTGCACCCGCTTCAAACTCTTCTTTATTAAATGTTCTGATTATTTTTCCATCTCGAAGAACCGTTAAAGTATCACACACCTCCATAATCTCATCCAGATCATGTGAAATAAAAATCACTGACTTATTTTCTTTGCGGAAACGATTCATAATATCATATAAAATTTCCCTTCCATCATGAGATAAGGCAGTGCTTGTCTCATCAATTACCAAAATCTGAGGCTGTTTCATCACGACCTTTGCAATCTCTACAAGCTTTCTTGTCTGAAAATCCAGCTGTTGCATAAGCATATCGCCAGTAATATCATTTACCCCAATTTTTTTCATGACTTCAGTTGCATCTGCATTCATCTTCCTGCGATTGATCAATCCAAACCTGTTTTTATACCTCTCTGTCTCTGCCAGAAAAATATTTTCCGCAACTGTAATTCCCGGTATTGTTCCGCTTTCCTGAACGATCATTCCAATCCCCTTGTGAAGTGCATCAATCATACTAAGAGGTTTCCAGTCCTGATTTTTAAATATCATCTTACCACTATCGCATGCCTGCATTCCTGCTACAATGGAAGTAATGGTTGACTTTCCTGATCCATTCTCCCCAATTAATCCCCGAATTTCCCCCGGATATACAGAAAGTGACACATCTTTTAAAGCCACTGTACTTCCGAATCTTTTATTCATGTTTTCAACTTTTAATATTGGTTCACTCATGTTTATCACCTCGTCTTTATAGATATTATAAGTTTTCATTAATTTTCATGTGATTTTGTTTTTTATCTGTTTCACTTTAATTTTTAACTTTTTTATGTCTGCTCTTCTTTTCTTTCCACATCTTTTCAATCCGTCATACAAAACAGATTAAAAATTCGATGTTTTTATTGATTTTTTCATTACATTTATGTTTTAATCATTACAATATCTTATTTAGTTTTAAATGGGGGATTTTTTATGTCAGAAAATTACGATCTTATTTCAGAAAATGATATGCACATGCCCATTCGCTGTATAATGCAGCGTTTTGATCATATTCGTTCACAAATGCATGACTATTTTGAATTATCAATGATTGTTTCCAGGAACTGTACATTGCAACTGGATGATCATATATACAATTTAACAGAAGATGACGTGTTCTGTGTTAATCCACTCTCGCTTCATGAACTTCATGGTGTCAACTGTGTGATTGTAACCGTTTTATTCAACCAGACTTTGTTTGAACAGATTCTACCCGTTCCATTCCATCCTCGCTTTTTCTTTATCAGTACGATGACCGATAATCAGGAAGCTATTGTCCAACTCCGCACTCTGATAGCGCACATTATCAAAACAAATATTGATAAAAAAGATGGGTATGAATTACGAAACTGGTCTTATATCTACAATATTATGGATGTACTGTATCGGAACTTCCGCATCAAACTCTCTACTGCTAAAGAAAAGAAAAATCACAAGTATGCTTTACGTATTTCCGAAATCTCACAGTTGATCCAGCAGCATTACACGGAAAATATAACCTTACAAGAACTTGCTGATGCAGTCCATTTGTCCGTTCCATATCTTTCTAAGTTTTTTGTGGAATATTACGGAATGAATTTTTTAAGCTATCTTAACCAATACCGCCTTATGCACGCAGTACAGGAACTCTCAACCACTGATAAGAATATTGATGAAATAGCGATTGACAGCGGTTTTTCCAACAGTCATGCCTTTGTAACTTTTTTTAAAAAGCAATACGGGATGTTACCAAAAGACTATCGCCGTGAACAAAAAAAGAAGAAAGAGAATACTGCCCAACGTGTAGAACAACATAACTATATTTACGGATTAAAAAAATATTTGAAAGAAGATACATTTTTTCAGGTTGTATCTCCTGTGAAAAAAACTGAAATTGAGATTTCTGTAAACGGAAGTTCCTATACTCTGCTTCACACCTGGAAAAAAATGATGACCGTTGGGCGGGCAAGTGATGTACTAATTTGTGATGTTCAAAAAATGTTAACACAGATTCAGGAAACAGTTGGATTTGAATATATTAAATTATGTGGCATCTTTTCTGATGATCTGCATATATACAATGAAACTGCAAGTAAAGTCCCGGTCTATAGCTTTTCTTATCTTGATAAGATTTTGGATTTTGTTATCGTCAATCACCTAAAACCCTGGCTTCAATTATCCTACATGCCGGAAAAACTTGCAAAATATCCAAACAGACGATTGTTTGGTGCAAATGTCAGCCAGCCCCACTCTGTCAGTGCATGGTGTCAGCTGGTCCATGAATTTTTGCTTCACATCACTGACCGTTACGGGTTAGATACCATAAAGACCTGGAAATTTGGTCTATGGAACCAACCGAATACTTCTTCCGACCTATTTGGCTTTACAAACGAAAATGACTTTTTTCTATTCTATAAAAGCACTTATGATTGTATTAAAGATTTTTGCCCTGATATCGAATTTAGTCTTCCTCCAACCTACTACATTGTAGGCGAAAGCTATGAAAACTGGTATCTGAACTTTTTGGAATGGTGTAAAAAAAATTCCTGTCTTCCAGACTGTTTAAGTTTTACATACTACGACACTAAAATGATTTCCGATAAAAATCATTCCAAGGAATCGTTTGGTTTTGTGTATGCAATGAGTCTTTCTGAATCTCCTGATGGGTTAAAAGATTTTGTTATGCAGGTTCTCCGTGAACGACGCCAGCTTGGACTTGGTAATATGCCAATCTACCTGTCAGAATGGAACAACACACCAAGCCAGCAGGATTTGCTCAATGATACATGTTTTAAATCGTGCTACATTGTAAAAAATATTTTGGAAAATTATGACCGACTAGATAGTTTTACTTATCAGGCTCTTACCGATCTTATGGCAGATGACGCTCTGCCCAACAAACTCTTTTTCGGTGGACTAGGTCTGTTCACGGTAAATGGAATTCCAAAAGCAAGTTATTATGCTTATACTCTCTTACGGCAGTTAGGAGATCAGTTTTTAGGACGAGGAGACGGTTATTTCATTACCCGTAAACACAACAGTTATCAGATTATGTTGTACAATTACAAACATTTTAACTATCTTTATGCCAACGGAGAACGTTTTGATATGACAGAAACAGATCGCTATACTGTATTTGCAGATTCTGATCCAGTCACAATCGAACTATGTCTTTCTAATATTCCGCAAGGTACATACAAAATTTCTGAGACTTATGTAAATCGAACACATGGGAGTTCTTATGACCAATGGGTTTCCATGGGTGGATTAGAACTTACCACTCCTTATGAATTTGACTTGTTAAAAAAAGCATCCTCTCCAGGATTCCATCAGAAGCTGATGCATATCGCTTCTGATGAAACCCTAAGATTGAATGCAGAATTAGAACTATTAGAGATTCGACTTATTCAAATCACACCTGTCATCTGCCCATCTGACGTTAGCAGATAGAACAAATAGAAAGCAGATCTTTAAATGCCTGAATCGGATATGTCACTTGGCTATGACCTGCGGCATCTCCGATTCCAGCACTCTGAAAATCACCAGCATAAGCAGCATCAATACCGGCAAGCGCATCCTCTACGACCAGACAATTTTCAGGTTTTTCACCAAGCATCTCAGCCGCTTTCAAAAATACTTCCGGATCCGGCTTTGATTTCGTAATATTCGTTCCGTCACTAATTGCATCAAAGTATCCGTTTAATCCAATCTGTGTCAGAATCTTTTTCGTATTTTTACTGCTTGATCCAATCGCAAGCTTATACCCTCGCTGACGTAATATTTCCAGTGTCTTTTTTACCTCCTGCGACAGATCATCCGGAGACATCTTTTCCAACAGACGAACATAACTTTCATTCTTCCTTGCGGCAAGTTGTTCTTTTTCCTCCTGTGTATATTCTCTTGATGCTTTCTCCAAAATAATGTCCAGACTTTCCATACGACTTACTCCCCGTAGTCTGCCATTAATTGTCTCATCGAAATAAATTCCTTCTGCGTCTGCCATTTCTTTCCATGCCTGATAATGATACTGATCCGTAAAGCATATAACACCATCCAAGTCAAAAATAATTGCACGTATTGTATTCATAGGATACCCCCTTGTAAACTTATAGACTATGTATCTTTTTTTAAGATAACAAAAATAAGGACAGCTTTTTAGACTCTCATTCGACTAAAAAACTGTCCTTATTTTCTGCATTGTCTATCTTTTATAATGTTCTAACCGATACTTTCGCGGTGTCATTCCATATCTTTCTTTAAACTGCCGGAAAAAATAGCTCTGATTTTCATAACCAACATCTAACGCAATCTCTTCCACTGACAAATCTGTCTCCAATAATAAATGTTCAGCTGTCTCAAACCGCCTGTGCTGCAAAAGTTCCTGAAAATTATATCCGGTCTTTTGCTTGATGAGTCTGCTAAGTACCGTCATGGACTGATGGGTATCTGCTGCTATCTTGGTAAGATTTGCATTTTTGCAGTCACTGTTAATATATCCAAGTACTGCCTGTACAACCGTCTCCTTATAATCCATGGAAGAATTATGGCTTAAGCTTTCAAGATGATTCAGCAGATATAAAAATACAAGTCCCATAGAATACTGATTAATTACATCCTCATTTGCATGTTCATGTAACATGGAATCAATCATATTTTCCATAAGATTTTCTACCTGCGGATCTTCCTGCAGACGAAACAACAGATAATGGGAAACAGGATACTTCTGACGAAATGCACCAACAATAAATTCTGCAAGCACATTTTTCTCATGCAACATGGAAAGCGGAATCTCAAAAAATTCCGGAAGTGCGATAAAATTGATTCCAATGTCCTCGTATTCTGCACGGCGGATGGCATGACATACCTGCTGGTTTAACATCAGCACATCTCCTTTATGCAGTGTCAATTCTTTTCCCTCTATGATATGCGTAATATTTCCCTGCACCACATACATCATCTCTACATAATTGTGTCTGTGCTCCGGAAAATCCACAAACCGGCTATGCGGACGTACTGTGATAAGCCGTCCTCTTTTTAGCAGCAGCTCCCTGTCAATCTCACTGATCGATTCTTTTGCATACAATTGCTTTTCAATATTTCCCTGTCCTGCCTGATATTTTTTCTCTTCTTCTGATATAATCATCAGTTCCTGTAAAAGCTGTTCTCTCATGTCGGACTGTTATTTTCCTCCCTCATCGGAATCAGAATCTTTAAGTCAAACCAGTTCTCTTTTGTGTCAATGCTGACCGCACCGTCATACTTGTTGACCGTATAGCGGATACTTTTGAGTCCGTACCCGTGATATTCTTTCTCTTTTTTGGTTGTGACCAGTTTTCCCTCCTGATACTCTAAGTTCCCTTCATAATAATTTTCAAACCGGAGGATCAGAAAATTTTTCTGCTTGGAAACCGTCACATGCACAAGCCGCTTCTCTTTGTCCGGTATTTTCAGTTCACACTCAATCGCGTTATCGAGCGCGTTTCCAAAAATACTGCAGATATCCATCACATCCATGAAATTAAGCAGTGTGCCGTCCGCAACACAGGTAAACGTGATCCCATGTTTCGCGCAATAGAGGCTTTTGGTAGTGAGCACCGTATCGAGCACTTTGTTTCCGGTCTTATTCTGTGTCTCATACTGTCTTATCTCATCCTCCATGCGGTTTAAATATTCTTCGCGTTTTTTCGGATCATCCTCACTCCGCAGGAATGCGATCTGGTGTTTTAAATCGTGATATTTATAATTGATCAGTTCGATACTCTCTCTCGACTGCTTGTACTGCACATACTGATTCTGCAGCACATTCTGCACGGATTCGAGTTCTTTTCTCACACGCAGTTCCCGGCACTGGATCAGATGTGCATAAAGGATCGCAATACCGCCAAGATCTACTAATGTACGGATATTTCCGATCTCAAACGAATAGCGACCGGAAAACGGTGTATTTTCCGTGAGAAAACTCATGTTGCTAACAGCAAACACCGCAACTGCGATCAGTCCGGCGGAAATATATTCCCGGTGGCTGATATTCATTTTCCCGTCTTTTGGCATATGCACCCGCAGGATTTTATACAGGATCAGGGCGATCACACCATAGATCAAAACCAGAAGACCTCTGCAAAGCCACCAGTTTGTCATCGCCTCGTCGAAAAAATAACATACGACCTGCCATTCGAACGATGCCATAAATTCCGCAACCACAAATGCGATCATTCCAAAATAGGCAGCATCGGTAAAAGTGACCTCGCAGCAGCTATAAATAAATCCGATCATCAAAAATACTGCCACGATCATACACGGGATCCAGAAATAAATCTTAATATCATCCGTTGCGACCAAAAACACACTCTGTATCAGAAGCACAGCCGCCATAATACCTGCTGTCTGCCATTTTCGGAATCTCTTTTTGACCGGCAGGATAAATAACATGCATGCCATCCACTCTGCGATCGCCGTATAGATTCTTGGTATATCCGGCATAATATGTTCCATCATTTGATAACCTCTCCCCAGTATTTTGTCAGTTCTTCCATAAATTCTTTTTTGCGCGCACGGCTTAATACCAGCCGCTCACCTTTTACCATGGCACAGCCGTCCGTGATCCCGTCCACATGCGCTAAATTGATGAGATACCCCTTATTACCACGGCAGAAGTTCATATCAGCTAATTTTTCTTCCATCTCTTTCATTGTGCCTGTTGTCTCATAGTCGCCAAGAATTGTGTGCAGGATCAGCGTATGCCCCTGGCTTTCGATATAATAAATATTTGCGATATTGATCCGCACCGTCCCGCCTTTCATGCTGACCATGATCATCTTTGTTTCTCTTTTTTTCATGCGCCCGATCGCACGGCTGAGTCTCTGTGAAAATGCAAAATACGACACCGGTTTTAAAACATAATCGAGTGCATCCACCGCATAGCCGCGGATCGCATACTGTGCCATGTTTGTGATGAAAATGATGACGACCTCCGTGTCCACTTTTCGGATCTCCTCCGCTGCCGACATGCCATCCATAAATTTCATTTCCACATCCATCAAAATGATGTCATACTGTGACTGATATTTATTGACGATCTGATCCCCATCCGAATAGATCGTGATATCAAAAGCCTCCCCATTTTCTTTTTCATATTGATGTAAAAATTCCTCAAGCTGCTTTGCATACATCGCTTCATCTTCTACGATTGCAATTTTTATCATATATTTTCTCCATTTTTTCTTCCAGTGTACCTGCTCCAATTCGCCGTTCGTCGATCATGTAAACATGTTGACTCACCTGCGCTCATGATATCATCCCCCACGAACGTTTTATAAACGCAAATGGGGACCTGTACCTCAGATTTATTTTAGTACAAGTCCCTGATATTTGCCACTTATTTATCTAATCCCGTTTCACTGCCGCTTTGATCAGGTGTGCCGTTCCCCTGATGCGGTGTCCGTTTGCCATCTCCGTCAAGGCTTCTGCCATCTCCATAGTGACAAAACCCCCCGTCATTTTCGCATAGCCGCGGATCGGCATATTATAATTAAACAATACATTCAGATTTGGTTTTCCCTGCCATTCGCTGATCTTTAACAGAATGCGCAGCACTCCGTAGAAAATTTTACCGAAAATTCCCTTTCCATAATAGAGCTGGCAGACTGCATCATTCATGCGGATCTCCCCGCTCCAGCTTCCATCCGGGATCTCTCTTCCATACAGTCTGCGGAATGTATCATCGGAAATGTTTTTGATCTCACCACTGAAATATTCCGGCAGTTCTTCTCTGCTGTAGCCACCCTCTGTGACAGTTCCATTTACCGCAAGTGATCCCTCAAGCAGCATTTCTTCCGCATTGCTTCCGATCATGATCTGATAGGTTCCCGTTTCCACTTCCCAGCTGTCTGTCCGTGTATCATAAAAACGAAATGTCTTATCGTCAAATAAAATCCTTACTTCTTTTTCTTCTCCCGGAGCCAGTTCCACCCGCGCAAAACCTTTCAATTCACGCAATGGACGGAACACGAAATCAGATTCTTTTCCGACATAAAGCTGTGCGATCTCTGTTCCTGCCACAGTTCCGGTATTTTGGATCTTAAATTTCACACCTTCCGGATCCACTGTCAGATCACGGTAGGTAAATGTGGTATAACTGAGTCCGAAGCCAAACGGGAAACGCACTTTTTTACCTACTGTTGTGTAGTAGCGGTATCCCACATAAAGTCCTTCCCGGTATTCGCTGCTTCTCTCTTTGCTCGGATAGTATTCGTATGCCGGCGTATCTTCATAATGAAGCGGATAGGTCTCATTCAGTTTTCCGGACGGGCAGACTTTTCCGGTCAGAACGTTAAGCATCGCTGACGCACCCGCCTGACCGCCGAGGTAACCGTGCACAATTCCTTTGACATACGGATACCACGGCATTTCCACGGAAGATCCCGCTGAGAGGACTACGATCACATTTTTGTTTACTGTGGTAAGCTCATTGATCAGTTCATCCTGTGCCACAGGCATATGCATATGGGCACGGTCGAGTCCCTCCGATTCGCTGATCTCGTCAAGTCCTCCGAAAAACAGCACCACATCCGCATTTTTTGCTGCTTCCACGGCTGCTTTTACCAGTTTTGCATTTGGTTTTCTGTTTCTGATATACCCCTGTTCATAGGCTGTCATCGTAAGTCCGCTGTCTTTTATCTCCTCTAATATGGACTCCGGCGGCATTGCCGGATTCACTAAGGAAGATCCTGCTCCCTGATATCGCGGAGTCTTTGCAAAGTCTCCGATCACAGCCACTTTTGTCCCCTGTTTTAATGGAAGGATCTGCTCCTCATTTTTTAAAAGGACGATGCTCTCCTCGGCCGCTTTGCGTGCAAGTTTATGATGCGCTTCCTTATTGAAAGTAGTTCCTTTTCCATCCACAGTCGCCTGATGCGTCGCAAAAATGACACGGAGCAGTTCATCTAAGCGCTGATCCAACACACTCTCCTCTAATGTTCCGTTTTTGACGGCATTTACGATATCATGCATTCCGGATTTTCCGGTGCCCGGCATCTCAAGATGACTTCCGTTTTTCACACCGAGTGCGTGGTCGTTGCTTCCACCCCAGTCGGATACCACATATCCGTCAAAACCCCATTCATCGACTAAGATTTCCTGTAACATGTGGCGGTTCTCATTGGCATAAACACCGTTTACTTCATTATAAGAAGACATGATCGACTTCGCTTTTCCTTCTTTTACCGCAATCTCAAATCCGGTCGTATAGATCTCGCGGAAGGTTCTCTCATCCACAACGGAATCATTTGCCATACGACGCAGTTCCTGGCTGTTTGCTGCAAAATGCTTCGGGCAGGCTGCGATTCCTTTGCTCTGGATTCCCCTTACATAGGCTGCCGCCATTTTTCCTGCATGGTACGGATCTTCGGAAAAATATTCAAAATTTCTTCCACAGAGCGGACTTCTCTTGATGTTTAATCCCGGTCCTAAGATCACATTGACATCCATGGTCACGGCTTCCTCTGCCAATGCCGTTCCGATCTCCTCGCCTAATATTTCATCCCAGCTGTTTGCAACCGAGGCTGCGGTCGGAAAACAGGTCGCAGGGAGACTTGCATTTAATCCTAAGTGGTCTCCGGCTCCCGCCTGTCTTCTCAGTCCGTGCGGTCCGTCAGACATTGCCATGGACGGGATTCCGTATTTTTCAAAATCCACTGTCTCCCAGGTGTTTTTGCCGGACATCATCAGGGCTTTTTCTTCAAGTGACATCTGTTTTATGATAGATTCGTATTTTAAACTCATGATTGATCCTCTCTTTGTTTGTGATCTGCGCATCTTTCAACTTCGTAATTTCAGCATATCACAAACAAAAGATGAAGAGGGAGTATTTCACAAATGGGGGCATTTTTTGCATAAACTGTCAAAAATGCCCCCGAAGAGCTTTCGCTCTCAATCATGCTCAATCATAGTCATCATAATAGTCATCATCGTAGTAGTCATCATCATCGTAGTCATCATCATCATCCGCAATAACATTCACGGTATATACTACTTTTTTACCCTTTGCCTTACCACTTGTACATGTACAGGTTACCCGTACTGTTCCTGTCTTTTCCGCATAAAACTCAACGTCCGTTCCGGTTGTTTTTCTTTCTGCAAACGAGACAATACTTGTATCACTGATCTCCCATTTTAACTGACTGTTCTTTATTGAGGATCCTTTTTTGACCTCTAAATCAAAATCATCCCATGCTTCTACATATTTGACCGATTCTCCAACCTTTGCCAATGAATAATCACTCTTTTTCTTCGTCAC
>ULWX01021142.1_pt1 | contig 112022 bp, 103 predicted proteins | sample 1960851 | NCBI WGS metagenome assembly ULWX01 (sample SAMEA4835826, study PRJEB28245) | human gut metagenome | biome: gut microbiome; material: fecal sample | place: Denmark | collected 2008 | reverse complement strand
AAGATGAAATTTCTTTGCAAACTCCCAGTCTCTCTCATCATGTGCCGGAACTGCCATGATAGCACCGGTACCATAGCTCATCAGTACATAATCAGATACCCAGATCGGAACTTCTTTTCCGTTGACCGGATTGATTGCAGTCAGACCGTCAATTGCCACACCAGTCTTGTCTTTTGCAAGCTCCGCCCGCTCAAAATCAGACTTTCTGGAAGCCTGCTCGCGGTATGCAACGATTTCCTCCCAGTTTTTAATCTGATCCTTGTACTTATCCAGATATGGATGCTCTGGTGAAACAACCATATAGGTAACACCAAACAATGTATCACAACGTGTGGTGTAAATACGCAGCTTGTCTTCTGTATCTTTGATCTGAAAATCAACCTCGGCACCTGTAGAACGTCCGATCCAGTTTTTCTGTGAAACCTTGACACGTTCAATGTAGTCTACATCATTCAGTCCTTCGATCAGCTTATCCGCATAATCGGTGATCTTTAACATCCACTCGCTCTTTACCTTGCGGACAACCGGAGCGCCACACCGCTCACATACACCGTTTACAACTTCCTCGTTTGCAAGACCTACCTTGCAGGAAGTACACCAGTTGATCGGCATCTCTTTTTTGTATGCAAGACCGGCCTTGAACAATTTCAGGAAAATCCACTGAGTCCATTTATAGTACTTTGGATCTGTTGTATTAATCTCACGATCCCAGTCAAAAGAATATCCCAGAGAATGTAACTGATCCTTAAAATGCTTTACATTATTCTCTGTTACGATTTTTGGATGGATTTTATTTTTAATTGCATAGTTTTCTGTCGGAAGTCCAAATGCATCCCATCCCATCGGATATAATACATTATATCCCTGCATTCTTCTCTTACGGGCAACAATATCCAATGCTGTATATGGTCTCGGATGACCAACGTGAAGTCCCTGTCCGGATGGATATGGGAATTCAACCAGCGCATAATATTTTGGTTTGGAATAATCATTGGTTGCAGCAAAAGCCTTTTCATCATCCCAGACTTTCTGCCACTTTTTCTCTACCACTTTGTGGTTGTATACTTCTGCCATGTCTTCGCCTCTTCATTTTTCATATTTTTTCGCAATACATTTATTTTACACATACATCAGATATTTGTCAATTGTCATGAGGAGGGACATTGCCATGAGGAGGGACCCGCGATCTTTGCGGGAGGAGTCCTTATGGCTCCACGCGGAAGAAGTTCTTATAGCTTCTCAGCGGGAGGAGTCCTTATGACCACTTCCTTCCTCCCCGACACAAAAACAAAAACCCCGATGATGGTACTCACCGGGGTTTTTAAAATCAGTTTCTGATTAGTTGTTGATGAGCTTGTCGCTCTCGTTGTTCCAGCTGTACAGCTTACGGATCTCAGCACCAACCTTCTCTGATGGATGCTCAGAAGCAAGCTTTCTCATAGCCTTGAAGTGAACCTGACGTCCTGCCGGAGACATATCCAGTAAGAACTCTTTTGCAAATGTACCATCCTGAATATCAGTAAGGATCTGCTTCATAGCCTTCTTTGTCTCAGCGGTAACAATCTTTGGTCCGGTGATGTAATCACCATACTCAGCTGTATTAGAGATAGAATATCTCATTCCTGCGAAACCTGACTGGTAAATTAAGTCTACGATCAGTTTCATCTCATGGATACACTCGAAGTATGCATTTCTCGGATCATAACCAGCCTCGCAAAGTGTTTCGAAACCAGCCTGCATAAGTGCACAAACACCACCACAAAGTACAGCCTGCTCACCGAAGAGGTCAGTCTCTGTCTCTGTACGGAATGTTGTCTCAAGAAGTCCGGCTCTTGCTCCGCCGATTCCAAGACCATATGCAAGTGCAAGATCCCATGCCTTTCCGGTAGCATCCTGCTCAACAGCGATCAGACAAGGAGTTCCCTTACCAGCCTGATACTCAGAACGTACTGTATGTCCTGGTGCCTTAGGTGCGATCATTGTAACATCGACATCCTTTGGTGGCTTGATGCATCCGAAATGGATATTGAAACCATGTGCGAACATTAACATGTTACCTGGCTCAAGGTTTGGCTCGATATCTTTCTTGTACATATCAGCCTGTAATTCATCGTTAATCAGAATCATGATAATATCAGCTTTTTTAGCAGCTTCTGCTGCAACGTATACCTTAAATCCCTGCTCTTCGGCTTTCTTCCAGGACTTGCTTCCCTCATAAAGACCGATAATGACGTTGCATCCGGACTCCTTTAAGTTTAATGCATGTGCATGTCCCTGGCTGCCATAGCCGATGATTGCGATTGTCTTTCCATCCAGTAATGAAAGGTTACAATCTTCCTGATAAAAAATTCTTGCTTCTGACATATCATTGTCCTCCTAAATATGTATACTCTTATATAAAAAAATATTTTTAATAAGTAGCCGTAACTAATCCAAAAAACGGACATCCGACGATCCACGGGTAAGTCCCGTAATTCCGGTACGCGCAAGTTCCAGAATTTCATATCCATCCAGCAGATCTAAAAAGGCATCCAGTTTATCCTGATGTCCTACCAGCTGAATTACCATGGAATCGTTTGTGACATCTACGATCTTTCCATGAAAAATCTCTGTCACATTCATGATCGGCTGACGCTCAGTATCCTTTGCGCGGATCTTTACAAGAATCAGCTCCCGGGTAACAGAAAATCCCGGTTCCAGTTTTTTGATATCCAACACATCTTCCAGTTTCAGTAACTGTTTCTCGATCTGATCCAGAATAAGTTCATCACCACTGGCAACAATTGTAATTCTGGTATATTTCGGATCTGCAGTCACACCGGATGAAAAACTGTCAATATTATATCCGCGGCGACTGAACAATCCGGATATCCGGCTCGTCACACCTGGGTTATTTTCCACTAAAAGCGATAACGCCTGTCTTCTCATATCTCAAAAACCTTCTACTTTCTTTGTGTTGTTTAGATCATAATACTATAATCTGTGTTTGTCAAGCACTATTTTTATTATAACTTTCGGTTATATTATGAATAACTCCCATCTATCAGAATGGGACTTTAAAAGTGAAACATATGGGAATAAAGAAAGGTTCCGATTCCCACCCCCAGTAAAATGATCACAATAATTTTCATAAGAAGCGCGATCACACTGCAGATCACACCCGCAAGAGCCATCCCTCTGCTGCTTCCGTACTTTGGCTTCTGTAATGCGATAATTCCAAGAATCAGGCCTGCCGCAGCGACAAAGAATGTCAGCCATTTTCCTCCGGCACAGCATGCCAGCAGAATGGCAACAATCCCAAGGATCATGGAGGCAATTCCAAGCCCGTTTGCACCTTCATCCATATTCTGCGGTGTTCCACCATAAGTATACGGATTATCCGGGTTTACAGGTGTTCCACAATATCCGCACATAACCGAATCATCGGGAATCTCTCTTCCACATTTTCTGCAATACATAATTTCTCCTTTGTTTAATACAAGGTCTTAATGGCTCCATTATAATACTGAAGGATTTTTAAAGCATCCGTCAGATCCACTTTTCCGTCACGGTTTACATCTGCCGCAGTCTTTTCCGCGTTTGTAAATGTTTTCGTGTTGTTATAATACTGAATGACATATAACACATCCACCAGATTAATTTTCCCGTCACCACTCACATCTCCAAGCGTATGTACCTGATCCGTGATCGTCACACTTGAGGTCGCCGAATTATAGGAAAAGATATCTCCCTGCTGGTCTTCTACAGATTCTATGGCAACCGTAACATCTGTACTGATTCCATTATTGGAGTATGCTGTCATCCCATTCGCAAGCTGAAAATCAATGTACATCAGATTTCCTGAAGTATTGACATCTGCTGTTGCGGTATATTCCGTTGTCAGATATCCTCCGTAGGAAGACATATTATAATCACTCTGTGTAAGTGTCGACTGCACTTCCGGTGCCAGTGTTATGGACTGAAAAGCAAGAATATTTTTATTATAAGTAATCCTAAGCTTAATTTTATTAAATCCGTCATTTCGGGAAAAATACACCGGTACGGAAATCCGTCCGTTTCCCTTTACAATTCCAAGGGAAAGTGTCACGGTCTTTGCCTGGGAATTCGTCAGTGTGAGTTTCTGCGTTTTCAATTCCACATCCGTTCCATTTGTCCGAAGATAGGACGGGCTAAAGGTAATATCCGTCTTAATCACCGGTTTTGCCGATGTAAATTTCAGTGTGGCAATGGATGATCCTGTCACTTTCACAGGGTCTGCAATCTGCCCGGTTGTATTTCCTGCCGCATCCTTTTTATAATAATCCACGGACAGAAAATGTGTGTACCCATTATAGGAAGCCTTCCACTCTCCGTTATTGTCTGTCTTTCCGGATGTGGTGCCCCCGTCAACAACTACCGTAACCGAAGTAAATACTGAATTGTCATAAGTCAGGTATCCTCCGAATCCGGAAGTCTCCGCATTGACAGAAAATGTCACATCAAATGACTGTCCCGCATTTAAATTGATGGAGTCACTGGCAGTCTTCATTTCCAGCGAACCGGCAGCCGCCGTTGTTGTTGCTGCAAATACGTCAGGCGGCTTCACGCCGGCTCCCACAATGACCATACATGCCAGCATGATTCCGGCTATTAATTTCTTTGCTTTTTTCATAAGAATTCCCCCACTTGTATGTGTTTTGATCCTTTGTAACTCATTCTATGTCTTATCCTACCATTCTCTGTAGCAAAAGGCAAGACGTAACAAAGCCGGAAATTTATATGGTTTCCCTGTGATTTTCATCCATCATTCTCCTTAACCGTTCGATTGCCGGATAATTATTGGGATTGATCTGCTCTTTCGGTGGGAGTTCTTCCATACGGAAAAAACAAAGTTTTTCTACTTCCTCCTGCTGGCAGATGATCTGCCCGGAAAATTCCCGGCATAAAAAGATCTCTTCTGCGGCATAAATTTCATCCCCGTTTGGATAAACATAATGTACTTCTTCTCCAGAGACATTCATAAAGTGTTCGAGTTTTCCGCAGATCAGTCCTGTTTCCTCCCGTACTTCCCGTCTGGCACAGTCTTTGAAGCTCTCCCCGAGTTCCATAGAACCCCCGGGATATCCCCATAACCCGTTGTCTGCACGTTTCTGCAGAAGCAGCTCCCTTTTTTCATTCAAAAGCAACACTCCTGCACAGGTCATAATCAACGGCCGATGACCTACCTGTTTTCTCAATTCCAATATATATCCCATATGTTTTGTTCTCTCTTTCTTTTTTCTGTCTCCATCATAGCATGGGAAAGGAAAAAAGAAAACCGCGCATCTTTTCAGATGCACGGCACTTGCTGAGTAAAACGTAACGCTAATATACAAATACAACGTTACCATGTCCGGATTTTCGGTTTCAGACTATTGTAATGTATCATATTTTTAATACTTACCGGATTTTTATAAAGTTTCATCAAAAAACCGAAGCATATGCTCGCTCCATGCTTTGGCTGAAGTACCATATCCTAACCCGATGCCGTGATCTCCCGTCGGAAAAGTCTCACACAGATGCTTCACCCCTGCTTTCGTAAGTGCTGCATCCAACCGGGTCGTATTGCTGGCCGGAACACAGCCGTCATCGAGATTCGCATAAGCGTATGTTGGCGGATAGCCGGTCAGATCGTGAAGTTCTACCGACAGTTTTTTCTGAAGATCCGGGTTTCCACCTGTATTACAACGGCAGCTTCCCTCATGATATTCCGAGGTAAAACTGATCACCGGGTACAACAGTCCTACCCCGTCCGGCCGCGCAGAAATCCTTCCATATAGTTTTTCCAGCTCCGGATGCGCACAAAAAATTTCTGTTTTCAGTTCTTCATGCAGCATTGCCGTGCTTGCGCACAAATGCCCACCGGCAGAAGCTCCCACCACAAGAATACGGTTTTCATCAATGCCATACTGCCGTGCATGTGCACGTACATGCATAATGGCCAGTGCCAAATCCATCTGACACTGCGGATAGGTATTGGGCTGGATGCGGTAGCTTAAAATAAAACATATAGTTTCACTCCCTGCCAAAAACCATATCATAAATCACATCCGTAATTTCAGAATTGTCCGGCAAAATACCTGTTATAAAAAGTCACGCAGCATACGTTTTCTGCTCGGTGCACCAAGTTTACGCAGTGCCTTTGCCTCAATCTGACGGATACGCTCTCTTGTCACATGAAACATCTGTCCCACTTCTTCCAGCGTGTGCGGCTGATTTCCGTCAAGACCGAACCGCAGTGTGATCACTTCCTGCTCACGATCCGTCAGGTCTTTCATGGCAAGTGAAATCTGCTTATTACGCATCTCCGCAATCGCATTCTCCTCCGGGGATAACGCATTGGAATCCTGCACAAAATCACCCAGATGGGAATCGTCCTCATCCCCTACCGGAGCCTCCATGGAAACTGGATCCTGACTAAAACTCATGATCTCCGTTACACGATCTTCATCTTCGCCAAGCATCTCCGCAATTTCCTTATTGGAAGGTTCTCTTCCCAGCTCCTGTGTCAGGGTACGGCGTGCGCGGACAACCTTATTGATTGTCTCCACCATATGTACCGGAACACGGATCGTCTTTGCCTGATCTGCAATTGCACGGGTAATTGCCTGACGGATCCACCATGTCGCATATGTGGAAAACTTAAATCCTTTTTCGTACTCAAACTTATCGACTGCTTTCATCAGACCGATATTCCCCTCCTGAATCAGATCCAGAAGCGGCAATCCCCTGCCGACATACTTCTTGGCAATACTTACTACCAGTCTGAGATTGGCTTCAATCAGTTCCTTCTTGGCTTCCGGATCACCCTCACTGATCCGCTTAGCAATCTTTTGCTCTTCTTCCATGGTAAGCAGACGCACCTGTCCGATCGTCTTTAAATACTGACGTACCGGATCCGTGATATCCGCCCCCTCCATAACCGAGAGATCTTCCTCGATATTTTCCTCGGAATCTTCCTCAATATCATCATCAATATCCAAAAGAATCTTACTTTCTTCCAGTTCTTCGTCATCCACCTCATCCGGTTCTTTCTCCTTTGCAGACAAAGAAACCGTCTGCTCCATGTCATTTTTTGAGCGAAGGACTTCGATCTTGTTATCTTCTAAAACTTTTAAAATGTTGTCAAACTGCTCAGAGGAAATCTCTACCCCTGAAAATGTATCCAGGATTTTGCTGTATGCGATCTTATCCTGATTCTTTTTGCCCTGTTCGATCAGGCCTGCTACCATTTGAATAATAGAACGTTTATCTTCTGTCACGAAAAATACTCCTTATCAATAAATTCCCCTATTTTATTTTATATCTTCTTTTAGGTTCTAAAACATTTTACCACAATTCAAAAATAATTCCACACCTTTTTTCGTATTTATGTTCATTATTTGATACTGCCGTTTATTCTCCCCTGTGCTCTGCTCCTGCATTGCCTTATTATTCCCGGCTCTTTCGTCCTGCTGGTGGCAGCCGATCCCCCTCATGTATCTCTGATACCCTGTCAATGCCCTGTCTCTCATAACTCCGGTGGGCGGTGTCGTTTGGAATGTCCGGATTTTATACAGGCTTTCCATACTTCCGTATTACTATTGTTATTTATTGTGACAAATATTTTGTCTGAATACTTATCGCCAACCCTGTTTGATTCAATTTCCGATTTTGGAATAGCCTTCTTTCATACACTCCATAGTTTGCCCCATTGGCAGCTTTCCTGGAGAAGTGATTTCCAATCGGTTGTCATATACCGCAACCCGTATCGTACCATGATCCAGATAACGATATTTGATGGTATTGAATCAAAAATATTATGTCTCACTTTATTCTCTTCTTTACAGGCACTTTCTCGGCATATTCCTGTTCCAGTTCCTCCGCCAGATACGCATCGCTCATGCAGTGCATATCGGAAACACCATCACGGATCAGCTGATAAACCAGTGAATGATAAAAGAAATCCAAAGCCGCATCCAGTGAAAGTCCCTGCTGTTTAGCAAAGCATTCAATAACACGGCTATATTTTTTCTGAAGCAAAATCGGATTCGCTGTCATAGTGTTTCACTCCCTTCAAAACGCAGCAGAGACAGTGCTTTCTCTGTGCGGAAACATATTTGCAGGTTCGGCTTTTCATAACGCAGGCGGCTGATAGCTTCCGTTTTATCAATCAGTCCGTCAAAGAACAGCTCCACCGTATTGAACACCTTATCATTGGCAACACCGCCTACAACAAGGTCATAATCCGTCAAATCTTTTCCACTGCGGCAGTTCAGAATAAAATCCAGCCATTCTTCGGAATAAGAATCGAATTTCAGCGTTTTCAGTTCAGCTTCCCGGCTTTCATCATATTCATACCTGGAGATAATACCGTCTTTCCCACGGTGTTTGAACTTGCCGCACCACTTCGCTGCCTGTTCATACAACGGTGTGACATAAAAGCCACGCCCGAAGTCTACGTTAGGGCGGGAATGAACCAAATCCGGCTTAGCAATCTCTAAGAAAGAACCATGATAGAGAATCATACTTCCACGCCCCTTTCTTTCATCACATCAAGAAGATCATTAACGATATATTCCCGGCTCTGGGTATGCAGCACTTCATATTCCGGCACGATATAACCGTTCAGAATGTTGCTTTTTTCAGTAAATGCCTGATACACACGCTCTGCATCCACACCCAGCTTTGCCGCTACATTTTCAATGCAAAACACGGCAAACTCCAACTCTCTGGAATTTTTGATTTTTTCATCCGCCATCACGTGTCAACCTTTCCTATATTTTTAATAATTCATAGACTTTTTTAAAAATTCAACCTTTGTTCTATTTCCTTATCTGCACAATAAAATCAAAATAATCTTTTCCAATTTTAGTTTCGACATCTGGATAACCTGATGTATCAACTATCCAATGATTTTATGGGCTTTCCTTATATTGTATTTAATTTAAAATTATTTATTGTTATTTACAGTTTTTTGCTTTTATTTTGCTAACGCGGTCAAATTGCGGTCAAACTTCTAATTCATTTAATTTCTTCATGTACTCTGCCTTCTCTTTATACCCTCTGATTTCATTTGCACCAAGTTGTAATGCTCTGCGAATATACTCTTCATCATTTTCATCAGACGCATGTTTACACCTTCTAGTATGATTCTGCTGCAGTTTTGATGAACATGGATACAATTCTTTTACTATTACGATCAACTACAGTATACCATCAAAACAAGACGATTTCTATTATATCTACATTTTCCACCAAATGATTCACAATAAAATTGTACTTATCAATAGAAACCAATCGCGGAATACTGCCAACTTCTCGAGACAGTTTTGTCCTGTTTAAAATATCTACATAAGATACGATAAAATACAGACCATGGAACAATTGTGTTGCAGGGTGGCTGACCTCTATTTTATTTTACATAGAATGGGGTGGTGCTGATGAACAAGAGATTTGATTTTAAAGACCTCATGACCTTTGGTCTGTTCATTCTTGCATTACTGACATTCGTATTTACGTTTATCAGATAATGTTTTAGAACATAGAAAAACCACCCCAAAAACTTTGACTGAGTACTAGGGTGGATTTTCTAACTAGATTTACGAGGTCAACCACTTGTGGACAGTTGTTCCTCTTTTATTTACATTAACTATAACACGACACGTTCCAAAAAACAGTAGCATTATTTATATCATATGATAGCCCTAAAACCACAGAAGGCAAGCTCATAATCAAACAAAATTATCCTAACCGTTACAATAAAACGCTTAAGGGTGTCTGTATTCCAGACACCCTCTTTTTATATCTAAATCCGGCGGGAAATTTGCGTCCTACCGTTTGTGTCCTACGTGGCAAAATTTAAGGCTACCGTGGAACATTGTAAACCACGATAGCCCTTGATTTTACTGTGTTTTTTAGAACTTACCAGCCTTTGCAGCTTCCTCTACGGATACTGCAACAGCAACAGTAGCACCAACCATTGGGTTATTACCCATTCCGATCAGACCCATCATCTCAACGTGAGCCGGTACGGAAGAAGATCCAGCGAACTGTGCATCAGAGTGCATACGTCCCATAGTATCTGTCATACCATAAGAAGCAGGACCTGCTGCCATGTTATCTGGGTGAAGTGTACGTCCTGTACCACCGCCGGATGCTACGGAGAAGTACTTCTTACCCTGCTCGATACATTCCTTCTTGTATGTACCTGCAACCGGATGCTGGAAACGTGTTGGGTTTGTAGAGTTACCAGTGATGGAAACACCTACGTTCTCATGATGCATGATTGCAACACCTTCCTGAACATCATCAGCACCGTAACATTTTACAGTTGCGCGAAGTCCGTTAGAGTATGCTTTCTCATATACGATGTTAAGCTTTGCAGCCTTGTAATCATACTTTGTCTCTACGAATGTAAATCCGTTGATACGGGAAATGATCTGTGCTGCGTCTTTTCCAAGACCGTTTAAGATAACACGAAGAGGTTTCTGACGAACCTTGTTTGCCTTCTCAGCGATACCGATTGCACCCTCAGCAGCTGCAAATGACTCATGTCCAGCTAAGAAACAGAAGCACTCTGTCTCCTCCTCAAGGAGCATCTTACCAAGGTTACCATGTCCTAAACCTACTTTACGATGATCTGCAACAGATCCAGGAATACAGAATGCCTGAAGTCCTTCACCGATTGCTGCGGCAGCATCAGCAGCTCTCTTGCATCCCTTCTTGATTGCGATTGCAGCACCTACAGTGTAAGCCCAGCAAGCGTTCTCGAAACAAATTGGCTGAATCTTCTTAACCTGATCGTAAACGTTCAGTCCAGCGTCCTTTGTAATCTTTTCAGCTTCTTCGATAGAGCTGATCCCATAGCTGTTTAAAACAGCGTTAATCTGGTCAATTCTTCTTTCATATCCTTCAAATAATGATGCCATTATATCGTTCTCCTTTCCAATTATTCCTGACGTGGATCGATAATCTTAACTGCATCGTCCACACGGCCATACTGACCCTTGGCTTTCTCCCAAGCTGTGTTAGGATCATCACCCTTCTTAATGAAGTCAGTCATCTTTCCAAGAGAAACGAACTGGTAACCAATTACCTCGTTATTCTCGTCAAGAGCGATACCTGTAACATATCCTTCAGCCATCTCAAGGTAACGAACACCCTTCTCTTTTGTTGCATACATAGTACCAACCTGAGAACGAAGTCCCTTTCCTAAATCTTCCAGACCAGCACCTACAGCAAGTCCGTCATCAGAGAATGCAGACTGTGTACGTCCATATACGATCTGTAAGAAAAGCTCTCTCATAGCTGTGTTGATAGCATCACAAACTAAGTCTGTATTTAAAGCTTCCAGAATTGTCTTACCCTGTAAAACTTCTGCAGCCATAGCAGCTGAATGAGTCATACCAGAGCAACCGATTGTCTCAACTAATGCTTCCTCAATGATACCGTTCTTTACGTTAAGAGAAAGCTTGCAGGCACCCTGCTGTGGTGCACACCAGCCGACACCGTGTGTAAATCCTGAAATGTCCTCAATTTTCTTGGAATGAACCCACTTTCCCTCTTCCGGGATAGGAGCTGGCTCATGCTTTGCGCCCTTTGCTACAGGACACATGTTTTCAACTTCCTTTGTGTAAATCATCTTAAGACTCCTTTCGCATGTTAATTGTAGATAAACTCGTTATCATTCGACATACCGCTAATATTTTTGCATATTTTTTTCCTAAAGTCTAGTGCAAATTCGCACTTTTTTAGATACAACTACTATTTTTCTTTTTTTGCCACAATATGGTCTGCATCCTTGTAGATATGGTTTGCCGGAATCACTCCGCGGACAGAAGAAAGCGGATAGACATTACAATTCGGGCAGATAACCGTACCCGGATTTAAAACGGAGTTGCATCCTACCTCTACGTGATCTCCGAGCATAGCTCCAAATTTCTTAAGTCCTGTTTCAATTTCTTCACCGGAATCTCTGCTGTCCTTTACAACCACAAGTGTTTTATCCGATTTTACATTGGAGGTAATTGAACCGGCTCCCATATGGGACTTGTAACCGAGAATGGAATCCCCGACGTAATTGTAATGTGGTACCTGTACCGTGTTAAAAATGATATCATTTTTGATCTCCGTGGAATTTCCGACAACCGATCCTTTTCCAATGATCGCGCTTCCGCGGATAAATGCACAGTGACGGATCTCGGCATCTTCATCAATAATCAGCGGTCCGTTCAGGCATGCCGTAGGCGCAACGGCTGCACTCTTTGCCACCCAGATATTTTCTCCACGTTTCTCATAAATTTCCGGATCGAGTGTCGGACCGAGCTTTTTGATAAAATCGCTGATTCCTTTTAATGCTTCCCACGGATATGTAAACTGTGAAAGATACTCTCCCGCGATAGACTGTGATAAATCATACATGTTTTTGATTTTTGCGTTTTCCATTTTTTAATCTCCTTACATTTTAATTTTCATGATTACTGATCGTTTTTCTTTCGGACTCTTCCGTTTCCTTCAAAGCCGTTGTTTCCTCTGCGGCTGCTGCTTCCTTCGGCGGTGCCTCCCCCGGATTATCAAAATCAAACGAAATCTGATCATTTTCATATTTCAGGCAGGTGTCAAATGTATTGCCTGCCTTTGAGGTAAATCCGGCAATCTTCTGCTTCGTCTTTCCGGTCGTCAGCAGTTCTTTCATCACTTCTTCGGAAAGTTCCACCTTAGCAACGGTATGCCAGATCTTAAATCCGCACGCACATTCATACCTCCACTGCGTCTTCATCAGCATTTTGCCGCATTTCGGGCACGGCACGGTTGTCTCTTCCGGTCTCGGTTTCTCCGGAAAATCAAATGCGATCTCCCCTTCTTCCGTCAGTTTCAGCGGCGCATCAAATTTCATACCGGTCTTTGCCACAAATCCCGAAATTACCTCTGTCTTCTTTTTCGTCAGAAGCTCTTTCACCTGCGCTTCTTTCAGCCGGACACTTGCGATACTTCCAATCATAAAGCTGCAGCTTTCCTTATCATCTTTTTTATGATTGGCACACATAAATCCAAACGGTGCCACTACAATATCCCCACCACACTTCGGGCACTTCACATCTTTGACTTTCTTTGGCTCTACATTGTCAAAATCAAATTTCAGCCCGGTTACTTTCCCGTTTTCATCTTTTGCGAGAGCTACGCGCGCATCAAATTTCTTCCCTGTTTTTGACTTAAACCCACGCATGGTTTCCGTAATGCCATCGTTTAAAAGCTGCCGGACCTGTGCTTCCGTAAAAGATTTCTCTGCCATCTTCCCAATGGAAAACCGGCAGCTGTTTTCATCGCCCGGCTTATAGTTGGCACATCCATAACCAAAAGAGGTCGCAATGATCTCACCCCCACAGAGCGGACACTTTACATCGCGGATCACTTTCTGTTCCACGCTGTCAAAATCAAATACAATATTTGTCTTTCCCTCTTCGGTTTTCTCCAGTTTCAGACAGGCGTCAAATTTTTTACCGGTTTTTGATTTAAAACCGCGCAGGGTATCTGTGTGACCATCCGTCAGGAGCTGCTTTACCGCAGTAACCGGCAGGTTTTTTCCGGCGATCGTTCCAATGGAAAACCGGCAGCTGTTCTCATCGTCCGGTGAAAAGTTTACACATCCATAGCCGAAAGATGTCTTTTTCATCTGTCCGCCACATACCGGGCACTTTACCTCCGGAATGATTTCCGGCTCTATGTCTGAAAAATCAAATGCAATATTAACTTTTCCGTTTTCATCTTTATCTACCTTAAGTTTTGCATCAAACCGTTTGCCTGCCTTGGATTTAAACCCGCGAATGGTCTGGGTATGCCCCTGTTCGATAAGTTCTTTTACCTGTTCCTCACTCAGCTGAACACCTGCAATTTCGCCAATATTAAAATTACATCCTGATTTATCATTCTTATAATTCGCACATCCATAGCCAAATGGCGTGGTTACAAGTTCTCCACCGCATGCCGGGCATCTGACGCCGATCTTTCTTCTCGCACCGGCACCCCTTGCATGTTTCCCGGCAAAATTACTGATGCGTTCCGCAAGCGGTTCCCGCAGATCCTGTCCGATCATCTTTTCCGTTTCGGTACGGATGAAATCTTCCAGTTTCGTCCGGTAATCCCAGAAATCCACGGTTCCCCGTGTAATTCCATCAAGTCCCTTTTCCCAGGAAGCTGTCATCTTCGGGTTCAAAAGTGCCGGGACGGTCATGCTCACCACCTCAAATACCATCTCCCCGAGATTTTCCGGTGTGAGCACCTGCGTCCGTTTATTCAGATTGAGGTAATGGATACGGACCAGTTTCTTAATAATCTCCGCACGGGTGGCAGAAGTACCAATTCCCGAACCTTTGATCTGTTCCCGAAGCTCCTCGTCCTCAATCAGCTGTCCTGCATTTTCCATGGCAAGCACCATGGAACCGGAGGTGTACCGCTTCGGCGGTGAAGTTTTTCCCTCTTTCACCTCATATCCATCCACGGAAATCTCATCGCCCTTTTTCAGCTGATCTGCCAGATGTAGCAGTTCCTTCGGATCCGAATCTTCTTCCTCTTTCTTTGGAATTCCTGCAATTTCCAAATAACCGGGTGTCTTTAACACACGTGCGGACGCATAAAAATGTTCCTTCTTTTCCCCCACATCCACAACAGCCGTCATTTTTACATTCTGATATTCTGCCGCCGGATAAAACACACTGAGAAATCTCCGCACGATCAGATCAAATACCGATTTCTGCAGAGTATTCAGTTTCCCAAGCTCCGTGAGCTGACCGGTCGGAATGATCGCATAGTGGTCTGTCACTTTAGAATCATCGGTATACTGCGTTCCTGCAATATTTCCATACAGCTTTCTGTCGAGAATCTGCTCCACAAAATCCGAAGTCGGCTCATATCCCCGCAGACGGCTGATATTTTTATGGATTTCCTTTGCCACCGGAGTGGAAAGCACACGCGCATCGGTACGCGGATACGTTGTCAGTTTCCGTTCATACAGATCCTGCGCCACCTGTAAGGTTTCATCCGGGCTGATCTTGAATCGTTTTGCACATTCTGCCTGCAGCTCTGCCAGATTAAATAGTAACGGTGCCCGTTTTCTGGAAATATTTTTTTCGATGGATTCCACAATCGCAGGATGTCCCTGCACGCGGTCAATCAATGCCAGTGCATCCTTCTTTTCCCGAAATCCGTTTTCCTTATACAAAAGCGGCGATGCAAAGTACCCTGATCCCTCGACGGCTTTCCACTCGCCCTGGACATGTGCATCTGTAAAATTTCCGACAACACGATAAAACGGTGTCTCCTTAAAATTGCGGATCTCGCGCTCACGGATCACGACCATCCCAAGCACACAGGTCATCACGCGCCCGACCGCAATAGCGGTGTAGGAACGGGTTCCTGCCGCATTGTTTAACAATCCTCCATATTTTACCGACATTACGCGGGAAAAATTAATGCCCATGGCATAATCTTCAATGGTACGCATAATACCGGATTTTCCGAGATTTTCATAGGCAGACATCGGTTTTGCTTCCCGAATTCCCCGTTGGATCTCTTCCTCTGTCTGCGAATCGATCCAGACACGAAGTTCCTCCATGCCATCTCGCACACCGCCGAAATTGCGGATATTTTCCTCGATCGTCTGTCCTTCTTTTCCGGCATCTCCTGCCCAGTAGACACGGTCGATATCCTCGCGCATCAACATTCCGTGAACCACATCATACTGCCGGCTGACATCTTTGATCACATCATATTTATATTCTTTTGGAAGAAATGGCAGATCTTCCAGTTTCCACTTTTTGTATTTTATATCATAACTTTCCGGATATACCATGGCTACCAGATGTCCCACGCACCAGGTGATTACATACTTCTGGTTTTCCAGATAGCCATCCCTGCGGCCTCCGCTCACCCCGAGAACTTTTGCAAATTCCTGGGCAACCGACGGTTTCTCCGTTATGATCAGTGACTTTCCCATCTTCTATCCCCTATTGGCAAACTTTTTCTATAATTCGTTCATATCAATCAGCTCAAACCGGTCATCCGTTTTGGCATGCTCCGCCAGCATCGGTTCAAACCGGGTTGCAGAGAATAAAAAGATATGTTCCGAACGGATTTTTGCCTTTTCCATGTTCTGATACAGTTCCTCGCACATCTGCGATGTCAGCTGTGGCTGATCCCAGTTACATAGTCCCACAATATTTCTGCGGTCTGTGCTCTGGGCAATAATATCAATGTTTCCTGTCTTTCCAACCCAGGTTCCGATCTTATGAACTGGAAACGGCATGCGTCCCATCTGATTCAAAAGCATCATATACTCCATGCAGACATTCCGGAAATAACGTTTCAGATACGTGCCAAGTTCCGGTGCAATGTATCGGTCGTAAAACTCATGCGGTTTCAGCAGATAAAGATCCGACATGTGAGGAAATACAAATTTAAACCAGAAATTAATAAATGTATCTTTGATCTGGTATACCCCTTTTTTGGCATTCTCCCAGCCACCGGTCTGAAATGACTGCACTTTCTCTACAATATCAAAATGGCTGAGATTTTTCATATAAACACTGATCTTTGCACGGGAATATCCGGTTTTTGCATACAGGTCATTCAGTTTATTGTATCCCTGTGCAATTGCAGATAAAATTGTGTTATAGACGGAAAGTTCACGCAGTTCTGCCGAAATTTTCTGTTCTGCCATATGAAACAGATATCCGCCCTCCGTCAGCACAAGCCGGTAAATATTCTCCCTGTATGAAATTTTCGGATTCCAGGCTTCCATATATCCCGGCACCCCACCGATGGTTCCATAAATACGGATACAGTCGCTGACCGAAAGTGCCGGAAATGTCCGGACAACTTCCAGGAAATTCAGATCTTCCACTTTATGCAGTACATCAATACGACGGAATCCATCCCCGAACGCATCTTTTGCATCCTGCGTGGCCCATACAATGGAAGAAGACGCCAGAATGATCATCACCGGTCCCGGATAAAGCCGTTTCATCTTCAGTTTTAAAATACTTTTGACAAATTCCGGATCTCTTTTAATTGCATACTGTGCCTCATCAATCACAATCACCAGTTTTGATGCATCTCCGCTTTTTACCCGGTTAAAAAATTCATCATAGGAATATCTGCTCAGCTTCATCTGAAAAGCATTTTGAATTTCTTCTCCCATTTTCTGCATCTGTTCCTGTGCGGAAAGCTGTCTGCATCGATAATAAAAATACTTTTTCCCCACACAGAATTCTTTGATCAGCTGTTCTTTTCGGCAGTCCATCCCACCATACAAAAGCATCAGCTGGTTTCCTGATTTTTCATACCAGCCTTCCAGTTCTTTGAGATCTGTTTTTTTTGTGTTCATCCCGATTCCTCCGTACAAAATTCCTTCTGCTAAAAGAAATTATATCACTGATTAATATCTCTCACAAGGTTTTCGGCAAAAAGAAAGAAGTGCAGTTTTTGCACTTCTCTCCAAAAATCCGTATTTCAATTTGATACTTATTTCTTTGTGATATATCCCTGTGCCTTTAACAGCTCTGCACATAAAACTGCACCACCGGCTGCACCACGAACGGTATTGTGAGATAATCCAACGAATTTCCAGTCATATACGGTATCCTCTCTCAGACGTCCGACAGAGATTCCCATGCCATGCTCAAAGTTTACATCCAGGCTGACCTGCGGACGGTTGTCCTCTTCTAAGTACTGGATGAAATGTTCCGGTGCACTCGGAAGCTTCAGTTCCTGTGGCACACCACTGTAATTCTTCAGTGCTTCGATCAGCTGCTCTTTGGTTGGCTTCTTCTTGAATTTAACAAATACAGCTGCTGTATGTCCGTTTAATACCGGCACACGGATACACTGGCAGGTAATGACCGGTGAAGTTGCTGGAACAATCTGCTTCTTCGCATCATCTACATGCCCCCAGATACGCAGAGGCTCTTTCTCAGACTTTTCTTCCTCACCACCGATGTATGGAATAATGTTTCCAAGCATCTCTGGCCAGTCCTTGAACGTCTTTCCTGCTCCGGAAATAGCCTGATAGGTAGTGGCAACGACTTCATATGGCTCAAACTCTTTCCATGCAGTCAGAACCGGCGCATAACTCTGGATGGAGCAGTTTGGCTTTACTGCTACGAAACCGCGCTTTGTACCAAGACGCTCTTTCTGATACTTAATAACTTCCATGTGCTGTGGATTGATTTCCGGAACTACCATCGGCACATCCGGTGTCCAGCGGTGGGCACTGTTGTTGGAAACAACCGGTGTCTCTGTCTTTGCGTAATCTTCCTCAATCTTTTTGATCTCGTCCTTTGTCATGTCTACAGCAGAAAATACAAAGTCGACCTGAGAAGCTACCTGCTCTACTTCATTTACATTCATTACAATAATATTCTTTACAGCTTCCGGCATCGGAGTATCCATCTTCCAACGGTCTCCCACTGCCTGCTCATAAGTCTTTCCTGCACTTCTTGGGCTTGCTGCAATCGTGGTAACCTCAAACCATGGATGATTCTCCAGCAAAGAGATAAATCTCTGTCCTACCATACCTGTTCCGCCAAGGATACCAACTTTTAACTTCTCACTCATTTTTCCAATCTCCTCTGTTCTTTTCTTTATACGCGGACACCTGTCTTTTACAGAAAAACATTTTTGTTTTTTGTCCGTGTTGCACGAACATGTGTCTTTATAGGAAATATATTACTTGAAACCAGGTAAAATTACAAGGAACAAATTGTCCTAAATAAATAAAATATTCCTCAAATATATGTAGGACTTGCACAATCCGAAATACCGACTAAGCGGTATTTCAGGCAATATATCAGAGATGTACCGCAATTACGTACATCGCATCGACAAGCGATTCTGCATGCGATGTGCTCCTTTTGTCTCATTTTTTCTCCAGATATGCCTCTTCGATTGCGATCACTTTCTTCATCGCCTCTTCCCCTGGTGCACCGATCGTCAGACGCTTGTTGACACAGGTTTCCATGGAGATTGCATCATAGACATCCTCCTCAAATACCGGAGAAAACTGTTTTAATTCTTCCAGACTCATATCGTCAATCGGCATCTGTTTGTCCAGACAGTACAAAACAATACGTCCGATAATTCCATGCGCATCGCGGAACGGAACCCCGTGATTTACAAGATAATCGGCAGCATCCGTCGCGTTGGTAAAGCCGTGTGCGGCACTCTTTCTCATAACATCCTTATTGAATTTCATGGTATCAAGCATGCCCGTGAATAACGCAATACAGCCTTTCGTTGTGTCAATGGCATCAAAGGAAAGTTCCTTGTCTTCCTGCATGTCTTTATTGTAAGCAAGCGGAATCCCCTTCATCGTGGTCAGAAGCGACATGAGCGCGCCATACACACGCCCGGTCTTGCCTCGGACAAGTTCTGCAATATCCGGATTTTTCTTCTGTGGCATGATACTGCTTCCGGTACTGTATGCATCATCAATCTCTACAAATTTGTATTCGTTGGAATTCCAGATGATGATTTCCTCGGAGAAGCGGCTTAAATGCATCATAATGGTTGCCATGGCAGACAGATATTCGATCAGGTAATCGCGGTCGGAAACACCGTCCATACTGTTTAAGGTCGGTCCGTAAAAGCCAAGAAGCTCTGCAGTATATTCGCGGTCAAGCGGATAGGTTGTTCCTGCCAGTGCGCCGGAACCGAGCGGGCAGTAATTCATGCGCTCGTAAATATCGTGCATACGGGAACGGTCACGCTTAAACATTTCAAAGTACGCCCCCATATGATGTGCGAGTGTGATCGGCTGCGCTTTCTGCAAATGGGTAAATCCTGGCATAATCGTCTGCGTATTTTCTTTCATAATGCGAAGCAGTACCTGCAGCAGCTGTTCCAGCAGTTCATCCGTCTCAAGAACCTGCTGCCGGGTATACAGACGCATGTCCAGTGCCACCTGATCATTTCTGCTTCGTCCGGTATGCAGTTTCTTTCCGGTATCTCCCAGACGGTCAATAAGGTTTGCTTCCACAAAACTGTGAATATCCTCATATTCCGAAGTGATGGCAAGCTTTCCGCTCTCCACATCCGCAAGAATTTCCTGTAAACAGGAAACAATCGCCTGCATCTCTTCCTGTGTCAGAATGCCCTGCTTTCCAAGCATACGCACATGTGCAATGGAACCCTCAATATCCTGCTTGTAAAATTTCTGATCAAACGAAATGGATGCATTAAAATTGTAAACCAGCTGGTCTGTCTCCTTCGTAAATCTTCCGCCCCATAACTGTGCCATATCTAAATTCCTCTCTTTCTTAAATTCTTTGTTTTATTTTTATAAAATCTGTTCTTCCTGCTGTCTGCGCAGTACGATTTCACGGTCGCGGTCACGCTTGGAATACACACACCCACAGTAGTACTGCCGGTACATGTGATACTCCTTAGAAATTTCGGTCGACTTTTTATAGCCTTCCTTCTTTTTAAAATCCGAAAACAGATAACGGACACCAAAGGTATCTGCCAGTTCTGCTCCGATCTGATTTAACTTTTCCGCATTTTTCAGCGGACTGATGGATAGTGTTGTCGTAAAGAAATCAAATCCGTGCGCTTTTGCATAGGACGCAGCCTCAGAAAGCCGCAGCCGGTAACAGGCAAAACAGCGCTCTCCCCCTTCCGGGATCTCTTCCATGCCCTTTGCCATATCGTAAAACCGCTGTGTATCGTATGCACCTTCCACAAAAGAAACCGGATATTTTGTAGGAAACTCAGCAATAAAACGTTCCTGCTCCTTTGCCCGCATATGATATTCTTCCGGCGGATAAATATTGGGATTGTAATAAAATACCGTTACATGGAAATGTTCTGCAAGACATGCAATACAATAAGAACTGCACGGTGCACAACAGCTGTGCAAAAGGAGACTTGGAGCCTCCCCTGCCGTACAGTTTTCACGGATCAGATCTTCCATTATTTTCTGATAATTTTTTTTATTCATCTTTCATCTGTATACATCTGATTAAAAATTTCTTTTCCGGTCTGCGTCCGGAAAATTTGCTGATATGCCTGTTCAATTCCGTGACGATTGACGTCATCTTCATATAAATTGACCAGAAAATCTGCCTCCACCAAAATCTGATAATCCAGTCCTTCGATATTATCATATGTATGATGATGTCCGATCAGATAGCAGATACGGTCGATCAGATAATTTTCAATTCCCACATCGGAAAGCATTCTCTGTGCCACAATCGGTCCTTCCTGCTCCTGCAGCTTTCCGTCACACCGTCCATACTTTTCTTCTGCCGGACGGATTCCAATGTCATGGGTATAAGCGGCTGCTTCCAATATAAAAAGGGATGTCTCGTCAAGCCCTTCTTTTGTTCCGATGATTCTTGCGAAACTATGCACTTTCATGAAATGCTGAATCCGTTTCGGATCTCCGGAAAAAAAGGCGATCATCTGTAAAAACAGCTCATCCAGCTGTTGCCTGCTGTAATAACTACTGTCACTACTGTCCATTGTGTGTTTCTCCTTTATCTAACATCTGCAGTGCAAACGTCGCTGCAATGTAAACAACTGCACATAAAATAATCAATACTGTTTTTTTCCCGGCAACACCGGCACAAAGTTCTGCCAGAATAAGAAGTCCATGCACCCAGAGTTCCGCATGATGCAGCATCACTGCAATAACTGCCTCAATGATAACAAGCAGACACATAGGAACTACCGGAACGTTAAGGACTCTCACCCCTACAATCACCATAATTGCAACAATTGCTGCAAAGGCCAGTAATGTCGGTACCTGAAACGTCTTTTTGTTCTTGTCCATTTTTTACCTCAACCTTTATTCTTATTTTCTTTGTCTGCGCCCATTATACCAATTTCATGCCTAAGAAACAAGCACTTTTTAAAGTAAAAAAGACACGTTTTGTATCGGATACCCGATACAAAACGTGTCTGAAACGAAGCCAATAAGGGGACTCGAACCCCTGACCCACGCATTACGAATGCGTTGCTCTACCAACTGAGCCATATTGGCAAAACGTACTTGTATATAATACCAAAATCGATTCAGAAAATCAACTGTTTTTTCATAAAATTTATATTAAAAAAAGATTGACTTTTCACATGGATTCTGTAGAATAGAAACTGTTGAGTTTATAATCAGTAAACAAAAAATCAACTAACAATCATGTTTCATAAATTTACGGGAGGCATGCCATGGACATTGGACACCGCATGAAAGAACTGCGCATCCAGTACGGACTGACGCAACAGGAGCTGGCGGACCGTGCCGAGCTGACCAAGGGCTTTATCTCACAGTTGGAACGAAACCAGAACTCTCCGTCCATCGGAACTCTTCTGGATATCATCCAGTGCCTTGGTACGACACCAGCAGAATTTTTTACAGATGAAGAGCCGGAACAGATTGTTTTCAAACAGGAAGATTATTTTGAAAAAACCGACGAAGAAAAACACTGCTGTATTGAATGGGTCGTTCCCAATGCACAGAAAAACCAGATGGAACCGGTTCGTCTGACTTTACACGCCGGTGGACGGTCAGAAGTTTATCAGCCCCATGAGGGGGAGGATTTCGGTTATGTAATCAAAGGAAACGTCCGTATCCACTATGCCGGACAAAACCAGACGGTACATGCCGGGGAATCTTTCTATTTTAAAGCAGGGAAAAAGCATTATCTGGAAAACACCGGTGCAAAAGATGCTGTCATCATCTGGGTGACTACCCCACCAAATTTTTAAGAGGACAAACGTATGAGTAAACATTTAATTGATTTTATTGGAATTTCCAAATCCTACGATTCCAATCTTGTGTTGGATGATTTAAATCTGTATGTCCGGGAGAATGAATTTTTGACCCTTTTAGGTCCGTCCGGATGCGGAAAAACTACAACCCTGCGTCTGCTGGGAGGCTTTGAAAGCCCGGACAAGGGACAGATTCTGTTTGACGGACAGGATATCACAGCTCTTGCAGCCAATGAACGGAAACTGAATACCGTTTTTCAGAAGTATTCTCTTTTCCCGCATATGTCCATCGCCGAAAACATTGCATTCGGCCTTAAAATAAGTAAGAAAAGCAAAGCATATATTCAGGATAAAATCAAATATGCCTTAAAACTGGTCAATCTGGAAGGATTTGAAAACCGTTCGGTCGATTCTCTCTCCGGTGGTCAGCAGCAGCGTATCGCCATCGCCCGTGCGATTGTAAACGAGCCAAAAGTCCTTCTTCTGGATGAACCGCTTGGTGCACTTGATTTAAAACTGCGCCAGAACATGCAGTATGAGCTCATCCGTCTGAAAGAAGAACTGGGAATTACTTTTGTATATGTCACCCACGATCAGGAAGAAGCACTGACCATGTCCGATACCATTGTTGTCATGAATCAGGGATATATCCAGCAGATCGGTACTCCGGAAAACATTTACAACGAACCGGAAAACGCATTTGTTGCCGATTTTATCGGACACAGCAATATCATTGACGGAACCATGATAAAAGACGAACTTGTAGAGATTCTCGGTGCCCGTTGGGCATGTGTCGACAAAGGATTCGGCAATAACAAGCCGGTCGACGTTGTCATCCGTCCGGAAGATGTAGAACTTGTCGATCCTTCGGAGGGAACGCTGCAGGGCGAAGTAACCTCCCTGATTTTTAAAGGCGTTCACTATGAACTTGATGTCATGGCCGGCGGCTATGAATGGCTGGTTCACACCACCAGATTTGTTCCGGTCGGCACCAAAGTCGGCATCAAAGTAATCCCGTTCAATATCCAGATTATGCATAAGCCGGAATCTTCCGATGAAAAGGCGGTGGAGATCGATGCGTAAATTTAAACAGCAATTTCTTGCCGGTCCATACCTCATATGGATCATCGGTTTTATCCTCCTGCCGCTTATCATGATTCTTTACTATGGATTTACAAACGGCGATGGCAGTTTTACATTATCCTATATCACAGCAATAGCAGATGAAACCAACCGCAAAGCCATGGGACTTTCCCTGAAGCTTGGAATTATATGCACCATCGTGTGTCTGGTTCTCTCCTATCCGCTGGCAATGATTTTAAATAATAGGAAGATCAAAAATCAGGGACTGGTTGTTTTTATCTTTATGCTTCCGATGTGGATGAACTTTATGCTCCGTATCCTGGCATGGAAACTTCTGCTTTCCAAAAATGGTGTAATCAACTCCATTCTCACAGGTTTCGGACTTTCCCGCATCAATATCATAAATACACCAACGGCAGTTGTCCTTGGCATGGTATACGACTTCCTGCCATTTATGCTGCTGCCAATCTACAACTCCATGACACGAATCCGTAAAGACTGGATTGAGGCGGCCCGTGATCTGGGTGCCGGAAATGTAACCATCTTTTTAAAGATTATCCTTCCGCTTACCGTATCCGGAATCATCAGCGGAATCGTCATGGTATTTGTCCCGTCACTTACCTCGTTTGCAATCTCGCAGGTATTAGGCGGTGGTCATGTTCTTTTAATCGGAAATGTGATCGAACAGGATTTTATGCAGGGTATGCAATGGAATGCCGGAAGCGGTCTTTCCTTTGTTCTTATGATTTTTGTGATTGCAAGTATGACTATTGTAAATATATTTGATAAAGAAGGGGAGGGAACATCCATATGTTAAAAAAATGTGCATCCCGGATCTATATGGTCCTGATTTTTGCCTTCCTTTACCTTCCGATTATTGTGTTGATTGCTTTGTCTTTCAACGATTCCCGTTCCAAGGTAAAATGGGGTGGCTTCACGCTCCGGTGGTATACCGGCTGTTTTCAGGACGAAAAGATTATGACTGCATTTGTCACAACTTTGCAGGTCACTTTCCTGTCCGCAATTATTTCCACACTGATCGGAACACTTGCCGCGCTCGGCATAGCCGCCATGAAAAAACGGCACCAGACCATTTATCTCGGCGCGACCAATATTCCGCTTCTGAATGCGGATATCGTAACCGGTATCTCCATGATGCTTTTGTTTGTGAAATTTATCGACCTCGGATTTGTGACGGTTCTTCTGGCGCACATTACTTTTAGTATTCCTTATGTTATTTTAAATGTGCTTCCGAAAATGAAACAGACAAACCGCAGCACCTATGAGGCGGCACTTGATCTCGGAGCAACGCCGCTGTATGCATTTTACAAAGTCACCTGGCCGGAAATCCGTCCCGGTGTGTTCTCCGGATTTATGATGGCAGTCACCATGTCACTGGATGATTTTTCCATCACCTATTTTACCAAAGGAGCCGGGGTCAATACCCTCTCCACCATGCTCTACACAGAACTTCGCAAAGGAATCAAACCGGAATTGTATGCACTTTCCACGATTCTGTTCTTTGCCGTTCTGCTCATTCTTCTTGCCGGAAATGTTTATCCGGGGAAGAAGCGTGTTGCAGCCAAATAAATTATCCATTGGAATTTTATTCCAGCCGAAAGGAGTCCTATTATGAAAAAAAGAATTTTCTCTGCCCTCTTAATTTCTGCTCTGGCAGTCAGCGCACTCACTGCCTGTGGGGGATCTTCCTCTGCGAAAAAAAACGGACAGACCTTAACCGTTTTAAATTACGGAAAATATATCGATGAGTCCGTAGTCAAACAGTTTGAAAAAGAAACCGGTATCACCGTCAAATACGAAGAATATGAAAGTCCGGAAGAAATGTATACCAAATACAAAGCTGGTTCCATCAACTATGATGTAATCTGCTCTTCCGAATATATGGTTGAGCGTCTGATCAACGAGGGCGAAGTTCTCGAAGAAGATTACGATGCCATGGACAACTACAAAAATCTGGATCCAACGATCCTTGATATGTCTGCTTCCTATGACAAGAATCACACTTACTCCGTTCCATATTTTTACGGGACTCTTGGCCTTCTCTACAACAAAACAACCATTGATGCCAAAACCGTATCAAGCTGGAACTGCCTGTGGGATCCTACCTATGAGGATGAAATCATCATGGAAAATTCCGTCCGTGATACGTTTGCCCCTGCACTGATCTCCAAAGGGTATTCCTTAAACGATACCGATGAAAATCATCTGCGGGAAGCCCTCGACATATTAAAAAAGCAAAAAGATGATAAAATCGTATATGCTTACTATGTAGACGAGACAGCCGATGCCATGATCGGAGAAGAAGCCTCCATCGCACTGTGCTACTCCGGCGAGGCTGCACTGGCCATGGCAGAGAACGACAATCTGGATTATTCGGTTCCAAAAGAGGGATCCAACCTCTGGATCGATTCCTGGTTCATTCCAAAGTCCTGCACTAACCAGACCAACGCTTTAAAATTCTTAAATTTCCTGTGCAAGGATGATATCGCAGAAAAGAATTTCGAATATGTGCAGTATGCCTCTCCGATTACATCTGTGGTAGAAAATCAGGACGCTGACGTAAAAAATAACGAAGCTATCAATCCTTCCAGTGACACGATAAAAAGATGTGAAATCTATAAAGCATTAAGTGATGATGATTCCGCCAAGTACACAAAGCTGTGGCAGGAACTTCTCTCTTATTAAAAAACCGAGAAAAATGATTGCAATTTCAGTCAAAACATGCTAAAGTAAATCCACGGTGTCTGGTTAACACCGTGGATTTTTCATCTTCGGAAACGGTCATTCCGAAATTTCCCATATATACATTTGTTTTCAATTACATATGAACTATCAGGAATTTTTAACAACGATCCGTACACAGCTTTCTCTGCGTATCGAGACAGGTGTCACTTTAGACATTCGTTCCTTTACCAAAAATAACGGAACACATTACGATGGTCTGGTACTTCTCCATCCGAAGAAAAACGTGTCACCTGCGATCTATCTGATGCCATACTATCATCGCTATCTGGAAGGGGTATGCCTTGAAGAAATCTGTGAAGATATTCTTCATACCTATCAGGCGCATGCCCCGGAAGAAAATTTTGACACGTCCTACTTTACCGATTTTTCCCGTGCCAGCGAGCACATCGTCATGCGTCTTGTAAGCTTTGAAAAAAATCAGGAACTGTTAAAAGAGGTTCCGTTTTTCCGCTACCAGGATCTGGCCGTAATCTTTTACTGTCTGCTCCATGCAAGTGCCGAAAACCAGGCAAATATTCTGATCCACAATCATCACTTAAACCTTTGGAAAACCGACAAAGAAACGCTTTACCGGCTTGCGAAGAAAAACACGCCACAGCTTCTTCCCCCACAGCTTACCCCGATGAGCAGTCTTCTCAAAGAAATGCAGCTCGTCGCGGAAACTCCACTCCCGGAAGCAGCCCCGCCACTGTATGTTCTGACCAATACGTACCGGACCAACGGTGCAACCGTTCTCCTCTACGATGACATCTTAAAAGAACTGTCCGATTTGTTTGAAAAGGATCTGATCATTCTGCCAAGCAGTATTCACGAAGTACTGATTCTTGCCACCGATGAAAACGACAGGCAGAATCTCGACCATTACACCGCAATGGTAAAAGAAGTGAATGCCTCACAGCTTCAGGATGAAGAAATTCTGTCCGACCATGCCTACTATTACTGCCGGCACAGCCATCTGCTGACCATGCCGCAGCCGGTCTGCACTTCATAGATTATATTTCCAGACACAAAATCCCCGCAGAAAAAATTCTGCGGGGAACATCTATTACATTTCTACCAGTTTATCATATAGCTTCTCATATGCATGTGCCGAAGCATTCCAGGAAAAATTGCGATCCATCGCACGATAGATCAGTTCTTTCCATGCGGCCTTTTGTTCATGCTCCACACGATACGCATACCGGACAATATCTGCCATTTCCTGTGCATTAAAATTCGCAAATGAAAAACCACATCCTGTATTTTCATATTCATTGTATGGTTCTACCGTATCCCGGAGTCCTCCGGTTTCACGTACGATCGGAAGTGTTCCGTAACGCATGGCAATCATCTGTGCCAGCCCGCATGGTTCAAACATGGAAGGCATCAGCAGCACATCACTTGCCGCATATATATGGTGCGAACGCTCCTCGGTAAATCCGATATGTACGCTTACCTTGTCCGGATACTTACTCTGATAATGGTGGAACATATTTTCATACTGGCTCTCTCCGGAACCAAGAACCACCAGCTGTATATCCATTTCGGTTAAAAGTTCATCCAATACGCAGCCAATCAGGTCAAATCCTTTCTGGCTGGTCATACGCGATACGATTCCGATCAGGAAAGCATCCTCCCTGACTGGAAGCCCAAGTTCTTTCTGTAATGCAACTTTGTTTTCTTTTTTCCCACTCACTGCATCTTTTTTCGAATAATTTACCGAAATATAAGGATCTGTCTGTGGATTATATTCTTCATAATCAATTCCGTTTAAAATACCAAGAAGGCGATCCTTTCGGGCAGTCATCAGGCCACTTAAGCCCTCTCCCCCTTCTACGGTCGTAATCTCATTTGCATACGTCGGGCTGACGGTAGTAATATAATCTGCATATACCACGCCACCCTTTAAGTAGTTTGCTTCGCCATAAGATTCCAGTTCATATGCATTGAAAATGTGTGCCGGGAGTCCTGTAATATCCATAATCTCCTGAATTCGCCAGCGTCCCTGAAACTGCAGGTTATGAATCGTAAACACGGTTTTGATTCCCGCATAAAAATTATCATCTCCAAATACCGTATGCAGAAACACTGGAATAAGTCCTGTCTGCCAGTCATTGCAATGGATAATGTCCGGAGCAAAATCAATATACGGCAGACTAGCAAGTACTGCCCTGGAAAAATATGCAAACTTTTCCACATCTTCATAGATATTGTTGTATGGAGATTCTCCTGCAAAATAAAATTCATTGTCCACAAAATAAAAGTGAACTCCATGATATTCCGACTCGAAAATTCCAACATACTGCCTGCGCCAGTTCAGATTTACATAAAAATGGCACAAAAATTTTAAATTTGGAAGAAATGAGCGATCCATGCAGGCGTATTTCGGAATAACTACCCGCACATCATACTCTTTTTTGTCAAAATATTTCGGAAGTGACCCAACAACATCGGCAAGACCTCCGGTTTTCACGTATGGAACTGCCTCTGATGAAACAAACAGAATCTTCTTCATACATAACACTCCTTTACTTACTCTTCATCTGTAATCGTATTTTGTCCGTAATAAGAGCGATAAATTCCGAGTTGGTCGGTTTTCCTTTTCCATTGCTGATCGTATATCCGAACAGATCATCCAGCGTATCCATCTTGCCACGGCTCCACGCTACTTCAATTGCATGACGGATGGCACGCTCGACACGGCTTGGTGTCGTATCAAATTTCTTTGCGATCCCCGGATATAAAATTTTCGTAATAGAATTTAACATGTCCATATTCGTCACAGACATGATGATTGCCTCCCGCAAATACTGGTATCCCTTGATATGTGCCGGAACACCAACCTCATGAATTATCTCTGTGACATCCTCTTCCAGTGTCTGTAACGAGTACTTTTCCGGTTTCTTTTCCATCTCAACCGGTCTGCCAATTTCTTTTCGTACTTTGTTTTTTCGACGGTTGAGTGTCTTGATCCGGTCCAAAACAATATTCCGGTCAAACGGCTTCATAATGTAATAATCCGCTCCCCGCTCAAACGCGTCTTCGGTAATCTTTTCATTGCTGATCCCACTGATCATCAGAAATGTTGGCCGGTTCTTTATTGTATGATCTGCCCTGATCCTGTCAAGGACTGCCAGACCGTCCAGTTTCGGCATAATAATATCCAATAATACAACATCCGGTTCTTTTTCCTTGATCAGATGGCAGGCTTCTTCTCCATCCTTCGCCATCCCGATCAGGTGCAGTTCATCATCACTGGTTACCATTTCTTCCAATAAGTCACGCATAACCTCGTTATCATCTGCAATTGCGACATTTAGTTTTCCCATGTAGGCCTCCTAGAATGTCAAATTCAGTCAAAAATAAGCATACCAGAAAGCACTGTCCGATTTTGTCAAAATTTGTCGATAAATACAGTTAAACTATAGCACAACTGCCAATTTATTTCAATGTCTTATGCATTCTCTTCGAACTGGGAATTATACAAATCTGCATAAAATCCCTTTTGTACCAGAAGCTGTTCGTGTGTCCCCTGCTCTATGATATCGCCATCTTTCATCACCAGAATCAGATCCGCATTTCTTATCGTAGAGAGTCGATGCGCAATGATAAAGCTGGTCCGTCCACGCATCAGATTATCCAATGCCTTCTGAATCCGCACTTCGGTACGGGTATCTACCGAAGAGGTTGCCTCATCCAGAATCAGAATCGGGTTATCCGCAAGGATAGCACGTGCAATTGTAAGAAGCTGTTTCTGTCCCTGGGAAACATTACTTGCATCCTCGTTTAACTCCATCTGGTAGCCACCCGGAAGTGTCTGGATAAAATGGTGGGCATGTGCGGCTTTTGCCGCCTCAATCACTTCCTCATCTGTGGCATCTAAACGGCCATACCGGATGTTTTCCATGATAGATCCCTTAAACAGCCAGGTATCCTGCAATACCATACCAAATGCATCCCGAAGTTCCTGACGGTTAAAGTCGCGGATATCATGCCCATCCACCTGAATGGCTCCGCCTGTCACATCATAGAAACGCATAAGCAGTTTGACCATTGTGGTTTTTCCTGCTCCCGTTGGTCCGACAATTGCAATTTTCTGTCCAGGTGTTACATGAGCGGAAAAATCCCTGATAATGATCTGGCCCGGATTGTATCCGAAACTTACATGGGAAAAATCCACGTAACCATCCACATGGTCGAGATGCACAGCATGTTCAACCGTCAGTTCTTCTTCCTCTTCGTCCAGAAATTCAAATACGCGCTCGGAGGCTGCAGACATCGACTGCAGCATATTTGCCACCTGCGCAATCTGCTGGATCGGCTGAGTAAAATTCCGGACATACTGAATAAATGCCTGAATTTCACCAACCCCGATGGTTCCGCGGATTGCCAGAAGTCCTCCGGAAATTGCCACTCCGACATAACCGAGGTTTCCGACAAACTGCATGATCGGCTGCATCAGTCCGGATAAAAACTGGGACTTCCATGCCGATTGAAACAGAATCTGATTGGTATCTTCAAATTTTTTGATGGTGCTCTCCTGCTTATTATATGCCTGCACCACCAGATGTCCGCCATAGACCTCTTCCACCTGTCCGTTGATATGTCCCAGATATTCCTGCTGCTGGCGGAAATATTTCTGCGAATGTTTGATAATAAACGAAATCAGGATGGCAGATACCGGAAGAATCACAAGTGAAATCAATGTCATAATTCCGGAAATTGAAATCATCATCACAAGTGTTCCGACCAGTGTTGCCACACTCGTAATGATCTGCGTCACACTCTGATTTAAACTCTGTCCAAGTGTATCCACATCATTTGTGATGCGGGATAGCACCTCTCCGTACGTGCGGCTCTCGAAATATTTCATTGGCATGCGGTTGATTTTCTCTGAAATTTCCTTACGCATGCGGTAACAGGTTTTCTGCGTGATTCCTGTCATGATCATTCCCTGTATAAAACTGAATACTGCAGAACAGATATACAGGCCAAGTGTAAACAATAACACTTTGGCAATATAGGTAAAATCAATAGATCCGGTTCCCGCGATCTTTTTTCCGAGACCTTCCACCAATGCATTCGTTGCACGTGCCATAACCTTTGGTCCGGCAACGGAAAAGACGGTAGACACCGCCGCAAAAATCATAACGGCAACGATTGCATACCAGTATCTTCCGAGATAACGAACCAGTTTTTCGATAGAGTTTTTGAAATCTTTTGGCTTTTCTCCCGGCATCATTCCTCTGCCCGGGCCGCCCATCGGACCGTGAGGTCTTCTTGTACGTTGTTCTGCCATCTTATTTCACCTCCTCAGAAAGTCCCAGTTCTTTGGCAGACAGCTGGCTCCTGGCAATCTGCTCGTAAACTTCGCAATTGTGCAGTAATTCCTCATGCGTGCCTTTTCCGACAATCTTTCCATCGTCGAGTACCAGTATCTGGTCCGCATGCAGAATTGTACTGATTCGCTGTGCGACAATGATCACGGTCGTATGTTCCGTCTTTGTCTCAAGCGCTCTGCGGAGTGCCGCATCGGTCTTCATATCCAGAGCGGAAAAACTGTCATCAAACACATAAATCTTTGGATTTTTTGCAATTGCTCTGGCAATGGCAAGCCGCTGCTTCTGTCCGCCGGAAACATTGCTTCCGCCCTGTGCAATCGCACTCTCATACCCATCCTGTTTGCTGTCAATAAACTCTGTTGCCTGCGCAATCTCCGCTGCTTCCCGGATCTGCTCATCTGACGCATCCTCTGCCCCGAAGCGCAGATTGCTTGCAATTGTACCGGAGAAAAGAATTCCCTTCTGTGGTACAAATCCGATATGTTCCCGCAGATCCTGCAATGTATACTTGCGGATATCCGTTCCGTCAAGCGTGATCTCTCCGCCTGTCACATCATAAAAACGCGGAAGCAGGTTGACCAGCGTAGATTTACCACATCCGGTACTTCCGATAATTGCAGTGGTCTTTCCCGGCTCTGCAACAAAATCAATATCCGAAAGCACATCTTCCGTGGCTCCCGGATACCGGAAATTTACATGATGAAAGGCAATCACACCCTCACACTGTTCCATGGCAACCGGCTCTTTCGGATCTGTAATCGTACTTTTTGTGCCTACAACCTCATCTATACGCTCTGCAGCTACACCGGCTCTCGGCATCATGATAGACATCATGGTCAGCATCAGAAATGCCATAACGATCATCATTGTGTAAGTAATAAATGCCGTCATGGAACCAACCTGCATATATCCGCCATCGATCCTCTTTGCGGCAACCCACACAATCAGAAGCGTAATGCAGTACATGATCATCATCATTCCCGGCATCATAAATGTCATAACACGGTTGGTAAACAACTGCGTCTTTGTCAGATTGCGGTTGGCCTCATCAAACCGCTCTTCTTCCCGTTTTTCCCGTCCAAATGCACGAATGACATTTAATCCTGTCAGAATCTCTCTCGAAACCAGATTCAGCCGGTCCACGAGATTCTGCATAATCTTAAACTTCGGCATGGCAAGGGAGGTAAGAAGCATTACAAATCCAAGAATAACAAGCACCGCAAGCGCGATCACCCATTCCATTCCTGCATGGGTCTGTGCAACCTTAATCACACCACCGATTCCAATGATCGGAGCATAAAGAATCATTCGCAGAAATACTGCAGTCACCATCTGAATCTGCTGTACATCATTGGTACTTCTCGTAATCAGGGATGCCGTTGAAAAATGATCCATCTCTGCATTGGAGTACTGTACAACATTGCGGAATGTCTTATCACGCAGATCCCGTCCGATGGATGCTCCCACACGGGAAGCACAATATCCGACAACCACTGCCGCCATAACCATCAGCAGCGCAAAACCAAGCATCTTTGCTCCGGTGGTCCATAAGTAATGTTTCTGAATGGCATCTACATCCACACCTGCATTTTTATCACAGGAGATCGCATAGGTCACACCCATGGATTTCAATGTAGAAGATCCGATCGCATCAATCTGTCCAGACACCTGCTTTCGCATCTCAAGAATCTGCTGATCCGGTACCTGGCCGGTTGCCAGTGCCTGCATCAGCTGCTTCATATCTACCTGCGTCCCATCCGTTCCCATTTTCCCCGTGAAAGCCTTCTCGTCAATATCGGACTCCTTCATCTGGGACATCTGATATACCATGACGATCGGCTCCAACAGAGACTCATCCATATCGTCAAGCGTATCCTCTTCACAATTTCTCACATAGTTTCCATCTTTTTTCGGCTCCTTATAACAGGCGGCAAATGTTTTCTTTTCCCTGCTGGTCATAAAAAGCTGTGCTGACACAAAATCTTCCTGTGTCATTTCTTCTGGAAGAATATGCTCCACTCCGCTGCTCATGATTCCGACATCGATAATATCCGATGTATACTGTGGCAGGGACAGATCACAAAATGCCTGCATCACAAGAAAAGCCACAATAACCAGAATCCATTTCCAGTATGGGAGCATGTTTTTAAATATTTTTCCCATGATTTAACTCCTTTTCATATGCATAGCTTTTATACTATCACGAACTGATTTCCAGAACAATTCCTATTATATAAAACTTTTCTTAAATTAAAATGAAATGTGTGGTGCAACCACGGGCACCACACATTTTATGTTCTGATTTTATACTGCAGGAATTATATAACCGGCCTTCTTCATTTCTTTTGTAAAATCATCGACAGACATTCCTGCTTTCTCTGCACCTGTTTCCACGGGGATGATCCCATCCTGCACCAGGGATGCATATGCACGAATCTGTCCTTCGCGCTGACCTTCTCGCTGACCTTCGATTCTGCCCTCTCTCTGGCCTTCCATACGCTCCTCATTCAATTCATCTGCCATCAAAACACGTAATGCCTCACACATGATCCTTTCACTTCCTTTCCATTTTTGCACTTTCTCCATGTTACTGTTTACAATAACCTGAAGCACAACATCCGCAAGATTCTTTTCCCTCTCTGTAAAAACGCTAACTTCCTGCAGATACTTCCACATCAGCGGTTCATCCAAATTGTCAGTCAGTGCCTTGAGCTGTACATGCAAATCCATATCCAGTTCCGATGATGCAATGATCTGCACCGGGAACATCACACCACTGACATAATAGATTCCGGCTGTTTCTTTCCTGCATTCATACCCATCACTACTTAATTTCTGAAGAAGCTTCACTGGCTTGCGGTCTCGAATCAGTGTAATGGTAATCTCCTCTGCCGGAATCTCATCCACATGATTTGGTAATACTTTATACAGGCACGCATACGCAACCGCCTTGTAAAAAGTATCAATGTTCAGCTCATCCTTCGGGGATTTATATTCAAAAATGTTGTGTTTCCGGAAGATCTTCCCGATTTCATTTTTTATTTTGCAGTCCTTCTTTACTTTTACAACCGTACAGTCAATCTGCAAAGGTTTTTCCGTAAGCTGGAACTCATCGGTAAATTCCAAATTTTCTGCATCCTCCAGCAGTTCCAGGCGCAAGGCTGAACAGAATGCCGGATGCCACTGCAGCTTTTGGGACTTTTTCTGATTCTCCTGTTGATTTTTCGTTTGTTCTTTTTCCAAATGTTCTCCTTATATTATATGTGGTTTTTGCTTTTATTTCAACGCACAAAAATTGCAGACTGTTAAACCCTGACCGTCAAACTCCGACCGTCAAAACCTGACTATCAAAACCTGACCGTCAAAGGCACATTAAAGTTCACATCTTTCACTTATACAACAAAACAAATGGGATTTCTGGCAGAAACTGCCACTGAAAAAAGATATGTTTACCATAGCATATCCCCACCTTCCTGGCAAGGAAAACTTTACGTATACTGCATATATGTAATTGCAAAATGTATTCTACCTGTGACCATCATAAAAAAGACACACAATGCGATACTCTCTCACATTGTGTGTCTTTTCTTAAATCCCCATACTAATCAAGCAGGAACAAATTCTGGGATTCCATTTTCACAGTAGTTTTTCCCACTCTTGGTGTTCCATCCGGATTTTTGGACTTATTGTTATAAATTTCAAAAACAATATCCCCTTCCTTCTTTTTGTTTTCCCCTGTCGTATCATAAATAAAGTAATACTCACCCATGTTTTTCAGGTTTTCAAACACATATTTTTTAGGATTCTCCTTTGTTGCTTTTCCCTCAATCAGCGTTCCGTCTTTTTTGTAAATTTTATCTACGTAAGTTCCATCTTTGTATTGGATCGAACAGGTCAGCTTCGTTCTGACGGTATTCAGTTCGACCGGGCTGAAGCGGATTTTTTCCTTAGTACCGTCAAGGTTATTTCCATATTCTTTCATCCAGTTCATCTTATACACCAGATTCGGATCACTTCCATTTCCGGACTCCTCTTTTAAAAGCTCCGCCTCTTCATTCAGGATCTCAACCATTGGTGGCTCATATGTGGTACGGTATGCGGCAATCATCGTATTAATGAAAAGTTTTGCCTCCATATCTCCATCTACCGTAGAATGACCTACTCCGGAATAAAAAACATTTCCCTTACTGTAAATATAGTAATTATTGGCGGCATCATTCGGGGAAGCCCCATAGGTGGCACCGGTTCCATCTCCGTTTGAAGCCGTACCCGCCCATGCACACGGATCTCCGTTCTCATTATCCGAAAGACAGTACCAGACCGTAACTTCCGGATCTTCCATGTCCAGCTGATACCACTGCCCATGCGTTGATGCAATTTTGAGTGTTTCGTCAATTTTAAACGGATATTCCGTAATCTGTCCCGTATTTGTCTTCGTTGCACGCGTTGTCAGGTCATTATTATTGTTAAATCCTGTCAATTTCACGTTATTGTTATTCACGCCACAGATATATTCATCATTTTTATAACTTCTGATCATATACCGGTATGGGATTATTTGATCCGTATTTTTCTTTTCCCATCCCAGACGTTTCATGGCATAGTAAGTAAATCCCTGGGTATTACCAAGTGCCGTTGTAGAAAGTGTACCGTCACTGCCAACGGTTGTCTGGGTCATTGTATCATACTTATGTTTCGCCTGATAAGCCAGCAGTTCCTTTCGTTCGCTCTCGGTCAGTTTCCCACTCACAGCTTTATACCGGTTCATTCCCATGACATCACGCAGATATGTATTGGCAGAATATCCGAAATCCCCACTGTTCACATTATGCATAGAAGTAAAATCATGCGTAAACAAAACACTTTTTCCAGAGGCGATAAAATATTTCAGGAAATCAATCGCACCGTTTTTATTCGACATATTTACCTTATGGAACGTATCGCCAAATCCCAGAATAAACATATTGTACGTATTATACAGTTCCTTTTGTTTTTTTGACATTTTAGCTGGATTTTCGTTTCCCTTTTGGGCTGAAATATCCCTGGAATAATCATACACAAATTTCTCCCCGAAATAATTCTCCTGAAACTTAGAAACCGTAGTCGTTACCACGGTAATATTATAATCATTCAATGCATTATAATATTTCGTAAACAGCGTATTTTCGTGCAAATTCAGATACCCCTTATTATTAGTATCCGTATCCGGCATAATCTGAAGCACCTTAATCTCCCGTTTCTGTCCGGTCTGGTTTTTTGCAACCGAGCAGCCGGTACGTGTAAAATGAATGTCCGGATTATCCTTGCGGTATACAACAATCTTCCACTGGATCAGCCCGAAGTACAGTTTGGAAAGTTTTACCGGTGTAATGTTCTGTTCCCCGTCTCCTGCCGTAAAAACATCTCCCTCATAATAAACTTCCCCTGTATCATCCGAATCATCCGCATCCCCGGAGCCATCCACATCTGCCAGCCCCTCTTCAAATTTACCATCCTGATTCTGGTCAATATAAACTTTACACTGATACTGTGCCGATGGCACATCCGTCACCTGAAAACCAAAATCAAGTTTTGATCTGCCAAAACCGTCCACATCCAGATAATTTGCCTTACTGTCATCTACGGAAACAGACGTATCATTTTTCCCCTCAGACGAAGTCGTTCCCTGATATTCATTTGGCAGTTTTGTAAACGCAATTTTCGGACAGACCTCTTTTACCTTTGCAATCAGCCCATTGGTATCTGACGTCTGGTAAATGGTTTTCTTTTTCTTCTTACTCTCCCTGACCAGATCCGCAAGGTTTGAACCGGCATCTATTTTATCGGACAGACGATAGAGGTCATCAACCGCAACAACCGGATAACCGGCATGTAAAAAGTTCTCCAGTTCCGCTTTCTTAATCTTTGTAATGTCATTTCCCGGGAAACGGAGTGTCGTATCCTCTATAACATTATTTCCACTTCCAGCCCACAGGAACTTGACCGAACGGCTTATGCCGTCTGACCTGCTATACTCTGCACTGGTCATTTTATCTCCGGTATGGAAATATATTTTTCCATTCATGGAAGTATCATTCCACACCGTCTGATTCTCTTTGATCCATTTCACGTTGCCATCTGCATCTTTATAGGTTACATCCTTTTCTACCAGATTGTAAGCGCCCTGATCCAGCCCAAGATAAATCATGTTGTACTTGCTGTTTAGATCCTCCGTGGAACCAATAAACTCTGCCGTAGTCATATGGGTAATCTTAATATCCCCGATAAAATTCGGAATCATAAGCTGGATATAACTCTTTTTCAGAGAGTATCCGTTCTTTCGGTCATAGCATGGCTCAATATCCAATATCCGCAGTTCTCCATCCACATGATCCTTTGATGTTTTATATCCGAGAATATAACGGACTGCATCTGCCGGTGTCGCTTTGGGATCATTTCCCGTAAATTCCTTAAAATCCGTAAACTTAGAATTCGGATCCGATGCCGGAACCGTCCCCGTGCCAAATGCCTGTGTGGAAGTTGTATCCCCTTTAAACACAAACAGTCTGCCATTTAAATATCCCTGATTTTCATCGGTAGAAATATTTCCGGCAGTCATATACTTCTCCCATTTATCCTGCTTCGTCCAGTAATGGTACCAGTTCTCGCCGATCACACGTCCATCCACATCGGACGGAAGAAATGTAAACATAGACCAGTATGTCTGCGCATCGTCCGTCTGTGCAGTAAACACACCAGTCTCAACTCCATTAATTTCTTTCTTTTGAATCAAGGCATCTTCTCCATCCAGATACAACCGCTGAAACAGTTCAGAATCCATGGAAAACAGCATGACTGCCAGTTTATACATATTATTGTTATAGCCCGTATCGGTATAAGTATAAATGGTTGGATTCATATTCCAGTCCAAAATATGAAACGTAACCGATTTTCCCCCACTTAAAGATCCCTGTGTAGCTATATACACCCCGGAATCCATAAAAATCGGGGCATAGTTCTCCTCCCGATTGATCTTCTTATACATTTTCTTGACAACATCCCAGCTGATATCTTTCGATCCATTAAATCCATTCGTATACGAAGAAACAGACGAATGCTTTCCGTACCTGTTGTGTTTTTTCCAGATCTCTCTGATATTATCACCCCCGGAATGTACCTTTGGGGAAACCACATACAGATCCGCATAATCTGCCCATTTCGGCTGTGCATTCAGCTCTTCCGGTGTAATCGTTTTAATAATCACCGAATAATTGTCTGCTTCCTCCTGTGTTTTACAGCCGATACTGTCCTTTAAAAAATAATCATTGTTTTTATATAGATAGTAATTCTCTGTTACATTAATATTATCCTTTGATTTATCACCGGTACTTTTTCTTTTTGTATAAATCCGGTCGCCCTCATTGGTAAGTTCACGATCCGTCCTTTCATCAAATGTCTGATCTTTATAATCCGATTTTTCGAAATCATTTACTGTATGCCAGATAATATTTCCATGATCCTGTCTGACAAACGATAAGCTTTCATTTCCGTCTTCCCCTTTTACAATTTTTTGGACAAACGTTCCTTCCCCATCTTTGACGCGCTCATAGTATCCGGTATATTCTGCATCTTTCATGCCATCATCACAGACACGCATATTTCCAGAATATTTTGAAATGTCCCCTTCCGGCTCATCCGGGAAAAAATAAGCCTTTTTCTGTTCGTATTTTGCACCGGTTATGGATGTAACCGTTGTAAGATCCCCATCCCCATAACGCATCTCTTCCACATTTACCGGTTCACATCCACTGATCTGGTATCCAAACTCTGCGTATTCCTCATAAGGCACAATTTCAAGAATCAGAAACGGGTTTTTCTTTGTTCCAAGCTTTGCCGCTGCGGCATTCGCATCGTAAATGTTGCGCTTCGACTCCGGAATCTGCTCTATCTGGTCAACGACCCCTCTTGTCATCTCCGGAAGTTTCTCATCCGCCTTTAATTTATTCCGGTACCCGACAACCCCAAGACAGACAACAAGCACCCCCAGCATACAGACTGCGGATGCAATTCTCTTTTTTCTGTTTCCGTTATTTTTTTTCTGCCGATGCCATCTTACCATCTTCAATACGAACGCCCCTTCCTTACCTGAGTACATTTCTCAGCTTGAATTCATTTTGTATCGTATACTTCTGTTCCAGATATTGCATATCAAAAGAAACCGCAACGGATGCCTTTTCCGTGGAAGCATTTACTGTGCCGGTAAATGCCGTAACATATTCGCCGATCAGATTTTCCTGCACCTCATCCGTAGCTGCAGAAATCACCGTTGTATCGGTTTTTGGATCTGCCACAGCCACTTTCTTTGTATATAATTTCTTTCCACCTGCAGAGATCCAGATCACCCGCTTGCTTGCAGCCTCCGGGGCTGCGGCACCTGCCGGATTGGTTACCGACGGGGTGTTCGGAATCGTATAAATGGCGATCCCACGGACACCGGACACGGATGGGTCAAGTTCCTCCACCCGGTTTCCTTCCATCACCCACATGCCGATCTGCTCCATCAGAATCTGTGACTCCGACTGCAGATCAATCTGCGCAGACGCGTGGTTATAATTTTTGTGCGCCATTCCAAGGAAAAGCGTTGCAGCGCCTAAAATAACCGTTGAAATTGCAATCGCGATAATCAGTTCCACAAGCGTAATTCCCCTATGATCGTTCGGCACACTGCCACCCCCTTTAAAAAGTTACTGCTCCGTAAAATGCCTGCCGGTATCTTTCACCAGCCGGATTGTGTATGCCGGGACACCATCAATATAAATGGCATTCACATTTGTACAATCGTCATAAAATGCCGTTTTCTTATAGGCAATCTTAATAAATGTCCCACCGGCACCCGGTTCTGTCAGTTCCTCCCCGGTGCTGCTGTCCTTACGGATTTTAATTGTATTATTACACAGCTTCGTCCCGTCAGATGTCAGCTTTGTATCGTCAAAACTGCCCAGATTATCGGACAGGACACGCGTATAATATCCATTGTCCAGCTTGTAAATATACAGATAAGAACTGCCGGCTTTGCTCATCGTCCTGACCTGAAGCGCATCCAGCGAAGAATCCAGCGTCCTTACCACCTTCTGCGTATTGGCATAGTGCAGATGCCCGATCATCATGACAGACGTGCTTGCAAGAATGCCAATAATCGCAATAACGATAATGATTTCAACGAGCGTAATTCCATTCTGCCCCAAAAGTTTTCGTTTCTTCATTGGCACACCCCTTACCCGTTCTTCTTCCAATTATCATAGTTCAAATAAGAATCCAGATCAAGGTTTCCGGAAATATTTGATGCCGCAAGGGAAGAACAGCCTTTGAAAAACTGGGAAAACAGCGGAGTATCCCGTTTCTGGTCCTCGGTAAACAGCTGGGAAACCAAAAGCTTGTTTCCCCGTACCGAAGCGTTGGAATCAAAAGAGATCACCCCACCGGAAATAATCATTCCCTCAAACTGGCCGGACACCCTGACATCCCCGGTTGCAATGACAATTCCCTTTGTAACCGTAGCTGGAAGTGCATAAGTTCCGGCATTTTCAATCAGGTATACATCCGCAGCCGGAGAATACACCGTTTCCGAAGCCGTCGGGGATGCCTTGTGTTTCTCCACCTCTGTGGTAAATGCACTCCGGTCAATCAGATAGTCAAACAGCGGATTTACCGTTTTGTCAATCACTTCATGCCCACTGGCATCCGTAGATGTCAGACGGACATTGTCTTCGGTCACTCCCTGCCCCTGATCCGTCAGTCCCAGTTCCAGCGACTTATAGCGCACGGCAAGCTTCGAACAGTACTTCCAGTATAACCCACTGCTGTCTTTCCAGTTGTCCGGCGCAATCGTATACGTTCCAACCTCCAGCATATCTGCAGAAGCCGCCCGTTTTAAAATGTCCCCAGAAAACGTCATAATCGTATTGGAATCCACAATCAATGCATCCTCATCCAGATAGATATTGGCATACTGTGCCGTTTTCCCCTGATTGTTCACATAATAATCGGAAAAAAAGTCATTCGCAGACTTCTCCGAATTAAAATTCAGGTAATAATAGACCCCACCCGGAAAATAATAGGGAACCACCTGCCGGCTGCTGTTTAAATATCCTTTCAGCGTACTTTCACTGATTCCGGTATATGCCGCATACTTCTTTTGATCCAGACTTCTGCCATCTCCCGACACATATTCCAGTGGAACATAATATGCCAGCTGGTTCGTCCGCGCTGAGATGGACTCGCCCATCAGAATATCCTCGTTACTGGCATCGAGCTTTCGCGAAATAAACGTCCGCCCTGCCAAAAGCAGGTAATTCAACCCTTTGATATCCAGATGGCTGCTTTTTCCATTGACCATCATGGCACTGCTAAACTCCGCCTTTTTCGCGGAATCCGGATCCTGTGCGCCATAATTTTTCTGGAAATTATAGCCGTAATAATTGCCCTGCAAAGTCACGGAGCTCCCCCTGCCAGCCAGTTCCAGATCATCCGCCACATACATATTTCCGTTCATATGGATAGAGGAAGCACCGTTTGTCCCGGCAGACGATGTCCTTATATTTTCCGCCCAGATCGAGGAACTGCCGTCCCCGACCGTCAGGTCTGATCCGCTCTCCGTCACGATATCCCCGCGTGTAAGAACCGTCTTCCCCTTGATCGTACCGTTTCCGCCTGTGGACGCATAAATTCCGTCTGCCCCGGCATACACATTGCCATCCACCGTCACATTCTGTGCCCCGATGTTGATCTGTCTGTCAGCTATCAGCGCGTAACGCATAAACTCCTGCACCTGCCCACTGCCGGAGAAATTCATCTTCGGAGTGGAAAACACCAGGTCGGTTTTGATCGTTGTCTCATAATCCTGTGCATCCTTATACCGGATCTGCACACCCTTTAACGTAAACGTCCCTGCACCGTAATCCACCTCATATTTTGGATCCGCGGCAGGAATATAACATCCCTGGTCTGCGGCTTCTTTGATGCAGCTTTTTACCGTATCCGTATCATAGCCGGAAACCCGGTACGCCACGTTGCCGGAAGCGTCCATGGTATCCGATGCACCAACTGCCGGATCTGTGTGGTTTTCTGCAAACTGCTTCTGCAGCCCGTCCATATATCTGGTGGCAAATACTTTCTGCACATCCCCGCCGGAAGCAGAATACGTCAGGTAATTTTCAAGGACATCCGCATACGCTTTCTCCAGTGACTGCTCTGCAAGTTCCCTTGCACCGGCACGCAGATTATCCATCAGTTCATCCGCACTGTAGAAATTTTTTTTCGTGCCGCGTTCCACTTCCTTCATCTCAATATTGACAATCGTAATCTTCGTGATCACCACGGCAATCAGGCTTACCACAACCATCAGAACCAGTACGGCAAGCAGGGAGGCGCCACGGTTATCCTGTTTGAACCGGTTTCCTTTCATCGCTACTCTCCTTTCGACGTGCTGACCGTAATATAACGGTACTTTTCCTTATCCGGATTGTTTCCGCCCTTGCCTTTCTTATATACACAGACCGTCAGATCGACCTTTCGCACTCCCCCGCTGCTTGCCACCAGAGGGGCAACCGACCCAGCCGGCAGCTTAAAGCTGTCCTGATAAATTGCTCCCTTGTTGGTCACCGCAGCCGGATCATCCGGATACGACTTGTTGCCAAGGTTTGATGCCACAGACGGCATCGGGCATCCCTGCGGCAACACCGTCATCTTATAATCCGGTCTGATGCTGTTGACATCCGCAATATTCTGGCATACAAACACCAGCTTAGGGTTCACACCGGCCGCGTATGTAACCTCCATCGTATCGCTGTCCTGCGCCACATTGTACATAAGGTAAATATGTTCCACGTCACGGATGTCTTCCTCTGCAAACTCATTACATTCGTATACTTCTAAAGGATCTATGCCCAATACCTCATCGCCTGTTTCCCCACATGTATAGCTGCATGCCACCCGGACATGCGTACTGTCTGCCGTAACCGAAAATTTCCGCTTCATCTTCGCCTGCAGTTCGCTATCCCCAAGCGGAAGCGTCCCCGGATGTGCAGCGGCATATGTCATATTTTTTTCCGAAAAATACGTCATTGCTTCCTGCAGCTGGTTATGTTCCAGTGCCACGACATCCTTTGTGTCATCAATCCCTTCGATCTGTGGGATATTGGTGTCATTTTCAGCTGCAGCCGTACTGACAGAAACCTCGACATCATACGTGCTGCCAGAAGTGCCTGCCGCCGCGTAGTACACATTCTCCGCCTGAAATGCCGGTGCCGGGGCAGCCGCCGGAGTCTCACTGAGCAGGGTGTAGCCATTTCCTTCCAGATAGGGAACACGAAATCCTGCCCCTGTCGTCACCACAGCCAGCTCTTTTTGGTTTTTTAAATCCTCGAGCACTTCCTGCGCCAGATTGGTTGCATGCTGTTTGTCCGCCATCATCGCATTGTACTTCATGGACTGCGTAAAATAAGACAGCAGCGGAATGGAAATAATAGCAAGAATTGCCATGGCAAGGATAACTTCCAGCAGGGAAAATCCACCATTGTTATTCGGTTGTCTCTTCATCTGCGGACCTCCTTCCCATCCGTTTTACGGTGCAGTTTCAAGCGATGTGCTTCTGCCAAAAATACTCATCACACCTTTTGACATATTCGGAAATACCGGTGGAACATACTCTTTTCCGGTGTTCTCCAGATAGTACATATTCAGGGTCATCTCCCCGTTTAATTTTCCGGTGGAATCATCATAATTTGCCGTAAACTGTGAAATCGTTGTACGATCCTTAAAATTGTTGACATAAGCGATCATTTCCTTTAATCCGGCATAGCCTGCCTCATAGCGGATACCGATAGAGGCATAATATCCCCGGACCTCTTTTTGCTCTGGTCCTGTCGTTTCCTGTTCTGCTGCATCTGCCCCCTGTGTGCTCTCCTCACTCTGGCTTTCGGATGTAGAAGATGCCTCTGCATCCGGTGCGGTAGTGGAAGAAGCATCCGTTCCTGCAGCCGTGTCCGTGCCATCGGTCTGCACATCCACAGCAAGCGGCTGGTTCATGGTAAACGTAATGTCCGTAATATGGAAATCGCTGCTGTTATCCTCATACGCCTGTAACGACTCAATAGCCTTCTCGGTTGTCATTGCAGAAGGATACGTACTGATAATCGTCTTCTGCTTTTTTACCATCAGCTGGATATTTTCTTTTACCTTCGGAAGTCCTGCCTCCATCTGTTCCATCTGCTGCACTTTTGCCTGATCGGCCGTATTCTGTTCTTCAATCTTCGCTGCCTTGCTCATTCCCTTACTGAAAATAAAGAAATACGAACATGCCACTATGACAATCGCACAGAAAATGAGCAGCAGCCGCTTGTCGGAATCTGAAATTTTAATTCTATTCATTGGTCTGCTCCTCTCCTTCCACGCTGTCTGTATCGGTATCTGTATCGGCCTCTGCATCCGCAGACGGAACCGCTTCTTTTATGAGATGCCCGTCCTCCCCGAGAAATGCACCGGTATAATAAGCATTTAACGTATACGTCCACGTCGCCGTGCCGCTGTCTTCATCAGACTCCTCCGACATGGACGGAATCGAAAGATTTTCAAGCAGCGTCACATCCGCAAAATTCAAAAGCATCTGTCCGACCGTAACTTTCCGGTCTGCCTCCATATTCAGCGTTACCAGCGAACCGTCCGTCTGGATGTTTTTTACATGGATGGTTGTCGGAAGTTCATTTTCCAGCTGCGCAATCAGCGGATACAGCTGCTCATTTTTCGTGATGGTGGCAAGATCCAGTTTCTCATACACCTGTTCCTCCGCCTGTACCCGCGCGTAATCGTCATACGTCTCCTGCACATAGGAAAGATCATTAATCCGTTTGGTCAGGTTGCGGTGCTCACGATAAGCCAGCAGCTGACGCACACTGGAACCGAGAATCAGCAGGACACTTACCAGCACTGCCCCCGCCAGAATCACATATGCCGTGTGCAGGTCGTTCTTTTTGGAATCTGCCACAAGCATGTCCTTTGGCCTGGCATCAATCGGATGAACCGCCGCACCGATGACCGAAAGGAAACCGACAGCCGTTGCCGCCTTCGGTCTCGTCCCGGAAGATGCCGCATCCGGTGTTACCGTCCCCTCAGCCGCCTTGTTTTTTCCGCTCCGTAAATCGATGACCTTCGTGAAATCAATTTCCTGCAGCGGAAGCGGAAGTTCCTGTGCAAACAGTTTGTGCATGCCTGCAAAACGGGAACCATCGCCAACCAGATAGACATTCCCGACAAATTCCTGTTTGACCTGGTTCTGATAATACTCAACCGCCGTGTTTGCAATGCGCAGATGATACCGCAGGGACTCCGCCAGATCCTCATATGCCTCTTCTGCCAGAGCCTGCTGACGCTTCATCTCCTCCTGGTTTCCCATCTCCGGAATCGTCGGACGGTTGTATATCACATTGTGGTCTAAAAGGAAATCAAGTGCTTTCTCCTCATCGTCAATGCCAAGCACCGGATGGTCGATCACCGCTGTGATCGTAGCTCCATAGCCATACGGTGTCACACGCTGAAAGACCAGTTTTTTATTTTCCAGAATACTGATGACCGTTGCCTGTTCTTCCAGCTGCACGACCACGGCATTTTCCAGAAAACTGTCGCACAAAAGCTGTACCGTTCCGTTTCCGATATAGTCAAACGTCTCCACCTTAAGCCCTGCCAGCTCGGCAAAGGTCACATAGTTGTTTAAAAGGTTATCCGGAATTGCAACGAGAAGCAGCTTAAGCATCTTCTTTCCGTCTTCTTCCTCCACGTCCATCTTGCTGTAGCTGATGGTGTAATTGCTCACATCCATCGGAAAGTAATCACGGATCTGTGCCTCGATGATTCCCATGATCTTATTGTCCTTGACAAACGGGATCATGACCTCGCGGGTAACGACCTTAGAGGAGGAAAGGGTAAATACAACTTCCTTCTCATGGATATCGTGTCTGCTTAGTTCGCCCTTTAATGCCGATGCAAACGCTTCTTTGTCGCGGATATAGCCATCTTCCACCGCATGTTCCGGGGTGCGGAACGCAAACGCTTTATGTACCGGCGGGTTTTTCTTGCGGTAATCAGCCAGTGCGACTTTTGTCCACCATACACCGGCCTCAATACTTACTACTCTTTTGACCATTTTCATTTTCTCCTTTATATTTTCTAGCAGTTGTGCTGGAAAATGTATGAAAGACAATTATCCCCCCTCGAGAAAAATCGCGTGTGCTAATTGGCTTTCATACATTTTCCATCGTTATGTTGTGATGTAAAATTTAGATGGCGAATAGGAAGGATGTTCAAAATTCGCCACAGGAATAAGAAAAACTTTACTTTTTTATTTATGCCATACATAGCAGTTCATGCCATGTTTTAATAAATGCCCATCATGCCGAGATACCAGGTCCAGAAACGGCTGCCCCAGAGTGCGGCGATGAATATGCCTGCCGAAAGGTACGGACCGAGTGCAAGCAGGTTGTTTCGCTTGTTTACTTTCATACGGATGGTATGGATGACGGAACCAAGAATGCATGCAAGAATAAATGCAAAAATAATGTTTTTTGCGCCTAAGAGCAGGCCTGCATATGCCATGAGTTTGATGTCTCCCCCACCGATTGCTTTGCCGGAGGAGAAATAATACAGGCCATACAAAAACAGGCTGACAACGACTGCCCCGATGATATGGGACAGGATATGCCGGAAATCATACACGGTCATGATGATACCGAGCAGTCCCAGAAACAGGTTCTGGGAAACCGGTATCTGATAGGTTCTCTCATCGATGACCGCAATGACAATCAGGGCAGATGTCATGAGACAATACAGCACACTGCTGAACGTGAAACCGCCCGCCATGAAAACGACCACATACAGCACACCATTTAAAGCCTCGATTAATGGGTACTGTATGGAAATCCTAGCACCACATTGCCGGCATCTGCCCCGAAGAATTATGTAGGAAAATACAGGAACCATGTCCCGCCAGCCCAGCTTACGCCCGCAGTTCATACAGTGCGAAGACTGCACGATATTCTCTTTTTTCGGGATACGGAAGATCAGCACGTTTAAGAAACTGCCGATGACGATTCCGTATAAAAATATAACAATATAAAGAAAAATCGTAAGTTGGGTTAGCATTTGTTTCTCCTAATATTATAAAATAAATATTAAAGTTGCGTTACAACAGGATCAAGGAATTTTCCTTCGGTACCCTTTGCATCATTTCCTGTACTATATGCCTGAGTAACAATTGTTTTTGCCTTTGCATCGGCTGAATCTGTATCTGTAGGATTAATAGTAATAACGATTTTTGTAATATTCTTTCCCTTCTTAGATCCCATCTTTTTCGTAAGAGCATCTAAATCTTTGTATCCTGTAAGACTGATAATTTCATTATAGACTTCTTTTTCATTTGCATCTGAAGGTTCTGTATACATTGTAATTGTTGTCTCAGCAGTTATTTTTTCTGCTGCGGAAGTATACGCAGTTGTCGCAGCGGTTCCATAACTGTTAATAATCTGATAATCTTTCGATTCCTTAGATTTGTTGATATAAGGAAGTACCTGTGTACCAACAATACCTACCAAAATTGCCATAATAGCGATAACGATAATCAACTCTACGAGAGAGAAACCTTTGTTATCCTTCTTTTCATTCTTTGCTTTCATGTTCTGAAGCAGTTCCATAATTTTCTTCATACCCTTTGTTCTCCTTTTTTAAATATATTTTTATGTATCTATCATCACATGTCTCATGGCAGACATGTAACAACCCTTCTTCTGCCTGCGGTCAGGCTCCGATGCTGTCGTACAGACTGTACATCGGCATCATGATCGCAAGGACGATCGGCACCACAATAACTGCCATCACAATGATGATGAGCGGTTCCATTGCGGCAAGCAGTGCCTCGGTCGCCGACTCCACCTCTTCATCATAATATGCTGCGACTTTGTCGAGCATGTCTTCCATATTACCGGTTTCCTCCCCGATCTCTATCATGTGGTAGACCATCGGTGGAAAGACCCCGGAATCTGCCAGCGGCTTCGAGAGCGGGATTCCACGGCTGACCTCTTCGGTCGCATCTTTTAATGCCTGCTTAACCACGGCATTCCCCATCATCTCGGTCACAAGCCCGAGTGCATCCACCAGCTGGACACCGGAGCCCATCAGTGTGGACAGTGTTCGCGTCATGCGCGAGGATGCCGTCTTGATGCTGAGCGGGCCGACCAGCGGTACCTTTAGAATAAATTTTCCCAATATATGTGCCCCACTCTCTGTCTTTTTCCACGCATGGATAAATATGGCAATCCCTGCGATGATGGCAACAATAAAATACCAGCTGTGCACAAAGAAATCACTGACTGCCATGACTGCAAGCGTGATGCCCGGCAGTTTTCCGCCGACTTCGTCAAACTGGGAAGTAAGGGTAGGCACAATCTTAATCATCATGATGGCTACAACAACGATAATAACAAGAATCAGGATGACCGGATAAATCGCCGACTTGATGATCAGCCCCTTCAGGTGGGCTTCTTTTTCAAACTGACTTCCCACACGGCTGAATGCTTTATCCAGTCCACCGGAGGATTCCCCGGCGGCAACCATCTGCACCATGAGATTCGGAAAAATCTTCGGGTGCTCCGCCATCGCAACGGCGAGGGTCTCCCCGCGCTGTACGGAATCCCGCACTTCTGCGATTGCGTTGGCAAACGGTTTGTTCTCGGTCTGCTCGGATAGCATGTCGAGTGCCTCAACGACGGTCACGCCGGCATTTAATACGCTCTCAAACTGGCGGCAGAATACGCTCATTTCGCGGACGCTGACGGCTTTTCCGATATGGATTTCGAGATCTTTGTTAAATGCGTTGGCTCTTGTGATGGAAACGATGGTGTTGCCGCCGGATTTGAGTTCTGCCGAAGCGACTTCCATGTTCACGGCCTCGATGGTGCCGGTTTTTGGTTTTCCATCGGCCCCGACCACTTCGTATTTATAACTTGCCATGTCTTAACTCCTTTTTAAAACAGCTTCTGCTGCATGTTTCCTGTATCCTGTGCATACTCTACGGCATTTGCCGCATCGATTTTGTGTTTCAGATACAGGCTGAATAAGGAATCATCCATCGTCTGCATGCCAATCTTCTTACTTGTCTGCATGATGGATGGAATCTGGTGTGCCTTATCCTCCCGGATCAGGTTTTTGATCGCCGGGGTACCGAGCATGACTTCAAATGCCGCCACACGGGATTTTCCGTCGATCGTCGGCAGAAGCTGCTGGGAAATTACCGCCTCAAGAACCGATGCCAGCTGCGAGCGGATCTGGTTCTGCTGGTGCGGCGGGAACACATCGATAATACGCTCAATGGTAGGTGCCGCACCGATGGTATGCAGGGTGGAGAATACCAGATGTCCGGTTTCTGCTGCTGTGATGGCAGTGGAAATCGTATCAAAGTCACGCATCTCCCCCACAAGGATGATGTCCGGATCCTCACGGAGCGCCGCACGGAGCGCATTTCCATAGGAATCGGTATCCAACCCGATCTCCCTTTGGTTTACGATGGACCGGTTATGCTTATGTAAATACTCGATCGGATCTTCGAGTGTAATGATATGTTCGTTCCGTTCTTTATTGATGACATCGATCAAAGATGCCAGTGTGGTGGATTTACCGCTTCCGGTCGGTCCCGTGACAAGGACAAGCCCACGCTTTTTCTTTGTCAGCCCAAGGACAGCTTCCGGCACCCCGAGGTCCTCCGGTGTCGGGATATCGCTTGCCACGATACGCAGTACAGCCGCATAGGAACCTCTCTGGTGGAAAGCGTTGACACGGAACCGTCCCACACGCGTATCCGTGTAGGCAAAGTCCACTTCCCCTGTGGCCTCCATGGTTGCCTTCTGTTTCGGTCCAAACATAGATTCCACCAATTCTTTTGTCATCGCAGGTGTCAGCTTATCAAAACCATCCATCTCGTAAAGTGTTCCGCTAATACGGCATTTTGGGCGAACCCCAACTGTAATATGTAAGTCGGACGCATGATGCGCTTTTGCTATCGAAAGAAGCGTATACATTGACAATTCCATCTGTTTTGCTGCCTTCCCTTCCCTGTTTTATTTAATCCTCTTCGTCATCGTATGCCACACGCTGCACTTCCTCGACGGTGGTGATTCCGCGCAGTGCGTAATCAATGGCACTCATGCGGAGCGTTTTCATGCCATGTGTTAGTGCGATCTCCTCAAGCACATCCGCATTCTCCCCGCGGTTGATCGCCTGCCGCAGGTCTGCCGTGACCGGCATGATCTCATAAATACCGATTCTTCCATAGTATCCGGTTCCGCCGCAGCGAACACATTCTTTGTGCCCCGGTGTGCGGACATTGATCCTTCTGGCGGGATCCTTTATGCCGAGTATTTTTTTCTCCCCTGCGGTTGCCTCCCGGACAATTCCGCATGCCGGACAGACCCGGCGCACCAGACGCTGGGCGATTACCCCGACCACGGAATCCGCAATCAGGTAGTTTTCCACTCCCATATCTGCCAGACGGGTGATGGTATTTGCCGAACTGTTTGTATGTAAGGTGCTGACCACCAAGTGTCCGGTGATGGATGCCTTTACCGCAATCTCTGCGGTCTCCTGGTCACGGATCTCCCCGATCATGATGATGTCCGGATCCTGACGCAGGATGGAACGCAGTGCCGAGGAAAAGGTAAGTCCCGCCTTTTCGTTTACCTGTACCTGGTTGACCCCGTTTAAGTTCGCCTCAACCGGATCTTCTACCGTGATGATATTGACACCTTCTACGTTTAATTCATTTAATGCGGTATATAATGTCGTGGACTTACCGCTTCCGGTCGGTCCCGTGACGAGAATAAGCCCGTTCGGATGGCTTAGGATGTGGTCAAACTTTTTTAATTCGTCCTCCGGGAATCCCAGATCCCGCTTGTCCAATGTCAGTGCTTTTTTCTGTGCGAGACGCATAACGACCTTTTCCCCATAGACGGTCGGAAGCACAGACACACGGATGTCGTATTCCTGCCGGTCCACAATGCTGGTCGCACGACCGTCCTGCGGGCGGCGCTTTTCGGAAATGTCAAGTCCGCTGACAATTTTGATTCTTGCGATCAGTGCGGCATGCAGGCTGATGTCGTGCCGCATGGCTTCGTGCAGCACGCCATCCACACGGAACCGGATCCGCACCTGGTTTTCCATCGGCTCGATATGGATATCGCTGGCTCTCCTGTGGACCGCCTGCTCGATGATCTGTCCTAACAGTTTGACAATCGGTGCCTGCTGGACATTGTTCTCATCGTTTCCACTCCCGGGATCTAGGGCTGCCCTGGCTTTTGCCTGTTCCTGCTTTTCCCTTGTATACTGTTCTGCCACACGCAGGGCTTCTGCATTTCCATAGTAGCGGTCGATGGCTGCCGCAATATCACTCGGGGTTGCAGCAAAACGCTCCACCTGACACCCGGTAATGATGGAAACATCGTCCATCGCCCGGATATCCAGCGGATCGCTCATTGCCACGCACAAAAGATTGGGATTTTTCTCATTGAACTTAAACGGAATCAGATTATACTTCCGCAGCACTGCCTCGTCCAAAAGCCGGATGATTTCCTCCGGGATGCGCAGGGTTGACAGATCGACACTCTGTATTTTCAGCTGTGCCTTCAGTGCCTCTACGATCTGTTTTTCATCTGTAAACCCCAGATCTATCAGTACCACTCCGAGACGCTCTCCCTGTTTTTCTGTTTTTTGGACCTGTAACGCTTTTACCAGCTGATCCTGCGAAATGACTCCTGCATCCACAAGCAGATCGCCCAGTCGCTTCTTCCGGGCAAACCCTACCAACTTATCCATGTAATACTCCCACTACGTTAAACGTTTATTATTTTCGAATAATTTCGAGTAATTAATGATTATTATAACCTTTTTTGTTCTCTATTGCAATCCTTTTTCATGTATAAAATATAACTTTTTTGCATTTTAGCGTTTCTTTTTTTGTGCAGATTTCACATCTAGGTCTTTTGTCCTATTTTATTTGCCGTCATTTCCTCCACAAAAATGCCATATCCTTTCGTTGGATCGTTAACAAGCACATGGGTCACGGCACCGATCAGTTTTCCATCCTGCAGGATCGGACTTCCGGAGAGTCCCTGCACGATTCCGCCGGTCAGCTTCAGCAGGTTCTCATCCTCCACATGAAAACGGATTCCCTTATTTTTATCTCCCGGTGTATAATCAAGATCATCAATTACGATGCGATACGACTGCAGTTCCCCTGACGCATCCGACAGAATTACCGCATCCTTTGTCTGAATCTCCTGTTTGTAACCGACCGGACACAACAGACTTTCGTTTTTCTTTTCTTCCCGGAAGTTTTTCGTCAACGTGCCATAGATACCGATTTGTGTATTGCTGGACACTTCTCCGATCTGGTTGTCTTTCCCATAATAGACAACTCCCTCCAGCTCTCCCGGTGTTCCCCGGACACCTTTTTTGATACCGAGCACCTGTGCTTTGTACAGCCGGCCGTCTGACAGACGGAGCAGGTCTTTGGTCTGTCCGTTTCCGATTCCGTGTCCCAGTGCCCCGAAGTTTCCGTCCTGATCAAAATAGGTCAGCGTGCCGATCCCTGCCATGTCATCTTTCACCCAGAGTCCCAGACGATAGCCTTTGTGTTCTGCTGCCTCAACCGGCTCCACCGATACCTGAATCTGCTCGGCTCCGCGCCACAGGGTCAGCACCACCGGTTGTTCCCCGTACTGATTGATCCGCTCCATCAGTTCTTCTTTTTTCGTGACCGCTTTTCCATTTACAGCAGTAATATAATCTCCCGGAAATACAATGTGTTCTGCCGGCTGCCGGCTGCTTCCGTCCACAGTTTCCACCGGGCCGGATCCCAGCACCAGTACTCCCTGGGCAGCCCCATAAATGCCCACCACCTGTCCGCTCACGTATAAAGATTTTCCGTTCACCACGGAAACCTGCACCTCTTTCATGGGAAGGATGCCAAACAGATAACAGGTCAGTGTATATTCCCCCTGCTTCAGCTGGCTGCACGTTTCCACTGCCCGTTCCTGCTTCATTGCCTGAAACGTCCGCTCCCCGATCTGTGCCATAACGGATTGCGGTTTTGTGGACATTGCCAGTGTGACCGGAATTTTTTTGTCCAGTTCCAGTTTCTGCCCCTCCTGCACGTATACATGATCGGGAATGGCATGTATCATGGTGGCATAGGCAAAGCAGCACAGCGCCAGAACATAAATACAGATAATATTTTTGAATATACGCATATAAAAAGACCGCATGCCAAAGGTTCTCCTATCTTCTCGGATACCTTTAGTATGCGGACTTTGGTTTTATCTATTCGTATTTTTCTGCCAGACGTTTCATCTCGCGTGCGTTTTCTAAAACCGTATCCGTGATCTCCACGCCGCCAAGCATCCGCGCCAGTTCCTCGATACTTTCCTCTTCCCGCAGCGGATGAATCCGGGAAACCGTGGACGCATGCTCCACCGATTTTTCAATCAGGAAATGGGCATCTGCCATGGCAGCAATCTGCGGCAGATGAGTGATGCAGATGATCTGGTGCGTCTTTGCCAGCAGTTTCATCTTCTGCGATACCATCTGTGCCGTACGCCCGCTGATTCCACTGTCAATCTCATCAAAGATCAACGTCGGAATCTCATCCGTATCCGCCATGACGGTCTTGACCGCGAGCGCAATACGGGAAAGTTCTCCGCCGGAAGCGACCTTTCCCAGAGGCTTTAACGGTTCTCCCGGATTGGTGGAGATCATAAATTCTGCCTCATCCCAGCCTCCGGCACTGTACTCCGTCTTCCGGAATTCCATCGTAAACTGCACATCTAAAAAATTCAGATCTTCAAGTGCCTGTGCAATCGCTTTCGTCAATCCCTTTGCCGCTTTCTTCCGGATTCCGGAAACCTCTGCACACAGCCCGTCCAATTCTTCTTTCTTCCGGTTCATGGAAGTTAAAAGATCATTTAAGTATTTATCATAATCCTGTAATACGGCAATACGCTTTGTTTTTTCTTCCGCTGACTGCAGAATCTCTTCCATCGTATTTCCATACTTGGATTTCAGGTGATTGATCTCATCAAGCCTCTTTTCGGTCTGATAAAAGACTTCGTCATCAAATTCCTCCCCCGACAGGTAGGAAGAAATCTCATGATTGAAATCGCTCAGCAGATTATCAATATCGGTAAGCATCTGTTCCATCTGCGCAATGCGCTCCTCATATGCCGAAACCGAACTGACTTCCCGCAGGGCACGGCTGACGAGTTCCGATGCATTCTCTCCGGTACCGCCGTCTCCCCCGGTAGCTGCACCGGCAGCCGATATGGCATCCATGATCTTTTTTGCGTTTGCAAATCTGCGATACTGTTCTTCCAGCCGGGTATCCTCCCCGACGGAAAGCTGTGCCTCTTCGATTTCCTTTACTTCATACGCAAGAAACGATAACTCTCTGGCGCGCTCCTCGGTATCCAAAGACGAGGACTCCCACTCTTTTTTCAGTTTCCGGTATTCCTGATAACAGGCGGCAAGGCGCTCCTTTTTTTCTCCCAGCGCGTCTTTTGCATAGGCATCGAGGATTTCCAGATGTTTCTTTTTGGAAAGAAGGGACTGGTGCTCATGCTGTCCGTGAATATCGATGAGCAGGGACGCCACCTCTTTTAACCGGGAAGCAGACACTGCTTCTCCATTGATCCGCGCAATTGCCCTTCCGGAAGTTATCTTACGACTTAATATTACTGTTTCATCCTCTGTTTCTATGCCAAGTTGCCGGATCGCATCCAGAACCTTTGGGTTTTCAACCGAAAAGACCAGCTCCACAAGTGCGGTCTCTTCGTTATCCCGGAGCAGTTCCTTTGGAACCTTCTCTCCGAGTGCCAGTGCAACCGAACCAATGATGATGGATTTACCGGCACCGGTCTCTCCTGTCAAAATATTAAGTCCTTCTTTAAATTCTACCTCTGTTTCTGTAATAAGAGCGAGGTTCTTCACATGTAGATTTTGTAACATACATTCTCCTTCTACTTTTCCGAAGCATTTTTATTACTGTTCTACAATTTTCCGAAGCTTTTTCATGATGTGCACCGCGTCATCGGACGTACGGATCACACACAGAATCGTGTCGTCTCCCGCAAGTGAGCCGACAATCTCCTGCATACGCATGGCATCTACTGCAGCCGCAACGGCTCCCGCCATACCGGACACGGTTTTGATCACAACAATATTTTCCGCTGCATCCACGGACAAAAATCCTTCCCTGAGAACCCTTGCATATTTTTCCATCATATTGGAATCCGCATCCGTAATCACCACATATTTTTGTCTGCCGTTGTCGGTCGAAATCTTTGTCAGCTTCAGTTCACGGATATCACGGGATACGGTTGCCTGGGTAACCTGAAACCCTTCTTTTTCGAGATATGCGGACAATTCTTCCTGTGTTTCCACATCATTTTTCTGAATCAATTCGAGTATCTTTGCCTGTCGTGTTGTTTTCATATGTCCTCCTTTGCGTCCTACGGTCTCATCTTTTTCCTCAGTATTTCCAGGAAACTCTGGTTACTGATTTTGCAGATCCAGATGGTACTTTGTGCCTGTGCAATCCGCACACGGTCTCCCACGTGCAGATGCTCCGGTGTGTCCCCGTCAAAGCTGACACATGCCGTCTCGTCCTTTTGAAACCGTCTGCTTCCCATCTCGATCTCCACCACATCCTCCGCTCCAAACACAATGCTTTTGGAGTTTAAGTCATGTGCATTGATCGGTGTCAGAAGAAGTACCCTTGCTTTCGGGTCCACGATCGGACCTCCGGTGGAAAGATTATACCCTGTGGAACCGGTCGGTGTCGCAACAATCACGCCATCTGCGTGGTAAGTTGTCAGATATTCCCCATTGACATACACATTTAAAAGCAGCATGGACAGATCCCCGGACCAGTGGATCACGACATCATTCAATGCCATATGTGCGCCGTTTCCGCCAATTTTTTCGCCGGTCAGAACAATCCGCTCTTCCATGATGCAATCATCCTGCATCAGACAGTCGATGGCATGAAATACGGTAGCTTCCTCAAGCTCACACAGATACCCCAATGTCCCAAGGTTGACACCGATCAGCGGAATCTGCAGCGCCTCCACCTTGGTTGCTGCGCGGATTAACGTGCCGTCTCCGCCGAGAACAAGGATACATTCCGTGTCTGCCGGAATCTCGGAAAGTGCAAAATCTTTCTGGTTATCATCCTCCACATTGCTGACACAGATTGCAGCACTGCCGCCCTTTTGTTGTATGTACGAGACAATTTCGTTTGAGAGTGTCAGATCACGATCTTTGTACCGGTTCGTGATCAGCATAAATTTACGCATCTACTTATCCAATTCTCCGTGTGCTGCTTCCACAACTGCGTGAATATCCACGGATTCCTCCTTTATTGCTTCGTCCGATTTTTCAATATGCACGAGATACTCGATGTTTCCCTCCGGTCCCTTGATCGGTGAGTATTCCAGATGGTGTACCGAAAATCCGTTTTCCAGTGCAAAGGTAATGATCCTCTCGATCACTTCCTCGTGAACGGCCTTATCACGTACCACGCCTTTCTTTCCCACTTTTTCCCGTCCGGCTTCAAACTGTGGTTTGATCAGACATACCATCTGTCCGCCGTCCTTTAACAGTGCGCGTGCCGCCGGGAGCACTTTGGTCAGGGAAATAAATGAGACATCCACCGAAGCAAAATCGAGCACATCATCGATATCTTCCGGTGTGACATAGCGGATGTTTGTTTTTTCCATACAGACAACCCTTGGGTCCTGGCGCAGTTTCCATGCAAACTGGCCATATCCCACATCGACGGAATACACTTTCTTTGCCCCGTTCTGCAGCATGCAGTCCGTAAACCCGCCCGTCGAAGCACCGATGTCCATGCACACCATGCCATCTAAGGAAATGGAAAAATGTGTCATCGCTTTTTCCAGTTTCAGACCGCCGCGGCTGACATATTTCAATGTATTTCCGTGGATCTCAATCGGAGCATCCTCTGCAAAAGTGCTTCCCGCCTTATCCTCCCGGTTATTGTTGACAAATACATTGCCTTCCATAATCATGGTCTTTGCCTTTTCCCGCGATGGTGCCAGACCACGTTTTACAAGAAGTACATCCAATCGTTCTTTCATAATTCCTCCGGTAATTCTGCTAATATTTTTTCCGTCACGGAATCTGCATCCAGTCCCAGTGCTTTTTTTAATTCGCCAACACTTCCATGTTCCACAAAGCAGTCAGGAATTGCAATCCTGAGGACCTTTGTATGCAGTGCTTCTTCCTCCAGAAATGCAGCCACATGCTCTCCAAATCCCCCGCTTGCCACGTTCTCTTCCATCGTCACAAGAAGCGGATGGGATTCTGCCAGTTTCCGCAGGCAGTTTTTATCCAGTGGCATGGCAAATCTTGCATTTACCACCGTTGTCGGGATTCCTTTTTCTGCCAGTTTTTTTCTTACCTGCCAGGCGGTTTCCACCATCGAACCGATTGCAAAAAGTGCAACCTCTGTACCCTCGGCGAGTACTTCCGCACAGCCTTTTTGAATCGGTGCCCGCTGATCTTTCCAGAGATCGCAGGCTTCTCCGCGCGGATAACGGATCGCCACCGGTTCCTCTGCAGCAATCGCAAACTTGAGCATATCGGAAAGCTCCCATTTGTTTTTCGGAGCCATAACCGTCAGGTTCGGAATACTTGACAGATACGACAGGTCAAAAATTCCCTGATGCGTGGCGCCATCCTTTCCGACTAATCCTGCACGGTCTACGGCAAACACAACCGGGAGATTCTGTGCACACACATCATGTAATACCTGGTCATAGGCACGCTGTAAAAAGGAAGAATACACCGCAAATACCGGTTTGAGTCCCGCCTTTGCCATACCGGCCGCAAACGTCACCGCATGCTCCTCTGCAATTCCCACATCAAAAAAACGTTCCGGGAAAAGATTTTTAAATCTCTTTAAACCGGTTCCGTCTGCCATCGCTGCGGTAATCGCAACCACCTTCGGCTCCCGCTCCCCCATTTTGCGCATGACGGTGGAAAACACATCCGTGTAATGCGCTTTTTCCTGATGATACAGCGGAACACCGGTGTCAATGTCAAACGGTCCCGTTCCATGGAAGCGCGCCGGATGACGCTCGGCAGGAAGATATCCCTCTCCCTTGATCGTGCGTACATGAACCAGCACCGGACCGCGCACACGCTTTGCTTCCGCAAGCACTTTTCGGATTTCTTTTATGTTGGTGCCATCCACCGGGCCTAAATATGTGATCCCCATATTTTCAAAAAACATTCCCGGAACAAACAACTGTTTGATACCGCTTTTGGCATTCCGGATCCGTTTGACCATCCGTTCCCCCACAACCGGAATCCGGTTCAGTGAATTTGTCACACCGTCTTTTAAATCCAAATATGCGTCCGAGGTGCGGAACGAATTCAGATACTGGTTCATTCCTCCCACATTTTCGGAGATCGACATCTGGTTATCATTTAACACAATAATAAAATTGGTTTTCATGCGGGAAGCATTGTTCATTGCTTCGTATGCCATACCGCCGGTCAGTGCCCCGTCTCCGATCACAGAGACCACATAATAATTGTCACCGGTCAGTTCCCTCGCCTGCGCCATGCCAAGTCCTGCGGAAATGGAAGTGGAGCTGTGCCCGGTATTGAATGCATCCGCCGGATCTTCCTGTGTCTTTGGAAAGCCGCTCATCCCGCCATACTGCCGTAAAGTGGCAAACCCCAACTTACGCCCGGTTAAAATCTTATGCGTGTAGGACTGATGTCCGACATCCCAGATAATCCGGTCTCTCGTCAGGTCAAATGACAGATGAAGCGCCATCGTCAGTTCAATCACACCCAGATTCGAGGCCAGATGTCCTCCGGTTTTTGCAATATTTTCCACCAGAAAATCACGGATTTCTTCCTGTAGCTCTGCCAGTTCTTCCTCGTTTAGTTGTTTGATATCATTTACTTTTTTTATCCGATCTAAAACCATGTTGCCCTCGAAAAATTAATGATCCCTGTTGATCAAATAGAAAAACAGGTCATGCAGAAACGTATGCTCTCCTTCAAATTCATCCAGTATCTTTATTGCTTCCCCGGAAAGCCGCTCTACATCCTTTTTTGCCTGCTCCAGCCCCTCAAATGTCACATAGGTTGCCTTTTCATTTTCTGCATCACTGCCGATCGGCTTACCGAGTTTTTCAAAAGATCCCGTGACATCGAGAATATCATCCTGAATCTGAAAGGCAAGTCCCAGTTTTTCCCCGGCTTCCTGCATACGCGCAACCGACACTTCATCCGCGCCTGCCAAAATGGCTCCGATCATAAGCGATGCTTCAATCAGCGCTCCGGTTTTTAACCGGTAGATAAAGTCCAGCCGGTTGCGGTCGATGGTCTGTCCGGTTTTCTCACTCTCCACATCCACCACCTGGCCGCCGATCATTCCGTATATACCCGCTTTTTGTGCCAGCACGGAAAAAGCCCTGACAATTCTCCAGTCTCCTTCGTTTCTGGTCAGTGCTGCTGCCACGGTCTCAAACGCATAATTTAAAAGCGCATCCCCCGCAAGAATTGCCATTGCTTCCCCGTATACCGCGTGGGTTGTCTTTTTCCCACGCCGGTATTCATCGTTATCCATCGCCGGAAGATCATCATGGATCAGTGAATAAGTGTGGATCATCTCAATCGCCGCCATAAAATCATCAATTGCCGGATTCGTTCCGTCAAACATCTGGTAAGATGCTTCCATCAGCATCGGCCGCAGACGCTTTCCGCCTGCAAAAACACTGTATTCCATGGCATCGAGCACGGTCTGCTGAAACCCCTTTTCCTGTGGCAGAAACGGTGCGATCCGTGCTTCAATGTCTGCCGCCCTGCGTTTTATTTCCTGTCTGATCTCCATCAGAATTCCTCCAATTTTCCATCCTGGTTCAGTACAAGCATTGCCTTTTCTATCGTATCCAAAGACTGGCCGGCTGCTTTGATCTGTTCCAGTCCCTCTTTGTATAGGGCAAACGAACGGTCTAACGTTACGTTTTCGTCTTCCATCGCATCAAGTATGGCATCGATCTTTGCAAACCGTTCCTCCAGTCCCGGTTCTTTTTTTTCTAATTCATCACTCATTTTTTACTCCTTCGGCTGCCTGAATTTCTGTCACTGCTGCCGTCAGTGTGCCATCCAGCAAATGGATCTGCACGGTATCTTTTTTCCTGATCTGGTGGATGCTCCGCAGTGCCTGATGGTTTCCATCCTCCACGAATGCATACCCGCCACTGAGTTTCTTTACCGGGGAATAGCTCTCCAGCGTGCCTGCCAGAAGTGCCAGGCGGTGTCTGCGCTCACGCAGCAGTTCCTCCATGCGTCCGGTCAGTTTTTCTTCATACTCTGCCACTCTTCGCCGGTTTTCATTCATCCGCTGCTGAGGGCTGAGATAGTGCAGGCGCATCCTCTGGTGCTCCAGATGGTTTCTTGCCACGGTTACTTTCCTTCGGAGTTCTTTGTCCATCTGCTGCCGCATGCCAAGCAGTTCCTGCATTGCCTGCCGGTAATCAAACACCGCCAGCTCCGCTGCTGCAGACGGGGTCGGTGCCCGCAGGTCTGCGACATAATCTGCAATCGTAAAGTCCGTCTGATGACCGACAGCGGAGATCACCGGAATCCGGCAGTCAAAAATGGCCCGTGCCACCATTTCTTCGTTAAATGCCCACAGATCCTCTATCGATCCACCGCCCCGTCCGACAATGATTACATCCACGCCGATCTGTTCAAGTGCATGAATTCCATGGACAATTGATGCTGCCGCACCCTCTCCCTGCACCAGGGCCGGGCAGAGAATCAGCTGCACATACGGGTTCCTGCGCCCTGCAATATTGCGGATATCCTGAATCGCTGCCCCGGTCTCTGCCGTAACAATCCCCACGGTTTTTGCATAGGTGGGAATGGGCTGTTTGTATTCCTCCGCAAACATTCCCATCTCTTCAAGCTCCCGCTTTAACGCTTCAAATTTCAGATACAGATTTCCCTCTCCGTCCCGTTCAATCGTCCGTGCATAGATCTGGTATCTGCCATCTCTTTCATACACTTCCACGGAACCGGTCACAACCACGCGGTCGCCCTCTTTCATCTGGAATTTTAATCCTTCCCTGCGGTTTCCCGCAAACATGATCGCGTTTATCGTTCCGTCTGCATCTTTCATTGTAAAATAAATATGCCCGCTGGAGTGATACTTACAGTTAGATACCTCTCCCTTGATGCTGATATGGTGCAGCATAAAGTCCTGAGCGAACATATTTTTAATGTATTTATTTACCTGCCCTACCGAATATACATGTTTCATCATTCTGCAAACTTTGCAAGAATTCCATTGACAAATGCCGGTGAATCATTGGTTCCGTATTGTTTTGCCAGTTCCACAGCCTCATTGACCGCAACCTTAAACGGAATCTCATCATCGTAGCGGATCTCATATACCGCCAGACGGATCAGTGCCAGATCTACTTTGCCCATACGGGTTGTCTTCCAGCCTTTTGCGACTTCGTTGATTGCCTCGTCAATTTCCGTCAGATGATTGTAGATATCACGATAACGATCAGCGATATATTTGAAATCCTGATCCGTTACATGATCCACTTCCTCGCCAAACAATACCAGCTGTTCTGACAATTCTCCCGCATCAAAAAATTCTACGCGGAAAAGCATCTTAAATACATTTTCTCTTAACTCTCTTCTTGTCATCTTCTCTCCTCGCTCAAAAATAAAGGATGTCTTTCGTTCAGACATCCTTTATTATACCATATTCTGTTTCGAATACAAAGATTTAATTGTCAGTTCCCATATCAACACTTGCGATACGGACATTGACAACAGCGACTGTCAGGCCTGTCATATTCTCAATGGCAGCCTTTACTTTATCCTGTACCTTGGCAGAGACATCCGGGATGCTGTAACCATATGCAATATTGATGGCAACATCAACCTTTACTTCATTGTCCATAATTTCAATCATGATTCCCTTAGAAAGGTTCTTCATGCCAAGCTTGCTGACAATTTCGTTTGTGATGTTTCCCGCCATGGAACTGACGCCATCTACTTCTGTTGCTGCAAGTCCTGCAATGATCGCAACGACTTCATCTGCGATACGGACATCCCCGACAGGATCTGATTTTATCTGAACTGTTTTTCTGCTATCAGCCATAATACAATTGCCTCCTCAGTATTTTATCTTTGCTTATTATAACAGACTCTGTATTATTTGGAAAGCATAAAATTATACGACCTGCCCCTTGGATACATATACCTGATACGACTCATTTCCGGTCAGTGACTTGCCCTCTGTGACACGTACATTCTTGTCGGTAATCACGTATTCCACGCTTGCATTATCTTCCACTACGGTATCCTGCATCAGCACACAGTTTTTCACTTTTGCGCCTTTTCCGACGTGAACGCCTCGAAACAGGACGCTGTTTTCGACTTCTCCCTCGATCACACAGCCATCGGCAACCATAACATTCTTTGCTTTGGAACCGTTGATATAACGGGTCGGGTTATCGTCACGGATCTTGGTGTAAATCTGATTTGGAGAAAACAGTGCATTTAAGTTTTCTTCCTGTAACAGACGCATATTTTCTTCAAAATAACTCTGGGTATCATGGATATTGACCACATAGCCATCGTAGCAGAACCCGCGGATATCCAGCCGGTCAATCTGCTTGTCCAAAAGGTCACGTACAAAGTAAGTATGCCCATGTACATACGCATCATCTATCATATGGATCAAAAACTCGCGTTCTACCACATAAATATTCATGCTGAAATTCATCTCCCCCTCTTCGGTCGGGTTGATGTAAATCTTGCTGACGCGGTCTCCGTTCATGCCGAGTGCATAGTACAGATCCATGCGGTCCCTGCTCTGACGGATAAATGCCTTCGGAATTTCCTGCTTGCGGTACATCATGGTCACATCCGCACCACTCTTGATATGCGCATCTAAAAGTTCATTAAAATCAAAATTGATGGCAATATTTGCATCGGTCATAATGACATATTTCTGTGGCTGCTTTAACAGATATCCGCGCAGACTCTCAAGGGCCTCGATGCGTCCCTCGAATACCTTTACCTGTTTCTGTGCGAACGGAGGAACAATATTCAGGCCTCCGTTTTTGCGGACCAGATCCCACTCACGGCCGGCGCCGAGATGATCCAGCAGGGAATGGTAATTTTTTCTTACGATAATGGAAATATTATCAATTCCGCTATGTACCATGCTGGAAAGAATAAAATCGCACATGCGGTATCTGCTGGCAAATGGAATGGATGCCATGAGGCGCTCCGAAACCAGATCCGGCACCATTGCATCATAGCTGTTCGGGAAAATAATTCCCAATGCCTCTGTCTTTGAATTTAACATTGCTCCTCACCCTCCTTCACATCTTCATAAATCATAGCGCTCGGACCAATTTTTGCTCCTTTTCCGATCGTTACATCCGCTGCAATTGTGGCAACTTCTCCAATTCCTTCCCCTTTTGGTTTTGCTCCCACAACCGCATCTTCTTCGATGGTCGCATTTTCTGCAATGATACAGTGTCTGACAACCGCACCTGCCTTGATCATGGAGTGTCCCATGACAACGGCATCTTCTACAATGGCGCCTTCTTCCACCGTGACACCGGAAAACAGGATGGAATGTCTGACGGTACCCTTGATGTTACATCCATCGGTAATCAGACAGTTATCCAGCACGGCATTCTCTCCGATCCGGTGACCGGTCATACCACTGTTTCTGCTGTAAATTTTCCAGTTTTCATCAAACAGGTTGATGCCGCTATGTTCCGGATCAAGCACTTCCATGTTTGCTTCCCACAGAGACGGAATCGTTCCTACATCCTTCCAGTATCCGTTGAAATGATAGGCATACATCTTTCTTCCGTCACGCAGAAGATTTGGAATGATATTGTTTCCAAAATCATTCTCGGAAGTCGGGTCAGCCTCATCCTCGATCAGATATTTTTTTAAAATATCCCAGTTAAATATGTAAATTCCCATGGATGCAAGATTGGACTTCGGTTCCTTTGGCTTCTCCTGGAACTCGGTAATCTTGTCATCCTCGTCTGCTACCATCAGGCCGAAACGGGAAGCATCCTCCCACGGCACTTCCATGACTGCGACAGAAAATTCTGCCCCTTTCTGCTTGTGGAACTCAAGGAAATCACTGTAATCCTGTTTGCAGATCTGGTCTCCGGAAAGAATAATCACATACTGCGGATCATAGCGCTCAATAAAAGCAATATTCTGATAAATGGCATTTGCCGTACCCTTGTACCAGTCAGACCCCGATGCTTTCTGGTACGGTGGAAGTACATGCACGCCTCCGTAAAGACGATCCAGATCCCACGGCTGGCCATTTCCAATATACTCGTTTAATACAAACGGCTGATACTGGGTCAAAATACCCACCGTATCAATTCCTGAATTTACGCAGTTCGACAGTGGAAAATCAATGATACGGTACTTTCCCCCAAACGGAACTGCAGGCTTTGCAAGCTTCTGTGTCAGTGCATATAATCTGGACCCCTGGCCTCCGGCAAGCAACATCGCAACTAGTTCTTTTGCCATATAAGTATCCCCCTTCTGTTCATAATAATTGCATTTATTATGGTAACATAAAAGGGGGATAATTCCTAGTACTTTTGGCTCTTTTCGTTTATTTTAGTGCAAAGATTTCTGTGCCGTATACAGTTTGTAATATCTGCCTTTCTTTTTCATCAGTTCTTCATGCGTTCCCGCCTCTGCGATTCCACCGTCATCAATATACATGATCTTGTCACAGCCACGGATCGTGGAGAGCCGGTGCGCAATAATGAAGGACGTCCTGCCCTTAAGCATACGGTTTAATCCGGTCTGTAATGCTTTTTCCGTCTGCACATCAATGCTGGAAGTTGCCTCATCCAAAATCAGAATTGCCGGGTCACAAAGCAGTGTTCTCGCAAAAGAAATCAGCTGTTTCTGTCCCTGGGAAAGCATGGACCCACGCTCCCGCACCTGTGTTTCATATCCTTTCGGCATTTCCCGGATAAACGGATCGGCACAGACAATTTTTCCCGCTTTTTCAATTTCCTCCTGTGTGGCATCCAATTTTCCGTACCGGATATTATCTGCAATTGTTCCCGAAAAAATAAAACTGTCCTGCATCATAATCCCCATCTGCGCACGGAGAGAATGAATGGTCACATCTGCGATATCCTGATCATCGATCAGTACCTTTCCGTCATTGACATTGTAGAACCGTGAAATCAGATTGACGATGGTACTCTTTCCGGCCCCGGTCGGTCCTACAAGTGCAACACTCTCCCCGGGATTTACCGTAAAGGATACGTCTTTTAATATCGTTTTTGTCTCATCATATGCAAAGGTCACATGGTCAAACGTAACTTTCCCCCGGATCTTTGGCATCTTGATCGCATGCTCTGCATCTTTTACGGTAACCGGCTCATCGATGGTTTCAAAGATCCGTTCCAGATAAGCGATATTATTGATAAAATTGTTGAATATATTTCCAAGGTTCATGATCGGCTGCCAGAAATACGAAGCATAACTGGAAATCGCCACGATCGTTCCCAGCGACTTATTTTCCTGCCCGAAAATGACAAGGCCAAACAAAAAGATGGCAGCACGGACAAACACCGAAATGGTATCAATGCCCGGCCATACAAGGTTTGAGTAGCGCACAGCGGTATTCCAGGTCCGTCTACATTCTTTGGAAAGTCCATTAAAGATTTTTGCATTTTCATCCTCACGTGCAAAAATCTGTGTAATCCGGGCACCTACAATATTTTCCTGCAGATACGCATTTAAGTTTGAGTTCTTGTTGGATACGGCCTGCCACGCCTTTCTCTGCTTATTTTTGATCCAGAACATAAAGACGGCAAGCACGGGAACTCCACACAACACGACCAGTGCCATCTGCACATCTACCATAAACATAAAAATAATAATAAACAGCAGATTAAATGCTTCCAGCACGATATTGATCAGTCCGTTTGACAACATATCCGATACCGAATTGACATAATTGACCACCCGGATCAGAATCTTTCCATGCGGTCTGTCGTCGTAATACTGAAACGGAAGTTCCTGCAGATGTTCAAACAGGTCCTTGCGGATATCATAAATAATATTCTGACTGACATCCACCATGATGCGACTGCGGATCGTGGTAAAAATCACGCTGACCACATAGATGGCAATCAGCGCCGCCACCAGGGAAAATAACAGTCTCATATTTTTATCAGGCACCGCAATATCAAGTGCCCGCTGAATAATCATCGGTGCCACGTACCCGAACGCTCCTCCGATTCCGCTGAGGACGATCGCAAGGATCATACCCCTGCGATATTTTTTGATATAGGATGACGCCCGGAGCAGATGCCGGATATCAAACGGTTCTTCCAGGATTTCATCCTGCTTATATGTATTCTTTGCCATTGTCTCACCCCCTATACCAGGTCTTCGCCGGTCTGCAGCTGTACCAGTTCGTAATAATATCCTTTTTTTGCCATAAGTTCCTCATGATTTCCCATCTCCGTGATCCGTCCATGCTGCATCACCAGAATCTTATCCGCCATCATCGTAGTGGAAATCCGCTGTGCGATAATTACCTTCGTACACGAAAAATCCAGATGCCGCAGTGCTTCCTGAATCTGTTTTTCCGTTTCCATATCCACCGCAGAGGTCGTATCGTCCAGAATCAGAATCGAAGGCCGCACCGCCAATGCTCTTGCCAGGGAAATTCGCTGTTTCTGTCCGCCGGAAAGGCCTACGCCACGCTCTCCGACCACTGTATCATATCCTTCCGGCATCTTTGAGATAAAATCAGATGCCGCAGAATATTTTGCAAATTTTTCCACTTCTTCGAGATCAATGCTGCTGTCTCCGTAGGCAATGTTTCCCTCGATCGTATCGGAATACAACAGCACATCCTGTGTGGCAAGTCCGATCTGTTTGCGCAGGTCGGACAGTCTGAAATTCTGCACCGGTATATCATCGATCCGCACTTCCCCTTTCGTCGGCTCATAAAACCGCGGGATCAGGTTGATCAGGGAAGTCTTTCCGCAGCCGGTTTCTCCCATGATTGCAATGGTCTCCCCCGGTTTTACGGTAAAAGAGATATCATGCAGCACCGGAAGATCCCCATCTTCATACTGAAAGGATACCTCCCGGAATTCGATTTTCCCGTCAAAGCGGTTCGGGTGTGCAGCTGCATCCAAAGCATCTTTGATCTGTGGTTCGGAATAATAGATCTCCATCACCTTTTTGGATGCGGCCGAGAACCGCTGAAATTCATTCATGATATTTCCCATCTGGCGCATCGGGTTGGCAATTGCCCAGATCAGTCCGGAAAATGCCACATAATCTCCCATCGTCAGTTCGCCCCGGATCAAAAAGACACCGCCCACGGCCAGCATCACTACTGGCATAAGGTTTGCAATGCTTTCCACATATGGGAAAAATTTCAGCCATACCATGCTGGTCTCTTTGTTCGTCTCTGCATAATCTTTGTTTGCACGGTCAAATTTTTCAATTTCATATGCTTCTCTGGCAAACGCTTTTACCACACGGTTTCCGGAAATATTTTCCTGCGCATAGGTATTCATCTGTGCCAGTTTTTCACGCAGTTTCGCATGCATCGGTGCCACCTTGTTTTTGAACAGATAAATGATAAAAAACACAAACGGCGAAATAATTAACAGGCTCAGAGCCATTTTCCAGTTCATATAAAAGAAGTATATTGCCACCACACCAAACAGGGAAAATGATTCGATCACCATGCGGATCACCCATGCAACCATGTGGCGCACCGCATCCAGATCGCCCGTAACACGTGTCATCAGATCGCCGGTACGATATGTGCTGTAAAAGGTCATATCCTGCCTCTGGATTTTGTCATACAAAAAATTGCGCACACGGTACAGTACCGTCTGTGACACATGCTCGTAAATCATGCAGTCTCCATAGACAATCACACCGCGAAGTACGGTAAATACAATCATCAGGATGAGCAGATGATAGAACAAACCGCTATTCGTTCTCATATTTTCCCGCGCATCTGCCCCACTTAAAAACAGATCCACAATTCTTCCGGAATAATACGGAACCGTCAGTTGCAATATATTATAGACAACGGTTCCCAGCATGCCGATCACATATAATACACGTCTGCCTTTCATATTTTCCCACAGCCACTGTATTTTTGTCTTTGGAAACAATGTTTCTTTTTTCACTTTCATCACAAGCCCCCACTGTCTTTCTTGTCAAATTTCTGTTATTGTATCAATTATTTTTGAATTATGATATAATACAATAACATAAAAATAGAACAAATCTATTCTATTTTTATGATTTTTGTCTTAGTACCAGGGGGTCATATGAACGAAAATTTATTTGAATACAGTGATATGCTGCGCTCTCCTATTGAAGCTTTTTGCTGTGGCACCGGATACTGGGAAGGTCCCGTTTCCTCCCACTGGCACTATTTTCTGGAACTTGTCTATGTGCAGGAAGGATCTGTAACGGTCAGCTGTAATGACAATACCTGTCTCCTGAAAAAAGGAGCCTTTATTGTATTTCCTCCGCAGGCAATGCACTCCATCTATCATACCGATGATAAGCCCTATGTTTACATCTGCTGTAAATTCAATCTCAACCGCATAAAACTTTCCGAGAATTATCTTCCAAATTTAAACTTTGCCTTTCACCAGATTTTAAACAGCACAAACCCTCCGCTGGTTTTTGATTCGGACAACCTGCCCGATTTTCCTGCTGAACTGTTTTTCACGGATATCTTAAAAGAGGTTCAGGAAAAACGCTACGGATATGATGCCTGTGTTTATGCCCAGTTCGCCCGGCTGATCGTACAGCTGCTGCGTTTCTGGCTGGAACAGGGAATTTCTTTTGATACGGATCAGATCCCGGAAGTGGAGGAAGAAGCGATGCAGAATGTTTTGATGTATATCGATGATCATTCCCAGGAAAATATCAATATTGAATCTCTGGCGCGCACATATCATATGAGTTATTCTTACTTTGCCCGGCAGTTCCGTAAATACTATGGACAAAGCTGCAAGCAGTATATCGAATTTGTGCGGCTGAGCAAAGTGGAAAATCTCCTTTTATTTACCGGGCATGATTTAAGTTATATTGCGGGAGAAACAGGCTTTGCCGATTGCAGCCATCTGATCCGTACCTTTAAAAAACGCTATCAGATGACACCGAAACAGTTCCGCTTACAACATCAGAATATACGAAACTAACGTTTCCAATCTATTGGATTTTTTCCTTTTTTCCAAAAATTCTTTACTTTATGTTATACTATAGAAAACAAATCATAACGGAATACGGAGGAAATCCCATGAAACGATTACACTTCACAAAATGCAGGACTTCTTTGCTTGCTGTTTTACTTGCCTTTTCCGTAGCTTTCGTACCTGTACCACCCATTTCTGATACAAGTTCCGATTCTGCTGCGCTTATCACGACTGCACAGGCTGCCCAAAAGAACACAAAAGACCGTTTTTCCATCAAAGAAGTTCCAAAATACAATGGAAAATCTTCTGTGGCTGTACATGGAAATAAACCATATTTCACCAGCCGGGAAAAGCAAAACACCAATACTTTTGAATCCTACCACAAACTCGACAAGCTCGGACGATGCGGTGTGGCCTATGCCAATGTGAGCAAAGACACCATGCCAACCGAAGCGCGCGGGGAAATCGGTCAGATCCGGCCATCCGGCTGGCACACAGTCAAATACACCGGTGTCGTGGACGGCAACTATCTGTATAACCGCTGCCACCTCATCGCCTACTGCCTTACTGCGGAAAATGCCAATAAAAAGAACCTGATCACCGGCACCCGCTACATGAACAATGAAGGTATGCTTCCTTTTGAGGAAAAAACCGCACGATATATAGACAAAACCAATAACCATGTCTTATACCGCGTGACACCGGTTTTTGAGGGCAGTAACCTGGTCGCTTCCGGTGTCCTGATGGAAGCTTATTCTGTGGAGGATCAGGGAAAGGGCATTTGTTTTTGTACCTACTGCTACAATGTACAGCCGGGTGTTGCCATAGATTATGCCACCGGTGACAGTCATCTGAATGGAAAAAATGACCAGAATTCCCATAATAGTTCTGCAAAGGAACACGCATCCGCGGTCTATATTTTAAATACTAACACCAAAAAATTCCACAAACCGGACTGTTATTCGGTAAAGCAGATGAGCAGTAAAAACCGAAAAAAATACAAGGGGCTCCGCAAGAAATTGATCAAAGACGGATATTCCCCTTGTAAAAACTGCAACCCATAACGGCTGCCCTATTTCCCAATGATTTCATCGGTATTGATAAACTCATACGGTGTCTGCTGGTAAACGTAATAATTCAGCCAGTTTGCATAAAGGATATTTCCATGTGACCGCCACTGCAGCATCGGCCGCTGCGTTGGATCATCATCCGGATAATAATTACACGGAAGCGTGATCGCAAGTCCCTTCTCCCTGTCACGCTTATATTCACTGTCTAATGTCATCCGGTCATATTCCGGGTGTCCCATCACAAAAATCTGGCTGCCATCCTGATTGATTACCAGAAAAACCCCCGCCTCTTTTGATTTTGCCAGAATGGTCAGTTCTTCATGCTTTAAAATATCTTCCTCCCGGATCTCGGTATGCCGGGAATGTGGAGCATAAAAATAATCATCAAATCCGCGTACCATCGGAATCTTGCGATTCATTACATGGTGCCGGAATACCCCGAACATTTTCTGCTTTAGATCATATTTTTGGATTCCGTAATGATAATAAAGTGCAGCCTGCGCCCCCCAGCACAAATGCAGGGTGGATGTCACATGCTTTTTGGACCACTCCATAATCTCACACACTTCATCCCAGTAATCGACTTCTTCATATTTCATCTGTTCCACCGGTGCACCGGTAATGATCAGCCCGTCAAAATACTGGTTCTTAATTTCCTGAAACGTCTGATAAAACTTGTTCAGGTGGCTCTTTGAAGTATGGGTGGATGCATGGGATGCCGGTGCAAGCAGCGATACGTCTACCTGTAACGGGGTGTTTGACAATGACCGAAAAATCTGCAATTCCGTCTCTTCTTTCAGTGGCATCAGGTTCAGAATCACGATATTGATCGGACGAATATCCTGATGCATCGCACGGGACTCATCCATCACGAAAATATTTTCCTGTTCGAGGATCTCCTTTGCAGGCAGATCACTTTGTGTTCTGATTGGCATAACTTTTTCTACCTCCCACCAAATTGTTCTATAAATGTATCTTCGGAAATAATCGGAATTCCCAGTTCTTTTGCCTTACGATTCTTAGATGATGCGGATTCCACGTCATTGTTGACAAGATATGCCGTCTTTTTTGAGACGCTTCCTGTCACTTTTCCGCCCTGGCTTTCTACATAGGCCTTAAATTCATCCCTGTTTTTATAGTGATGCACATCTCCGGTGATCACAAAGCTCAGTCCCGCACAGCTTCCGGAAGAAGTATCCTGCACTTCTACATGTTCTATCGAAAGTTCATGAAGCAGATCCTCAAACCCACTGTGGTTTTTTTCATTCTGATACCAGGTTACAATTGATCGGGAACGTTCCGCTCCGATCCCCTCAATATCCTCAAACCCGTCCCCCTGATGCAGACGTTGCAAAAAGCCTTCAAAACCAATGGCGGCAACAATTTTTTTCCCGGCATCCACACCGATCAGCGGTATGCACAGGGCAAATATAAAGTTCACCGGATGTACCTGCCGGCTTTTTTCAATGGACTGTTCCATATTTGCCACAGATTTTTCACCAAAGCCCTCCATCTGGCTGATCTCCCCGAAATGCTCTTTCAAACGGAAAATATCCGCAAATTCATGGATAAATCCCGCATTCATAAAACGGAGCATCGTCTGAATGGAAAGTCCGTCGATATCCATCCCCCACTTGCTGACAAAACGGGTAAATTTCTTGACATTTTTGGCTGTACAGTCCGGATTGGTACAATGCAGGGTCTTTGTGCCACTGTTTTCACTCACATGAACTTTTGTCGGTGCATGGCACACCGGACACTGGGATGGAATCTCCGGAGCACCTACAGCATCTTTTACCGCAATACATTTCGGAATGATCTTATTGGCTTTGATCACGGAAAGTGTACACTCTTTTCCGATTCCCAGACGCTCGATCTCGCTGATATTGCATAGAGATGCTCTCGATACCGTTGTTCCCTCAATCTGCACCGGTTCAAACACGGCAACCGGGGAAATCGTAGACACCGCACACGACCATTCGATATATTTTAGTTTTGTATCCACGGCCTCATCCTGCCATTTGAACGCAAAACCGGCGCGTGTCGCATGATGCCCGGTCACGCTTCCCGATGCCGCATAATCCGTATCATCATAACAGATCACCAGACCATCTACCGGAATATCCATTTTTCCGCTCTCTACAAGTTTCGTCCATCGGTCAATGGCTTCCGGAAGTTTTTGGGCGGTTGTCGCTTCCCTGTCTACCACATCAAATCCCAGTTCTTCCAGAAAGTGCATCCGCTCTCCCCACGATACCATCGGCTCATCCAGATGCACCAGTGTAAATGCATGAAACCTGACATGGCGTGCCTTCACTTCTGCCGGATCTTCCAGATTCAGCGTTCCGGATGCCAGATTTCGCGGATTTGCATATTTTTCATCGTCATCCTCAATCATGTCGTTGATCTGTGCAAAATCTGTATAGGATATGGCAGCTTCTCCTCGCACAACCAGATGCCCCTGATACGAAATCTTTTGCGGGAATCCTCCGATCGCACCCTTTAAAAATGTAATGTTGGTACCCAGGTTTCCATTTCCTCTGGTAAGAATTTTTACAAGATTTCCGTTATCATACGTCAGAACCAGCGTAAGTCCGTCCAGTTTCCATGACAGCCAGATCGGATAAGCTCCCGCCCATTGCTGCAGTTCTTCCACCTGTTTGGTCTTCGCCAGAGAAAGTGCCGGATACTCATGCGGTTCTTTTTGTCCGCTTCCGGATTCTTCATATCCGGCATTCTGCGTCGGACTGTCCTTTATAATATATCCGGTTTTTTCTTCCAGCGTGGTAAGCTCATCAAACAAAGCATCCCACTCATAATTTGGCATGATTTCATCTTGTCCGTTATAATACGCAGCTGATGCTGCATTCAACTGTTTTACCAGTTCTTCAATCCGTTGCTTTTCTGTTTCCATTTTTGTTCTCTCTATCTATATGATGATTTACCACCGTATACGTGCCATGTATGGCAGAATTGCGTGGTTTTCGTTTTGATTTTTGTGGTTTTTCCATTGGTCGCACGGGCTGATTGCTCGAATGTGCGATCAACTGTTTTAACTTTTTAAATTCCTCCGGTGTAACATCCCGGTACTTTCCTGATTCGAGATCCCCCAGTTCAATATTCATGATCCGTACACGTACCAGTTTCTGTACACGGTACCCAAAATATTCACACATGCGTCGGATCTGTCGGTTTAATCCCTGTGTCAGAATGATCCGGAACTGTTTTTTTCCTGTCCGTTCTACCCTGCATTTGCGCGTTGTCGTGCCAAGTTCCACAAGCGGAACACCGTTTGCCATACCATGCAGAAATGCATCCGTCACCGGACGGTTCACGGTAACAAGATATTCTTTTTCATGCATATTTCCCGACCGCATAATTTTGTTGACAATCTCACCGTTATTCGTCAACAGCAACAGTCCTTCCGACTCTTTATCCAGACGCCCGACCGGATAGATCCGTTTCGGATAATGCAGGAAATCAATCACATTATTTTTTTCCCTTTTTTCCGCCGTGCAGACAATACCCGCCGGCTTGTTAAGCGCGATCAGTATCATTTCTTTTTCTTTTTGTACCGGTCTTCCACAGAAACAGACCTCCTGTCCATCCGATACCTGATCCCCCATCCGCGCGGTTTTTCCGCCGATGGTTACATTTCCTGCTTCAATCTGGCGATCTGCTTCTCTTCTGGAGCATACCCCTGCTTCACTTAAAAATTTATTAATTCTGACTTCCACGTTTCTTCCCTGTCTGACAAAAATCGCGGAGACCTCACAGCCTCCGCTTCTTTATGATGTCTTTATTATTTTACCGTTTTTAATAAATCGCTCTTGATGTATCCGGTTTTGCCCTGGAACTTCACTTTCGTCCATTCTCCCTTGGTGCCAAGTTTCTTTAATTTTACGCCCGCATCCACTTTTCCAAGAAGTTCTCCATCTGTACTTGCGGTTTTACGCACATTGCAGATATCCTTCGTTTTTACGGTTTCCTTGCCGGAACCTGACTTGGAAGACACTTCCTTTACAAATTCGCTCTTTACATATCCGGTTTCTCCCTGGAATTTTACCTTGGTCCAGTCACCTTCCGTTCCAAGTTTCTTCAGTTCCACACCAATATCCACTTTTCCGAGGAGCTCACCATCCGTACTCGGGCTCTTTCTGACATTACAGATATCTTTTGTCTTGACCGTACCGGTAGATTTCTTGGAATCGCTCTTTTGGGTATCTTCCTTCTTTTCCGTAGACTCCGTTGTCTGGGTTTCCTCGGTCTTTTGAGTTTCTTCTTTCTTTTGAGTTTCTTCCTGTTTCTTTGTCTCTGTGGTCTGGGTTTCCTGCGTCTGGCTTTCCGTCTCTGTCGTCTGGGTTTCGGTATTGCTTACAATCGTTTCTCTCCATTTTGCCATGGCATTTCGAAGTGTTCCACCCACCATATTGGCAAGTTTTTCATCACTCTTTACAGCTTCATTATAGCTTGTCTGCACCTCTTTCTGCAGAGCAACCACTTCATCACTCTTCTCATATGCCAGAATCAGGGAATACAGATTTGCATCCAGATCCTGATCCAGGAAATTGAAATTGTATGCAGAGTATATGTTATTGATGATCAGATTTCCCTTTCCGTCTCTCTCCACATAGAAGAAATCCATTCCCGGTGCCGGAGTATCCACACCTTTGAATTTCAGATCATAGCATACAGATACCAGATAAGAATCATCGGTTGCCCCCTTTGTGGAATAACAGGTGATGTTCTGATAATCCTCATAATACTCAGAAAACGTCGTGATATAACTCTTTTCATTGTCACTGAGCGGCTGTGCAATCATCTCCAGCGAATCCGTATCTCCACCGGCATATGCCGCATAATAATTTTCCATCAGTGTCACAAGTTCCGGATCTGCATCTTTCTGCAGCTTACCAATTTCCTGATATTCTGTAGTCTGTGTCACTCCCTGTGTACCGTTTTGTGTCTCTTTCTGATCTTTCTGCGGGCCGGTACACTTTACCAGAATCACAACAAGAATCACAAATAAAACAGCTGCGCAAAAATATCGTCTATATTTCACAAAAAAGTCTGTAAACTTTTTTAATTTTTCATTCTGCATATGAACCCTCCATAAAAATGCATCTTTCCATTTATGATACCACACCTCATACTATTCGTCCAGTAAAAAAGCGGTGCATGACGCACCGCTTTTCCTGTCGTTCCATGGGTAAGTTGTTTCCTTGCCACATAGCATAAACTGCACCCGGCGGGAATCGAACCCGCATCTCAGGAGTCGGAGTCCTGCGTTCTATCCATTATACTACGGCTGCATAGCACTCTTATTTCACAAGTGCCTTTTTACTATATCACACTTCAAATTTAGAGTCAATCCACACTTTGATGTAAAATATGAAGTATTTCTTCCAGCTGCTTTACCGGAAGCTGCCCCGGTGCGCTCGCCTGCCCGCCTGCGCCAAATGTCACACACGATCCGAAAAACTCTCCGGCCACGCGGGAAATCCCCCCTTTTGCGCCCATGGACATAGTAATCAGCGGATGATCCGGATGGTTTTCATGAAAGCGGTTGGTCTCCTCCAGCAAATGCAATACATCCCACATATTCTGCGGCATAACTGCCAGTTTCACGACATCTGCGCCACTCTCACGGATCTGTTCCAACAGCATGCGGATCACCTCCGGGTCCGGCGTCTGTTCAAAATCATGATGGGAAGCAATCACATATACTCCCATCTCCCGCAACATTGCTATTTCTTTCTGCGGATTTTTTGCTTCAAAATATTCCACATCAATAAAATCCACGACATCTGATTCTGCCGCCACCTGATGAATATCATAAATATCCGCCGCGGAAAGTGCTTTGCACCCTCCCTGATTTTTAGAACGGAAGGTATACACCAGAATACTTTCCTTTATGATATGTTTCATTTCGTTTAATATTTCGCGGATCGCATTCGGACTTTCCACGTTTTCAAACGCATCCACACGCCACTCAATCATTTCCGTGTGTGCTTCTTCCAGCCTTCTGGTTTCTCTTAAAATTTCTTCTTTCGAAGACTCCATGACCGGCACACACACGAGCGGTTTTCCTTTTCCTATAATCTTTCCTTTTATACAAAGCAGATTTTCCATCTCTGCACCTCCTGCTGTGTTGTAACTCTCTGTTATTATATTCTAAAAGCCCGAAAGAAACAACCGATTCCTGTTATTTGACATTTTTCCCGTTTTCCATTAAGATAGTCACAGTATGTGATATCCGAACTTAAGAGATAGGAGAAAAAAATGAGTTTTGAATTTTTAAACCAATTACCGACTCCGGCAGACATTAAGCGCGATTATCCGCTTTCCCCGGAGCTTCGTGAATTAAAAAAACACAGAGACCTCATGATCTCTGATGTAATTACAGGTAAAGATTCACGTGTCCTCGTAATCATCGGACCGTGTTCTGCAGATAACGAAGATTCTGTATGTGATTATGTGAGCCGTCTGACCAAAATCCAGGAAGATGTCAAGGATCAGGTCATCTTAGTTCCGCGTATTTACACCAACAAACCACGTACAACCGGCGAAGGCTACAAAGGGATTGCTTCCCAGCCAGATCCGGAAAAAGCACCGGATATGATCGAGGGTCTGATCGCCATGCGTAAAATGCACATCCGTGCAATCGAAGAAAGCGGTCTTACCTGTGCCGATGAAATGCTTTACCCGGAAAACTGGGGATATGTCGAGGATCTTCTCTCCTACGTTGCCATCGGAGCACGTTCGGTAGAAGATCAGCAGCATCGTCTGACGGTCAGTGGTTTTGATGTCGCTTCCGGAATGAAAAATCCTACCAGTGGTGATTTTTCTGTTATGCTCAATTCTGTATACGCGGCACAACATCCGCATCATTTCGTTTATCGCGGATACGAGGTGGAGACAACCGGAAATCCTCTGACTCACGTGGTTCTTCGCGGTGCAGTCAGCAAGCACGGCAATACCACCCAGAATTATCACTATGAAGATCTGATCCGTCTTCATGAGATGTACGAAAAAATGGATGTCATCCATCCGGCAGCCATCATTGATACCAACCATTCCAACTCCGGAAAGAAGTTTAAGGAACAGATCCGTATCGCAAAAGAAGTGATGCATAACCGCCAGCTTTCTTCCGATATCCGTTCTCTGGTAAAGGGTCTGATGATTGAAAGTTACATCGAAGAGGGAAATCAGTCTATCGGAGATCATATTTACGGAAAATCCATTACCGATCCTTGTCTCGGATGGGAAGATTCCAAACAGCTGATCTATGACATTGCGGAGATGAACGCAAAGTAAACAGTTTTTGTCTGAAAACCAAAATGGAGTGTAAAAAGTGTTCCTTTTGCACTCCATTTTTTTATAATTTTTCTACAACAAAACGTAACAGCCGGATTCCAACAGATGCCTCCAATACACATCCAAGAAGTACCAGTACCGCAACTCCCATCCCCCATGCCAGCCGCAGCAGCCATGGATTTTTCCGGTTATAAAACCTGTGCGGTTCTACCAGCAGTAAAAGCGCAAGCGCTGCAAGATACAAAATTCCATGCGGCAGCCACGATACCAGAAAAAAAACAATTCCAAGAATCCCCATATTCATCACACAGGCAGCAAAAAATACCCCGCCGGTAAAATAAATCAGGCAGCGCAATAATAATGGCAGAATTGCTTTTAAAGCAGTAAGGGAAAGGATTGCAATAATCACAAACACTTTTCCCCTTTCCCATAAAATATTTGCCAAAAGCGGCAAATACCCGGTATCCGATGCCGCAAATGCTTTCATATGATACGCATTTAAAAATCCATAAGTCGTAAAATATTCATATCCAAACAGACAGGTACATAAAATTCCCGCCAGGCCAAAACAGATTCCAATCGCCAGTTCCTTTTTCATAAAAATTCCTAAAACTCTTTTCTTTTCAGCCTATGCCCTGTCCGTTTTCTTTATTCCATTTTTATAAATCCAGATGTTTTCCCATTCCGCCTTTTTTTGCTGCCGCATATGCCATAATTGCAGCAATGGTTTTTCCATCCTGAATTTTTCCTTCATAGATCATATCGCACAACTCTTCCAGTGTGTAAATTTCCACATCAATGGATTCCGCTTCATCCAGATGCCGGGTTCCCACTTCCAGATCGGTAGCTACAAAAATATCAACCGCCTCATCACAAAATGCCACCGTCGTACGCAGGGATAATAAATGTTTCACATTCGTGCTACGGTATCCCGTTTCCTCTTCCATCTCCCGTGCCGCACAATACGCCGTATCTTCCGTCTTACTGTCCCGACAGCCGGCCGGAATTTCAAGTGTTTCTCTCTCCAGCGCATTGCGGTACTGACGCACCATCACAATTCTTCCATCCTTCATAACCGGAAGAATGGCGGCTGCGCCCATACGATGGGATACAAAATCCCACTCTGCTTTGTTTCCATCCGGAAGTTCCATCGTATCTTTGTAGATATCCAGAATTGCTCCCTTGTATACCAGTTCTCTCTTCAATCGTTTTACATGCTCTACCATATTTCAAACCTCTCTTTCCTGTCCGGATATCTTCCCCGGATATTTTTCATCGTTCACAATTTCTTCAAATTTGTAACATATCCATTTCACACTTTTCCGGTATAGTGAAATCATCAAAAGGAACCAAAACCTTTCGATCATTTTTTTTCATAATCTGGCCAGTGCAGCCGTGCTGTACTGGTCCCTCCTTTTTATTCTATACGTCCCGTGAAATCCCAATGTATTTATTTTACAACACATTATGATATAAAAAAGGCTTAATCCCGCTTTCCGCGGTCTTAAGCCTTTTTAAGTTCATTTTCACAATTACTTAGCGTAATGTGTAACTTTTACAATTTTCATGTCTGAAAGCATTGATTTTACTGGGTTTTCTTACCCATCAATATTTTATTTTGTTATTTTTGCACCAATTTTGCACCAGTGTATTTTAAATGGCTTTATTCATCTTCTCAATTTCGTCACTTAATTGTTCATCCGTAACATGAACATAAAGATCCATTGTTACTTGAATTGTAGAATGTCCAAGCATCTTCTGTAATGATTTAGGTTGCACTCCTTTTTCAATACATCGTGTGGCAAATGTATGTCTGAGCGAGTGCATATAACAATGTTCAAATTCTTCATACTGCCCATCAACACTGTTAATCATTCTATCTTTATTTATATTAGCAACAATTCGCACCATCGTGGTTCTAAAAGTTGATGTTCCAACAGGATTGCCATTGATAGTTGTAAATACAAGTCCATTCCATCTTGAAACCCATTTGTCATTTTGAAATTTCAGTCTGTTTTGCACTTGTTTTTGATCGTTAAGGACTTTGATTGCCTCATCTGTTAAAGGTATCTTTCTTTTACTTAATCTTGATTTTGGTGTTCCAAAAAAGAAACCGCCCTTCTGTTTGTCTTGCAAGAGAGTTCTGTTTACATACAAATAGTGATTATCAAAATCTATATCATCCCATTTTAGTCCACCGACTTCTCCGGCTCTTAACCCGGTTTCAAGAACTAAGCAATATGCATTATAATAAAGAGTGTTTTTTGCATATTCTTTAAATATTTTTTGTTCTTCTCTTGTTAAAACTCGTCTTTCTATTAAGTCAATGTCACGTTTTTTAATTTTTAGGTTATTTGCCGGATTCTTGCTGATATAATTGTTTTCTACTGCACATTTGAATATTGCGTGCATTGTAATAGCTGTCAACTCCATAGTTCCATATGAATATTTACCACTATCAAACATTTGGTTGAGAATTTTTTGGCAATGGATTTGTTTAACATCTGTTAATTTTATACCTCCAATGGCATTTTTTATAATGTATTTATAACGATGTCTATAATTATTAGTCGTATTATCTTTTACAATTCCTTCTTTATAATTCTCAATCCAGTAATTATACCATTCATCTACAGTCATATTATTATTGCTTAGAATATTATCTAAATATTTTTCTTTTGACAACCATTCTCTTGCTTCTGTTATTTTATCAAAATTCTTTTCTGCACGTTTACCATCTTTTTTAGTAAATCGTGCTTGATACCTACCATCCTTTCGCTGATTCAACCCCACACCAAGTTCTTTACCTTTTAAATCTTTACCCATCTGTACTCCTTTCTATGGGTAAAAGACCAAACCTGTAATAACTATATCACAAAATTTGGTCTTTTACAATTTTAAATATATGAACGTTTTTCTAAGTATTTTTCTAACTGTTTACGCTTGAATAGGATTGTTTTACCGTTATGTAATGTGTAATCATTACCATTTTCTTTTGCTAATTCATACAGCTTGTCTCTTCCTATATTAAAGTAAATAATTGCTTCTGAAACAGTTAGATTAAATTTCTCACTTAATGGTACTTTTGTTGCACTATCCATATTACGCATTTCCTGTAGAACCAAAACCACCTCTGTTTGTTTCATCTAAACGTTCTACTTCCTCAAACTCAATCTCTGGCTGAATTTTATTAATTCTAAACTGACAGATTCTATCATTCTTGTTGATTGTGGTATCTTCCATAGCAATTACAGGAAGTTTCCATTCATCTGCATCTCCCGAATATGAATTATCAATAACAGCGAAACAATTCGTCTGTAAGATTTTAAAGTTTTTATATGTACTGCTACGTGGTACAATATTGGCTTCATATCCGTCTGGTAGTTTCATTCCAACTCCTAATGGGATCAGACGAAATTCACCTTTCTTTAGGTGTACGGTTTCGGCACTTCTGAGATCAATCCAATCACCTTTACTTATTTTTTCAATTTTATCAATTTCGTCATCAAAGTATTTAATTTTAATTTTCTCCATTTGTTTTATTCTCCTTGTCTTTTAAAAATTCTTTCATATCTTGAACATAGTTAAACATATAGTTTACTATTGGACATACAACTAGAAATACAATAGTTGCGCCAACTATGATTCCAAGAAAAAATAACAGAAATCCAATAATGCTATTCATTTACAACACCCTTAATCTCATCCACATAAGCATCAAACCCATCGTAGCAATCTCTTGTCTTAACCATTGCCATTCCGCTTTGAACAAATACTGCTTCTACAGTACATTCAACAAGAACTTTATCGCCTTTCTTTAATTTGTATAAATCTTCCATTTCCATATTTATATTATCTCCTTTAATCACAATATAAAACCATTTTGTTCTGAGCAAGAGACTGCTTTACATCAATAACATGCTGATTCTTACTACCACGATAAGCAAGTGTGAGATCTTTCTGCTCATCTATATATTCTCCGTCTATCACGACATCACATAAAGAAATTATCCGCTTGCGTTTTTCCATCAATCCATCATTATAAGATTCTTCAATATAATCAAAATCATCTGTTTCTACAGGTTGATAATTCATTATGTAATTCCATCGAAAACCTGTATATAACCAGATAGTTTTCTCAGGTAAAGAAATACGGATTTCCTTGACTAATTTGAGGACTTCATCAAGGTTCTGATCCGCTAAACACTCACCACCAAGAAATGACACTCGTTTAATATATGGTCTATTAATAAGTTCCATAAATTTATTTTTTGTTTCTTCTGTCCACTCTTTTCCACCATTAAACTCCCATGTATCAGAATTAAAACAGTTTTTACAGTGAAATGGACAACCTTGGACGAAGAGGGAGACTCCAACTCCCTCTCCATTAGAAATGTCCATAGATCGAATTTGTGCATACCTCATAATCAATCCTCCACAAGTTCAAATCTATATTTTTGTGTAGTGTTAGGATATTTTTCTTTATCAACCTCACTCATAAACATTTCAAGAGGACGATTCCAAATATGTCCTTCATAGTCATAAACAACCGTCACCTCTTCAGTTTCTGTATGTCTTGAAATTCCAATAATCGTAACAATTTTACCAATTTTAAAGTGTTTGTATTTTTGTCCTACTGCTGGTAATGGTCTATCAAACTTAAAATAATTATTGGTCTGTTTAAAATATTTAGTACAATATGCTAAATCACAATTTTCATAATTTAATGGGTTATCATCTTCCCATTCTCCAATATCAGCAGATTCAATATGCAATTGCTGACAAAACATATCTAATCTATCAGTAATAGATACTTTAATTTCTTCCTTATTGCAGTCATCAGATGGATCAACTAAATATCCACTTACTCTAAAAATCTGTGCCATTATAAATCCTCCGCTATATCTGTCATATGGACATATCTCTCCTTAATTTCCTGAGTACGTCCTTTCCCCCAGTAATTAGTTCCAATATATCCACAGGTTCTTCTGGCTACATTCATCTTGTCTTTATCTCTATTGTGGCAATTTGGACATTCCCAAATAAGTTCGCCACCTTCATCAATAATTTTAATTTCACCGTCATAACCACAAATCTGACAGTAATCAGATTTTGTATTTTCTTCTGCATACATGATATGGTCGTAGATGAATTTATTCATTTCTAAAATAGCATCTACATTATTTACTAATCCATCTGTCTCAACATAAGATATCGCACCTCCAAGCGATAATGCCTGAAATTCTGATTCTTTAGCAAGTTTATCAAATGCATTAATTGGTTCTTTTACAAATGTATGATAACTGTTTGTGATATAATTTCTATCTGTAATTCCTTCAATAATTCCAAAACGTTTCTGTAGACACTTCGCAAATTTATACGTTGTGTTTTCGATTGGAGATCCGTAAATTGAAAATCCAATATAATGTTCTTTATTCCACTGGTCACATTTATCGTTCATAAACTGCATTACTTTAATGCCAAAATCATGACCTTCCTGTGAATCAATATGTGATTTACCAGTCATATATTTTACACATTCATATAATCCTGCATATCCAAGAGAAATACTTGCGTATCCATTATGAAGTAACTTATCAATCTTTTCACCTTTTTTAAGTCTTGCAAATGCTCCATACTGCCATAATAAAGGTGCGACATCAGATAACGTTCCTTCTAATCGTTTATGTCTGCAAAGTAATGCTTTATGACATAATTCTGTCCTCTGTTCCATTAAATCCCAAAACTTTTCATAATCTCCTTCAGATGACAATGCTACATCTACAAGGTTTAAGGTAACAACGCCTTGGTTTAGTCTTCCATAAAATTTATAATTACCATTTTCATCTTTATAAGGCGAAAGGAAACTTCTACACATTTTTATTACATATCACTATGTACACTGACTATATATTCTCTCCGAGTCCGTTACTCTCATCAACGAGCCGACTGCTTGGAATTGGTGCTTGTCTCCAATCCTACACCGCTACACTCATCACGGTTAGTCGATACACACTTCCTATTTCTAGGGTTGGCACGGTACTCATCTTAGGTCACAGAATCTCTTCTACCTAAGACCTATCCGTTAGCAACTATATTAGTTACACCCTCTAAGCAACGAGGTTCAATCGGTTTATCCTGGGCTGTAGTTTACGCTCACCCATACACGGGAAACAGTTACCCTCTTTATATTTCTTCATAATCTTCTCTGAAATATAATCAGGGTTCATTCTCTTTGCAGTACACTTGGCTGCAAGTTTTGTTAAATACCAATAAGGGGAATTTTCATGAATATTATCTTCTTCTAAGACATAAAGAAGCTTCGGAAAAGCCTGTGTGACATATACGCCAACTTCATTTTTAAGACCAAGTAATCTCTGATTAAGAAACTCTTCAATAATCATTGCAAGTTCTTTCTTATACTCTGTAGTCTCTCCAAGATACATGAATACACTCAAAAAAGGAGACTGCCCATTTGAGTTAGACATAGAATTACACTGATAGTTAAAAGTCTGAACACCATCTGCTACTTCTTTTTTGGTATCAGCTTCTGCATATCTCTTACAATCTTCATCAGAAAATCCCCATGACTTATATTTCTCATAATATTTGTTATAACTATCTCTTACAAATGGTGCTAAATGTGTAAGAGTAATTGTAGCTCCTCCATACTGAAGTGATGTAACACCAAGAATAATCTGAGTGGCGATTGTACAACCAGTAATAAATCTATGTGGTTTTTCAATCATTACCTTATTAATACAAGTACCATTCTGTAACATATCTTCAAGATTAATAAGTGAGCAGTTGCTCATTGCATTCATACCAAAATAGTCAATATCATGGAAATGAATAATACCTTCATCGTGTGCTTGTACAATTTCTGGTGGAAGTAAAAATCTACGAGAAATATCCTTGCTTACAATTCCTGCCATATAATCACGCTGAGTATTTAATACCTTTGAGTTCTTATTGGAATTTTCAGTATTCCAATACTCGCTTTCACCATCTAATAGTTCATCAATCTCGGAATCTGTTGTATTCTCATTTTCTCTCTGAAACTCACGAATACTTCTATATCCCTCATATGCTTTTGCAGTAAGTCTCTGCTTCTTAGTAATCAATTTATCATAAACCATTGATTCAATATCAGAGATGCTTACTTCGTCTTTATCCTTACACTCTTCTTCAATCTCATTTGCAATGTCATCCGCAATCTTTGGCTTTACAATGCCTGAACCATTCTTCATTGCTTTAAGAATTGCGGTTGAAATTTTTGATTTGTCAAAATTAACTTCTGAACAATCTCTTTTAATTACTTTTGTCAATATGTATATTCTCCTTTCCCGTTTTATAATCTTCATAAGATTTCATGTTCAACAACTTTATCCAATCTTCTTTTGTGAGAAATTTACTTCTATTATCATTGCAGATTTTCATAAAAAAATCCGATAATGATTCAAGTGAATACTACTCTATTCGTAGTCATAGCTTTACGAAGAAGTTCATATTCGATTTCTGACTCCATTTCAGGAATTAAATAATATGATTTATCTATGAGTAGGTCTGATATTTCCTTTGATTTACAGAAATATTTTATTGAAAGCTAAACAGGAGCTTTCAGATTTAGGCGAAGAAACAGATGGAATGATTACTACCGTTTCTAAACTTAGAGATACAATCATGGATGCAACCAAAGCTGCATCGTCAGATGGGAAAGGTTTTGATATTCTTGATTCTAATGGAAATTATAAAAGTACATATGAAATTATGCAAGGACTCGCAGATTTATATGACAATATTGTAAAAAAAGATAAAGAATTAGGGACAAATAATCTTAATCTTTTATTGGAGACTATCGCAGGGAAAAATAGAGCCAACATTGCCGCAAGTATTCTTCAGAATGGAGATATGCTTCGTTCTGTGTATGAAGATGCTCAAAATTCAGAGGGATCAGCAGAAAAAGAATTAAACTCTTATCTTGATAGTATTGATGGTAAAATGGCACAATTAGAAAATCGTGCCCAGGAGTTCTGGTTTAAAGTAATCGACTCCGAAACTATCAAGAATGGAATTGATTTATTATCCACACTTCTTAAAGGTGCTACTGATTTTGTAGATACAGTTGGATTGTTACCAACTATTCTCACAGGAGTTGCGGCAGCATTATCTTTTAAAAATGTCGGCATTGATACGTTAGTGGCGTATTAATCAAATCATTGTTATTGTTTTGAACGTACCGACATCATAGGGTTTCTAACGGATACGTTAGTTTGGACTATGATAAGTATGCTATACATACGATAAACGAAGACGCAATATGCGAGGAAGGCTGTAAAACTCATGGTACTACCCTATTATAAGGAAACTAAATAGGTACAGTAAAAATTCATGAATTCAGTTGGTTCGCAGGGATAGACCTTTAAAATGGTAAGCCCTCAGAGAGTGACAACCGTTGGTAGTAGTTATATGAAATGATGCTACTATAATATGCATTCCGTACTCATGGCACGACATGTTAAATGATATGAACTTATCTCATATCTCGTGTAAATCAGTTTGAACTCTCAGTTCCTAGAGGTAGATAAGATGGAACAAAACCAAGAAATCTTGATTTCAATCGAGTAAAATAGAGAATAATAAAATAGCACCACAAGTTGCTGTTCTTGTAGTGCTAATGTCTTTGAGATTATCGAAAATCAAAGACTCCCTATATTGTAACATTGGGGTAGTACATAAAATTGGTCGTGTATGTACAAATTTATTGTATCAAATTGCCATAATTTTACAATCCAGAACGTAAGTTTGTCGAATAATGCAGAAAGAAAAATATTCAAATTTTGAATAATTCTATTTACAAAATTTTACAATTATGCTATTGTGAAAATATAAAAATTTTTGCATTTTTTGAAGGAGGCAAACTGGATGGAAGATATAAAAACAAGTCCGAAAAGTTTAAGATCGTTGGTAGGTGAAATCAATAAGGGAAAATATAATTTTGACTTACCAATTCAACGTAGAGCTGGTATTTGGAAACCAAAAGAGAAGTCATTGTTTATTGATACTTTGTTAAGAAACTACCCTATCTACCCTGCACTTGTGAATAAACACAGTGACACAAAAGAGATTGATGTAGTTGATTTTAAGCAACGTTTTACTACAATCGCAGCCTTTGCTAATGACGAATTTAAATTATCAAAGAATTTAAAACCATTAACAATTGATGGGACTGAATACGAAATCGCAGGAAAGAAATTTTCTAAGCTTGACGAAGCTGTTCAGTCAAGATTTAATGACAGAGATATTTCTATTATAACAATGACAGATGCAACCGAAGAAGAAATTGTTGATATTTTTGAAAGAATAAATATGGGACACCAACTTTCAAACGGACAGAAAAGAAGCACTATTGAAAGCAATGAAGTTAGAGAAATTATTTACTCTATTGCTGATCATCCATTCTTTGAAAAAGTTTTATCTCCTGCTCAGTTTAAAAAGAACCTTGACAGAGATATTGTAATTCAATGTTTAATGCTTACAGAAAAGACAGATAAAAACAATTTTACTTCATTTAGAGATGTAGATATGAATAAATTTATTATGTATTATAATGATAAGATTGCAGATCCAAATGAAAAACAATTTGCAGAAAAGAAAATTGAAAATCTGCGCAAAGCATTAGATAAGTTGAATGAAGAACTTCCAGAAGATGTAAAAATAAAAGCAAGTACAATTCCGATGTGCATTTATGGAATGTACCGTATGGTTAGAGATTCTAAATCTACTTCTAAATATATGGAATGGTTGAACGAATTTTTAGCATCATATGATACGAACTTGGATTATTTGCAATACTGCTCTAATGGTACATCTAATAGTGATATGGTAAATGGACGATTGCAGTTCTTTAAAGATGCTATAAAGGAAATTGGATAAATTATTTTGGAATATTTTTCATATATACAAATTAAGATATATATGATAAAATAGATTAGCGGAGCGTAAACATACGTTCTATATTGCATTATTATTATCTTTGATGTATAATAAATGCATAAATAAATTTTGGTAGCTCATATATGAGTGAATATTTATGTTCTGTCAAATGGCAGGAAGGGGGTTTGTTATAAACTCCCTTATTTATTTTTAAAGGAGAAAATGATATGCATAGAGTTATGGTTTTTATTGATTATCAAAATTTTAATATAAATCTTAAAGAACATTATAAAGGCAAAACATTTAAACCAATTAATTATTGGGCTTTAGGTAAGGCGATAAATGAAATAATACCATTTCAATCAGAAGTTTTAAAAACTTATTTATTTGCTTATAAGCCATGCGATGATCTAATGAAGATAGAAAGCTACTCGAAATATTATGAATGGCTTACTAAATTAAAGAAAACACCATATCTTGAAATTATTGAAGGTAGACAAGAATTACGAACTTATGATGATATAAAATTAGATATAAATGATCCTAGAACTTATTATACAGAGGAAAAAGAAACTGATATAAACCTTGCTACTCATATGGTAGCAAAAGGATTTCAAAATGCATATGATATTGCGGTGCTTGTATCGGGAGATACTGATTATATAAAAGTTGTAGAAACATTACATAATATTGGTAAAATTGTTGTAATAGCTCATTTTAAACATCAAAATGTAAACCGCTATGATGATATTTGCGATTCAAATATTATTCTATATGATAATGTATTAAATCAAGCAGTAAACAAGAAATATAATGAAACAAAAGAGCAGGACTGATCTCCTGCTCTTTTAATATTCTCACTACCCTTCTTTTCTACTCAACCCAAAATAAAAGACCTGCCATCCGACAAGTCTTTTACTCTCCCATACTATTTCTAAATGTAAATACCTCTATTTGCAGCTTCTTGTCTTAAACCATCAATGGTTCTTTCCCAATGATCGATTTCACCTTTATCTCCTTTTGCTTGTGCATTATAAAGATTCCTTTCATATTCTCTTAAAAGATCTTGATAGTGTGTTCCACCAGGATTAGATTGTCCCATAATAAATACCTCCTTCGTATTTTGTAATTATATTATACTACTTTGAGGAATATTTTACCATTCGGAACGTATGTTTAAGTGAGTTATTCTATTTTTAGAAATCACTATTACAGTTATTGCAATGCCACCGTTTTCTTATTTTCTTACTTACTAATCCGAACATACTAACTGATAATATATTATTTTGTAAGAGAGAATATATAAATATGAGGTTTACCATAGATAGCAGATTTTGATAAGTACACTCTTGTTTCAAAGAAGGTGTATCATGACTTTGAGCGAAGAATTTACTCCTTGTAATACGCACTATTAATTTCAATACCATTCTGGTTAATGGTTATATGAAAATCTTTAATGTCTTTGGAGAATGTGATACAAACCAGAATTATCACAAACCCTAGCATAACAAGTTTCAAAACAAAATCAAGCTTTTGCTCGTCCATGATCCACCTCCTTTCCGCAAGTGTAAAATAGTTTGGAGATTTTTCGTGGAGAACCCACAAGATGTCTTTCTTCTCAAGAATGTTTTGACTCACTTTCTCCTGATTATTCAGGAATGTGAAATTAATATGTGACATGACAGAACTACACACGAGGTCGTGGTGTGCTCACGACCATATCCTGTCATGTCTATTTTAATACTTGTTGGAAATTAATGGTAGTCTGAACATTAGTTTGTGTGATTCTCTTTTTCAATACAAATAAAAAAGAGTAGCAATTTCTCACTACTCTTCTACCCTACCCCTCTTGAACGGAATAACCTAAATTATTATAAAAGGTGGAAAATAGTATGATAAACAATGAAATCTTTCCTGATATTGATAAAAATACAGAATATCAGAAATTACTTGCTAGATTCAAACATTCAGAAGAAACCGAATCTGACGAGTTTATTATTGGCGAAGCTTTAAAAATGTATTCTGAACTTGAATGGGATGAATATGATTTAAAAATTCGTCTTTTAGAATTACTTAAAGATAGACATTTTTAATGTAATTCAATATTATCTTTTTCAATTTTCATATCGCAATCAAGTTCAACGCAGTCGTTATGCTGAATAAATCCTCTTACAGCATTATCATTACCCTCTTCAAATTTTCTTTTGAATGAAACCGTAAATAAGTTTGTTGACAATACAAAAGAATATGAATGAGGGTAATTACCGCTGTTGATTGGATGATATGAATACATGATAATATAGTCTAAATCTTTCTGTTTTGCTACGTTTACCATTTGGGTAAATATGTTAAAATCTGTTGTATACATTATAATACCTCCTCCGTATTTATATATGGAATATTTTACCACTAATTATTATACAGGTATAGTCGGAACGTATGTTTACCACGTATAACCGCAATTACCACACTTGAAAGTCTTGTTAATTTTCTTGCTAAATATACCAAATGTAGCTATCGAAACTCCACGCTCTATACCACCTATCTTACGGATATTGGTTGATCCGCAGGTCGGACATTTTGGTACTCTACTCTTCTCTTCTAGTATGGCTTTGCCAACAGCAATACTTACTTTCATTTCATCATTCTTCCGTTGAATAATTTCATCACGATGTTCAAATAAAATTTTATCTAAGTTAGGAGATTTCTTTACGACCTCTTCTATGAAAGCTTCTTTACCATCTCTGTCACGCCAACGGAAATTGTCAATATATTCTCTTGGAATTGGTTTTAGTGGTGATTTGCCGCAACAGAAACATCCATCTTCTAATTCATCTTTAAAAGCTTCACATATATTACCACATTTATCACAATAACATAACATATTATATCACCTCACAGTTTTTCTAAATTATAACACAAAATGATGTTTTCAAACAACATCAAAAGAATAATAATAGTACGATATTCACAACAAAAAACAATGAACTCGCTATATTTGGACAAACATTAGATGATATACGAGAAAAGTTAATTAATTTTAATGATGTAATAATGCAGGGTGGGACTTTTGGAAATTCTAAAATGCAGTTAATTCCAGAAAGTAAGATGTTTAAAGAGTTGTCATCAGAAACCGCATCAGAAATAGTCGAAACTCTTAATAGTATAAAGAATGGTACAAACTCTGCATACGATTCAATAGATCAATATCTTACTTATTTGTCGAATAATGGAAAACCCTATATTAAGGATTACGTCAAAGCTAATCAAAACCAAGTCTACATCCGGAAAGTACACAGATCTGAAGTGTGATGGGTTTACATACGCACCGAATACGGACGAGGCAGGTAAAGAAGATGGAACCTACACTGTCACAATCCGCTTGCGAACCAAAACCGAAATTGAAAAGCGTTTAGATTCATTGGAAAAATGTCACATTGCAAACGCTACTGCTATTGATTCAATAATCACAGATATCATTCCAGGTATAGAAGATACTGAAGGCACTGAATAAATATATTTCAAAGGAGGATTTTAATATGGAAACATTTATGGCAACAAGAATTGAAGAAGCAAGAGAAATTAGTCTTGAAAAAGGACAGGCAAAGTACAGAGCATATTTCGTAAGAAAGAGTGCCGCAAAATTGTATGGACGTTATCAGGATACTGTAAATAGTATCTTGGAACTTGATGGATTCTCAGATTGTATTGTATCTGAATAATTTTATCTACAACTGAATATTGAATAACCGAACCTCTGTTCTAAAATCAATTCCATCTGAATATGACACAGAGAATAGACGAAAATGGAACGGACAAATGTTGTAATATGATGTAATAATAATTTAGGGACAAGTAGATGAATTTCTACCTGTCCCTATTTTTTACGATTTTGGATACATTTCATTTTTGAAGTTTTCAAGAATCAAATATATCCAAAATAAGGTTTGGTCTTTTGCACCAATTACTAAAATCTTGCACCAATTTGACACCAATCATACCATACAATACAGTATACTATAGGACAAAATAGTGAATAAAACAAAAATGGAAAGTATTGAAAACACTATAATATCAATACTTTCCACGTTTTTTTGCTTTGTTTTAATTAGCGGTAAAATTACTTCGCATAGTCAACAACACGCGATTCCCTGATCACATTTACCTTGATCTGACCCGGATATTCCAACTCAGTCTCAATCTGTTTTGAAATATCTCTGGCTAAAAGAACCATATCCGCATCGCTGATCTGCTCAGGAACAACTAAGATACGAACCTCTCTACCTGCCTGAACTGCAAAAGATTTTTCTACACCCTTATAGCTATTTGTAATATCCTCAAGCTGCTGTAAGCGGTTTGAGTATGTTTCCAAAGTTTCTTTTCTCGCACCCGGACGTGCAGCGCTGATGGTATCGGCTGCCTGCACCAGACATGCAATCAGACTCTCCGGCTCCACATCACCGTGATGTGCTTCCACTGCATTGATGACAAGAGGTGATTCCTTGTACTTTCTACACAGTTCCACACCCAGCTGGATATGAGAACCTTCCATATCATGATCTACAGCCTTACCAATATCATGTAATAATCCCGCACGCTTCGCCATACGGACATCCTCACCGATTTCTGCGGCGAGTAAACCTGTCAATTGTGCGACCTCAATCGAATGCTTCAATGCATTCTGTCCATAACTGGTACGATACTTCATCTTGCCCAAAAGCCGGACAAGCTCCGGATGAATGCCGTGGATGCCGACTTCTAGTACAGCAGCCTCGCCTTCTTCACGAATCATTGTCTCTACTTCTTTTTGCGCTTTTTCAACCATTTCCTCGATACGTGCCGGATGAATTCGTCCATCCACGATCAACTTTTCAAGTGCAATTCTTGCAACTTCTCTTCGAATCGGATCAAAGCTGGAAAGGATAACTGCTTCCGGCGTATCATCAATGATCAGATCTACTCCTGTCATCGTTTCAAGTGTACGAATATTTCGTCCTTCTCTACCGATGATACGGCCTTTCATCTCATCATTCGGAAGCTGTACAACAGAGATTGTGGTTTCAGCAACGTGATCCGCAGCACATTTCTGAATTGCAGTAACTACATAGTCCTTTGCCTTCTTGTTGACTTCTTCCTTCGCCTGCGCTTCCATTTCCTTGATCATCTTCGCAGTGTCAATCTTCACATCTTCTTCCACGGTCTTTAAGAGGTATTCTTTTGCCTGTTCAGAGGTTAATCCTGAAATTCTTTCCAGTTCCTGTACGCGCTGTTCGTTGAGCTTTGCTATCTCAACTTTCTGCTTCTTCAAATCTTCTTCTTTGGCACGGAAACTTGCCTCACGCTTTTCAATCGCTTCGAGTTTCTTGTCCAGATTTTCTTCCTTCTGCACAATGCGACGCTCGTTACGCTGAATTTCATTTCTACGCTCTTTGATCTCCTTGTCAATCTCATTCTTGGAACGAATGGTTTCTTCTTTGATCTCAAGCATAGCTTCGCGCTTCTTGTCTTCGGCATTTTTCACAGCCTCGTCGATGATGCCTCTGGCCTGCTCTTCTGCATTTCCAATCTTGGTATTTGCTACCTTCTTGTGATATTCAGTCGAGATAAACCATACAGCAACCGCAGTAATTATAAGTGTGATAACAACAGCAATAATTACTTGTGGCACAGGAGCACCTCCTTTATTAAGTTTTCATTGTACATATAACAAAAAGAAATATTAGTCTTCCATGTCATACTTCTACAACATTATAATTTTATCCTTTTTGCTTAAATATGTCAAGCAATACGTGCTTTCATTGTTTACTTTTCATAGCACGCAGCACATCATTGCTCCGAAAGCCCCTGCGCATCAGATATTGGTAAACACGTGTAAATTCTTTTTGGTCGGAATTTTGTGCATCAAACTTTTTCTTTTCCAGCAGCCGGATAATCTGGTCCTGTTCGTCCCCCTCATAACATTCCTCAAGGGCACGGTCGACCAATTCTCCGGGAACTCCCTTTCCATACAGTTTTACTTTCAGCTGATAGCGGCTCATACGATCCTGACGATAATTGATATAGGTACATGCATAGCGATAATCATCGACATAATGAAAAGATTTCACATATTCAAGTGCAAGATCAATACACGCCTGCGGATATCCGCCCTGTTTCAGTTTCTCCCGCAGCTGCTGCTCTGTACGGTCCATCTGTTCCAGCAGATGCATGGTTCTTCTTTTTGCACGCTTTCCCACCACTTCATAAATCAGCTGATGTTCCTCTTCATCCGAAAGTGTGCTTCCTTCCCGCATCCGAAACTGTTTTGCCTCTCCCCGGTAAAGAACAAGCTCCGTTCCATTATCCAGATGGAAACGAAGCCTGCCCTTTCCCAGAGTCGTACACTCTGTCACTGTAACCATATCTTATTCATTCTTGCTTTCCGCATCTGCAGATACCGGAGTCTCCTCTTCGCTTTCCGGAGCCTCATCCTCCTGTGCAAAATAATGTTCACGCACCATTTCTTCAATCATCTTACAGAATTCCGGATTTTCACGCAGATACGTCTTTGCATTTTCACGTCCCTGTCCGATCTTGTCTCCTTCATAAGCATACCATGCACCGGATTTGCTGATAATTCCGACATTTGCTGCCAGATCCAGAATATCTCCCTCTTTGGAAATACCCTTTCCAAACATGATATCAAACTCTGCTTCACGGAATGGAGGTGCTACTTTGTTTTTTACGACTTTGACACGGGTATGGTTACCAATGACTTCTCCTGCCTGCTTGAGCTGTTCTACACGGCGCACGTCCAGACGAACAGAAGAATAAAACTTAAGTGCACGGCCACCGGTCGTCGTCTCCGGATTTCCAAACATAACACCAACTTTTTCACGGAGCTGGTTGATAAAGATTACAATACAGTTTGACTTGCTGATCACACCAGTCAGCTTACGAAGCGCCTGACTCATCAGACGTGCCTGCAGGCCCACATGGGAATCTCCCATATCTCCGTCAATTTCCGCCTTTGGCACAAGAGCTGCTACCGAATCGACAATTACAATATCGACGGCTCCGGAACGCACCATGGTCTCGGTGATCTCGAGCGCCTGCTCTCCGCAGTCCGGCTGGGAAATATAGAGATTGTCAATATCAACACCGATGTTCTTTGCATAGACAGGATCAAGCGCATGCTCTGCGTCAATGAATCCGGCAATTCCGCCCTGCTTCTGCACCTCTGCCACACAGTGCAGTGCAACGGTAGTCTTACCACTGGACTCCGGTCCGTAAATCTCAATGATACGTCCTTTCGGAAGTCCTCCGAGTCCCAATGCAATATCCAGACTGAGGGATCCTGTAGGAACCGTTTCTACGTTCATATTTGCGGAATTGTCCCCCAGCTTCATCACAGATCCTTTGCCATACTGTCTCTCGATCTGTGCGATTGCCGCATCCAATGCTTTTAATTTATCGTCCTTTGCCATAATATTCTCCTTCTTATCGAACCTATGTTCGTATCTATGTTCTAATAGTAGTATATTTTGTTTGTATTGTCAATGCAAAATTTTAAATGGGGAAATAAAAAAAGACAGTCGCTCTGCAACTGCCTTTTATTATACGTTGTATCCTACTACGCGTCAAGAAGTGTTTTCAGGTAATCCTCAATCGCATCCTGCGTCTGTAATCCTACCATCTTCTTCTGAAACATTCCATCTTTCATGAATACCAGCGTAGGAATACTCACAATCTGGTAATTTAATGCAAGCTGTGGCTGCTCGTCCACATTTACTTTGCATACTTTCACCTGATCTCCCATCGATTCTGCAACTGCATCCACAACCGGTGACTGCATCTGACAAGGGCCACACCAGGATGCCCAGAAATCAATCACGACCGGCACCTTTGCGCCGACAACTTCTGCTTCAAAGTTTTCTTTTGTAATTGTTACAACTCCCATGACTTGTCCTCCTTTGATTAATTCTTACTGAACTCGGATAATACGAGTCCTTCGTTTCGGTCAAGTGTCATGCCGACACTCCATGCATTGACAAATAAAAGAAGCGGATTTCCCTTCATATCAATCACTTTCTTCATATCTGAAGTACCAGTCAGCGCATCCACATCCACTTCCTCCTTGTTCTCGATCCAGCGGATATGTTCATATGGAAGATTCTCCAGACGGATCTCCACATTATACTCGTTTTCCAGACGGAACCGGAGTACATCAAACTGCAGCACACCAACTACTCCTACTATGATTTCCTCCATACCGCCTTTGTATTCCTGGAAAATCTGGATGGCACCTTCCTGTGCAATCTGTGTTACTCCTTTTACAAACTGCTTGCGCTTCATGGAGTCGATCAGACGTACACGTGCAAAATGTTCCGGCGCAAATGTCGGGATTCCCTCAAACTGAAACTTGTCCTTTGCCGTCGTGAGGGTGTCCCCGATAGAGAAAATGCCGGGATCAAAGATACCAATAATATCTCCCGCATATGCTTCTTCTACCATTTTACGCTCGTCTGCCATCATCTGCTGCGGCTGGGAAAGCTTGATCTGTTTGTTTCCCTGCACATGGAATACTTCCATGCCCGCCGTAAACTTACCGGAACAGATACGCATAAACGCAATACGGTCCCGGTGATTTTTATTCATATTTGCCTGAATCTTAAAGACAAACGCAGAAAAATCTTCCTGAAACGGATCAATCATTCCGATGTCTGATTTCCGGGTCATTGGCGCATAAGTCATCTTCAGGAAATGCTGCAGAAAAGTTTCCACACCAAAATTGGTCAGGGCAGAACCGAAAAATACCGGGGAAAGTTCTCCCTTTGTCACAAGTTCCATATCAAATTCCGCACTGGCACCGTCAAGAAGTTCGATTTCGTCATCCAAAATTGATTTTTTCTCCTCACCAATCTCGTCGATCAGTGCCGGATCATCGATATCAATAATCTTTTCGGAACCTTCTTTTGTTCCCTTTAATGTATCGGCAAATGTCATAACTTTTCTGGTATGACGGTCATATACACCTTTGAATTCTTTTCCGGAACCGATCGGCCAGTTGACCGGATACGTTGCGATTCCCAGTTCATTTTCAATGTCATCAAGAAGCTCAAACGTATCATTTGCATCACGGTCCATCTTATTGATAAATGTAAAAATCGGAATATGGCGCATTACGCATACCTTAAACAGCTTACGTGTCTGCGCCTCTACTCCTTTGCTTGCATCAATCACCATGACTGCGGAATCCGCCGCCATAAGTGTACGGTAAGTATCCTCCGAGAAATCCTGATGTCCCGGGGTATCCAGAATATTGATACAGTATCCGTCATAGTTAAACTGCAGCACCGACGAGGTGACCGAAATACCTCTCTGCTTCTCGATCTCCATCCAGTCAGACACCGCATGTCTTGCTGTTGCCTTTCCTTTTACGGAACCGGCAAGATTGATGGCTCCTCCGTAAAGCAGGAACTTCTCCGTCAGAGTCGTCTTACCTGCATCCGGATGGGAAATGATAGCGAATGTACGCCGTTTTTCTATTTCTTTTCTTAAGTCACTCACAGTATATCCTCCAAACCAATTGCACACTGTACCTCATTTTATACTAAAAACTATGTATTTGCAAGTGCTACTGGACGGGAGTGATCACGATCTTATCTGCGGATACTCCGGTCTTACGCTTTACAATATCTTCGACCTGCGCCCGCTTGGCATCGGTTGCCTCCCCCATATTAAGAACCACATCACAGCCGTCATCATTCATACTGACAACCACATCCGTAAACCCTTTTGCCTCCAGCATCATTTCTGCATTGGACTCTTTCTCCGCAATATCCGTCAGTGTAATCATTTCATTGACCGCATCTTTCTTTTTGGACTCATCCAAAGAATCATTGTCAATGATTGCCTGCAGGGTTTCTTTATTTTTGGAACGCACCTGTTCCCGGTTAAGTTTCACTTTTGCCGCATAGTCGGAATCCCCGCTTGTCACAGAGGTAAGTACCGTCTCTCCCGGATTTTCCACATCTTCCGTCGATGCATTCGCCAGATCTTCCTTGCTGCTTGTGATATCCAGATCCTCCCCGGTTTCATAATCTTTATCCGCCTGGTCACTTACGGCACCCTGATTCATATTAGCTACCGTCTCAGCATCTTTGATATCAGCGCCCTTTTTGTCATAAGTAACATAACCGGCCACCGCAATCAGCACCGCCAGCGTTGTAATAACAATCTGATTTTTATGCACTCTTTTTTTCACGTCTATTCCTCCTGTACCGACATTTTAACTACTACTACCTTATGCGCTTCCACCGGAAATAATGACATTACCGCGTTGGAAATTTCTGTAACGGTCTTTGCATTTCCTCCACCCTGTGCCACAACCACAACCCCTTCAATTTTCGGCATCTGCCTGCAGATCACATAGGGCTGTCTGGTATCACCGGTATCGTACACCACCGTTGTCTCTTCCTTTTTGTTTCCATCTTTTGTCACATTTTTATCCAGCTGGTCGGTTCCCTCATCGGAAAATGTCAGCATTACACGGGTTTTTCCCACCCCGTCCATGTGTTCAAGCAGCTCCTTCAGCTGCTGCTGCAGCTGCTCTTTATAGGAATCTTCCGTCTGCAGCTGCTGCTCCTTTTGTTCCTGCGTCTGTGTTTCTTTCTGGCTTTGTTTTGCCCCCGTCGGCATCGCAACGATCATTACCATCACCCCAAGCAGAATCAGTACAACGAAATCCGATTTATTCCTCTTTTTGATCCACTTTCCCAAGATACTGTTCAAAAATATTCTCTCCCTTCTCCTGATATTCTATGCTTTCCATCTGCTCGACAATCTCATGCAGCTGCTGCCTTGCCTCTTCTTTTTTCATTCCTCCCACATAGACCAAAAGCGGCTGTGCCAGCACGGTGATCACGAGCACGCTGACAAAAAAATGAAAATATTTCTGATAGGTTTCCTTTGGTGTCAGATATGACAACAGATAAAAAATCAGCATCAGCACGAAATAATTTTTCACAAATGTAAGTACAACTTCCATGTTCTCCTCCCTCCTCAATAGATGAAACTGGTGGAAACACTGATTATGGATGTGGTAATAAAAAATAAAAGCAGCGCATCCAGCTGTATGGTACAAAAAAGCGCGCATCCCCTGGCAGCGGCCTGCACACACTGCGCAATCCGGCTGTCTGCGACCGGTGCCAAAAATGCAGCGGTCAGGCGGTACATTACAGAAAAACAGAAAGATTTCAGCAGCGGTGTCATCCCGATTACAAGAAGAAGGATAAGGGCAGCCGCGCCAATGCTGTTTTTTATGAGGATTCCGCTTCCGAGCAGGATCTCTGCTGCGGAACCGAAGGTATTTCCTACTCCGGGAACCGCGGATATACTGTTAAAAATACTGTTTGTGGAAAGCCTGTCTCTTGCAGGTACAATCAGAGACTGTACAACACCGATTCCCATAACGGCAGTCAGCCCGCCTTTTAAGACCAGTCGTATTCCGTCTTCGAACAGCTGCGCCATCTTTCCAAGTTTTGTTTCCTCAAACAGGTTATCCATCAGAAGAAGCAGCACAAACACATGAACCCCCGGCAGAAAAATAAATTTCATTCCCAGTTCCAGCAGATACATCAGTCCGAATGCCAGCTGATAAAAGGAACCCGCAGATGCCGCATTGCCGGAGCAAAACAGCGTTGCCGCATACAAAGGCACAAATGCGGTCATAAATGCCACCAGACGGTCAATCCCCTGATCTACCACCTCTGAGATCAGGGCAAATGATTGCAGCAACAACAGAACCACCCCAAGATAAACAATAAAAAAGCTCATCTGCGAAACATACCCCTGTCGCGTCATCATCACTTTTCCGTACAGCGCAAATAAAAGTCCTATGGCAAACATCTGCAAAAACATTGGCTTTGCAGCCGTGATTTCATAAAAAAATAAATCTGCAATATATTCACAGATCATTCCCGCATCCAGTCCGCCTGTTCCTTCCGTCACCAATTTATTCACCATTTTTTCAAAATCCATCTTTTCCGGCAGATCCTGCGTCTGTGCATTGATATCCGTAAAATCAAGTTCTTTTATGATCTCATCCGCCTCGGCCGCCATCACATTTTGCGGCTGTAAAAAAATCATCCATACGAACAAAACAGACCAGAACAAAATTTTAGCTATTTTTTTCATTTCTACCCCCCGGTCATCTGTTCGATCAGCCGCAACAAAACCCACAATTCCGGAATGGACAAAGCAACGATCGATAATTTTGCAAACAGTTCAATCTGTCCTGCGACAGATCCATATCCCGCTTCCCGGCAGACCGATGCGGAAAAATCGGCAACATATGTAATTCCAAGCATCTTTAACAGTGCTTTCAAAAGTGCCGGATCTACCGGAAGCGTGTCCATTAGTTCCCGTAAAAAATCCAGGATAAACGAAATTCTTGACAGTGTGTATCCGAAAATCAAAACCGATGCTGCAATTCCCACAAGCAACGCCAGCTCTCCCTTTTCTTTTTTCAGCAAAAGAGCCAGAAAAACCGCAGCAATTCCGATCATTCCTATCTTTATCATAGACATCACATACGAAACAGGGTTTCCATCGTTGTAAACAGTTCACTGATACAAGGCACGATCCAGAACAACACTATTATCAGACCTGCCAGGCTCAGCAGAAATGCCTGTTCCTCCCTTCCACTATGCTTGAGAATCTGGCTGAGTACTGCCACAACAATTCCAAGCGCTGCAATTTTAAAAATAATTGTTACACTCATACACTCAAGGTTCCCTTCCTACGCCTTTACACCAGAAGAATGATCATAACCACGCCGGTCAGCATTCCAACAGGCAGATACACCCGCTGTTTTTTAAAAAATTCCAATCGTGACTCTGCCAGAAATTTTTCCATCCGTTTTCTGCAGATTTCATTGCATCGCAGATTCTCTGCACTGCTTTCGCCATAAAATGCTCCTGCGGCAGACGTAAGGATTTCCCAGCCCTCCTGCCCGATCTGCAGTTCTCTTTTGTGCTTCTGCAGACAATCCTGCCAGATTTTCTGTCCGCTTGGATTCTGATGGTTGCGCATACATACACAGACCTCATCCAGAAATGCCTGCATGGATGCATCTGCCGTTTCATAAAAAGACAAAAAATCGTACAACCGCACATGTTCCTGTTCCAGTGCATATCCCCAGCGCACAAACAGGCGTATCCATTCCCCCGCCATCCGCTGTCTGGCTTTTTCCCCCTCTGCCCATTTGTACAGAAATCCGGCACACCCTGCCAGTATCAGGACGGTTCCGAAAATCCTTGCCACAATGGATTTCCTCCTCCCTCATATACGGTGAGAATCCGGCGCCCGTCCGGTTCTCTCTGCAGACCGATGAGCCGCATCTGTGAGCGGATCAGATCCAGTCCGCCCATCTGCAGGCGGTGCAAAACCTCAAAGACACTGCCGGCATGTATGGTTCCAAGGATCGATACTCCGCACCGGGCACAGTCTGCCACCGCAGCAAAGTCCTCCGGAAGTCCCAGTTCGTCCACTGCAATGATCTGCGGGGACATGGAACGAAGCAGCATATGGATTCCATGTTCCTTCGGACAATTGTCCAGCACATCCGTGCGGGGACCCAGATCGTTTTGCGGAATTCCCCGGTAACACGCGGCAATTTCCGACCGTTCATCGACTACCCCGACCTTTTTCCCGGCACGCAGGTGATTTCCTTTCGAAAGCAGCCGGATACAATCCCTTAAATAGGTTGTTTTTCCGACCCCCGGCGGTGCAAAGAAAAACGTATGATATACATTCTCTCCGCAATACAGCCATGGAATCAGTACCGATGCACACCCCTTTTTTTCGTGAGCCAGACGGATATTTAAACCGCTGATACAGCTTAACAGCTTCATACAGCTTGAGATTCCGTGTTTCTCATAGCTTGCCCGCCCGGAAACCCCGATCCTGTGCCCGCCTTCCAGCGTAAAATACCCCTGTCGCAGTTCTTCTTCCAGTGCATACACGGAATATCCACTCAGATAATTCAGTACCTCCCTCATATGTGCTTCCGTGAGCAGCCCAATCTCTTTTTCTTTCTCATCCGCATATAAAATTTCCAGCGGTTGTCCGACCCGAAGCCGGATTTCTTCTGCCCCGCACAACGTTTCTGCTTCCATCTGCGTTCGAAAATCTACCGGAAGATATTCTGTAATCTCCATTCTGTCACTTCCTCCATGTTTCTTTCCATAAAAAATGAGCCATAAGGACAAATCCCTATGACTCATTTATATGTTTTATATGTGATTTTAGAACATCCGATTTACATACGGTCCGGTGCGGAAAAACCAAGCACATCGATACAGGTCTCAAGAATATTTTTGGTCAGTACCAAAAGACCGATATAAGAAGCCTGTACCTTAAAATCTTCCTCGGAAAGAATCTTTGTCTCATGATAAAATCCGTTGAATGCATTGGCCAGTTCATAAATATATGCACAGATCTTGTGCGGTGCTTTCTCCTCATATGCATTTTCCATCATGGCATTGAAACGTGACAATACAAGCATCAGGTTCTTCTCACTTGCAGAATGTGCCCCAAGAATCGGTGCATCCGGCAGCGAATTTTTTGCAGTGTATTTCTTTAAAATGGATTTAATACGCACAATCGTATATAAAATATACGGTCCTGTATTCCCTTCAAAAGAAGTAAAACGCTCAATATCAAAACAGTAGTCCTTGCTTGCCTGATTGGACAGATCTCCGTATTTGACTGCTGCCAGAGCAACCGTTTTTGCAGTCTGCTTTGCCTCTTCCTCGGAAATATCGAGGTTTTCCTTTTCTTTCTGGTTCTCTGTAATCTTTTTGAGCATCTCCTCATTGATCTCATCAAGCAGATATTCCAGACGCATAACGCCGCCATCTCTTGTCTTAAACGGTTTGCCGTCTTTTCCGTTCATGGTACCGAATCCGATATGGGTCAGTTCCACATCCGGTCCGACGAGTCCGGTCTTTCTTGCACAGCGGAATACCTGTACGAAATGCATGCTCTGACGCTGATCCGTCAGGTAAATAATGGCATCCGGGTTGTAATCCTGCATACGCATCACAATCGTAGCAAGATCTGTCGTACTGTATAACGAAGCTCCGTCTGACTTTAAGATGATACATGGCGGAATCTCTTTTGTATCCGTATCCTCTTTGACATCCACAACCAGAGCCCCTTCGCTCATGTAGGCAAAGCCCTTGTCCTTCATCATCTGTACCATATCCGGAATATACGGCTGTGCATCCGACTCTCCCTTCCAGAGCTCAAAGGAGACATTCAGATTATCATAGTTCTTCTTTAAATCTGTCACGGAAACATCCAGAATGTGTGCAAGAAGTGCACGGTATCCCCGTCTGCCGGCCTGCAGCTGGCTGGTTGCCTCCATGGCAGCCTCACGGAACGCTTCGTCTTCCTTACTCTTTTTGCTGGCAGTCGGATAGATATCCTCCAGTTCGGAAATGGTAAACGGCGCCTCTTTCGGATATTCTCCGGTATAGCTTTCATCATAATATACCAGATCCGGCTTACGCTCTTTTAATTCTACAATGATCAGTCCCATCTGCAGACCCCAGTCTCCCAGATGCACATCACCGATCATGTTATGTCCCATAAATTTGCCGATCCGCTTGATACTCTCTCCAATGACAGCAGAGCGCAGATGTCCGACATGCAATGGCTTGGCAACATTGGCCCCGCCGTAATCTACAATAATGGTCTTCGGATGTGCCGCTTTGTCACAGCCAAATCTTCCCTCATCTGCTTTCATATCGCTGACATATTTCGCCAGATAGGCAGGACTTACTTTCATATTGATAAATCCCGGTTTTACAGACTCTACGCTCTCAAACAGTTCGTTTTCTGCCAGCGCCTGCGCAATCTTATCCGAAATCATGAATGGTGCACACTTGTACTCCTTTGCTGCAGCCATTGCTCCGTTACACTGATATTCACACAGGTCCGGACGATTGGAAAGTGTAACTTTCCCGTATTTTGCATCATATCCCTGACCGGTAAATGCATTTGTCACCTGCTCGGTGATCAGATCTATTAATGTCTTCATCCTAGGGTTCTCCTCTTTTTTTACTACAGATTATTGTATACATCATAGAAGAAAAAGTCAAACGCTTCTTCGTATCTGACATTTTTCTTCATACAAAAACGGCTGCCACATTACGCGGCAGCCGTCTCCACTTTTATCAGTTCTATCCGTTATTGTCTAATTGTTCTTTCCGGAAAGGTACTCATCAATACCCTTTGCAGCTGCCTTACCTGCTCCCATTGCAAGGATAACGGTAGCGGCACCTGTTACGGCATCTCCACCTGCATAAACACCGTCTTTGCTTGTTGCACCGGTATCTTCGGTTGCAACGATACACTTGCGGCGGTTTGTCTCAAGCCCCTTGGTTGTGGAAGAAATGAGTGGGTTTGGAGAGGTACCGAGTGACATGATCACGGTATCACAATCCATCTCATACTCAGAACCAGGAATCTCCACCGGACTTCTTCTTCCGGACGCATCCGGCTCACCGAGTTCCATCTTGATGATGCGCACACCCTTTACCCAGCCATTCTCATCGACAAGAATTTCCGTCGGATTCTGCAGCAGATCAAAGATGATTCCCTCTTCTTTTGCGTGATGTACTTCTTCCTTACGTGCCGGAAGTTCTTCCTCACCACGACGGTATACAATATGTACCTCTGCGCCGAGACGGAGTGCGGTTCTTGCAGCATCCATGGCTACATTACCACCACCGACAACGACAACTTTCTTTCCATGGGAAATCGGGGTTTCATATCCTTCCTCAAATGCTTTCATGAGGTTGTTTCTTGTCAGGAATTCGTTTGCAGAGAATACTCCGTTTGCCTGCTCGCCAGGGATTCCCATGAAACGTGGAAGTCCTGCTCCGGAACCGATAAATACAGCCTCAAAGCCTTCCTTTTCCATCAGCTCATCGATCTTTACGGATTTACCGATGACAACGTTGGTCTCGATATCCACACCGAGTGCTTTTACGTTTTCTACCTCGGCTGCTACAACCTTGTCCTTTGGAAGACGGAACTCCGGAATACCGTAGCTTAACACACCACCGGCACGATGCAGTGCTTCAAAAATGGTCACATCGTAGCCAAGCTTTGCCAGATCTCCGGCACAGGTCAGACCTGCAGGGCCGGAACCGATCACTGCTACTTTGTGTCCGTTTAACTTCTCTGCTTTCTTTGGCTTGATACCGTGCTCGCGTGCCCAGTCTGCAACGAAACGCTCTAATTTACCGATGGCAACCGGATCACCCTTGAAACCGCGGATACATTTACCTTCACACTGGCTCTCCTGTGGGCAGACACGTCCACAGACAGCCGGAAGTGCGGAAGACTCGGAGATAATATGATAAGCCTCCTCAAAATTGCGCTCTTTGACCTGTGCGATAAATGCCGGAATATTGATAGAAACCGGACATCCCTTCATACACTGTGCGTTTTTACAATTTAAGCAACGGGAAGCCTCTGCAACTGCCTCTTCCTCGTTGTATCCATAACATACTTCCTCAAAATTCGTAGCACGAACCTTTGGTTCCTGCTCACGAACCGGTACTCTGACTAATCCTTCCATTACTTGTCACCTCCGCAATGGCCGCATCCACCGTGATGGGTAGCGCCCTCTTCATATGCGAGCTTTGCTCTGCCTTCTTCTGTCTTATACTGCTGCTGACGCTTCATTGCCTGATCAAAGTCAACGAGATGTCCGTCGAACTCCGGTCCGTCAACACATGCGAATTTTACTTCTCCGCCAACCATCAGACGGCATGCTCCACACATACCGGTTCCGTCTACCATGATCGGGTTCATGGATACAACGGTAGGAATCTCAAGCTTCTTGGTAAGGATGGTAACGAATTTCATCATGATCATCGGTCCGATTGCGACACATACATCATAATGTTTTCCCTCATCGATCAATGCCTGTAACTGCTGACAGCCATTTCCGTGAAATCCGTAAGTACCGTCATCCGTACATACATATACATTTCCGGCTACTGCCTTCATCTCATCCATATAAAAAAGCAGATCCTTGGTACGGGAACCCATGATCACGTCTGCATCAATTCCGTGCTCATGCAGCCATTTTACCTGTGGGTATACCGGTGCGGTTCCCAGACCTCCTGCGATAAATACAATTTTCTTTTTCCTGGTCTCCTCAAGGTTCTCCTCCTCACAGAGTTCGGACGGACATCCCAAAGGTCCAACGAAATCTTCGAGAGCATCGCCCTCATTTAAGGCCATCATACGCTCGGTTCCTGCGCCAATCGTCTGTACCACGATGGTGACAGTCTCCTTCTCTCTGTCATAGTCACAGATCGTAAGCGGAATACGCTCTCCTACTTCATCTGTCTTTGCAATGATAAACTGTCCCGGCAGACACTCATTGGCCACACGCGGTGCCTTGATGTCCATCAGGATAATGTTATCTGCCAATGTTTCTTTTCGAACAATCGGGTACATAAACTGCCTCCTGTATGTAATAAATTTAATCTAATCCCTGTTCTCTTTTTCTGCTGAATACAAAAAGAGGTGTATAGCACACCTCTTTATTGTATATGACTTCTTCACTTTTCGCAACGACTTTTTTACGAAAAATATACAAGCTCATCTTCCGGTTTCTGGGCTTTTTCGATGGAAATCGGGTAAAGAACCGGTCCTTTTCCCTTATATTCCCGTGCAAATTCGACACGAATCTCTGCCGTAATTGTAATCCATGACTTGTGCGGAAGTTCCTCTTCCCTGTCATATTTACATTTGAAACCGATAAATGTCACATCCTCAATGCAGCAGGTCATCGCAAACCGTCCCGGAACAAACACGCCTTTCTTAAGTTTATCCGGATTATATACCAGAGCCAGGAATTTTACTTTCTTGCGATCGTATTTCTTGTAATTTTCCATGGCATCCATGTACCAGATAGCATAATCCGCATCGGTCAGCTCAATCACATCCTGATTGATATCAAACGGTAATTCCTCCGGACGCTCATCAATCGTTCCGTCCTTGCGCTCATAGACAATCTGTGCTTTCCGGTTGATGTTCTTAATGGTACGGCGCAGATGTCCGCGATCGGTATCATCATCTATACGGTTAAAAATAACCACATCACTGGAAAAAACCTGTTCCTGCATCATTGCACGCATATTATTCATATACAGATCATACGTCGTGGAATCCACGGTTGCCAGTGACTGTACAATCACCCAGCCCTCCGGCATTTTTGCCTCAAGCAGCTTGTCCATCCCCCAGGTGCCGTTGTACTCGATAAAAATTTGTTCCGGCTGATAGGTGTCCTGGATTTCCTGCAGTTTTGCAGGCGTAAAATCCTCTTCCTCTTCGACCGTTACCAGCTTGAAGTTGATTGTTGCCAGTTTTGCTTCGTCATATTCTTTCTCGCCGTCTTCGCACATGATGATAATTCCTTTCGAACCATCACCGAAGTTATTCTCAAACAGCGTTTCTTCTACGAGAGTTGTTTTTCCGCTGTCCATAAATCCTGTAAATAAATATACCGGAATATCCTGTGCCATAATTGCTCTCCTTACATTTTTCTTGGGGTTTACAGCATTTTAAAGACCAAATGTCTTCAGTAATTCGTCCTCATGAATCTCCGTTCCGATTACCACGATACGTCCGGTGTAATCCGGCTCGCCCTCACGGATCTCATACTCGCCCGGAACCATATCAAAGTACAGCCAGGTGCCATCGGTACTCTCCACCATCCCTTTGGAGCGGAGAATATTGTCAGAATCGACAAACTTCTTAAGTACTTCCTCAAGTTTTGCACGCTCAAATTTGTGCGGTGTCTCCTTGCCCCAGCTGGTAAATACGTCATCTGCATGATGATGGTGATGGTGCTCATGGTCATGGCAGCCACAGGTACAGTTTTCATCATGCTCATGGTGATGCTCATGCTCCTCATGATCATGGCAGCCACAGGTACAGTTCTCATCATGTTCATGGTCATGATGATGTTCATGATCTTCGTGGTCATGGTGATGCTCATGCTCATGGTCTTCATGGTGATGCTCATGTTCTTCGTGGTCATGGTCATGATGATGGTGCTCATGCTCATGTTCTGCCTCTTCCTTTGCATGATGTGCCTCGGCAAGAGCCTTCATCTCCAGATTATCCTGTCCTTCCATTACCTTAAGGATCTGTTCTCCGGATAATTTTGCCCAGTCTGTTGTAATAATGGCAGCCTTTGGATTCAGTTCCTGGATTTTGTTGACACAAAACTCCAGCTGTTCCGGTGTTGCATTCTGGCTGCGGCTTAAAATGACAGTTGTCGCATACTCGATCTGGTTGTTGAAAAACTCACCGAACGCCTTCATCTGCTTGCTCGCCTTAAGCGCGTTTACAACCGTTACCAGTGCGTTTAATTTTACATCCTGCTCTTTTTCAATATCAATCACGGACTTCATAACATCGGAAAGCTTACCGACTCCGGATGGCTCAATCAAAATACGGTCCGGATGATACTTGGTGATGACTTCATTTAAGTTCTTTCCGAAATCACCAACTAAAGAACAGCAGATGCATCCGGAATTCATCTCTGTAATCTGGATTCCAGCATCCTTTAAAAAACCACCGTCAATGCCGACCTCGCCAAATTCATTCTCGATAAGGACAATCTTTTCCCCGGTAAATGCCTCATCAATCATCTTTTTGATAAAAGTTGTTTTTCCGGCTCCTAAGAATCCGGAGATAATATCTATTTTGGTCATGATAATCCACTCCTTTTTGTTTTTTCAAAATCTATTCTATTTTACTCGTTTTTTTATAATAATGCAAGTTGTGACACAGCCAGTCTAATAATGCATATGATAAAGTTTTTCATACACACCGCCCCGTGCCAGCAGTTCTTCATGGGAACCGGATTCCGCAATCCCATCTTCTGTCAGAACCAGAATTTTTTGTGCATTCTGGATCGTTGTCAGACGGTGGGCGATCACAAATGTCGTACGGTTCTTTGCCAGTTTCTCCAATGATTCCTGTACGACCCTCTCGCTCTCGTTATCCAGTGCGGAAGTTGCCTCATCAAAAATCAGAACCGGTGGATTTTTCAAAAAAACACGGGCTATGGAAAGCCGCTGCTTCTGCCCTCCGGAGAGCTTGATTCCACGCTGTCCGATATCTGTATCATATCCATCGGGAAATGCCATGATAAATTCGTGGGCATTGGCATTTTTTGCAGCAGCAATCACTTCTTCCCTTGTCGCATCCGGCTTTCCATACCGTATATTTTCAAAAATCGTTCCCGCAAACAGGTATACATCCTGCTGCACCATTCCGATATGGTCACGCAGGCTCTTTAACGTCACCTTACGGACATCTTTCCCATCCACACGGATACATCCCCCGGTTACATCATAGAATCGCGGAATCAGGGAACAAAGCGTTGTCTTTCCGGCACCGGATGATCCCACCAGTGCCATATATGCCCCTGCAGGCACATGCAGATTGATCCGGTTAAGCACCTTCTCCTGATTGTCTTTGTACTGAAAAGAAACATTTTCAAAATCAATGGTTCCTTTCACATCGGTCAGTGCTACCGCATCGTTTGCATCCTGGATTTCCGGTTCAATATTCATAATTTCCTGAAACCGTTCAAATCCCGTATAGCCATTCTGAAACTGCTCGGTAAAGTCCACCAGTGTCCGGATTGGATCCGTAAATACCCCAATATACAGCAAAAACGTAACCAGATCATTGACCGTGACCATTCCCTTTGCAATGAGAACCCCTCCGGCAAGGATGACATTTACCTGAATCAGTGTTGTAAAAACGCCAACCCCGGCCTGAAAACTACCCATGTAATGATAACTGTTCTTCTTTGCCGCAAGAAATCCGTCATTCCCATGACGAAATTTTTCGTTTTCAATTGCCTCATTGGCAAACGATTTCACCACACGGATACATGACAGATTATCCTCGATCTGTTCATTAATCTCGGCAATTTTAATGCGGTTCTGCTGAAAGGCCCGGCGCATCCGCTTATTTAACGCAAATGCAAATACAAACATAACCGGAAGCACCGCAAACGCGGCAAGCGCAAGCCATCCATTAATGTTGAGCAGGATCACAAACGCTCCCACTATCTTTAATACCGACAGGATAATATTCTCCGGGCCATGGTGCAGCAGTTCTGTAATATCAAATAAATCTGCCGTCACACGGCTCATCAGCTGTCCGACTTTTGCATCATCATAAAAGGAAAAAGACAGTTTCTGCAGATGCCCAAACAATTCGGCCCGCATGTCATATTCCATCTTTGCCCCCATCACATGTCCATAATTTCCGATAAAAAACCGGCTGTAACAGTCCAATGCCAGAAGCACAAACAATCCGATGCCAATCAAAAAAAGTTTCCGCAACATCATCTGGGGCTGCTGATAAATCAGAGTCGATGTCACATACCGCACAACCAGTGGAATAGTCAGTGCCACTGCCGCAGAAAGTGTCGCAAATAACATGTCTGCCGCAAAAACTGCCCGGTAGGGTTTGTAATAGCTTATCATTTTTTTCAGATTTTGATTCATGGTTCACCTCATCCTGATCATTTCTGCAAAAAAGCACCCCGCGAGTTGTCCCGCGGGGTTAAATACATTAGTTGTATTTTCTTTTTCTAGCAGCTTCAGATTTCTTCTTACGCTTTACGCTTGGCTTCTCGTAATGCTCTCTCTTACGAATCTCCTGCTGAATACCAGCCTTCGCACAGTTTCTCTTGAAACGGCGTAATGCGCTATCTAAAGTCTCATTCTCTTTTACGATTACACTAGACATTCTTTCCTAACCTCCCTCCAGTTGCGATATTGTGCATCAACTGTAAGGTAATCTTAATTGCACTATCGATTATTTTAACAAAATATCCTGATTTGTCAATAGTTTTTCCGAAATTTGCACAGTTTTTTTCTTCCTCGCGCTTAAAGTTTTGTAAACACGGAAGTTTCTTTCTTCAATCCCTCTGCAATCGCAAAGTTCTCATCCATCTTCTTGGAAATTTTATCCATATCGGATACAAGAACCTGTGTGCTGTCCGCTGCTGAAACGACTCCACTGACACCTTCCTCGATCGCATGGGAAATCGTATTTACGGAATTTGCAATCTCATCCATGGAATTCTGTAAAGAATCCGTCTTTGCCTCGAAATCTGCCATGACACCTTCGATAAATGTTGCCTTGTCATGATATGCGCCACCGGATTCCACAAATTTCTGGAATTCCGGCAGGATTTTTTCATTCATGTACTCTACCAGTCCATTTGCATTGTCTGCAAGATTATGTACTGCAGTTATGACAATGGC
>ULWX01028816.1_pt1 | contig 134623 bp, 108 predicted proteins | sample 1960851 | NCBI WGS metagenome assembly ULWX01 (sample SAMEA4835826, study PRJEB28245) | human gut metagenome | biome: gut microbiome; material: fecal sample | place: Denmark | collected 2008 | reverse complement strand
CCCAAATAAAAAACGACTGCATTCTAACCGAAAGGTAGGAACGCAGTCGTTTTTGTGATATAATTTACTATCTATGAAAAACCATATCAACAAGGTGTATTATACACCGTATCAATTAAAATTACCACCGGATATTGAAAAAATAATAGAAATTTCTGATCCGGTATATACATTTAACGAGGTTTTTCATCATATTGCTCTAAATAAACACCATGCTGTTAAGAAAAAGGATATGTCGCATATCTACATAGACGGAACAAAGATAACTGCCAATGCAAATAAGGGTAACGATCAATTATTGCCCGGATACAATATTCAGCAATGCAAGCAAAAAAACCGAGACTCACTTTTTCGTGAATCTCGGCTTTTTAATATGCTGTTTCTTTACAGCACCTTTTGTGGAGCGGATGATGGGAATCGAACCCACACGATCAGCTTGGAAGGCTGAAGTTCTACCACTAAACTACATCCGCTTATCTCTGCAACAAATAGTATTATATCATTACAGATAATATTTGTCAAGCGTTAATTTTAGATTATAAAATTTTTAAGAAAATTTTAACTGTTTTATATTAAACTCTAAGTTTAACGATGATTATAATTTTAACATACATCAAGATATATATACAGATTACTTACTTATAATTTTTACCGAAGGGAACTTATTATAGTTTTGATAATCAATTATAAAATGTTGGTAACACAGAAAAATAGCAGAAAATGCCAAATATTGAAGGTTAGTGAATATTAACTTTGATTTAAAACCACATTTATAAAAAGTTTATAATATAATATCTCAAATAGTATTATATACAAGCGGCTAATTTTTAATAGTAATAATATACTAAAAATACATCTGTATATTTAAATAAATGCATTTATTATGTTAGAATGTACAAAGAAATATATCTCAAATTGTGCAAGTGTACAGATGTAAACTTTTCACTCGGTGTAAGTATGATTTCAATGTGGATATTCAGAATAGTTTGCAGTCATATACTTGTTATGGTTCTTGATATGGGCGTTTTAGGTGTATGGATCGGTATGTTTGTTGATTGGTATGCTCGTGCTACAGCATATCTTGCAAGGTATTTGTCAGGCAGATGGAAAAGCATAGAATGATTTAAATATTTAAAAATGGAGATGAATTTTGTTTACCCTACCGTCACAATTATAAAAGTTTGACCAAACTTTTATAATTGCCTTGCAAAATATTCCGGTAAATCATAATTTTTAAACATTATTCCAACATATATAACGAAATATGATTTTAAAAAGCAAAGGCCCTCGAATTTTTATCGAGAGCCTTTTATCTTTTATCTTTTTTATAAATCAAATTCAAAGTACGGATTATGGTACAGTGAAAATGTTATAATATGGTAAAGACAAACCTAAATTGCCAAAGTGAAGTTCGGATTTTTGAGGAAAAAACGAGAAATACCACGTGTTCACCTTGACAAAAGAGTATGGTAAAGACAAAATCCAATTTGGATAGATTAAAAAAGTGGTGTAAATAAATATTATTTAAAATCCATTTTGGAAAGATTTATTAAATTATATCATAATTAATTGTAAATATCAAATGTAAATATCAAATGTACTAAATTTATAAAAATAAATGTATTTATAAGTTTATTTATAAAAATTTTTATTAGTAAATATATATTAGGTATTGACAAACAAAATTGTGAACGATATACTGTAATTAGAGTTGTGAAATATCATAACTCTAATAACGAAATCTAATACTATTAAAATAATAAATGGAGGTAAATATGAAAATCTTATTGCGATTTTATTTGCAAAACAATAAGCTGCCGATTGATTATCGACGAATTATGCTTTCGTTTTTTAAACGGTCACTGTCAGATATTGCCGAGGGAAAATATTATGAAAAATATTATTTTACACCGGAACGCAGAAATTTTACTTTTGCGGTGAATCTGCCTATGCCGAAGTTTTCTAAAACGGAAATTCAACTCGGGAAAAATCAACTAAACATTACTTTTTCAACAGCTGACTATAATACGGGATGTATTTTTATGTCTGCTTTTATAAAGCAAAAGGACAAGCCGATTCCCGCTCCGCTCGGCAACGAAATGAAACTTGCCAGTGTTAATCTTGTGCCGGAAAAAAATGTTACTTCATCATCCGCTGTTGTGAAAATGCTTAGCCCTTTGTGTATCAGATTACATAAAGCCGAAAATAATTCGGATAGGTATATTTCGGTTGCTAATCCGAATTTTACGGAGATTGCAAAACAGGTAATTAAAGAGCAGCTTGTTGAAAGCGGTTTTGACGAGAAGTTAATTTCAAACTTTGAAATTAAACCGTTAAACGCAAAAAAAACAGTGGTTTATCACTACAAAAACTACATTGAATGCAGTTTAGGCAGTTTTAGTATTAATGCCGATAAATCGGTTATTAATTATCTGCTGAAAAGCGGTATTGGTTCACGAAAATCCGCAGGATTTGGCTTTGCCGAGCTTTTATCGGAGGGAGGTGAACCGAATTAATGAAAACAAAGATTGATTACTTTGATTATGACACTTTGCTGCAGCCTACCGATTGGAGGTTTGCAGCAGCCGTTGTCGGTTTATGTAAATATTTTGATTACTTTGGAATTGTTTACAAAGTCCTCTATGATGTTGAAGAAAAGCCCGATAATTATATCCACGGCTTTGACGGTATTATTTACAAAAGTGAAGATATAACAGAAGAAAAATATCTTAAGTTTGCAGAGAACTATTTTGAAAAATATATGACTCACAAAAATATTTTAAACATTCTCGAAAGTCAAGAATTCAGTGAAGAACAAATTAAATTGGTAAACGACCTTGTTAAGAGCAAAACAGTTCTTAAAGGGCTATTTGACAAAATAAAATTTGATGGAACAAATAAAGATATTTTTATTTCAACCATTGAAGAAAACAGGGCGGAAATTATAAAGAATATCTTTAAAAACGGCAATAACCTTTATAAGAATTACTGCAATGAACGACTTATTTTTACCGAAGATAACAGCACTTGCAGACTTAGAGGCTACAATGTTGACAAAGACAGAAAAACAAGTAATCTCGGCTTTTGTTTTTCAAAGGAAAGTTTTGAGAGCAATGATATTTTAGAATTTGATTTTATACCGTTTGCTTTTTCAAATTCTGATATGAGAGAAACTTATTTTGTGAATAACAATTTTTCTGTTAAGTCTTTAACTCAAACAAACTATGCTTTTTCAAATCAACTTAGCAGTACAGAAAATAAAGACGACAAAAACAAACTAATGCTTGTTTTGCAAAATTCAAAGGATTATATAAGCTATGATGTTGAAATTATATCAAAATCTCAAGATAAGGCTTATTACGAAACATTCTTTGTACGACTTGAAAGATTAAAAAAGTTAAGAGAATTATCGGGGAAATCATTAAACTTTGTCAAAAAAATCAATGATGATTATTGGTTTAATCTTGAGAAAGAAGTTTATATGCGTTGCCTTAACAATGTGTTGCTTGACGATGTAATTTTAATGATGCTTAAGTTTTATTTTGATGATAATGCCGGTAAAGGCTATATAAAAAGCAGAACTGATATGCTAATAGACATAAATGTATCTTGGAAAGGAAATGAAATTATGGATGAAATAAAAAATCAAATTGATTCAGCCAAAAAATGTGGTCATCTTGTATCAAAAAGGCTAATAGAAATGAAAAGCAGCAATAAAATAATTTCTTATAAATATAAGCTTTCAAGTGCTCTTAATACACATGATTACGATAGAGTTAAAGAAATACTTTTAAGATTATCCGCAGAGGTAAATATTGAATTTTCATTTTTCTATGCATTTCTTGAAAATGCAGAAAAATATAAAGATATTGTTTTTAGTTTTGCAACTGCATTAATTGAAGGAAGCTCAAATAATAACGAAGAAAATAACTGATGTAAAGGAGATTTTATTATGAAAAAGAATGCGTTGACAGTAACAATAATCGCAAATATGACAAGCAACTACGGTGAAACCCTCGGCAATATTTCAAGTGTACAAAAGGTATTCAGAGGCGGAAAAGAGTACGCTACAAGAAGTCGTGAGAGCCTTAAAAACGCTATCTGTGTTCAGTCGGGTTTTTATGATGATTTACAGACAAAAGTTGATAGTGAAAAAGAAAAGAAAGTAACTCAAAAACTTGTTAATGAAGAAATTAACGCTTCTAATTGTCGTGCTCTTGAGGGTGGATATATGTTTACAAAGTCTAAAGGAGCAACATATATTCGTAATAGTTCTTTCTATCTTACAGACGCTGTTGCCACCGAGCCGTTTATTAATGATGCCCGTTTTCACAACAATCTTTATCTTGCAACCAACTACGCTAAGGCTAATAATTTAAATGTTCAGAATAACGCTAAGGATTGTGGGCTTAATCCTTATCAATATGAATATGACAAATCATCTAAAATTTACAGTCTTACAATTGACCTTGAAAAAATCGGTAAGGACGAAAACTTTGGTGCAGAGGCAGATAACGCAGAAAAGTGCGAAAGAGTAATTGCTCTTATTAACGCAGTAGAAAATCTTTCACTTGTTGTTAAAGGAAATCTTGATAACGCAGAGCCGATTTTTGTGGTAGGCGGTCTTTCACCGAGAAAAACACATATTTTTGAAAATGCGGTTTCTGTTTCGGGCAAAAGACTTATTATAGAGCCGATTAAGGAAAAACTTGCCCAAGGTTACAGTTGTGCACTTATGCGTAACGGCGAGCTTTCAAACGAGGACGAAATTGTAAGAGAACTTAATCCTGTAAGTATGACAGAATTTTTTGAAAATCTCAGAGGTCAGGTTAAAGAGTATTTTTCAGAGTAAGGCGGAATTAATATGAAAGCAATTAGACTTCATATAAAACAAAACAGTGCAAATTACAAAAAAGAAGAAACTGTACAAAACCGTATGACATTTCCTTTACCGCCGTATTCAACTGTTATCGGAGCAATTCACAAGGCTTGCGGTTATACATCTTATCATCCTATGCAAGTAAGCGTGCAGGGAAAGTACGGTTCTCTAAAAACTAAAATGTATAAGGACGATTGTTTCCTTAACAGTCTTAATGATGACAGAAATTTGCTTGTAAAAATGAAAAATCCCGATATGCTTTCAAGTGCATATCAGATTGTGGCTACTGCTCAAAATACTCAAGGAAACAGTTTTGAAAAAGGCATTACAATTAATGTAATTAATGAAAAATTGCTTGAAGAATACCGCTTTTTAAAGCGTACAAAACGCAGAATCGACAAGCATAAAAAAATCATTAATAAAATGAAAACTCGGCTCAAAGAAATGAAAGCCGATGAAAATATTTCTGCCGAAGAAGTAAAAGAATTTGATAAGCGTATTAAGCATATAAAGGCTGTGTATGATGAGTACGAAAAGGTAAAGTATACTATTCCGTATTCCCATTTCAGAACGCTTGCAAAAGGCCCTAAGTATTATGAACTTCTCTGCGATATTGAACTTATCATTCATATAGTTGCAGATGAAAATACTATGAATGATATTATGGATAATATCGGAAATCTTACTGCAATCGGCAGAGGAGAGGACTTTGTAGAAGTGCTCGAGTGTGCTCAAACAGAGCTTACTGAGGTTGATGAAGATGTTGATTACGAAAAAAATGATTTCGATGTTTATATGCCTGTTGAGTATTATGAGGAAAATCAATCCGATATGGATATAATTTCAAAAACAGACGGTGGATACGCAGGAGGCACAAAATATTTTATGCCAAAGGATTATGTGGTTGAGCAAATAAAGGGCGGTATGAGAAAACGAGTGTTTAATCGTGTGCCTGTTATTTTCTGTCAGATTAATTACCTTGACAGCGGATGTAAAGGTATAATGCTTGATAAATCAGAGAACGGAATATATACAGTGCTTTTAGCTTGAGGTATTTATATGAATATAGAAGATAAACTTGCAAAACCCGACAAAACTATCGGACAACATTCAAATGAGCTTATAGAGCAGGCAAAACTGCTCTATAAGCTCGGCTATATTAAATCTAAAGAGTTATATTCAGATTTACTTGTTGCGTGCAAAAAACACGATTACGGAAAGGCAAACTCTCAATTTCAAAAGCGAGTGCAAAGGGGCGGCAAATTTCAGCCGGAGCTTGAAATTCCGCACAATGTGCTTTCAATATTTTACATTGATAAATCCGAGTGCAATAAGCCTGATAGTGTATATTTTGCAGTGATGTATCATCACAATAATAAGGAATCTCCTATTACGGTTTTCGGTGAAAATAAAGAGCTTATCGAAACCTTTATTTCTGAACTTGGTTTGGAAACCGCTTCGTACAATAAGATGAAACGCAATGTTAAGAAAATTAAAGACTTGTTCGACAAAAAACTCAGCGAACCCGAAAAACAATACGCTGTTTTATTAAAAGGTCTTTTACATAAATGTGATTACAGTGCAAGTGCAGGTCTTGACTGCGAAAAGGTCAACGATTTTTTGACTGCTTCTTTAAACAATTGGAAAAATACCCAAAATATACATTACAATGAATTGCAAGAATTTTGCATTAAAAATACCGACAGCAATTTAATTGTAACCGCACCTACAGGTATGGGCAAAACCGAGGCGGGATTGCTTTGGTGCGGGGACAATAAATGCTTTTTCGTTTTGCCGTTAAAAACAGCTATCAATGCGATGTACGAAAGAATTAAAAAGCTTTGCGGAGATAATTCTCAAGAAGATTACAAGGGAAGAGTGGCACTTGTTCACTCCGATATGAAATCCTATTATTTGGAAGATTCAATAATTAGCGGAAAAAATTATGATTTTGCGTATGCACAATGCAGTAAACAGCTTGCACTTCCGATTACAATTTGTACGCCTGATCAGATATTTGACTTTGCATTGAAATATGCAGGTTATGAATACAAACTTGCGGTAGCGTCATATTCAAAGTTTATTATTGATGAGATACAGATGTATTCACCTGATGTTTTGGCTGCAATTATTTATGCAATTGAGATGATTCATACTTTGGGTGGTAAAGTGGCTGTAATTACCGCAACTTTGCCTCCGTTTGTAAGAAACGAGATTGAAAAAATACTCGGAACAGATGTAAAAACATCCGATTTTTCTGATAAAGGAAAGCTAAGGCATAATGTAAAAGTATATGAAAAAAACTTGCAGTCTGACGATATTATAAAAATATTTGATGATACAATATGCGATAAAGTAAAAAAATATCTTGTCGTTTGCAATTCAATTGATATCGCAAATAAGATGTACACCGAAATAAAAAATTCGGATATTAATGCAAGTGTAAATCTGTTTCATTCCAATTTTACAAAAAATGACAGAAAAACTAAAGAAAATGCGATTTTAGCAGCCTCTGAAAAAACTAACGAAAGTATGAATATACCTGAAATATGGATTTCAACATCCGTAGTCGAAGCAAGTCTTGACATTGATTTTGATATTCTTATTACCGAGTTATCAGATTTATTTTCCCTGTTCCAACGCTTTGGCAGAGTAAACAGAAAGGGTAATAAAGACTTTTCATCTTACAATTGTTTTGTATTTACTGAAATTCAAGGTAATGCACATCGTTTCGTTGACGATGCTATTCATTCGTTGTCAAAACAGGCGATTTTAAGCGTTGACGGAATTATCTCTGAAGTTCTTAAAAAAGAACTTATAGATGAGTACCTTTCGGTTGAAAAAATCGAAAAATCAAAATATTTTCAAGAATATCGTAAAATTTATAAAGATTATAAAGAAAAGGTCGATTATTTCTCTCTTAAAAAAGATGGAATAAGAAGTATTGACAGAAGTGACGCTGTGCCGATTGATGTTTATAATCAAAATGAGAGTGCCATAGAAAAAGCTTTGTATGTTTTAAAATCAGATACTTATTCAAGAGATGATAAACTTAAAGCAAATGAAGAAATACTTGGCTTTACGGTTTCCGTACCTAAATTCAGAATTGACGATTACGAAATAAAAAAATTAAAAATAAAAATGCCATATACTGAATTACCTGTTATTAACAGCAGTTATGATTCCGAATGCGGCATCAGATTTGATAAGGAAAAGAAAACCCAAAAGCAAGATAAATCTGATGATAACGGAGAACCTGATAATTTTATATGAGGTATGATTATGGACGAAAATAATATTTCGGGTATGCATATTTATTATTACTATGTGTGTAAAAGAAAGCTGTGGTATTTTTCAAACGGTTTGGCAATGGAAAGTGAAAACGAAAATGTCAAAATCGGAAAACTTATAGATGAAACCACTTATAAGCAAAAGAAAAAACATATTATGATCGACAACACAATCAATATTGATTTTATTACCGAGCATAAACTTTTACATGAGGTAAAGAAAAGCAGAAAGATAGAGGAAGCGGGTATTGCTCAACTTAAATACTATCTTTATTATCTGAAAAAGCGTGGGGTAGAGGGAATAAAAGGCAGAATTGATTATCCTTTGCTAAAGCAAAGTCTTAATGTTGAACTTAGCGAAGAAGATGAAAGAGAGCTTGAAAGTGCGGCAGCTGATATAGTAAAAATTATATCGGCTGCTTTGCCGCCAAAATTTAAAAGTAAAAGAATTTGCAAATCATGTGCTTACTATGATTTGTGCTGTATTTGAGGTGATAAAATGCAGGAAAGTTATTACATATATTCGTCAGGCAATTTAACTCAAAAAGACAACACATTAAGATTTACTGCAATTGACGGAAATGTAAAAGATCTTCCGATAGAAAATATTAAAGAAATTTATATTATGAATGAAATAACGGTTACATCTAAATTGCTGAACTTATTTTCAAAATACGGAATACTTGTACATTTCTTCAATTACTATCAATTTTACATAGGAAGTTTTTGCCCAAAGGAAACAAAACTTGCAGGTCAGCTTTTGGTTAAGCAAGTGCTTGCTTACGGCGACTATTCAAACAGATTATCAATAGCAAGAGAATTTATAGTTGCTGCGTCTTATAATATTTACAGAAACTTAAGATACTACAACGGCAGAGGCAAGAATGTGTCAGAGCAAATGGCTGCTATTGAAAATTTGAGGAGGAAACTTGCAGATGTAGAAACCATAGAAGAGTTGATGGGAATTGAAGGCAATATTCGTCAGGAATATTACAAAGCGTGGAATGTAATTATTGATCAAAATATTGAATTTGATAAAAGAGTTTATCATCCTGCCGACAATATGATTAACAGCCTTATTTCATATGTCAATTCTCTTGTATATACAAAAACTCTGGCGGAAATTTATAAAACCCAACTTAATCCTACAATAAGCTATCTTCATCAGCCGGGTACAAGGCGATATTCTCTTGCACTTGATGTTTCGGAAATTTTCAAACCGCTGATTGCGGATCGTCTGATCTTTTCTTTGCTTAATCGAAAACAAATAACAGAAAGCAGTTTTGTAGAAGGACTTAACGGTTTGCAACTTACCGAAAGAGCGTCACGAATAATTACATCTGAATTTGACGAAAAATTAAAGACAACTATTTTTCACAAAGAACTTAATAAAAATGTTTCTTATCAATTCTTAATCAGACTTGAACTTTATAAACTGATAAAGCACATTATAGGAGAAAAAGAATATAAAGGCTTTGAAATGTGGTGGTAAATATTGTATGTAATTCTTGTATATGATATAATATGTGATGAAAGGGGCAGAAAAATACTTCCAAAGGTATTTAAGATTTGCAAAAAATATCTTGTACATATTCAAAACTCTGTTTTTGAAGGAAACTTAAGTAAAGCAAACTCACTTGCTTTGCAAAAAGAACTTGATGTTTATATCAGAAAAGACAAGGATTCGGTAATAATGTTTCATACCCGTGAAGAACGGTGGATGAATAAAGATTTTCTTGGAAAAACGGATGATAAAACATCAAATTTTTTGTAACGCTTTTATTGTCGACCTGACATAGCACAAAACCCCCGGCAGGTTGACAGAACCTAAAAATCAAGTAATCATCGGTATAGTTGCTTTTGATATATTGAAATGGCAGTAGTATTTGATAAATATTTGGTATATCGACAAAACAGCACAGAAAAATGCCGATGATTACTTATCCTTTTATCCCACGGCTATAAATCTATCCATATTGGATTTTAAATATTCAAACATAAAATCCGTTCTGCAAAATTCTTTTCTATAAATCTATCCATATTGGATTTTAAATTTCGATGTCTCAAAAAAATTAAAAGCACTTGATAGTGCTATAAATCTATCCATATTGGATTTTAAATTAAGGTGGAAAGGGATATTATTATGACAACAAAACAACTATAAATCTATCCATATTGGATTTTAAATAATACTTCGGTTTTTCAAAACATACTAAACATTAACTATAAATCTATCCATATTGGATTTTAAATAGTTAATTTAAATGATTTTTATACTTGGATTACAGCTATAAATCTATCCATATTGGATTTTAAATATTTACAGCCATTAAACAAACTTTTTGATATTTCTTCTATAAATCTATCCATATTGGATTTTAAATCCGCTTTGCTGTATTTTTCCGTTTCGTTTGCTTTTGGCTATAAATCTATCCATATTGGATTTTAAATAAAGAAAATCAGAAAATTGTTATGTTGTCGGAGTTCTATAAATCTATCCATATTGGATTTTAAATTCTAATAACATTACTGTTGTAGATAAATCATTTACCTATAAATCTATCCATATTGGATTTTAAATTCTAATAACATTACTGTTGTAGATAAATCATTTACAACTATAAATCTATCCATATTGGATTTTAAATTCTAATAACATTACTGTTGTAGATAAATCATTTACAACTATAAATCTATCCATATTGGATTTTAAATACTTATTATCAATCCGCAGGCAATAATTCTTCAAGTCTATAAATCTATCCATATTGGATTTTAAATATATTCGTTTAACACTTCTTCATCATCAGAAATTCCTCTATAAATCTATCCATATTGGATTTTAAATGTTTTGCCTTTTGGTATTTTCAAATTTGAATTGAACCTATAAATCTATCCATATTGGATTTTAAATAGCTATACGCTTACTTTGTTCGTCTGCTTCATACTCTATAAATCTATCCATATTGGATTTTAAATCTGCTTCAAGAGTGGCTATCCTGACTCTGTAATTACACTATAAATCTATCCATATTGGATTTTAAATCCTAAATTGTTCAATGCTATTTTTGACTGTGAGTATCTATAAATCTATCCATATTGGATTTTAAATTTTTAACACAACCTTTACATTTTTTCAATTTTATCTCTATAAATCTATCCATATTGGATTTTAAATTAAGTTGAAAAAAGCTGAAAATATTGCTATTGGTAACTATAAATCTATCCATATTGGATTTTAAATGAAAATCATCATACGCTACATCAAGACGCGTTACATCTATAAATCTATCCATATTGGATTTTAAATATGCTTTGCTAAATTCCATCTAGATTTATTTGAATCAGCTATAAATCTATCCATATTGGATTTTAAATAAAAATGACCCTATCGGTATCCAAATTCAGAAAAAGCTATAAATCTATCCATATTGGATTTTAAATCGCAGAACATTGACTGATATTATTTCAACCTTTTGTGCTATAAATCTATCCATATTGGATTTTAAATTTAATATGCTCAAGAAAATTAGGCTTAATATCAAACCTATAAATCTATCCATATTGGATTTTAAATCCTAAAATCTTTAGGTACACTGTCAGAGTTATACCCTATAAATCTATCCATATTGGATTTTAAATTTCCTCGATGTATGGAGTTTTGTACAGCTTTGTAATCTATAAATCTATCCATATTGGATTTTAAATATAATCAGGACTTTGATTTTCACAAGAACAATTAAACTATAAATCTATCCATATTGGATTTTAAATGCCTTTTTCAGTTACATAAATAGGCTCAAAATCACGCCTATAAATCTATCCATATTGGATTTTAAATCTGATTTCCTGCTCGGAAATGCCGAAAAGTGATTTACTATAAATCTATCCATATTGGATTTTAAATCTGCTAATCGCTCAGATAATCTTTCCGCAAGACTATCCTATAAATCTATCCATATTGGATTTTAAATAAGACTTTCAGATACAATATTCTCGCCCGTGATGTCTATAAATCTATCCATATTGGATTTTAAATAATATAAGTTAGTGGTGTACACTCGCCTCGGAAAAACTATAAATCTATCCATATTGGATTTTAAATACCGTTAATTTTACATATATCAGAGCGAGATAGTCCCTATAAATCTATCCATATTGGATTTTAAATGAGGCTGATGCTTTTTCTGTTCGTTATATCTGACGACTATAAATCTATCCATATTGGATTTTAAATTCCTTTTACTTGTAATTTCCGCTGCTAATCGCTCAGCTATAAATCTATCCATATTGGATTTTAAATTTAATGTGTGTGTGAACATTGAGGTCGAGATGAAACCTATAAATCTATCCATATTGGATTTTAAATTTTATTATGAATTCAACTGCGTTTGGAATTAAGTTCTATAAATCTATCCATATTGGATTTTAAATTCTTTTCTGATGTGATTGCTCTGTTGATACTGCGTGCTATAAATCTATCCATATTGGATTTTAAATATCTGAATTGGTTTAACAACTGTCTTGATTATGATACTATAAATCTATCCATATTGGATTTTAAATTCAGCCGCCCAAGGGCGGACGTAATGCTCAGTATTAACTATAAATCTATCCATATTGGATTTTAAATTTGATTGATACAGTTGTATTAATGAAAAGCAATGATCTATAAATCTATCCATATTGGATTTTAAATCTTAAACGCTCTGTATAGGTTCAAACAGTCAAGTACTATAAATCTATCCATATTGGATTTTAAATTATCGGGCGGAACGCTTGCATCCTAACGGCTTTTTACTATAAATCTATCCATATTGGATTTTAAATTTTCTCTATCTTTATTGTAATTATATTATATCACTCTATAAATCTATCCATATTGGATTTTAAATTTAAGCTGTTGATACTCAAGACAAACCTTTATTTCTATAAATCTATCCATATTGGATTTTAAAAGATGTCGAAGAGAATCCATCTTGGAAATTGACTAACTATAAATCTATCCATATTGGATTTTAAAATTAAAAACGGAAGAGGGATTTTTTATTGGCGATTATGCTATAAATCTATCCATATTGGATTTTAAAAAATGACTGACTTTGGAGCAAAGTTTTTAGTAACAACTATAAATCTATCCATATTGGATTTTAAAAGAAAGAATGCCGTCAAATCCGCTTTACAAGCTCACGCTATAAATCTATCCATATTGGATTTTAAAAACGCTGACTTATCGTGTGTACGCTGACGGCAAGTGCTATAAATCTATCCATATTGGATTTTAAAATGTATAAGTGTTAAAAATAGGTATATACTTATAGGCTATAAATCTATCCATATTGGATTTTAAAATTTTGATTTTGACTTTGTTTTATCATTAATTGGAATGCTATAAATCTATCCATATTGGATTTTAAAATAATGAACTGCGTTGTAAAATACTAAGCATTTCTGCCTATAAATCTATCCATATTGGATTTTAAAAACAGGTACAAGAGTACTAAGACCGGAGTCGATAGCCTATAAATCTATCCATATTGGATTTTAAAATACGGTGCGAAAGTCAACAGCACCATACGGAGTTACTATAAATCTATCCATATTGGATTTTAAAAGTTAGCGGAGGGGGGTTAAGTCGGATTCACTATCCGCTATAAATCTATCCATATTGGATTTTAAAAAATTAGTGTATATTTTAGCACGAGGGTAGCGCTTCTATAAATCTATCCATATTGGATTTTAAATCATTGCGATTATCTTATATTCCTGTTCAGTCATAGAACTATAAATCTATCCATATTGGATTTTAAATTGCTTGAAGTTACGAATTGTAGAGTTAATTACTCTCTATAAATCTATCCATATTGGATTTTAAATGATAACACATCTGGAAATTTAGAAAAATGGTTAGGCTATAAATCTATCCATATTGGATTTTAAATTTCATTTCTTCAACGATTTCTGTAAAGGCTGTATAGCTATAAATCTATCCATATTGGATTTTAAATTGTATAAGTGTTAAAAATAGGTATATACTACTTATACTATAAATCTATCCATATTGGATTTTAAATTGTGTCGGGTGTAAACTCAAAAATTATAGAAAAAGGACTATAAATCTATCCATATTGGATTTTAAATAATTTTAATAAATAAGTATGGCGTTTATGAAATTACTATAAATCTATCCATATTGGATTTTAAATACTTGAAACATCAATGCCCCTTTCGGTTTTCGTCACTATAAATCTATCCATATTGGATTTTAAATCTGTACTCTCTTTTTCTGAATTGCTCTGGACAATTTCTATAAATCTATCCATATTGGATTTTAAATCAACGAGTGTCGTTCAGATATCAAGGAAGTTATCGCTATAAATCTATCCATATTGGATTTTAAATAAAAAATTAAAAAAGAGGTAAAAATTATGAGAAAACTATAAATCTATCCATATTGGATTTTAAATTTATTTGACATCATCTTGACTTATTTCTATGGCAATACTATAAATCTATCCATATTGGATTTTAAATAGAAAATCTATTACTTCATCTTCCGTTTTCCAAGACCTATAAATCTATCCATATTGGATTTTAAATATCAGAAATTAAAGAAAATGATTTCTTGTCTTCACCTATAAATCTATCCATAATGGATTTTAAATATTTCATCAATAAGCACTAAACAATCACGAGGCGCACTATAAATCTATCCATATTGGATTTTAAATGACATTTCAAGCATTATTAAACCATCGTGCTGAACACCTATAAATCTATCCATATTGGATTTTAAATCTGTTTGTAATATTAGCAAAATTCTGCAAAGACAACTATAAATCTATCCATATTGGATTTTAAATGTTCCAGACAAGCTTGTCGATGGAATCACAGTAAACTATAAATCTATCCATATTGGATTTTAAATTTACTTGAAATCACAGAAACAACAGATAGAGGTATTACTATAAATCTATCCATATTGGATTTTAAATTTTCGGGTGTTATTGTCGGTTGTTTCGTTTTATCGCTATAAATCTATCCATATTGGATTTTAAATACAATGAACTCATATACAAGATGTCCGTTGTTATCGTCTATAAATCTATCCATATTGGATTTTAAATCTACACAATATTTTATGATGTTCTCTCAAAGCGGACTATAAATCTATCCATATTGGATTTTAAATAATTTAATTAAAGCTATGAAAGACGAAGGTGTTACCTATAAATCTATCCATATTGGATTTTAAATTGCTTTTTTGCGTGATATTTAATGCGCTTAAAAAACTATAAATCTATCCATATTGGATTTTAAATTTTACGAATGCAGATACAATAGTTAAGAATTTTGACTATAAATCTATCCATATTGGATTTTAAATCAGACTGCACTGTTGGCTATCAGAACCACGAAAATGCTATAAATCTATCCATATTGGATTTTAAATATCAGGTTATTGGTTCGCTAACACTTGAGCCAAATTCTATAAATCTATCCATATTGGATTTTAAATTATACTACAGTTAAAGGTATTTTTAACAGAGGAATTCTATAAATCTATCCATATTGGATTTTAAATTGCTTCTGCAATTACTGCCGGCGGCAACGGAACAAACTATAAATCTATCCATATTGGATTTTAAATTTAAATAATTAAGAAAGGAGCTTTAAATGAAAGCAACTATAAATCTATCCATATTGGATTTTAAATTAATTTTCTGGAACATTTGTTTGTGGCGATTTAATTCTATAAATCTATCCATATTGGATTTTAAATATTGAGAATTATTCAATGTCTGAAACAGCTAACGACTATAAATCTATCCATATTGGATTTTAAATTTCTAAGCATTTTATAACTGTCATAGCAATTACGCACTATAAATCTATCCATATTGGATTTTAAATTGTTATGATGTTTTTAAATAATAATAAAAAGCCCACTATAAATCTATCCATATTGGATTTTAAATATTTCATCAATAAGGACTAAGCAATCTCTTGGCGCCTATAAATCTATCCATATTGGATTTTAAATAGTGTTAGTTAGTCAAGTAAGGGGGTCGCCCCCAACTATAAATCTATCCATATTGGATTTTAAATTCAATCGGTGTTACTGATGATTATATAGGAACAGACTATAAATCTATCCATATTGGATTTTAAATTGATTAGAATAGATTTTATAGGGACATTCGGAAAGACTATAAATCTATCCATATTGGATTTTAAATTCGTGTAACCGTCAAGCTGAACAAAATTGTTATGACTATAAATCTATCCATATTGGATTTTAAATGATAATTATGGCGCTACGGTTGGTTATGCGTGCAGTCTATAAATCTATCCATATTGGATTTTAAATATGCGAAAATTCAAAAAAATTGACATTATAGACTATCTATAAATCTATCCATATTGGATTTTAAATAATTTATCAAGTGTTAATAGTGCGCTAACTGATGTCTATAAATCTATCCATATTGGATTTTAAATATGTTGTTCCCTTTTCAGTGTTATAATTCGTGAGCACTATAAATCTATCCATATTGGATTTTAAATTCATTGCAAGGATTTGTTACACACATTCCATATGCCTATAAATCTATCCATATTGGATTTTAAATGATACAAATAATTATGTAAAAAGCATTGAATTAAATCCTATAAATCTATCCATATTGGATTTTAAATGTCATATTCACATCAACTGCGCAGTTACCTGTTTTACTATAAATCTATCCATATTGGATTTTAAATGTTAGTTCGTTTTTAGCATTATTGACAAACGCTGTACTATAAATCTATCCATATTGGATTTTAAATATACAAAAAGAAATATCAAAAAGTTTGTTAAGCGGCTATAAATCTATCCATATTGGATTTTAAATGTTTGCTGAAAAATCGTTTAGAATAGCTGTTGTATCCTATAAATCTATCCATATTGGATTTTAAATTACAACGCAAACGCTAAAAGCAGAATTGAAAATAAATCTATAAATCTATCCATATTGGATTTTAAATACTGATTATGAGTTTACTCAGGCGGTTGAAGATATTCTATAAATCTATCCATATTGGATTTTAAATATGCGGATATTGCAAGAAACATCAGTGAATATGGTCCTATAAATCTATCCATATTGGATTTTAAATATGTGTTCAATATATGCTGTCAGGAAAAGAAAGTTTTCTATAAATCTATCCATATTGGATTTTAAATTTTTAACATACTTGATTGTAAATTACAATCAAGTGGCTATAAATCTATCCATATTGGATTTTAAATAAGCTAAGGCTGCGGAAATTTTTATCAACAAAGTGCCTATAAATCTATCCATATTGGATTTTAAATACTGATTCTAATAAGTCTCGCTGGCAATTAGCTAAACTATAAATCTATCCATATTGGATTTTAAATAGAATTTATTTAATTTTTAGGGGCACTCGGAAAGTTCTATAAATCTATCCATATTGGATTTTAAATACCGGAAACTCGCAGGTAAACATTTGTAGTGCGAGTCTATAAATCTATCCATATTGGATTTTAAATTTTCTATAATTAGCGTATTTGCGTTCGGCAGGTCAACCTATAAATCTATCCATATTGGATTTTAAATCACGATGTTGAAAGTATTACAGCAGGTCAGTGGAATCTATAAATCTATCCATATTGGATTTTAAATGTCACTAAATCAATAATCATTTTTACTTTCAGCGTTCTATAAATCTATCCATATTGGATTTTAAATAAATCGAAAATGCAATCGATTTCGTTCGGTATCTTTCTATAAATCTATCCATATTGGATTTTAAATCTGTAATCATTTTAGTTCGTGGGTTAGTAAACGCAACTATAAATCTATCCATATTGGATTTTAAATTTTAGCATTGTTTTATCGTTATATAATTTTAAGATCTATAAATCTATCCATATTGGATTTTAAATACTGTTTTCGTCAACAATTGGTAAAAAAGGTTTAGGCTATAAATCTATCCATATTGGATTTTAAATAATGTAATAAATTCACTGTCAAGAGCCTTTAATTTCTATAAATCTATCCATATTGGATTTTAAATACATTATCAACGCTTGGTGTGTTTAACAGATGTTACCTATAAATCTATCCATATTGGATTTTAAATCAAAAGATGTATCAACTATATGACCTTGATAGCCGCTATAAATCTATCCATATTGGATTTTAAATACTTAGTTTTTAAGTCTTGAAAAAGCATTTTAATACTATAAATCTATCCATATTGGATTTTAAATAGTGATTATTATGGAATTGATTCAATAAATATTAACTATAAATCTATCCATATTGGATTTTAAATACAACAAAAGAGCCATAACCACATATAGTACCAAGCTATAAATCTATCCATATTGGATTTTAAATTTTTCTAAAAGCTAATAAAATTCTATGCTGCATATTCTATAAATCTATCCATATTGGATTTTAAATGTACTGGGTTGAGTAACTGTTCCAGAAGTGTTAGGCTATAAATCTATCCATATTGGATTTTAAATGTAATCATTCAGATTTTTAATGGTCTGAATGAGGGCTATAAATCTATCCATATTGGATTTTAAATACATTTGAGCCGACCATGCATCATAGCCGAGTTTCCTATAAATCTATCCATATTGGATTTTAAATATATAAATAAGCAAAAAATATAGTAAAAATCAAGCCTATAAATCTATCCATATTGGATTTTAAATTATTGTGCTATATATTGGTCTGGTATTCCTTGCGCACTATAAATCTATCCATATTGGATTTTAAATATTTTCAATAGTTCGTAAAGGAATATCAAATAATTCCTATAAATCTATCCATATTGGATTTTAAATCTAAATTGGTGGTATAATATAAGTGTCCTAAAGAGCTATAAATCTATCCATATTGGATTTTAAATGTTTCTGATGATGTTTCGCAGTATGAGGGTCAGCAACTATAAATCTATCCATATTGGATTTTAAATAATTATGGATATTTTTATCTTGAACTTGAAGATATGTCTATAAATCTATCCATATTGGATTTTAAATGTTAGTTCGTTTTTAGCATTATTGACAAACGCTGTACTATAAATCTATCCATATTGGATTTTAAATTTGTATCTATATGTAATGACATCTCTTGCAAGATTGACTATAAATCTATCCATATTGGATTTTAAATCAAGTTGTGCGTACAAGTTCTTTAATCCTGATGTACTATAAATCTATCCATATTGGATTTTAAATTAGGTAGTGACATTATTTTCACCTACCACATCTGTCTATAAATCTATCCATATTGGATTTTAAATTGCGGAAAAGCAAAGAATGACGAAAAAACATAAACTCTATAAATCTATCCATATTGGATTTTAAATTTAACACTGCTGAAAGTAACCCGTGCGCATTTCTAACTATAAATCTATCCATATTGGATTTTAAATACACCTGCCACCGCACCGCCTACCATAGCAGTTCCCTATAAATCTATCCATATTGGATTTTAAATCTGCAGCAAAACAGTTAATAGCTGACATAGCAGTCACTATAAATCTATCCATATTGGATTTTAAATGCAAGAGTTGACATTACAGCGTCTTTGAATTGACACCTATAAATCTATCCATATTGGATTTTAAATGCGAGCTGTAGCATTGATTTCGCAAGAGTGATTTTACTATAAATCTATCCATATTGGATTTTAAATAATTTTTTGTCAGCTTTTAACTTTTTCAGATATTTTCTATAAATCTATCCATATTGGATTTTAAATGAGGAACTTAAATTCTCGGAGATTATGAGCTTTGCCTATAAATCTATCCATATTGGATTTTAAATGTTCGGAATAAATCATTTTGATTCTTCCTTTGCATCTATAAATCTATCCATATTGGATTTTAAATTTATTCTTTAAAAACAAATAAGCCGCTGCAGTAACCTATAAATCTATCCATATTGGATTTTAAATAGTATCATCATATTACGCTTGCGGCATTGACAAAGCTATAAATCTATCCATATTGGATTTTAAATGTAATCGCTAAATCTTTTTGAACTGTAATATTAGCCTATAAATCTATCCATATTGGATTTTAAATACACCGAATTGCCAAATATACATTACTGCGGCTTTGCTATAAATCTATCCATATTGGATTTTAAATTATCATACCGAAACACGAAATCATTTTGCGAAATTCTATAAATCTATCCATATTGGATTTTAAATTCAAGATAAAGTTGTGATATATTTTCAAGTTCATTACTATAAATCTATCCATATTGGATTTTAAATAGATGTAACCCAAACACCCCAAGAATATAATAAAAACTATAAATCTATCCATATTGGATTTTAAATCTATTATAATATCGTATGTAATTATATTTGCCTGCCCTATAAATCTATCCATATTGGATTTTAAATTATTTTTTAAATCAGTGAATAAATTATCAACGAGCCTATAAATCTATCCATATTGGATTTTAAATATTTTTACCAAAACGGGAAATTGCGCCGTTGATGTCTATAAATCTATCCATATTGGATTTTAAATTCTGATATTCGTGTCAAATTCGGTGTTCGTGTTTCGCTATAAATCTATCCATATTGGATTTTAAATATTTTCAATTGTTCGTAAAGGAATATCAAATAATTCCTATAAATCTATCCATATTGGATTTTAAATAATTATCCTTTTCTCTTGCCTTACTGTTTCGGCAGCTATAAATCTATCCATATTGGATTTTAAATGTCTCGGCCCATCCCAACTCTATCAACATGATGAATCTATAAATCTATCCATATTGGATTTTAAATCCAACGTCAGTAAGCGTTTTATCTCTGACATCTGACTATAAATCTATCCATATTGGATTTTAAATGCGTTTAAAAATTTCATCAGGCATAAGTCGGCTGTACTATAAATCTATCCATATTGGATTTTAAATTAAAAAAATTATGCTATAAATGTAGGTTGTGCACAGCCTATAAATCTATCCATATTGGATTTTAAATTCAGAATGATTAGACGAGTTTCGGATGAGCTGTGCTCTATAAATCTATCCATATTGGATTTTAAATACCCTGCGTAGCTCGCTGGTCGAGCGGGTCCGTAGCTATAAATCTATCCATATTGGATTTTAAATAATCACAGGTCGTGGTACAGTTGCTACAGGTAGAGTCTATAAATCTATCCATATTGGATTTTAAATCAAAATTAATTATTGCCGTCTTGGTCGTGCTTACTTCTATAAATCTATCCATATTGGATTTTAAATCTTAAGTCCTTAAATGACTTGCTTGACCCGCAGTTGCTATAAATCTATCCATATTGGATTTTAAATGCTCGAGATTCCGCTGCGAACAATCGAGAATTGGGCTATAAATCTATCCATATTGGATTTTAAATCTATCTGCAAGTTGACGAGTTTGGTGTGCATATGCCCTATAAATCTATCCATATTGGATTTTAAATATTATACTCACCCGATGACAAGCATATCAACATACCTATAAATCTATCCATATTGGATTTTAAATATTGAGAATTACTCAATGATTGAAAACGGAAACGACTATAAATCTATCCATATTGGATTTTAAATAATTATCACGATAATTTTTTAGATTATTCACCCTATCTATAAATCTATCCATATTGGATTTTAAATAGCGAAAAATTGTTTCCGAGTTCGTCAAAAACAAAACTATAAATCTATCCATATTGGATTTTAAATATCACATTTACATTAAATCCGAGTGTTTTTAAGTCACTATAAATCTATCCATATTGGATTTTAAATCTTTTCGTTCCAAAACCGTTTGTGTTATGTAATAGCCTATAAATCTATCCATATTGGATTTTAAATAATTTTTTATCGAGGTCAAACGGATATAATCGCAACTATAAATCTATCCATATTGGATTTTAAATCGTGATAGTATTAATTTGTTAGCAGGCAAAACGACTATAAATCTATCCATATTGGATTTTAAAGCACTCAGACGACTTGAGTTTGACGGCGTGAAAACACTATAAATCTATCCATATTGGATTTTAAAGTTATTACGGAAAATGGCTTGTTTGCTGGATTTTTACCTATAAATCTATCCATATTGGATTTTAAAGAAATTGAATGTTGATTTTAATGATATGACACTTGAACTATAAATCTATCCATATTGGATTTTAAAGAGAGAGCAATAAGAAATGCAATAGCGAATACGCTGCCCTATAAATCTATCCATATTGGATTTTAAAGTCTATATACATATCTTTTGCCAAAATCGGCTTTGTCTATAAATCTATCCATATTGGATTTTAAAATGGAGCAAGCGAAGTAGATGAAGCAACACTCGCAGGCTATAAATCTATCCATATTGGATTTTAAAAACGCATTGCACGATAGGTTATCAAAATCACGATAACTATAAATCTATCCATATTGGATTTTAAAATGGGTTGACGGATACGACATCAAGGACGATATCAACTATAAATCTATCCATATTGGATTTTAAAACCTCACTCTGTGATGAGTAAGCCGAAAAGTCACCGCTCTATAAATCTATCCATATTGGATTTTAAAATCGCAATATTATCGAGCTTTTCAATGATAAGTTTTTCTATAAATCTATCCATATTGGATTTTAAAATGACACATAGTATCTGAATCGAGATTTATCGTTTACTATAAGTCTATCCATATTGGATTTTAAAAGGTGGTACACCTGTGCTGAAATATCGTCCGTCCTTTCTATAAATCTATCCATATTGGATTTTAAAAATTTTGTTATCACAGGAATTTAGATTTATAAAATAATCTATAAATCTATCCATATTGGATTTTAAAACCGTATAAAATTTCGTCATTGCAGGGATTTGTTACACTATAAATCTATCCATATTGGATTTTAAAAATTTTTATCGCTGTTCGCTAAAATCTCAAACGGTTCCTATAAATCTATCCATATTGGATTTTAAAAGTAATACGCTTTCGTCATCTGCCACATCTGTGATAACTATAAATCTATCCATATTGGATTTTAAAATAGAATTTTTAAAATTCTAATTGTTCAAGAGGATTCTATAAATCTATCCATATTGGATTTTAAAAGTGAAAAATAAGCATTGCATATCTCTATTTTTACTCCTATAAATCTATCCATATTGGATTTTAAAAAAATCGTTATTTTTGAATCAGAGAATGCAGACGGCGCTATAAATCTATCCATATTGGATTTTAAAACACAAACAACAAGGTCGCCATTTTCGTTAAAGTAACTATAAATCTATCCATATTGGATTTTAAAAAAGAAAACCAAAAAATTGTTATGTTATCGGAGTTTGCTATAAATCTATCAATATTGGATTTTAAAAAATGATGTTGATTGCGTGTTCGATTTAGGTTCAACCCTATAAATCTATCCATATTGGATTTTAAAACAACAGTTAAATTACACAAAGGAGATGATAAAATGTCTATAAATCTATCCATATTGGATTTTAAAAAAAAGCATTGACATTAACTACTTAAACAGATGTTTACTATAAATCTATCCATATTGGATTTTAAAAAAAAAGAAAGGATAATTTAATTATGACAACATTAAAACTATAAATCTATCCATATTGGATTTTAAAAACACAAAAATTAAATTTGAGGTTGAAACGAGTGTTGACTATAAATCTATCCATATTGGATTTTAAAACTTCTTGCGGCTTTTGTCGGTCTTGGTCTTATCTCGCTATAAATCTATCCATATTGGATTTTAAAAGTGAGAAATTTCATCTTGTTTATTGCGTTCTGCAGCCTATAAATCTATCCATATTGGATTTTAAAGCTTCTCGTTTGAATGTAGTATCAGCGTATTTGACTAACTATAAATCTATCCATATTGGATTTTAAAGAAAACAATTTCAGTCAAAAAAACTTTTGAACTTGTTCTATAAATCTATCCATATTGGATTTTAAAGTTCCATTCGGAAATATCAATACACTTCGCTTTTTCACTATAAATCTATCCATATTGGATTTTAAAGTTAATTGTCACAGTTTTTGGAACAAACAAATATAACTATAAATCTATCCATATTGGATTTTAAAGTAATAGTTCAGAGCAACTCTTGGAGCATTTGTGATACTATAAATCTATCCATATTGGATTTTAAAGTTTCAACATTTAAACACATAAATTCACACTCTGTTTCTATAAATCTATCCATATTGGATTTTAAAGTCAACTACAACAGGAAGAAGGATGTCAATCAGTTCACTATAAATCTATCCATATTGGATTTTAAAGACAAAAGAGCAAATAATAAAAACAATTAATACAACCTATAAATCTATCCATATTGGATTTTAAAGTAAAAAATAAAAGGTACGATAATATATACCGTACCTCTATAAATCTATCCATATTGGATTTTAAAGAAAGGATTCGAGTGCGGTTCGCATATAAACAGGTCCCTATAAATCTATCCATATTGGATTTTAAAGATCATCATAAGATAAATACATTTGAAATGTTGGATACTATAAATCTATCCATATTGGATTTTAAAGGACCTTCCACTTCCGGAGTTCGAGTTGAACAATTGGCTATAAATCTATCCATATTGGATTTTAAAGTTGGATGTTGACGATTTAATAGACTTAAGCCCGTCCTATAAATCTATCCATATTGGATTTTAAAGAGCTGATTGAGTTTTTCCCAATTAGTAGCAACTCCTATAAATCTATCCATATTGGATTTTAAATAGAGATTAAGTTCTACACCGACTACACGCAAAAGCCTATAAATCTATCCATATTGGATTTTAAATCACTATTTCGGGTGTCATTATTGGTTGTTCTGTATTCTATAAATCTATCCATATTGGATTTTAAATTTTTGATGAAAGTTCTGCAACGGTTATTGCAAATGCCTATAAATCTATCCATATTGGATTTTAAATACATCAAATGTCAAGAATTCTCTACCGTTATCTACCTATAAATCTATCCATATTGGATTTTAAAAACTAACAAGCTCACCCTCTTTAATTTCAACAACATCTATAAATCTATCCATATTGGATTTTAAAAAATGGAACTTTGCGGGATGGTGGTTGAGTAATGGAACTATAAATCTATCCATATTGGATTTTAAAAAAGACTGTACGAAATGCTCACGGCTTATTGTCTGCTCTATAAATCTATCCATATTGGATTTTAAATGCTAAAAAAACCGTTACGCTAAAGGAAAATGTTACTCTATAAATCTATCCATATTGGATTTTAAATACTTCTTGTAGGTGTAAGCTGTTCAATCTTTGAAGACTATAAATCTATCCATATTGGATTTTAAATTTATTTTGTCCTCCTTAATCGCTCAAATATGACCAACTATAAATCTATCTAAGCCGGATTTTAAACGCAACAGTATCCGTTGTAACTGAATCCATCAAAGTAACATTACCTAATCTGCAGCAATTAAACCCGAGTATTTTATATTCTATATGTAAAATATATTTTCTTATTGGAATAATAGAGGGGGAAAGTTTTGTTATAATTAAAGAAATATATTTGAATGGAGGTATTTTCAATATGTTAAGTGATATTGAAATCGCTCAGGCTGCGACCTTACTCCCGATTAAAGAGGTTGCCGCACAGATCGGAATTAAAGAGGATGAGCTGGAGTTTTACGGCAAGTATAAGGCTAAACTTTCAGACGAACTTGCCAATCGTTTGGAAAATGAGCCGGACGGAAAACTTGTTCTTGTTACAGCTATCAATCCAACCCCCGCAGGTGAGGGTAAAACAACTACTTCTGCAGGTCTTGGTCAGGCTATGGCTAAGATTGGTAAAAAGGCTGTAATCGCTCTAAGAGAGCCTTCACTCGGCCCTGTATTTGGTATTAAGGGCGGCGCTGCAGGCGGCGGTTATTCTCAGGTACTTCCTATGGAAGATATTAATCTTCACTTTACAGGCGATATGCACGCTATTACTTCTGCAAACAATCTTTGCTGTGCAATGCTTGACAATCATATTCAGCAGGGTAATGTTCTCGGGATTGATTCTCGCCAGATCCTTATTAAGAGATGTCTTGATATGAACGACAGAGCTTTGAGAAATATTGTTGTCGGTCTTGGCGGCAGAGTGAACGGTATTCCTCGTGAGGACCACTTTATAATTACTGTTGCATCTGAAGTTATGGCTATCCTTTGCCTTGCTGACGATATTTCTGATTTAAAGAAAAGACTTGGTAATATTCTTATTGCTTATACATATGCAGGCGAGCCTGTTTTTGCAAAGGACATCAAGGCTGACGGTGCTATGACAGCTCTTCTTAAAGACGCTATCAAACCTAACCTTGTTCAGACACTCGAGGGTACCCCTGCTATTATGCACGGCGGTCCTTTTGCCAATATTGCTCACGGCTGTAACAGCATTCGTGCTACAAAGCTTGCGTTAAAACTTGGCGATTACTGTATTACAGAGGCAGGCTTCGGTTCAGATCTCGGTGCAGAGAAATTCTTTGACATCAAGTGCAGATATGCAGGCTTTAAGCCGTCTGCCGTAGTTATTGTTGCTACTTGCCGTGCGTTAAAGTACAACGGCGGTGTGCCTAAGGCAGAGGTTTCTGCAGAGAATCTTGAGGCTCTTAAAAATGGTATTGAAAACCTTGGCGTTCACATTGATAACATGAGAAAGTACAATGTTCCCGTTGTAGTTGCTATCAACCAGTTCGGTACAGATTCAGCAGAGGAACTTGAGTTTATCGAGAGTTACTGTAAATCTAAAGGCGCAGACTTTGCTCTCTCAAATGTATTCTCTAAGGGCGGAGAAGGCGGTACAGAACTTGCCAAAAAGGTAGTAGAGGCTTGCGAAAAGCCGTCTGATTTTGCTCCTATTTATTCAGATGACCTTACAATCAAAGAAAAGGTTGACAAAATTGCAAAAACAATTTACGGCGCTTCAAGAGTAAACTATACAAAGGCTGCCGAAAAGGCATTGAAGCAGATTCAGGCTCTCGGCGGTGAAAAACTTCCTGTTTGTATTGCAAAAACACAATATTCGCTTTCTGATGACCCAACACTTCTCGGTGCTCCAAAGGATTTTGAAATCACAGTAAAGAATCTTACACTTTCAAATGGTGCAGGATTTGTAGTTGTATATACAGGTGATATTATGACAATGCCGGGTCTTCCGAAAGTTCCGTCGGCAGAGAAAATTGATGTTACCGAGGAAGGAAAAATTAACGGTTTATTCTGATGATTACTGTAAATACTCATAATGCCCGTGAAACAGAGGCACTCGGCGCAAAAATTGCCGAAAAGTTGTGCGGCACGGAAGTAATCGCTCTTTTTGGCGGTCTTGGTATGGGCAAGACTGCCTTTACAAGAGGACTTGCCGGTGCGCTCGGTGCAGGAGAAAATGTTTCAAGCCCTACATTCGCTCTTGTCAATGAATATTCGGGTAAGTATAATATTTTTCATTTTGATATGTACCGTGTAAATACATGGGATGATTTGTATTCCACAGGATTTTTTGATTATATTGATAACGGTATAATCATTATTGAGTGGAGTGAGAATATTGAAGAGGCTTTGCCTGCCGATTGTATTAAAATCAGAATCAGTAAGGGCGAAAATGATGATGACAGAATTTTTGAAATTGAAGGTGTTGATCCGCAATGAAAATTCTTGCGATAGATACAAGCGCCACAGCTGCGTCAACCGCAATTTGTGACGAAAACAAAATAATAGGTGAGTTCTTTATAAATACAAAACTTACTCACAGCAGAACGCTTATGCCTATGGTTGAAAGTCTGCTTGCAAACACAAACCTAACGACAACAGATATTACCGCCGTTGCGGTAAACTGCGGTCCGGGTTCGTTTACGGGTGTAAGAATCGGTGTTGCAGCGGCTAAAGGACTTGCTTTTGCCGATGATTTGCCTTGCATAGAGGTATCGACGCTTGAAAGCCTTGCGTATAATTTGCAATCTGCAAATGGGATAATCTGTTCTGTTATGGACGCTCGCTGTTCACAGGTTTATAATGCGCTTTTCAAATGTGACGGCATAAAGCCCGAAAGACTTTGCAAAGACAGAGCTTTGTCTGTTGCCGAGCTTTCAGAAGAACTTAAGAGTTATGACGAAAGAATTATACTTGTGGGTGACGGTGCGGAGCTTTGCTATAATGCTATGAAAGAATTATTACCAAATGTTGAACTCGCACCAATCAGTATAAGATTTCAAAGAGCGTCATCAACAGCAGAAATTGCTGTACAAAAATTTAATGACGGAGAAGTGCTTTCGGCTGCGGAACTTATGCCGATGTATTTAAGACTGCCGCAGGCTGAAAGAGAACTTAAAAAGAAAATGGAGGAAAAGAAATGTTAGCACTTGGATGTGACCACGGCGGATATAACCTTATCTGCGCAATTAAAAAATATCTTGACGAAAAGGGTATTGAATATAAAGATTTTGGTACTTACAGCACAGACAGCGTTGATTATCCTGTTTACGGCTATAAAGTTGCAAAAGCAGTAGCAAGCGGCGAATGTGAGCTTGGTATTCTTTGCTGCGGTACAGGTATCGGTATTTCAATGGCAGCAAACAAAGTTAAGGGTATTCGTGCGGCAGTTGTAAGCAATGAGTTTTGTGCTGAAATGACACGCAGACACAACCACGCAAATATTCTTTGTATGGGCGGCAGAGTTACAAGCGAAGAAGATGCTGTTAAGTTTACAGAAATTTTCCTCAATACTCCCGAAGAGGGCGACAGACACTTAAAGCGTCTTGCTATGATTGATGAGATTGAGGCAGGTACTTTCAAGGTTGACTGATTTCGGGAGATTTTTATGTCCGACGAAGAATTAAAGGTGTTGAACGACATCAAAGATATTTTTTATGTCTGTTATGCTTGAAAATAAACTTGATGATGTGAACGCAAAAATTGATGAAACCAATATGCTGTAAAACGAACTAAAGGGTTATAGTTTTGAAAACTCTTTTGTTTAAGTCGCCAAACAGCAGGCTGTTTGGTTATCGTCAGATTACATAAACGGAAAGTATTTGTGGGCTTTGCCCACACCCACAACCTTTGAAAAGGTTGACCAAACTTTTATAATTTTTGTGATACACCGGAATTTCTTGACAAAACACTGCATAAAACCGTCTAAATCTTAAAACCAAAACAAAGAGCTCTCTTTACGCAAATAAAGAGAGCTTTAATGTTATGATAAATATAAAGTTTTAGCCGCAGAGCTTATTCGAGTTCAAGAGCCTCTTCAATAGCGTAAGAAAGCTGATCGGGGCAAGATGTACCTCTGCCACGGCAGTCAATGCCTTTTAATCTCTTTACAGCCTCTTCTGCGTCCATACCTTTTACAAGAGCGCAAATGCCTTGAGTGTTGCCTGCGCAACCGCCGATAAATTCGCAGGATTCTATAATTCCGTCATTTATCTCAAGATTAATCTGTCTTGAACAAACACCTCTTGGAATGTATGTATATTTCATAATATTACCTCCTTAAAACATTTCAACTGTATTTTAACATATTTCTTTAAAAAAATCTATAAAATTTAAAAATATGTGTCGATTTTTAAATTTAGTGTGATATAATAATGTGTACGATAAAGTTTGATTATAATATTTATTTTGGGTCAGAGGTATATGAAATGTCTATGAAAATTAATCTTGGTGCTTGGAATTCAATATTTGCCGTGCCTTCGTCTGTTGTAGACGAGGGACTTAAGTTTTCGGACGGCGTTAAACTTAAGGTATTGTTATATCTTTTGCGACACAGTGGGGAAGATGTGAACGAAAGCGACATCAGTAAGGCGACAGGTGTAAATGAAACCGATATTCCGGAGGCAGTTGAATACTGGGTTATGAAAGGTATCTTTTGCCAAAATAACGGTGCTTTTGAGCCTGCACAGGCAGAACAGCAAACGACTGAACAGCCTGCGGTAAAACAAGTCGAAAGCAATAATACTGCCGCTCCGATTGAAAAGGAAGAGCCTACAGTTCCGCATATGTTTGTAAGACCGCAGCGCCCCGATTATGTTTATGTGGCACAACAGCTTGCGGTTGACGAAGAATTTAAAATGCTTGTAAACGAGGCACAGACAGCCCTCGGCAAGCCTTTATCAAACTCCGATGCATCATCGTTACTGTTACTTAAAAATACCTGCGGTTTGCCTGTAGAGGTAATTATAATGCTTATTCAGTATTGTATAAGCATCGGAAAATCTAACATAAGAGCCATTGAAACAATAGGTTTGAGATGGTCGGATGCGGGAGTTTTCTCAATTGAGGAAGCCGAAAATAAAATAAAACAAGCACATCGTGCAAGCCAGAGTTTTACGGTTGTAGCATCTGCGTTCGGTTTAAAAAATACGGGTTCTCCTACTAAAAAGCAGGTTGAATACGCCGATTTATGGGTAAACGAGTGGAAATTTTCTCCCGAAATGCTAAGAGAGGCTTACGAAAGATGTGTTGACAGTAAGGGCAGTTGCGATTTCAGATACATAAACGGAATTTTAAAGCGCTGGAATTCAAGCGGAATTTACAACGTTGACGATTTAAACAAATTTGACAGCAGACCCGATAAGTATAAGAATAAAGGCGGAAACAGGAATGACGCCAACACATCATATAATATAAATGATTTGCAGAGATTAGATACAATCGACAGTATTTAGTGTGGTGATATAAATGGGATACAGTAAAGAAATTTACAGAGCGACAAAAGCAAAAATGGAAGAAAGGCGCACCAAAGCCGAGAGAAGAGCGGAGCAGGTTCGTGAAGAGGTTTACAGAAGAGTTCCGAGAATAGAGGAGCTTGAAAAAGAAATATCTTCATGCGGAATACTTGCGGTTCGTGCGGTTTTAAACGGCGGAGATGTAAAGTCTGCCACGCAGGATTTGCGTGCCAAAAGTCTTTCTATGCAAAATGAAGTCAAAAAGCTGCTTAAAGAAAACGGCTATGAAGAAAATTGCTTTGAACCGCATTACAACTGTAAATACTGCAAAGATACGGGATATATAGAAAAAGACGGAAGAACAGTGTATTGCCCTTGTTTTAAAAGACTGCTTGTAGCCACTGCGTGCGAGGAGCTTAACCGTACTGCGCCTTTAAGACTTTCCACTTTTGAGAGTTTTGACCTTAATATGTACAGTCATGAGGTTGATAAGGAGAGCGGAGTATCACCTTTTGATAAGATGCAAAAAATTTATAATTATTGCGTGCAGTACGCAAGAACTTTTACGCCCGAGTCAAAGACTATACTTATGAGAGGCGGCACAGGTCTTGGCAAAACCCACCTTTCGCTCGCTATTGCCAATGAGGTTACAAGGCGTGGTTTCGGTGTAATCTATGTGTCTGCACCTATGCTTATGTCAACGCTTAGCAATATGCATTTTTCCAAAGAGTCCAACGATTCCGAATATTTTGAAATGCTCACAAAGTGCGATTTACTAATTATTGATGATTTAGGCACAGAGTTTTCAAATACTTTTTCAAATACACAGTTTTATAATTTGTGTAATTCAAGAATGCTTTTGAGAAAGCCTTTGATAATAAACACAAACCTTTCAATAACAGAACTTGAAAAAACTTATACTTCAAGATTTATTTCAAGAATATACGGAGAGGGTGTAAGGCTTAATTTTGTCGGTGATGATATAAGACTCAAAAAAAGTTTTAGCTAAAATTCCGTATTTTTTTGTATTTTTCAAATTTTAGAAAAAATTGAAAAAAGATGTTGACAAAACACACGTTCTGCTATATAATAGCTATTGTTGATTGCGTGAAAGTAAGCAACAAGTCAATGCTAAACGAAAGTTTAAAACTTCTAAAAAGTTTTAAAAAAATCCAAAAAAGTGTTGACAAATCGCACTTCATAATATATAATATATATCGTTGATTGCACGGCTTGCAGCAATGAGCAATAAACATTGAGGAATGGTGTAACGGTAGCACGACAGACTCTGACTCTGTTTGTTGGGGTTCGAATCCCTATTCCTCAGCCATTAAAAGCCCCGAGTAATCGGGGCTGTTTTTATCGAGGTGTAGCGCAGTTTGGTAGCGCACATCGTTCGGGACGATGGGGTCGCAAGTTCGAATCTTGTCACCTCGACCATCTGAATACGCCGGGTCACACTGATTCGGCGTAATTTTTTTATAAGACATTTTTGGAGGTTAATTATGAAAAAGGTAGTTTCTTTGGTAACAATATTTGTACTTTGTCTTACTGCGCTCGCAGGTTGTTCAGGCAGCAAAGAGGTTGATTTAAAAACAGTTCTTTCTGACATCAACTCTAAGTATTCATTGGACTTAAAAGAGCTTACAGATTCTAATGATCTTAAAAAATATTACAGCATAGACACAGAAGATGTTAAGCAGTTTGCCGCAGAAATCAATTCAGACAGCAATTCAAGAGTTGAAATCGTACTCGTTGAGGCTGTTGATGCTGACGCTGCATCAAGAGTAAACGATGCGCTTTCTAAGACATACACTTCAATCGTTACACAGTATTCAGGCTACAATGCCGAAAAACTTCCTATGGTTGAGGCTTGCAAGGTTACACAGGACGGCAACTATGTTACAATGATTGTTGCAGACCAGGGTCCTGAAATTCTTGAAACATTCTACGGCTACATAAAATAAAATCGTCAGATTATACGGGCGGACGCAGTTCGCCCGTTTTCTGTGTTATTAAACTTTTAACGGGAATATTGCTATGGTACAATCAGAATTAAAAAAACAGTTTTCACATATGAATAATATGCAGCAGCAGGCTGTATTTTGCACAGAAGGCCCTTTGCTTATACTTGCGGGTGCAGGCTCGGGCAAAACAACCGTTCTTGTAAACAGAATTGCGTATATTTTGCAGTCTGAACTTTGCAAACCGTGGCAGATACTTGCAATTACCTTTACAAATAAGGCGGCAGGGGAGCTTAAAGAAAGAATCTGCAACGCTGTTCCGGAAGGCGGTTCGGATATTTGGGCGGCTACATTTCACTCTACCTGTGCGAGAATTTTAAGAAGATACGGCGACAGAATCGGTTTTACAAGTCATTTTACCGTTTACGGTACTGACGACCAGAAAAAACTTGTAAAAGATATTTTAAAACAGCTTAATTATGACGAAAAAATGTTGCCGGTAAAAAGAGTGCTCAACGAAATTTCAAAAGCCAAGGACGAAATGCTTACTCCGCAGGAAATGCTCAAAAGAGCAGGCTACGATAACCTCAAGCAGTCCGTGGCAAAAGTATATGAAATTTACCAGTCAAGATTAAAAACCGCAGATGCAATGGACTTTGACGATATGCTCTGCAAGACTGTTGAGCTTTTTCAAAAATGTCCCGATATACTCGAATTTTATCAAAATCAGTTTAAATACATAATGGTTGATGAGTATCAGGATACAAACAAGGTGCAGTATAAATTTGTAAGTATGCTCGCCGCAAAATACGGCAACATCTGCGTTGTAGGTGATGACGACCAGAGTATTTACAAATTCAGAGGTGCTACAATTGAAAATATCCTTTCTTTTGAAAACACCTTTAAAGGCGCTAAGATGATAAGACTTGAGCAGAATTACCGCAGTACACAGAATATTCTTAATGCGGCAAACGGTGTTATTTCTAACAACACAATGCGTAAGGGCAAAACTTTGTGGACTGAAAATGCCGTTGGCGATAAAATTGAGGTGCATACTTCCGATTCCGAGCGTGACGAGGCTCAATTTATTGCAAAAACTATACTTGACGGTGTTGCAGACGGCAGAAAATTCTCTGATTTTGCAATTCTTTACAGAATGAATGCACAGTCAAACTCAATTGAGCAGGCTTTGTCAAGAAGCGGTATTCCGCACCGTGTAATCGGCGGCAGACGATTCTATGACAGAGAAGAAATCAGAGATATGGTTGCATATCTTCAGGTTATTAATAATCCGCACGACGATGTCAGACTGGGCAGAATTATTAATGTGCCAAAGCGTGGTATTGGCGCAACTACACTTGAAAAAGCCTCTGAAATTGCCGCAGGACTCGGCGAAAGCATATATTCCGTAATTAAAGATGCAGATGTATATCCACAGCTTTCAAGAGCCGCAACAAAGTTAAAGAGTTTTGTTGCGCTGATTGACGGTCTTATGGAGGCTGAACAAAGCGGAGATTATTCTCTTGCAGAATTATACAATCTCATTCTCGAACATACAGATTACGAAAAATATTTAAAAACAGAGAAAGACAACCCCGATGTAAGAATTGAGAACATCGAAGAGCTTTCTTCAAATATTATCAAATTTGAAGAGGATTACGCAGAAGAAGCGTCACTTTCAAACTTCCTTGAGGAAATTTCATTGCAGACAGATATTGATAACTATGATGCAGAAGCGGATTCATCGGTAATGATGACATTGCACAGCGCAAAAGGACTTGAATTTCCCGTAGTTTTCATTGCAGGTCTTGAAGAAGGTGTGTTCCCATCAATTGCCACAATGATGAATCCCGATGAACTTAACGAGGAACGCAGACTTGCTTATGTAGGTATTACAAGAGCAAAAGAAAAGCTCTACATTACCAAGGCAAAGTCAAGAATGTTGATGGGTCATACAAGCTATAACAAAGTATCACGCTTTGTAAATGAAATCCCGCCCGAATTACTTAATTATACAGGCGAGAAAAAGACTTTTGCGTCAACAAACGGTTTTTCCGCATCCTCAAGTCATATCAGTATCGGTGCCGGTTCAAAATTCACACCTAACAAAAGTTTTAATACATTTACTAAACCTGCCGTTAAATCGGGTACTGTTTACAAAAAAGGAGATTGCGTATTCCATAAGGTATTTGGAAAAGGTATGATTATGAAAACCGAAAAAATGGGCAACGACACAATGCTTGAAGTTGCTTTTGATAAGGCAGGCACAAAAACTCTTATGGCTAATTTCAGTAAAATGGAAAAAATCTGATGAGGTGATTTTTTGAAGGCTTTAGCAAAATCATTAATGTGCGTAGCTATGGCGGCGTGTTCCGCAGTTGCATTTACAGGCTGTGACAATGATTCGGAATCTTCGGCTACAACAGCACCGCAGACTACAAATTCTACAGGTGCATCGACGCAGGGACTTACCGTTGCGCCTGCAACTGCTGATGAAGTACCTACTAATCCTGCATATAATTTTACAAAATTAAAACAGGATACCGACAGCATAACAGCTAAGTTCGATAATACACTTGTTGCAAGTAAATTCAGAGGAACTGTATATTATAAACTCGGAAATGATTTTGAATATATAGGCAATAACGGCTATGCCGACAAGGGTTCGCATACATATAATTCACTCAATACAAATTACTACATAGGTTCGCTTACAAAACAGTTTACCGCTGTGGCTGTTATGATTTTACAGGAGCAAGATAAGCTGAGCACAGATGATACGCTTGACAAGTATTATCCCGATTATAAGTACGGTTCAGATATAACTATCCGTAATTTGCTTACAATGACAACAGGCTTGCCGGATTATCTCGGCAAATCTGACGAAAGCGTGCGTGCAAATGCTCCGCAGTACGATATTTCAGAGAAAAATTCCGCTAAAGATAATCATTCTGTTATTTTAAAATGGATATTGTCACAAGAAATTGATAATGATGAAGAAAATTACAGCTATTCAAATTCCGATTATTTTATTCTCGGTGATATAATCGAAAAGGTAAGCGGAAAAAGCTATGAGGAATTTTTGAAAGAAAATATTTTTGAGCCGCTCGAAATGACTTCGACAACCTTTGAGAGCACAGACCAACTTGCTACAGGTTATCAGGATATTTTTGACGATGAGTGGAATATTTATCCGGGTGTTGCGTATTCTTCTACGGGTCTTATTTCCAATTTGAGTGATTTGCTTAAATGGACAGACGCTATTACGGGAAGTGAATTGTTGTCTGCAAAATCCAAAGAAGAAATGTTCACTCCTTATAAATCAAGTTTTGCGTACGGTTTGTATGTTGACGATTGCGGTAATTATTATTGTGACGCAGCATTCTACAGATTTAATGCAAGAATTGTATTTGCGCAGGACCAGAGCAAAGTATTCATCGCTTTTTCAAATTATACGCAGTCAAATCCGAAAGCTGTAAACAAAAACCTTGATGAAATTTTAAAGCCTTATTTAAAATAAATCAACTCAATATTCACAATTAAGTATAACCTTCATAAAATGTATTGTTACAGAGCGTAAGCCTGTTAATACATTTTATGGGGGTTAATTTTTATGCCAGATGTATCATACGGCACAGTACCACGGCAGTCGGGCAACGAACCGCTTACCGAAAACAAATGCACAGACGCTGTCTGCATAAACGCAAGCCGTATTTATGACAGTTGCGGCTCAAAGGATTGCCTTAGCAATCTTGCGGTTTATTTTACACCTTGCAGTCAATCTGTTATCAATAACGCATCATCTGTAAAAATCTGCAAGGCAAGCGTTATAACCGCCGATGTAAGCGTTGAATCAATCGCTTTTCATCGTGGCTGTTATGCGGTTGATGTTACATTCTATTTTGATATTTCTCTTGAGGCATATACCTGCGGTTCAACAATTCCGTCACGGGTAAACGGACTTGCAATTTACGGTAAAAGGTCGGTTCTTTACGGCAGTGAATCAAATTCAAAGAGTTTTTCGAGCGACAGTTGTGTAGTTTGCTCTCAACCTGTTACATCATGCGGTTGCACGGAGTTTTTACCAAATGCAACAGTACAAATTTCCGAACCTATGGCTCTTTCGGCACGACTTATAAAAGGCTGTGTTCCGCAGCTTCCTTGTGCTCCTATACCTGAATGTGTAATAACATACTTTGGTGACGATTTTGCTGTGACCGGAGATGCAAGCGTAAGTGCCACTATCGGTATTTTTACAATTACACAGCTTGAGAGAAATGTACAGATTATGATTCCGTCATATGATTTTTGTATTCCTCGCAAGGAATGTAAGCCTGAAAGCGACGACCCGTGCGAAGTATTCAGCAGGGTAGATTTCCCTAACGAATCATTCTTCCCGCCGAATTCAAGACCTGAAGAAAGAGAAAAATGTAATTTTGAGTGTGGCTGTAACGGCTGACAAAGAAAAAGGCAGGCAGTTTTTACTGTCTGTCTTTTAGCTTGTTTCATTAAAGTTAAGGTGAATTATGTTTTGATTTGAAGTTTGTATTAATAATTTTCTAATCTGAAAATTGCCCTAAAGAATCATAACGAAAATTTTTGTTTGAAAAGTATTTCGATTAAATCCGCTGTTTTTTCATAACCGAAGTCATTTGATTTTATAGTCAGATTGTAATTTTTTGCACAAATTATGTCATATCTATCTACAATACAGAAAAATAGTGTTAAAATTTATTCATTTTATTGACAAAGCATTTTTGCAGTGATAACATAGAAATATAAATATATTAGTTAGGGGTTATAAAATGAAAAAATTTAAAAAAGCTATTACAGCTATAATTGCTACCGCAATGCTTGTTTCCGCATTTTCTGCAATACCTTTCACTGCAAACGCAGCCGAAGTAAATGTTCCAAAGGTTTCGCAGAGCAGAGATGCTGAGCATTATGTTATAACAAGCGGCGACTACCGCTATGAGAACATTGATGGCAAGTCAATTATTTTTTGGGAATACCTTGGCAGTGATACCGATGTAGTTATTCCGGAACAGATTGACGGCAAAACCGTAACAATGCTTGCTCGTGGTGCATTTTACAATCAAGCAAACTTGAAAAGCATCACACTTCCCAAAACTCTTACATACATTAAGGGTTGTGCTTTTTGGGGTTGCACAAGCCTTGAAAGCGTAGTAATTCCGGACGGTGTTTCAACTATTGAAGAGTATGCCTTTACAGAGTGTTACAATCTTAAAAGTGTAACTATTCCTAAGAGCGTAACCTCAATTGGCGATAGACTATTCTTCCTCCTTAACTCAGACATTACAATTTATGGCTACGAAGGTTCGTATGCACAGAGTTATGTAAACTCTTACACCGATAGCAACAAGCTGAAATTTGTGGCTATTGATGGCAAAAAAGTGCTCAAGGGTGATGCAAATGGTGACGGGGTTGTAAATGTTTCCGATGTTACATATATGCAGTTACATATTGCGGGTTCTAAAAATGATGACGGTATGCCTATAATAGATGAAAGCGACAAGGCGGTACTTGAGGCGCTCGATCTTAACGGTGACGGTCAGCTTACAGTATCCGATGTAACTGAGCTTCAGATGTATATTGCAACTCAAAATTAAATATTCATATACCTTATAAACAAAAGAAGTGCAGCTCGTATGAACTGCACTTTTTGCTTGCTGTAATTTTGCTTTTATTCTGATATGGAATTTTCTATAATTTTCTCCGCACATTTAATTCCGTCGACTGCGGCAGATATAATTCCGCCTGCATATCCTGCGCCTTCACCGCATGGGTAAAGTCCTGCTATTGCTACGCTTTGCAAATCTTTGTTTCTCATAATTCTGATTGGCGATGAACTGCGGGTTTCAACACCTGTCAGCACAGCGTCACCGTATGAAAAACCGTGTAATTTTTTATCCATTTGCACTATTGCCTGTCGCATTGAGTTTGTTATAAAATCAGGCAGACATTTATTAAGGTCGGTCGGTGTAAAGTCGGGACCTACAGACGGTTTTACATCACCGATTTTTGTACTTGCCTTATTTTCAATAAAGTCGCATACACGCTGAACCGGAGCATTAAAGTTTTCTCCTCCGGCGACAAATGCTTTATGCTCAAGTTCACGCTGAAAATACATTCCTGCAAGCGGATTTTCCGATTGATAGTCGGCAGGTGTAATCCCGACAAGTAAGGCGGCATTTGAATTTTCTTCATTTCTTGCAAATTCACTCATTCCGTTTGTGCAAAGTCGGTTTTCTTCGCTTGAGGCATTTACAACTTTTCCGCCCGGGCACATACAAAATGTATATACGCCTCTGCCGTTTTCAAGGTGAACATTTGTCTTGTAGCTTGCTGCGCCAAGCGCTTTGTTGCCTGCAAATCTGCCGTACTGTGATTTATCAATCATTTCTCTGTGATGCTCAATTCTTGCACCGACAGAAAATGCTTTTGCCTCAATCAGAATAGCTTTTTCATTTAACATTTCAAAAGTATCTCTGGCGCTGTGTCCGATTGCAAGGATAATTGCATTGGTATCAATGGTTTGTTTAGTTCCGTTATGCTCAATTTCCGCACCTGTAACAGAATTGTCTTTTGCTGAAAATCCGATAAGTTTTGTTTCAAACATAACTTTTCCGCCGAGGCGGATAATTTCATTTCTTATGCTTTTAACTGTCGGTCTTAATTTGTCCGTTCCGATATGCGGCTTTGCATTGTAAAGAATTTCGTCAGGCGCTCCGTGTTTTACAAATTCAATAAGTACCTTGCGCTGACGGGTGTCTTTAGTGCCTGTGGTAAGTTTGCCGTCTGAAAAAGCTCCGGCACCACCTTCGCCGAATTGTACATTGCTTGTTGTGTCAAGAATACCGTTTTTCCAAAAGTTATGAACATCTTCCGTTCGGGTATCTACATCTCTGCCACGCTCGATTAAAATCGGATTTGCACCGCTCTGTGCAAGTATAAGTGCGGCAAATAATCCTGCAGGGCCTGCTCCGACTACCACAGGGCTGACCGTACCTCTGAATTTTTCAACATTATATTCATATTTTTCTGCGATTTCGGCATTTTTAAATTTTTTGCATATCTTTTCTTCGTTTACAAAAAGTTCTGCGTCAACGGTTGCAAGAAAAAATATATTATCCTTTTTTCTTGCGTCAATCGAGCGTCTGAAAATCGTACAGCTTTTAAAAAACTTTTTATCTACATTAATAAGTTTTGCCGCTTTATTTAAAACAGTTTCGCTTGTGTAGTCAAGAGGTAAATGTATATTGCTTATTCTTATCATAGGTTTTCTCCTGTTATAATACCGCTTGCAAAAGCAAAATGCAGGTTAAATCCGCCGCAATCTCCGCAAACATCGAGTGCTTCGCCGCAGATGTATAGATTTTTTACAACTTTGCTTTCAAATGTATAGCCGTTTACTTCGTTTCCGTTTACGCCGCCGAGCATTACCTGAGCTTTTGAAAAATCTTTGCATTGTTTACATTCAAATTTCCAATTTTGAATTAAATTCGCAAGTGATTTTAGTTCTTTGTCGCTTAACTTTTTACAGCTTTCTGTCAATGCTTTGTTTGTAATGCTTTTAATAAGTGCAGTTCCTATTTTTTTATGAAAAAGACCCGTGAAAAATTCTTCGAGCGGTTCATTTGCAAACAGCTTTTTTCTGTCATAAAGTAAATTTAATAATTCTATATACGAATAATCTTTTGTAAGATTTACGGAAATAATCGGATTTTTGGTTTTGGGTAAAAGAGTTGTGAGATTGAACACACAAATTCCCGAAAGTGCATTATCCGTAAACTGCACTTCGCCGATTTCGCTTTTTATTGCTTTTTCGCCGTCATAAAGAGTAACTTCCGCTTTAGCACGGATTCCTTTAAGACTTTTCATAAAATCGCTTTTGACCTGAATAGGACAGAGGGCAGGGAATAACGGCGTGATTTTATGACCGAGATTTTTTATAACATCAAGTCCGAGCCCTGTGCCGCCTGCTGTAGGAAAGGCCTTTCCGCCGCATGACATGACTGTTTTTTTGGCGGTGTATTCTCCGTTCGAGGTTTTGATATTGAAAAATTCGCCTTTTTTACGGATAAGTTCAACTTTGCAGTCGCATATGATTTCGATTTTCAGCCTTTTAATTTCCATAAGCAAAACATCAAGCACGGCACTTGCTTGTCTTGAATGAGGATAAACAAGTCCGTTTGTTTCTGTGTCGCATACAAGACCTAAGGTTGAAAAGAAATTTATAAGTTTTTCTGCGGAAAATCTGTTTAAGATTTTAGAAACATCAAAACTGCCGTGATAAAATTCTTTACTGACATTGGTATTTGTCAGATTACAGCGGCCGTTGCCTGTAACAAGAATTTTTTTGCCTGCTTTGCTTTGAGCCTCAAGAATTGCTATTTTTAAATCTCTGTTATTTCGTTTTGCCGATATAGCCGCCGCAAGTCCCGCAGCACCCGCACCGACCGTTATTATATCATAATTTGTATTTTTCAAAGTTATCATCCTAAAAAACAGGGCAGCCAAAGCTGCCCGTCGGTTTTTATTTTGGAGCAAAAATTGCGCTTAATCCGCCGAATAAGCCCATACTTGCAAGTCCCATAATTATACCTGCAAGAATTACACCGAGCATTACTGCAATTACGCTTGACTTAAAGTCCATATCGAGCATACTTGCGGCAAGTGTACCTGTCCAGGCGCCTGTACCCGGGAGAGGAATACCTACGAATAAAAGTAAAGCGAAGAACAAACCTCTGCCGGCCTTTGCCTGCAATTTTTTACCGCCCTTTTCGCCTTTTTCAAGGCAGAATTTAAAGAATTTTCCTATAAATTTTTTGTCGCTGCCCCATACAAGAATTTTTCTTGCAAAGAAATATATAAAAGGTACGGGCAACATATTACCTAAGATAGCGAGGACATACACCCAGAATAAATCAAGCTGCATTCCTACACCGAACGGAACGGCACCTCTCAGCTCAATAAGAGGAACCATAGCAATCAAAAATACCAAGATATAGTTTAACAAAACAATACTCCTTTCAAAATAAAGGTACTAAAATAGTATAACAGATACCGATATATATTGCAATTTATTTTTTGTCTAAAAAACTACAGCTTTTACGCAAAATTTTAACATACATTTAAAATATAACCATTTCTTTATTTGTCGATTGACATATTATGCAGATTTGTGTAAAATAATACGAGGTGACTAAAAATGGCTACATACAGTTGCGGCAAAAAAGCCAAAGCGATTTTAATTATAATAACGATAGCCCTTGTGGCATTTGCATTTATTCATTCTTCGATGCCTGCTGATATATCATCGGAAGAAAGCGGAAATGTACTTGAATTTTTGCAGAAAATTTTAGACTTTTTAGGTTTTACTCCCGACCTTACAGACCATATAGTAAGAAAAACTGCGCATTTCAGCGAATACACCGCAATAGGCGCAATGCTTATGTCGTGCGCATTTGCTTTTGACAAACTAAAACCATACAAATACTATATAAATGTAATGTTTTGCGGACTTGCGACTGCGGTCTGTGACGAAACCATACAACTTAATGTAGAGGGCAGAGCGGGAATGATTACAGATGTACTGCTCGATTTTTCGGGTGTGATTTTCGGCACATTAATAATGCTTTTTATTTTTTTGATATACAAAAAGCGTTTTATCGCTAAAAGTGAAAATAAATGAATATTTAAGATTAGGAAAGGAAACAGAAACGAATGGAAAATGTAAAAGAAAACAAAATGGGCATTATGCCCATGACAAAACTGATACTTACTATGTCGTTGCCTGCAATTTTTTCAATGACAATTATGGCAATGTATAATGTAGTTGACAGTATTTTTATCGGACAGTACAGTCAGGAAGGACTTAATGCCACTTCACTTGCTTATCCGTTGCAGATGCTTTTGATTGCTGTAGCGGTCGGTACGGGCGTCGGTATTAACTCGCTTGTTTCAAGACGATTTGGCGAAAAGAATTTTAAAGAGGCAAACGAGGTTGCAACCCACGGTCTGCTGTTAAGTTTTTTCAGCTACGCAATCTTTCTTGTCCTCGGTATTGTGATTTCAAGACCTTTTATGATGCTTTATACAACCAACGAAAATATCATAGAATACGGTACACAGTACCTTACAGTGGTTCTCTGCTTTTCGCTCTTTACGATTATAGAAGTTACAATCGAAAAAACTTTGCAGGCTACGGGCAATATGATTTTTCCAATGTTGTTTCAGCTCACGGGAGCGGTAATTAATATTATTTTTGACCCGCTCTTGATTTTCGGTATAGGTCCGTTCCCCGAACTCGGTGTTACGGGAGCAGCTGTTGCAACGGTATTCGGTCAGTTTTGCAGTATGATTTTTGCACTTCTGATAATTTTCTTGAAATCTCATTTAATTAAAATTACATTCAGAAAATTTAAATTCAGTATGAAGACTGTAAAAAATATATATGCCGTTGGTTTCCCGTCTATTATTATGCAGTCGATAGGTTCGATTATGATTGTCGGACTTAACGGTATTCTTGCCGCTTCCGAGGCTTCGGTAACGGTTCTCGGTGTTTATTATAAATTGCAGAGCTTTGTATTTATGCCTTGCTTTGGACTTAACCAGGGCGTTATGCCGATTATCGGTTACAACTACGGCGCAAGAAACCGCAAGCGTGTATATTCCGCACTCAAGCGTGGTATTATAATTGGCGTAATTATTATGACTTTAGGCACATTGGCAATGTGGATAATCCCGGAACAGCTTATTTCAATGTTCGGCGGCACAGAGGAACTTATGAAGATCGGCGTGCCTGCGTTCCGAATTATAAGTCTTTGCTTTATTCCTGCCGCAGCGGGTATTATCTTTACCACCTTGTTCCAGGCAGTCGGCAAGGGAATGAGAAGTCTTATTATGTCTTTTGCCCGTCAGCTTGTGCTTATTTTACCGATTGCGTTTATTTTCTCAAGAATTTGGGGAATCGGAGCAGTTTGGTATGCATTTCCGATTGCCGAGATTTTCTCGCTTACTATTGCAATTTGTTTCTTTATAAATCTTGTTAAAGGCGATTTTAAAAAGTTAGGTTAATTTTGTCCACCTCAGTGCATATATTGCATTGAGGTGGTTGTTTTGACAGAAGAAAATTTTACAAATGAAATTACATACGATGACGGTTGGCAGAGTGCCTCTTGCCCCGAATATTCAACTCCTGCGCATACGGAAACGGAAGAGGAAAGCCCTCAAAATACAGAATTACCGCCGCAAAAGCGTAAAAAATCTCACAATACGCAAGTCCTTGTTACGATGCAGCTTATAATATGTTTATTGCTTGCTTTGGCTGCGTTTGTTATAAAAACTGTCGGCGGCGATTTTTACACTGCTGCCCGTCAATGGTATTACGGCGAACTTAACAAATCAATTATAGCCGAAAATACTCCCGACGATTACAATTTATCCGAAATTTTCGGTACAGCGACAGACGATGAAGTTTGAACTGTTCAATATTAAATTCAGTGTTTCATACACATTGCTCTGCCTGATTGCCGTTTGTATTATACTTGATATATTCGGCGGATTTGTAATGTGCAGTTTTGCTGTGGTCATTCACGAATCGGGGCATCTTTTAATGATGCTGATTTTCGGCAGCAAACCGAAGAAAATAAGCATTTCTTTGTTTGAAATTGCAATAAATGACGAAAGCCGACAGCAAAGAGGTGATTTACAGAATTTTCTTATAGTTTTTTTCGGACCGTTCGCTAATTTTATTTGTTTTATTATTATTTTTCTGATATACTTATTTAGTGGAACAGATTTATTAAAATTTGCTTATGTAAATCTGTCGCTCTGTCTTTTAAATTTACTGCCTGTAATGTCGTTTGACGGCGGGCAGCTATTGTATATTTTGCTTAGCCGCAGATTTACAGGTCATACGGCGGAAAAGGCAGTAAATATCATAACTTTCATCGCATTATTTCCAATAGCTGTGCTGGGATTTATAATACTTTTTAATTCAGATTATAATTTTTCGCTGTTGTTTGTATGCGGTTATATTATACTTTCATTAATTTTTAAAAACAACAGGTATTTCTGACGGAGGTAATACAATGGTCAGCAAGGAAGTAGAAAAACTTTTGCTAAAGGTTCAAAAGCCGGGCAGATATGTTGGCGGAGAGCTTAACGCAGTCGTAAAAAATAAAAAAGATGTTGATGTGAGGTTTGCTTTCTGCTTTCCTGATACCTACGAAGTGGGAATGTCGCATCTCGGAATGAAAATTCTATACAGTTTGTTTAATTCAATTCCGTATATATGGTGTGAAAGAGTTTTTGCACCGTGGATTGATATGGAAGAAGAAATGATTAAAAATAATATTCCGCTTTATGCACTTGAGAGCGGCGACCCTGTATCGGATTTTGATTTTATCGGTTTTACATTGCAGTATGAGCTTAGTTTTACAAATGTGCTCAATATGCTTAAGCTTTCGGGTGTGCCGATTAAATCCTGTGAGCGTACAGGTTTAAAGCAGATTGTTGTGGCAGGCGGCCCTTGCACCTGCAACCCCGAGCCGATTGCGGATTTTATCGACCTTTTCTTCATAGGTGAGGGCGAAGAGGTTGACCTTGAGGTTATGGAGCTTTACAGAAAGTGCAGAGCAGAGGGTAAGTTAAGAGAGCAGTTTCTCATTGAATGTGCACAGATAGAGGGCGTGTATGTGCCGTCGCTTTATGATGTTGAGTACAACGAGGACGGCACAATTAAACGGTATATTCCTAAACATAACGCTCCGTCTGTTGTTCACAAGCGCCTTATGAAGAAAATGGACGAAAGCTATTATCCCGATAATTTCGTAGTTCCGCTTGTGGAAATTGTGCATGACAGAGCGGTGCAGGAGATTTTCCGTGGCTGCATTCGTGGCTGTCGTTTTTGTCAGGCAGGATTTATTTATCGCCCCGTAAGAGAAAAATCTCCCGAAGTTATCAATAAGCAGTGCAGAGCATTGTGTGAGAATACGGGTTATGACGAAGTGTCGCTTTCTTCGCTGAGTTCAAGCGACTACACACAGATTGTGCCGTTGCTTACAAAACTCAATGAGTGGAGTAAGGACGAAAAAGTCAGTATTTCTCTGCCGTCATTGCGAGTTGACGGTTTTACCGACGATATTATGAATAAAATCAAAACAGTGCGTAAGAGCGGACTTACATTTGCGCCCGAGGCGGGAAGTCAGCGTATGCGTGATGTTATCAATAAAAATGTTCAGCATGATGAGCTTATGCAGACCTGCGCAACAGCTTTTGCAGGCGGTTGGACTACTGTAAAACTGTACTTTATGATCGGGTTGCCTACAGAAACAATGGACGATGTAAAGGCAATTGCCGACCTCGGACAGGCTGTAGTCGATACTTATTATAATTGCCCGAATAAGCCAAAGGGAAAGGGTGTAAGAGTAACAGTTTCTGCGTCATCATTTGTGCCAAAACCGTTTACGCCGTTCCAGTGGCACGGACAGGACACAATCCCTACTTTGCACGCTAAACAACAGCATATCAAAGAAAGCATTACAACCCGCAAGATTCAGTTTAATTACCACGATGCCGACACAAGTTACCTTGAGGCGGTATTTGCCCGTGGCGACAGAAAGCTGTGTAAAGCAATGGAAATTGCCTGCGAAAAAGGTTTTCATTTTGACGGTTGGGGCGACTGCTTTGACTTGCAGAAATGGCTTGATATTTTTGAAGAGTGCGGCATTGACCCGACATTCTACGCAAACCGTCAGCGTTCGTTTGACGAGGTATTTCCGTGGGATCACCTTGACTACGGCGTAACTAAGGATTATCTTATTAAAGAATGTAAAAAAGCATATGAAAATACAACAACACCGCATTGCCGTTTGAAGTGCAACAACTGCGGTGCGGCAAAATACGGGGAGGGTGTGTGCTTTGAAAAACGCAAGAGTTTGGTTTAAGAAAGATAACGAGTGCCGTTATATATCGCACCTTGACCTTAACCGTTGTATGTTAAGAGCATTGCACAAGAGCAAAGCTCCGATATGGCATACCGAGGGATTTAATCCGCACCCGTTCGCAACTTTTCCTCTGCCGCTTTCACTCGGATTCAGAGGAATTAACGAGTGTATGGATATAAAATTGATTGAAGATATTTCCGATGAAGAATTAATCAACAATCTTAATGCCTGCCTGCCGCAGGGCATAAGAGTTTTTGCGGTTACAGAGCCGATTATGAAAGCCGGAAAAATTGCGTATGCAAGGTTTAATATGAAAATCAGCAGTGATAATCTTAACTCTGATAAAGTATATACCGCACTGAAAGAACTTTTGGAAAGCGAAGAAATTATGCTTGAAAAGAAGTCAAAGTCGGGTTACAAGACTGTTGATTTAAAGAAAAGCATTAAAAATTATTCTTTATCGGAAAAATGTGATTTTGCCGAGCTTGAAATTGTACTTTCCGCAGGCAGTACCGACAACGCAAATCCGAACCTTATTATCAAGGCTTTGGAAAATGCTGCGGGCGAAGAATTTTACGCCGATATTACGAGAGAGGATTTATATAATTCTGATATGGAATTATTTAGATAAACTATGTTTACATTTACAATTCGCAATGCAAGTTCATACCAAGCAATTTTTTAACGGCGGCATTGACAAAGAATTTGAAAAACTTGAAGACGAAATTTCAGCAAAATTTCTTGAGTATATCAAGCTGTATTCTAAGCTGTAATTAAGATTTTTAAAAAATCACACAAAGTTTCACATTTTTTTGTACTTCTATTCATATAATCGTCACAAAAGCAGGTTATTATATAAGCACAATAAAGTTAACAAGAAGTTTTCATAGATTTTCCTCTTCTAAATTTTCTAACCAAAGCAATGACCGACACAGTCGGTCATTTTGCATTTTACCGAAAACGGAGCAGTTATGTATTATTATTCTCTAAACGAATATTTAAAAAACACCTTTGGCGAAAAGGTATATAAAATTTCTCTTGACGGCGGTATGACTTGCCCTAACCGTGACGGCAAAATAGACACACGGGGGTGTATATTTTGCAGTAGGGGAGGTTCGGGAGAATTTTCCGCCGACAGAAACCACAGCATAACCGAGCAAATTCGGGAGGCTAAAGAGAGAATCGGCAGAAAAACCGATTGTAAAAAATTTATTGCTTACTTTCAGCCGTTTACAAATACATATGCGCCCGTTGAGTACCTTGAAAAAATTTTCACCGAGGCTATAGAACCCGATGAAATTGTCGCTTTGTCGGTCGCTACCCGTCCCGACTGCCTGCCTGACAAAACCGTAAATTTGCTCTCAAGACTTAATAAAATAAAGCCTGTGTGGGTGGAACTCGGCTTGCAGACAGTTCATAAAAGCACGGCAGACTATATTCGCCGTGGATATGACTTAAGCGTGTATGATGATGCGGTTAAGCGACTGCACAAGGAGGGCATAAGCGTAATAACGCACATTATAATCGGTTTACCTAATGAAACGGAAGATATGATAGTGCAGAGTGCTGAATATGCGGGCAAATGTTCCGACGGAATTAAGTTACAGCTTTTGCACATATTAAAGGATACCGACTTATGCGATGAATACGAAAAGGGCAATGTGCCCGTTCTGTCGCTTGAGCGATATGCGGATATACTTGTAAAATGCCTTAGAGTTATCCCAAAAACCACCGTAATACACAGGCTTACAGGTGACGGAGATAAAAAAATACTTGTAGCCCCCTTGTGGAGCGCAGACAAAAAGCGTGTGCTTAACTATATTAACAAGGTATTAAGGGAAAGCGAATAATAAGTATTATTAATTTTAAAAAAAGTCTTGATTTTCCTTTGCGTATTTGATATAATAGGCATTGTCTTTGGAGAGATGTCCGAGCTGGCCGAAGGAGCATGATTGGAAATCATGTGTACGGTAATCACCGTACCAGGGGTTCGAATCCCCTTCTCTCCGCCATAATTTTAAAAAGTCTTGTCGATTTCGGCAAGGCTTTTTCTTTTGTTATAATGCTTTATTGTGAAAAATATTGCTAAAAAGGTGCGGTTATAATAAATAACTGCAAAACCAATGCAAATTATGCATATTGACAGCAAAAATTTTTTTATTATAAAAAATTTATAAAATTATTATTCTTTGAAGTAATTTAAAATATTATTATTGCACAATAATTATATATTTGTTTTGTATATAATTAATAAAGAAATGTCAAAATCGACAAAACATCAAAAAAATATTGAAATAAAAACCTAAAAATGTTATAATATAAAAGAATAAAATTATGGGTTAGTATATGGTCTGACTGCCGAATACAGCAAATTCACCGAAGGTCAGTCGGTAAAAGCGGTCGCCGTCAAAGCAAAACTTCCCTCTCGGACGGTACAGACTTATTCGGCTCATATGTTTCAATTTTTTAATGGAGGTAATAAAAATGAAAACGAATTTCAAGCGTATTGGCAAACAGTCGATTTCTATTGTGCTTGCTGTTATGATGATGCTTTCGACTATGCTTGTCGGTATGGTTACTTCGAATGCGGAAGGTACTTATACCGTGTATTTTACTCCTGATAGTAGTTGGGTTACTAACAACTACACTATTCAGGCTAACTTCAAATATGGTTCACAGCCTTCTGAGAAAAGTAATGCCACAGCTACAGATACAAAAAAAACTATCAATGGAAAAATAGTTTACAAGGCTGATTTGTATCTTAACTATGATGGTTTGCATGGTTTACAGTTTAAGGCTTACCAGGGCAATACTGAAAAGGGTAGTATTGTCGTTTATGATGACGGTGATACTTGGTATACTCAAGATATATACTCAGGTAAGTATTGGAATGGTTCGTCTTGGTCAGATCCTACTTGGGATTCAGAAACTTCACATACTGTTACCGTAAATTTCAGCAATGCAACTGTAAAACTTGGTGACACTACTCTCACAAGCGGCAATGCTGTTACTGTTGATAATGATAAAGATTGTACACTTACAGTTACACCTAACAGTGGCTATTCACTTTCAAAAGTAATGCAGGGTAGTACCGATCTTGGTACAAGCGGTACTTATACTTTAGCTGCCGGTACTGATAATGTTACTATTGATGTTACTACTATTACTACTGAAAAAGATCATGAATTCTATGTAACAGGTTGGATGAATGGTAATTTAACTACAGATGATACCCGTAAATTTATCAAAGAATCTGATGGTATTTATACATGTACGATGACACCTACAGATAATTTATATGTTACTGTTACTGATACATCTACAAACAAAGTATATTGTCCTAAAGGATATGAAATACTTGAAGCAAATACCTATTCTACTAAAACTATTGTAACAAGTGGAACAAGCGATGCTGATAAGTGGGGTATTCTTGATCAGGCAAATAAAGAAATTAAAATTACATTTGACATTACTGCCGGAATTAGTAACGGTAAAATTAAGTGGGAATATGCTGTTGCCGATCCTGTATCTGTTGAATTAAATGCAGACCTTGTAGATGACAGTGCAGCTTACATTTCTTCATACACAGATAACGACACAGGCAATATTGTAACAAATACTGACGAAACTGTTCAGTCTGTAAATGCAAAACCCGGCACTTCTGTAACATTCAAAGCTAAGTCAGTTGACGGTTACTTCCCTAAGTGGAAGTTTGAAGGTAAGTTCTCTACTGGTGATACTTATACTCTTGATGCTTCTTCTGTAACCGGCACAACAGTAACTGTTTATCTTACATATGAAAAGATTGAAAACCATAACATTATTGTTGCAAGCAATAAGGGTGGTAATGTAAGTTATACTTACAACGGTACAGCAGGCACAGTTGCCGAAGGCACAACTTCTTCTGCTATTTCTGTTGCGTCTAACTCAACTATCACACTTAAAGCTAATGCAGTCAAAGACTATGTATTCAGCGGTTGGGAATTTGACAATGAAAGCAATGTAGTATTTGCAACTGGTCAGGACTCTTTCTCAACTTCAATTACAATTAATGTCGTTGGCGATGTAAAGGTAACTGCAACTTTTGAAGAGCACTCGGGCACTCTTTCAGAATGGAAGTTTATGTTATCAGATTCTGATCAGGCACTTTCTGAGGATAGCGCTGGTAAATATAAAACAAACTATCCAGTATATGAGAACAATGGTACATATTCTGTAACATTCCCTGTTTCTGCAATTTCATCAAATAATACTCAGTTTTTATCCTTCTCAACAGACGGTAAAAATTCTGGTTTAGTTCCTAACAACAGCACCTTTACGGTGAAAGTTGATGATCACTTTAAGAATTATGTAAAACAAGCTCAAAATAAAGAATGGGGCGGAAAACATTTCCCACTGGTTCAGTTCCAAAATACTGACGATATTACTAATATCGAGGTAACTTACAATTCTAAAACACAGACATATATCATCAATGGTACATATTTTGTAGCTCCGGCTAATTCTCATAAGGTTTACGCTACAATGGGTAGCCAAGTTGGTCATAAATTTGGTACAACAACTATTTCCTTGTTGAGTGGTGACAAACCTCTCAAAACAAGTGTTAAGGATTTCTATAATCTTTATGTTGTTAATGATAAAGAGCAGATTACTGTATCATGTACTGTAAACAAAGAAGAGGCAGAGCTTGGCTATTATGTATATGCTTTTGTTGTAAACGGCGAAAAGGTAGATGTAGTAGATAACGGCAATAATGTTTATCAGACTGCTTCACCTATTACTGTAACAAAGGATCTTGAAATCACTCCAATTTACTATAATAAAATAATTGAGGCAGACGGTAACTATATTACTATCTACACCAATGCTCCAGAGTCACTCCAGACACCTTGGGGAAATTCAATTTCAATTTATTCTTGGTATAATGATACAGACATTAATATGGACGGTGCTTATCCCGGTCAGCTTATGATGCGTGACTCTCAGGGCAGATTTGCCGCTAAGGTTTCTAAGTATGCTTATACTAATGTTAACGGTAAATTTACTTGTGATAAAAGTCACCGGGTATTAGGTATTACTAATAACAACTACTATGAGAATGAAGATGTTCATAAGCTCTTCTTAGAGGAAGGTCAGTTACATAATAACCAGACATACGATTATGATGACTTTGAAAAGCTCACTGGTATGGGATACGATACCGTTGAGTTTGACGTAAAGTATTACGCTGATAAAACCAAGTCAAACCAGGAGTTACTTGTTAATAATGCTACAGATAACAAATCTATGGCAGGTACTACAATTATTGATAAAACTGCTACAGATTATGAAGATCTTACCAACATTGATGGTAAGCTTGTAAGTATTCTTGGTTATACAAATGAAACTGCTAAGAATAATAATAATACCGGCCTTAATACTGCTGAACCACTCCAGATTATTTCTGTTGGTAACCAGAGTATGCAAATAGGTACAATTAATAACAAATGGTCAACTATTTGGTATGTTTATGATTCAAAAGATAAGTATGTAACTCAGGGTATGCCATCTGACTTTATTCCAAGAGGTTCTGTTGACGAACACGGCAACTTTACTGAGGCAGCTCCTTCTGAGCAGACAGAAGCATATCAAGCTATTGTAAAAGCAAATTTACAGTATAACAGTGCTAAAATTTCTTATGAAAACAGAATGGGTGCTTCAACATCTGTTGAACCTAAAAACACAGGTTATCGTATTGACGGTCGTTGGTACTATGCTCGTTCTACCGATAAGCTGGATGTAAATGTTGGTATCGTTTACAGAAATTCTGAAAATGATGCTTGGACAGTTGATAAGCCTTCTGGTGATTCTAAAATTACCGGTAAGGTAACAGGCGGCTCAGCTTCCTTTGACTATACGGATAGCGTTGGTTCTACTCACACTAACTTAGCTTCTGATTCTGTAGAAAGAAATACAATCATTACATTGAACGCTACTAACGGTACTCAGTATAAGTTTATAGGTTGGGCTACACCAAAGTATGGTGCAGACGGTAAAGTTACAGGTTACACAGATCTTAACCTTACAGACCTTAACGCAACTTATACTGTAGGTACAAATACAGAGCTTTATGCAATGTATGAGCCATATCAACCAGGTTCTGTTACAATCACCCACTCAAAGTACACCGGTGCTGATTCACATAATGGTCTTGGCTTGTTCTATGTAACAGCAGAGCAGGTAGATAAGCAGGGTAATGCTATTCCAACTAACTCAGATACTGCTACTCCACAGAGTAATGTGGGTTCAGTTGAACTTAAAATTACGAACAGACCAGATGCTTATATCAAAGTAACTCTTACTACTCAGTCATATGCTAAGTCACACTTCCTTAACTTCTACTATCCGGAGGTTGCAAGCGGTGTTTCTACATTGAAAAAAGAGCCTAACGGTGATTATTACGATAAGGAATGTCCTGCTGAGAATCCTGCAACTATAACTTATATGGTTAAGGTTTCGGACCTCTTTGTTAATGACAAGCAGACTGTAATGGCTCTCAACTACTATTCAGATCTTAAGTTGCCTGAGGTTGAGTCAAATATTACATTTAACTACAATCCTTACAATACAGCTCCAAATCCAAATCCTGTTGCCGGTAAGGGTAATGGTAAAACAACATTTACTCTTACTATTACTGATAGCAACAATAAGGTAGTTTATACATCTAAGTCTGATATTAGTAGTTTGACATTAAAGGGCAATGCAGAACTTAAAGAAATCCTTGCAAACTTAACTAATGGAAGTGATTATACAATCACTATCACTATGAATCCTGTTGCTGATTCACATTGCAATGTAGGTGAAACATACCGCCAGACAAATAATGCCGGTACTTACACATATACAAAAGCAACTGATGATACAGTATGGGAATATAATCAGGAAAATAAATCATATTCTGCAAAGCTTTCCGAATTGTTTGATACTACTAGTCAGAAGTTCAAAACTAATACAATAAATCTTTACACTGACTTTACAGCTGATGTATTTAACTACAATGTAACATTTAAGTATCTTGGCTACGAGAGCAGAGAGTATTACAATAATAACGGTTACTCACAGTCACAGATTCCTGCTGAAAAAATCAATGAAAATTGGTGGAGAACTTACACAGTAAGCGGTACATTCTACGGTACAGATATTGACAAGTACTTTGATTATGTAGAGGGTCAGTATAAATTCAAGGAGTCATTCCTCTTAAAGGTTGCACCATACGAAGACAACTTTGTACAGTCTATCACATGGGATCTTAGCAATGTTGATTATTCTACAACCAACGCTATGCTCTCAGTAACAGCTACTGTTCCTGCTAAGTATGACAACGGTTTTGTAACTGTTACAGCCGACTTAGGCGATGATAAGCCAAAGCAGACATATTCAGTAAACTATGCTTCACTCGTTACACCTAAGAATCTTGTAGGCCCAACAACTCAGAGTTCTAATGATGAGGATTACCTCTTTGTTGCTCCTGAAACAAATGCTAATGGTGAAAAGTTCAGTTACTGGACAATCCAGACTGATGACAGCAACGGCATTGAAGTAGCTAAGTGTTATACAAGAGAGTTTAACTTCCTTGCTTATGACAATTATCTCATTACTGCTTGCTACGGTAAGAATGATGTAGATGCTTCTAAGTTAAGCGTATCTGCTACAATGCAGTTCCTTGAGTATTCAAGAAACCAGTATGATTCAGGCAGAGATAAGGTATATGCTGACTTTGCAGTTTCTTATAATTACAACGGCAAAAAGCTTTGTGCTGACATTAATAATGATGTAGTTTGCGGTGTAGTATTTGTTGTAAACAGCAAACACAGTTCAGCTGCTGACGCTACTGATAAGTTCACAGTAGATGAGTCTGATTTACTTGCAAAAGTTAAGGCTCTTAACAGCGGCAACTCATCAGATAAGACAATGGGTGACGCTAAGGTTTACAACTACAAGCTTAACAAGAAAAATCTTGATAACAAGAACAGACTTGAATATAGCTGGAATGTAAACAACACTGAAAACAACCAGAATCTCACAATACTTGCTTACTCATACATTTACAATGCTACTACTGATGAATATAGCGTTTCTGCTCCTCAGGAATTCAAATTCTTCAATGTTGGCAATAAGACATATGAAGGTTAAGCAGTAGAAAAGGAGGCAATTATGAAAAAATCTTATATTTCCCCTGAAATTGAGATTCAGAAATTCTCTTTTGAGGATATTCTTGCTGGTGGCGGAACCGATGACCCTGGTTTAAAATATAGCAATCCTGAGAATCCAGGTTACGAATCCGGCGGTGAAGAGGGCGACCTCTAATAATAACACATAATTTTGGTAAGGCAGTCTTTTGACTGCCTTACTATAAAAGGTGATTTTTATGATTAAAACCATTGCAAAAAAACTTTCTGTTTTTGTTTTAGCTTTATCATTGCTTTTAATGTCTGCCGTTCAGTTTAGTGCAGACTCATACCTTGTAAGTAAAGACGGTTTTTATTATTTGATTGAAAATTCTGAGGCGGTAATTTACGGATATGATTATAATAATCGTACTACCGATATTGTAGTGCCGAACACAATCAGTGATTACCCTGTAACAAAAATTGCTCCTCGTGCATTTTCAAACAATACTAAGCTTACAAGCATTTCATTTACAAATGCAATGTCATTAAAGAGCATTGGCAAATATGCTTTTTACGCTTGCAGTTCTATTGAGGAAATTATAATTCCCGGTTGGCTAAACAGCATTGGCGAGTTTGCTTTTCAGGATTGCACAGCTTTAAAGAATGTTTCTATTTACAGCAATGTGTCAGTAATTCCCGAGCAGGCATTTGGCAACTGCATTTCGCTTGAGAAGATTAATATTCCAAGTACAGTAAAGTCTCTTGGCAGCTATGCTTTTTATAACTGCTCTGCACTTACCGAGCTTACACTTTCAAAGAACATTACAGACATTGCAAACGGTGCTTTTTACAACTGTCCTAACCTAACTTTATATGGCTATTACGATACAGTTGCAGAAAGCTATGCCGAGCAGAACAACATTCCTTTTGTTCATCTTGATAAAAAGGTGATTTCGGGTGATGTTAATCTTGACGGCAAGATAGATGTTAATGATGTAACACTTCTACAGCGTTACATTGCAGGTGAGTCTGTATTAACAGATGACGCTGTTAAGGTTGCCGACTTTAACAAAGACAGAATTATTGATGTAATTGATGTTACAGCAATTCAGACATTTATCGCTAACGGTCAAAACTAAATTATTAAACTTAAGCACAGGTGGCAACATCTGTGCTTTTTCTTGCTTATTTTTAGATTTTGTTATATAATAAAATTTGGTGATGTTATGCCGATTTACAAAATTGCTGATATTATAACTGATATAAAACCTAAGTTTCGCTACTTTGAAAGTATCGCAGAAGATTATTTATATACAGGCAATGAACCTGTTCAAATTAAAATTTCGATTCGTGAGGATTATATACGAAAAAGAGCAGAAAAAAATACTCACTTAACACTTGGTAATTTGGAATCAATTTTTCTTGCCGATACATTCAATAAAAAAATTCTGAAATATAATGCAATATTTCTCCATTCGTCTGCAATCCTTTATAAAGGCAAAGCATATCTTTTTTCTGCCGATTCGGGAGTGGGCAAGTCAACGCACACAAAACTATGGATAAAAAAATTCGGCGCTGAAAATGTACAGATAATCAATGATGATAAACCGATTATCAGATTTATTGACAATGATTGGTATGTATACGGTTCGCCTTTTGACGGTGGATCGGGCATAAATAAAAATATCCGTGCAAAACTCGGCGGCATTATTTTTCTTGAAAGGGCAGAGGAGAACAGTATTGAAGTCCTTGACAAAAACAGTATTTTTTCAAGAATATATAAAAATACGATTAAATTTTCTCTTGATGATGAATATGCGGGATATATGTTAAATACGGCTGATAAGTTGATTAAGGAAAATTATTTCTATTTGCTAAAATGCAATATGAATATTGAATCGGCGGAAATTTGCGAAAAATTTTTAACTGACAGGAGATAGCTATGGAAAAGCTGAAAAAAATACTTGATTCCGAAACCAATAAGTGGATAGTAAAAAAAGCCAAACCACAGGTTTTCGGTATTATAATTATGTCTGTTATTTTCGGCGGAATGGCATATCTCGGTGTTGCGGTCGCTACTTTGTCGAGGGGTATTGTGGATTCGGCGGTTAACTCTGATGTCGGCGGAATTGTGTATTTCGCAATTATACTTATTTCACTTACGATCGCACAGCTTGTCATAAGAATTATAAGTAAGGTGCTGACTTTCAATGTATCGTCAAAACTTGAAATTTCTATTAAACAAGATATTTTCGATAACATTATCAGAAAAAAATATAATGAGATTTCAAGCATACACACCGGCGAACTACTTAACAGAATAACAAGCGATGTGTCGTTTTTAGTCAGTTCGATTATTTCTATAGTGCCGAATATGGTGTATTTTATCGTAAAATTGGTTGGTGTTTTTGTTGTACTGTTTGCTATTGATAAAACTTTCAGCCTTGTTTTTGTTTTCGGCGGTGCGCTGATGTTTGTTGTTGTGCTGCTTTTTAAGTCAAAAATGAAAACATTGCATAAGGCGGTACAGGAATCTGACGGTAAGACAAGGTCGTTTTTTCAGGAGATTTTTTCAAGTCTGCTTGTGGTAAAAGTTTTTGGCGCTGAAAATAAGGTATCTGAAAATGCTATGAATTTGCAACAAAATAATTTTAAAATAAAACGAAAAAGAAATTATATCTCTATAGTTGCCACAACCGGATTTTCTTTTATATTTGCCCTCGGATATATGTATGCTTTAATTTGGGGTGCTTTTGCAATCAGCGACCATACCATTACATACGGTGTATTGACTTCTATGCTTGCGCTTGTGTCGCAAATTCAAGGCCCTGTTCGTGGTATCAGCAGTATTTTGCCGTCATATTATTCTGCTCTTGCAAGTGCGGAGCGACTTATGGATATTGAAAATCTCGATAATGAAGATGTGGTAAATAATTCTGCAATCGATACCGAAAAGCTGTATGATAAGACAGAAAAAATAGTTTTTGATAATATTACTTTCAGCTACGGCAGAGAAAATGTGCTTGAAAATACAAGTCTTGTGCTAAAAAAAGGTGATTTTGCATTGCTTGCGGGAATTTCGGGAATAGGCAAAAGTACGCTTACAAAGCTTTTGCTTAATGTAATTTCACCCGATAAAGGCGAGATTTATCTTTCGCTTTCAAACGGAGAAAATGTGTTTGTTGATAAAAATATAAGATGTATGTTTTCGTATGTACCGCAAGGTAATTTTCTGCTTTCGGGTACAATCAGAGATAACATTGCATTTGTGTCGAATAATCCCGATGACGAAAGAATTATTGAGTCTGCGAAAATTGCCTGCGCTTATGATTTTATCAGCAGATTGCCAAATGGACTTGATACTGTCGTGGGTGAGAACGGAAAGGGCTTGTCGGAGGGTCAGATACAAAGAATTGCGATTGCGAGAGCGGTTTACTGTAATTCTCCGATTATTATTTTTGATGAGGCAACCTCGGCACTTGACGCCGAAACAGAAGTTCAACTGCTTAAAAATCTTAAAACACTCAAAGATAAAACTTGTATTTTGATTTCTCATAAAATGGCGGCAAAAGAAATTTGCAACAAAGAAATTGTAATTAAGAATAAAAAAATTATTTCTTACGATATTTAGGTGTGTACAAGCAAAATCTCACTCCTGACTGAATACTTATAATTAGGTATAAATCTGATTATAAGCATTGTCAGGGGTGATTTTTTGATTGAATTAATTAATTTTCTGGGGCAGTACCTTTGCTTTTTTATTCTTCATATCTGCGGAAACGGCTCTTTTCCAAAACCTCTTTCCGAAAAAGAGGAGCACGAGTATCTTGTGCGGAGTGCAAAAGGGGATATAGAGGCGAGAAATATTCTTGTTGAACATAATTTAAGGCTTGTGGCACACATTATAAAAAAATATTACGGCAATCAGAGTGAACAAGATGATCTTGTGTCAATCGGCACTATCGGACTTATAAAAGCGATAAATACCTATGACATAAGCAAAAAAATTAAGCTTTCAAGTTATGCGTCACGATGTATCGAGAATGAAATATTAATGCATTTCCGTAATGCTAAAAAGACGGCGCAGGATATTTCACTCAACGAAGCGATTGACAGCGATAAGGACGGAAATCCGCTGACTTTGCTTGATATAATGGCGGTTGATGACAATATACTTGAGCAGATTGATTTTCAACTCAACAGTAAAAAGCTCGGTCAGTTTATTAACGAAGAACTTTCACCAAGGGAAAAAATGATAATTGTTATGCGCTACGGACTTGACGGGAGCGAGCCGCTTACGCAGAAAAAGATTGCACAGAAACTGAATATTTCCCGTTCGTATGTAAGCAGAATTGAAACCAAGGCTTTAAAACTTTTACGAAAACGCTTTGATAACAGTTCAAATTTGTAAATTATTTTAAAGAAAAAAGGCGGTCGAAAGACCGTCTTTAGTTATGAGCCTATGCTGTTGATGAGGTTTTGCATTTCCTGTTTGGATGAAACATTGTGCGCTTTTTCAAGCACGATTTCTTTTTCGTCTTTTTCCATTTGAGCAAATTTTTGCATTGCACTTTCATTTTTTGCAAGTGCATTTACAAAGCCTAACGGCATATCTTTATACATTTTTCATCACCGATATTATTATTTTCAGTTTTGAAAATAATATTCATTTAGATAAATTATTGTTTAGCGGAGTGTAGGGCGGGTATTGAAATTTAGCTAACGCTAAATTATCCTCCCAAAAACAAAAAAGTTTACTCAATTTTTTCAAAAATTGCGGGTTTGGGCAGCGCCCATAAAAATCTTCCGATACAACAATTTATCAGGTGCAAACAGCCACGCTGTTTTCGTGCTAAAACTAAGTTTGTTAAAACAGGCGACAGCCTTATATAAAAGAAATGATTAACTTTTCATTATATATCGAATGGCTTTCTTGTTGCTATCGCATTTAAGGGCTAACGCCGTTGTGTTCAAGCCGCCAAACAGCCAGCTGTTTGGCGATCGTTAGATTGCGTAAACGGAAAGTATTTGTGGGCTTTGCCCACACCCACGACCTTTGAAAAGGTCGACCAAACTTTTATAATTGCTTGATAAAGCAATCAGTTGAATTATAATTTATCTCAACTTTGATAAAGAAACAACAAAAAAGGACAGGCACAAAGCCTGTCCTAAAATTTTGATTAATGGCAATGACAATCGTCGCAGTCGCCGATTTCACCTACGATAGGTGTTGGGTCGATACCGTTTCTTTTGTAGTAGTCTGCAAGAGCAGCTTTGATAGCCTGCTCGGCAAGTACAGAACAGTGAACCTTTACAGGCGGAAGTCCGTCAAGAGCCTCCATAACTGCCTTGTTTGTAAGTTTTAAAGCCTCATCAATAGATTTACCCTTGATAAGCTCTGTTGCCATACTGCTTGTAGCAATAGCTGCACCGCAACCAAAAGTTTTGAACTTAACATCTACAATAGTGTTGTCCTTAACTTTGATATACATTTTCATAATGTCGCCACATTTTGAGTTACCAACTTCACCGATGCCGTCGGCATCAGGAATTTCACCAACATTTCTTGGGTTGGCAAAGTGGTCCATTACCTTTTCTGAATAAGCCATAACTAAGCCTCCTGTTTATTTATTAAGGGCTTCTTGAGCCTCTTGCTTTTTAATTTTTTCCCAGAGAGGTGACATATTTCTTAAGTATGTTACAACCTTCGGAATAACCTCGAGCATATAGTCAACATCTTCGTCTGTAAGCTCTGCCGAGAAAGAAAGACGCATACTGCCGTGTGCGATTTCGTGAGGAAGACCGATAGCGAGAAGAACATGGCTTGGGTCAAGGCTGCCTGAAGTACAAGCTGAACCCGAAGACGCCGAAATTCCGTTCATATCAAGTCTTAAGAGCAGGCTTTCGCCTTCAATGCCCTCAAAGCACATATTTACATTACCGGGTAAGCGGTGAACTCTGTCGCCGTTTACTCTTGAACGCTCAATTTTGAGGAGTCCGTCAATAAGTCTGTCACGCAATTTTTCAAGATGCTCTCTTCTTTCGTCCATTGTGTCAACGGCTTCCTGAAGAGCTGCGTCAAGTCCTACTACTCCCGCAACATTTTCTGTACCGGCTCTTTTATTTCTTTCCTGAGCACCGCCGTCAATTAAATTCTCTAATCTGATACCTCTTCTTACATAGAGAAGTCCGATGCCCTTAGGTCCGTGTAATTTATGAGCAGTCATTGAAAGCATATCAATATTCTGCTCCTGAACATTTATTTTTACATAGCCGGCAGCCTGAACAGCGTCGGTATGGAAAATTACTTTGTGCTTTTTGCAAATTGCTCCGATTTCGGTAATTGGCTGGATAGTACCGATTTCATTGTTTGCATACATAATAGATACAATAGCTGTATCTTCTCTGATAGCGTTTTCTACATCTTCGGGGTGAACAATACCATTTTCGTACACATCAAGGTAAGTTACCTCAAAGCCCTCTTTTTCAAGAGTCTGGCATGTGTGAAGAATAGCGTGATGCTCAAACTTAGAAGTGATAATGTGTTTTTTGCCTTTTGCCTTAAGGGCTCTGCAAACGCCCTTTAATGCCCAGTTGTCAGATTCACTGCCGCCTGAGGTGAAGTATATCTCATTAGCATTAGCAGCACCAAGGTTTTTTGCAATATTTTCTCTTGAGTTTTCAAGAATTTCCTTGGCTTTACCGCCTATTCTGTAAAGGCTTGACGGGTTGCCGTAGTACTCGGTGAGTACAGGCATCATTTTTTCAAGCACTGTAGGCGATATAGCTGTTGTAGCGGAGTTGTCTGCATAAATATATCTCATACTTGATAATCTCCTATCTATATCTATATAAAAATCGGTCAGTCAGGCTTTTGAAAACTTGTGCGCCTCGGCAACCGCCAAACGGTCGCAGCGCTCGTTTTCGGGATGTCCTGCGTGACCTTTTACCCATACAACATCAACATTATGAATGTCACATAAAGACAGCAGCTTGTCCCAAAGCTCGGGATTAAGCGCTTTTTCTTTTTTGTTGCGCATCCAACCGTTTGCTTTCCATTTTTTAGCCCAACCGAGCTTTAATGCGTTGCAAACATATTGAGAATCGCTGTACAGAGTTACATTGCAAGGCTCTTTAAGGAGTGAAAGCGCACCGATTACGGCACTAATTTCCATACGGTTGTTTGTGGTGACGGCTTCTCCTCCCGAGATTTCTTTTTCGTGCTCATTATATCTCAAAATCGCACCCCAGCCACCGGGTCCCGGATTGCCGCTGCAAGCTCCGTCTGTAAAAATTTCAACTTGTTTCATTTGCAATTCTCCTTAGCTGATGTTCAACCTATATTATAATACGCAAAATCACCAAATGCAACCATATTTTATGTTTATTTTTTCAATTTAATTATATTATTTACGGAATTTATTAAATCATAATTCTTAATTTTAAAATCTTCCGTAATTATGATTTTAAAATTCAAATATTGAGCATACTAAAATAGAAATATATGGAATGTTTACTTAAATGTAATATTAAAATTGTCTTTTAATTCTTTAACACGCTTGACATTGCTCTTTGATTTGCGGTACAATAAAGAAGATTACAATTAGGATTTAATCTGTATTAAATACGGATTCAAAATATATTTATACTTATATATAATAATTAATATTTCATTTTGCTGATATGACCGTTTTATATCAGAACTTTGTATTTATTACGAATTTTCAGGCTTTATATTTTGATACATACAAAAGGAATTTATGCCTGTATTGTGTGAAATGTTAATTTTAATAAATTTTAAGAAATATGGAGGTAAATTTGTGAGTACAGAATTTAAGTACGATAATCGAAGAAAAAGCAACAGCTACAATAAGTACTCAAAAGGTAAAAAAAATTACGGAGGGTCTTCTTACAAGCCGTCGCAGGGCAAGGGAGCGTCCGAATCTTTTAAGGGAGGTACTTTTAAGGGCGGTAATAAAAATTTTAAATATTCAAAGAATTACCGCAAAAAGCCTTATCAAAAACAGTTTAAACCGATTAAAAACAAGCCGTCTGTAAAGATTGCTTTTCTTGGAGGTCTTAACGAAATCGGCAAGAACATTACAATGATTGAGTGCGAGAACGATATAATTCTTGTTGACTGCGGTATGGCTTTCCCTGACGGAGATATGCTCGGTGTTGACCTCGTTATCCCTGATTTTACTTATATCGAACAGAATCAAGACAAAATCAGAGGTATTGTGCTTACTCACGGTCACGAAGACCACATCGGCGGACTTCCGTTCTTACTTGGCAGAGTGAATATTCCGATTTACGGAACTGCGCTTACTCTCGGACTTGTAGGCAACAAACTCAAGGAACACAGCCTTTATAATGAGTCAAGCCTTAACAGAGTTAATGCAGGTGAAACAATTAAACTCGGCTGTATGAGTGTTGAGTTTATCCATGTAAACCACTCAATTCCGGATGCGGTTGCATTTGCTATCCGCACACCCGCAGGCACAATTGTGCATACAGGCGACTTTAAAATTGACTGCACACCTATTACAGGTGATATGATTGATTTGTCGGCTTTTGCCCGTGTAGGCGATGAGGGCGTATTGGCTCTTCTTGCTGAAAGCACAAACGCAGAGCGTCCCGGTTACACACAGACCGAACGCACGGTTTCGGATAGTTTTGACAACCTTTTCAGAAGAGCGGAGCACGACAGAATTATTATTGCTACCTTTGCTTCAAATGTAAACAGAGTACAGCAGATTATTAATTGTGCGGAAAAATACGGAAGAAAAGTAGCTTTTTCGGGCAGAAGTATGGTCAATTATATGGCTGTAGCAAGCGAGCTCGACTACCTTAGCGTGCCTGAAAATATTTTAATTGACCTTGATATGCTTGACAGATACCCGAGAGAGCAAATTGTTCTTGTTACTACAGGCAGTCAAGGCGAACCGATGAGTGCGTTGTCAAGAATGGCATATTCAGACCACCGCAAAGTTATGGTCGGCGAGGGTGACTTTATTATCATTTCTGCCAATCCTATTCCCGGTAACGAAAAAACAGTCGGAAATGTTGTTGACGAACTTCTCAAAAAGGGCTGTAAGGTCGTTTACGAATCAATGTATGAAGTTCATGTTTCGGGACATGCTTGTCAGGAAGAACTTAAGATTATTCATAAACTTGTAAAACCGAAGTATTTTATCCCTGTTCACGGCGAGCAAAAGCACCTAAGAAAACACGCCGATCTTGCTATGTTCCTCGGTATGGACAGAAAAGATATTTATATCGGCGATGTCGGCAGCTGCATTGAAATCAACGAAAACTATATGAAAGAATTGCCTGCCGTACCTGCGGGAAAGGTATTTGTTGACGGTCTTGGAGTAGGTGATGTCGGAAGTATTGTACTTCGTGACAGAAAGCACCTCGGACAGGACGGACTTATCATTATCGTTGCATCTCTCGATGTTTATGACGGTCATGTTATCAGCGGCCCTGATATTGTATCAAGAGGCTTTGTATATGTTCGTGAGAGCGAGGGTTTGCTTGACGAGGTAAGACAGGTTGCAAACAACATTCTTGAAGATTGTGCAGACAACAACATTCATGAGTGGGGTATAATCAAGAACAGAATTAAAGATGATGTTTCCAAACTTATCTCACAAAAAACACGCAGAACCCCAATGATTCTTCCGATTTTACAGGAAGTATAATTAAAAATCTACGAAAGGAAGGGTTTGAATTGAAGAAGAAAAGTTTTACGACTATGCCGACATTTGTTATATTTTCGGTTGCAATGCTTGCTATGTCTTTTGCATCATACAGCTATGACCCGGTGCTTTGCTACATTGAGATTGCCGTGTCGTTTGTAACCGCAGGTATAGTTGTCGTTTCGACCCTTCGCTTTCGTAACTATATAGCTGCCACCGTTCGCAGTACAGCCGAGAAAATCAACGGATTTAATCCCGAATTTCTTGATAAATACAAAATTCCCGTCACGGTGCTTGGTGCAGAGGGCGAGATAATTTGGAGCAATACAAGGTTCAGAAAGCAGTTCTGCAACGGTAAAAATCCCGAAGGCGATATGATTTCGCCTTACATAGGCAACAAGAAAATAACAGAAGTCGCCGACCACGATACATTTGAAACCGCCTGCAACGGCAATGAATTTGTAGGCTTTGTCATCTCTACAAACGAGGGATATGTTTGTTATTTTGTGGAGAATACATATTACAGGCAAATTGTGCGTGAGTACAATGCAACCCGTCCTTGTGTAGCGATTATTACTTTTGATAACAGCGATGACTTTTCAAACGAATCCGATGAAATTTATTCCGAGGTTTCTCTGAATGTTCAGTCGTTCTTGCAGAGATGGGCGAACGAGTATAACGCTTTGTTTAAGATAATCGGCAATAACCGTTATATGATTATCTTTAAAGAAACCGATGTTGACAAACTTGTTGAACAAAAGTTCCCAATATTACAGGAAATTCACGGCATAAAAGCGGGTCAGCATACCGCTACGGTATCTATCGGTTTGTGCAGAGGCATAAACTCTCTCAAAGACAGCGAAACCAATGCGAGAAAGGCGCTTGATATGGCGCTTGGCAGAGGCGGAGATCAGGTTGCTATTATAAGCAACAATATTTACGAATTTTTCGGAGGTACTTCCGCTACTTCCGAAAAGGTCAGCAAGGTGCGTATGCGTGTTATTGCAAATGCAATCAAGCGTACGATAAACGATTGCGATAAAGTTTTTGTTATGGGGCACAGATTTTCTGACCTTGACTGTATCGGTGCGGCTATCGGTATGCAGTCGGTTATGGAAAAATCTTTTAATCTGTATTCAAAAATAGTTGTTGATAAAACAAAAACTATGGCTGAAAAGCTGATTGATTATGCAGAGAAAAACATAGGAAAAGATATATTTATTACCCCCGATGAGGCAATGAAGCAGGTTACACCAAAGACTTTGCTTATCATTGTTGATACTCATTTGAGAAATTCTCTTGAAAGTCCACAGCTTTACGATGAATGTAAAAAGGTCATTGTTATTGACCATCATCGCAGAGCGGTTAATTATATAGATAACGCACTTGTTTTCTGCCACGAGCCGTTTGCTTCGTCTGCGTGTGAAATGTGCAGCGAGATTATCAGCTGCATTGATGATAAAGCAATCGGATATGCACAGGCGGACGCTTTGCTTGCGGGCATTATGCTTGATACAAAGAATTTTGTTTTAAAAACAGGTGTAAGAACCTTTGAAGCAGCCGCATATTTGAGGAGAAGAGGCGCTACTACAATCAATGTAAAGCAGATGTTCTCCGATTCAATTGAAACTTACCGTGAAAAAGTAAGCATAGTATGCGATGCAAAAATATACAGAAACTGCGCAATTTCAATCGCAAAGGGCGCTGACGGTGATGTAAGACTTGCCTCTGCGCAGGCAGCAGACGAATTACTCACGCTTGAAAATGTAAAAGCCTCTTTTGTAATTTATGAAAGCGGCGGTAAAATTTGTATTTCCGCACGCAGCTTTGGCGCTGTAAATGTGCAGATTATTATGGAAAAGCTCGGCGGTGGCGGACATCAGACAATGTCGGCTACACAGCTTAGTGATATAAATAAAGAACAGGCTCTCAAGATGCTTATCGAAGTTATAGATACAAATCTTGAGGATGCAAGTTGCAAATAGCAGAAAGGAACGACAATTATGAAAGTAATACTTTTGCAGGATGTTAAGGCACTTGGCAAAAAAGGCGACCTTGTAAATGCTTCTGACGGATATGCAAGAAATTTTCTTCTTCCTAAGAACCTTGCAAGAGAGGCAAATGCACAGGCTATGAATGAATATAGAAACGCTGAAAACTCAAAGAACTTTAAGATTGCTACCGAGAAAAAGCAGGCAGAGGGTTACAAAGCACAGCTTGAGGGCAAAACCTTTGAGATGAAAGCAAAAGCCGGTCAGGGCGGCAAACTTTTCGGCAGCATTACCGCAAAGCAGGTTGCCGAGGAAATCAAAAAACAGTATAATATCAACATAGACAAGCGTAAGGTTGTTCTTGAAAGTGATATTAAAGAATTCGGTTCTTACAAAGCCGATGTAAAACTTTATTCGGGTATTGTTGCAAACATTACCGTTAAGGTATCAGAGGCTTGATTTTATTTTCGATTGCAAAGGAGGGGTGACAAATGGCGGATAATCAAATTTCAAGCAGCTACGACGGACTTCATATGCCGTACAGTCCCGAAGCTGAACAGGCATTGCTTGGTGCGATTATTCTTGAAAGCGATGTTTTTGATAAAGTAATTGAATACATCAAGTCCCCCGATTATTTTTATGTTTCACTGCATAAGCTGATTTTCAAGACGATGACCGAGATGGTCAACTTCGGCGGCAAAATCGACTTTGTCACATTGCTTGAAAAACTTAAGCAGACAGGTTCGTTTGACGAAACGACAGGCAAGACATATCTTTATGACCTTGTAAACAACTGTCCGTCAATATCCAATGCCGAGGCTTATGCGGAGGTTATAAGAGATAAATACAATATCCGCAGGCTTATTACCGCTGCAAGAGAAATCATTGATGACGCTACGGCAGGCACGGAAGATACATCTGTTATTATCGACTCTGCCGAGCAGAAAATCTTTGACATAAGACAGGGTAACGAGAAAAAGGGACTTGAGAGAATTAACTCTGTTATTATGCAGACTTTTGACAGACTTGACGCTCTCAACAGCACAACAGACGACAGTATGAAACCTGTTTCTACGGGTATCGGCGACCTTGACCGAGTAATTACGGGTCTTAACCGAAGCGACCTTATTTTGCTCGCCGCCCGTCCGGGTATGGGTAAAACGAGTTTTGCGCTGAATATTGCACGATATGTTGCCTGCACGGCTAAAAAAACGGTTGCTTTTTTCTCTTTGGAAATGTCAAAAGAACAGCTTGCCAGCCGTTTATTGTCGGCAGAGGCTCTTATTGAAGGTACAAAGCTGAGAATAGGTAAGCTAAACGATGAGGAATGGGACAGACTTATTCCGGCAAGCGATATTCTCGGCAAGTCGGAGCTTTATCTTGACGATTCACCGGGTATTACCATTACCGAAATGAAATCAAAGTTAAGACGAATGAGAAAACTTGACCTTGTAATTATTGACTACTTACAGCTTATGGGCAGCGGCAGAAGAATAGATAACCGAGTTCAGGAAATTTCTGAAATCACAAGAAATCTTAAAATTCTTGCAAAAGAAATGAATGTTCCCGTTATCACACTGTCACAGCTTTCCCGTGCAAGCGAACAGCGTACCGACCACAGACCGCAGCTTTCCGACTTGCGTGATTCGGGTTCTATTGAGCAGGATGCCGACATCGTACTTTTTCTTTACCGTGAGGGATATTACGATAAAAACGAGGACGATTCTCCGCAGGGCGCAGATCAAAATTCGGGTGAGTGTATTGTAGCCAAAAACCGTCACGGCGAGGCTCGTACTGTAAAAATGCATTGGCAGGGTGAGTTTATGAGATTTACAGGTACGGAGGACAGAAGTGAGTAATCCTTTTTTGACGGCTGTAAATAAATATAAGCTGATTGAAAAAAATGATTCCGTTGCCGTTGCGCTTTCGGGCGGAGCAGATTCGGTTTCACTTCTTCATATGCTTTGTTCTGTAAAAGAAAAATATAATCTTACATTATACGCAATCCATATTAATCATATGATACGGGGCGAAGAGGCAGAGCGAGATGAAGAATTTTGCAGAGAATTTTGTAAAAAACTTTCCGTCAAACTTTTTGTAAAAAAAATAAATGTTCCGTCAATAGCGGAGAAAGAAAAAATCAGTACGGAGCTTTGTGGAAGGAATGTCAGATATAAAGAATTTGACGAGCTTTCCAAAAAGCTTAACTGTAAAATCGCAACTGCACACACGCTTTCCGATAATGCGGAAACGCTGATGATTAACCTTGTAAGGGGCACATCGCTTAACGGACTTTGTGCAATTCCCGAAAGGCGGGATTATATAATCAGACCGCTGATTTTGTGCGACAGAGCGTACATTGAAAATTACTGCCGTGAAAATTCACTTGATTATGTGACCGACAGCACAAACCTTACCGATGATTACACAAGAAACAAAATCCGTCATAATGTAATCACCGAGCTGAAAAAGATAAATCCGAGTTTTGAAGCTTCTTTAAAGCGACTGTGCGACGACGCAAAACTTCTGTCAGTTTATCTTGACAAACAGACAGATAAAGCGGTTGCCGACAGCAGACTTGCTTTCGGATATTCGGCAAAAAAGATTTGTGAGCAGGATAAAATCATACGGCAGAATGTAATCAAAAAAATTTGTGTTGAAAACGGAGCCGATATTCCCGAGCATATTCATATCGAACTTATTGATAATGCTCTTTTTGAAAGCGGTTGTGTTGATTTGTGCGGTAATTTCCGAGCTGTGGTAAAACAGGGAATACTGCGGATAGAAAATACCGAAGCTGTTAATAATTTCGGCGAAGAAATATTATTTGCCAATGTTATTAATAAAGAATTTACATTTGATAATATAAAATATTTTGTAAAAGAAATTACAGATTTTGACGATTTAACCGATAATCCGATTTATTTGTCCGAAAAAGAAACGAAAAATGCCGTGATACGCACACGCAGACAGGGCGATAAAATTTTTTTCAAGGACAGAAATATTACCAAGCCTTTAAGAAAGGCTATGAATGAATTTAAAATTCCGTCTGAATTGAGGGATAAACTTCCGCTTGTGGCAGTGAATAATGAAATATTGTGGTGTGAGGGGATAAATTCGGTTCAGACATCTTATAGTGCAGAAAAAAGAAAATTTATTATAATATGTGAACAAGGGAGGATTTTTTGTGCATAAGGACATCGAAAAAATACTTTACAGCGAGCAGGATATTAAAAATATTGTGAAAAGGCTTGCAAAAGAGATTGAAAAGGATTATAATGGCAAGGACTTTATAATGGTAGGCTTGCTTAAGGGCTGCGTATCGTTTATGGTTGATTTAATGAGGGAAGTAAACCTTGATTTCAGCATAGATTTTCTTGCTGTTTCAAGCTACGGCAACTCAACCGTAAGCTCGGGCAGAGTTAATATTCAGAAAGATATTTCAACTTCTGTTGACGGCAAGCATATTCTCATTGTTGAGGATATTGTGGACTCGGGCAGAACACTTGCTTTTATTTCACAGTATCTTTATGCAAAAAATGCTGCGTCTGTAAAGATTTGCACATTGTTCAACAAGCCTGACAGAAGAGTTACCGATATTGATGTTGCTTATGTCGGTTCTGTAATTCCCGACGCATTTATTGTAGGCTACGGACTTGACTATGCGGAGCGTTACAGAAATCTCCCTTATGTAGGCGTTCTTAAGGAGTCTGTTTATTCACAGGATACATAAAATTGCGCTTTTAAATTCATAATATAAAAAGGAGTGATTCCTATTGGACAAAAAACTGCGTAACATAATTATTTATATCACTGTTGCGGTTATGGTTGTGCTCGGTGTGGCATTTTTGATGACCCAAAATTCATCTGCAAGTTACACAACCTCGCAGCTTGTCAATCTTTTCAGAGATCATCAGGTTGAAAGCTATATAATCAATTACGGCACAGGTGCGATTGAAATTACACTTAAAGAGGGTGTAAAACTTAAACCCGCAAAGGACATCGCTACAGCTGACAGCATTATTCAGAATACAACGGATGATAATATCACAGCTACAGATCCTGACGGAAAAAATGCAAAGAGCTCAGCAAAAAATGTTGTTGTAAGAGGTACGCTTGCTGATATTGAAAGATTCCTTGATGATATCGCACCGTTTAACCCCGATCCGCATGACCCAAACAATCCTAAACAAGATCTTAGAAGAGGCAGTGACAACACACTTTTATATGAATTTTTGCCTATACTTGTAACGGGAATCCTCTTTGTAGTTGTATGGATATTCATTATGAAGAAAATGGGCGGCGGTCTTGGCGGAAAAGAAATGAACTTCGGCAAGGCTAAAATCAAAAATACAAATGACGAAAAGCGCAAAACCACATTTGAAGATGTTGCAGGCGCAGACGAAGAAAAGGAAGAGCTTGAAGAAATCGTTGAATTCCTTAAAGCTCCGGATAAGTATAATAAACTCGGCGCAAGAATCCCTAAGGGTGTACTCCTTGTAGGCCCTCCTGGTACAGGTAAAACATTGCTTGCAAGAGCTGTTGCAGGCGAGGCAGGCGTTCCGTTCTTCTCAATTTCAGGTTCCGACTTTGTAGAAATGTTTGTCGGCGTCGGTGCGTCAAGAGTTCGTGACCTCTTTGAACAGGCTAAGAAGAACTCACCGTGTATCATCTTCATTGATGAGATTGACGCCGTAGGTCGCCAGAGAGGCGCAGGTCTTGGCGGCGGTCACGATGAGCGTGAGCAGACACTTAACCAGTTGCTTGTAGAGATGGACGGCTTCGGAGCAAACGAGGGCGTTATCCTTATTGCCGCAACTAACAGACCTGATGTTCTCGATCCTGCTCTTATGCGTCCGGGCAGATTTGACAGACAGGTAATCGTAAGCTATCCTGACATCAACGGCAGAGAAGCTATCCTTAAGGTACATGCTCGCAAAAAGCCGCTTGCTCCCGATGTTAAGCTCAAGACTATTGCAAAGACAACAGCAGGATTCACAGGTGCAGACCTTGAGAATCTCCTTAACGAGGCTGCTTTGCTTGCTGCAAGAAAGAATAAAAAAGCCATTACTATGGAAGAAATCGAAGAGGCTACAATCAAGGTTGTAGTCGGTGCAGAGAAAAAGACAAGAGTTATGAGCGACAAGGAAAAGAAACTTACCGCTTATCACGAGGCAGGTCACGCAATCTGTTTCCACGAGCTTGCTACACAAGACCCTGTTCACGAGATTTCTATTATTCCGAGAGGTATGGCAGGCGGTTATACAATGCCGTTGCCGTCTGAAGATAAGTCTTACAACTCACGCACAGAAATGCTTGAAGACATCGTAGTATGTCTTGGCGGTAGAGTTGCGGAGGCAATCATTCTTGATGATATTTCAACCGGTGCGTCTAACGATATTGAAAAGGCTACAAAGACTGCCCGTGATATGGTTACAAAGTACGGTATGACTAAGGAACTCGGCTGTATTTGTTACGGCAAAGACAACAGTGCCGTATTCCTTGGCAGAGATATGGGTCATACTCAAGATTATTCAGAGCAAACTGCCGCTAAGATTGACGAGCTTATTCTTGAGATTGTCAACAATGCTTACGACAGAGCAGAAACCATTTTGAAGGATAATATTGATAAACTTCATGAGGTTGCAGCTTACCTTATTAAGCATGAAAAAATGGGCGGCGAAGACTTTGAGGCTGTTATGAACGGCACTTATGTTGAGCCTGTTGAGGCAGAAGATGCCGAATCCGAAGAGGATAATGCAAATACTGCCGAAAACAAAGATAACGAATAATAATTTTTATAGCCTCTCTTTATGAGAGGCTATAATTGCTAAATAAAGGAAAAAGGGGAAAGAGATGGAACACGACAAAATTATAGTAAGAGGAGCTAAAGAGCATAATCTGAAAAATGTCAATGTTGAAATTCCGAGAAATAAACTTGTTGTAATAACAGGCCTTTCGGGTTCGGGCAAAAGCTCGCTTGCTTTTGATACCATCTATGCCGAGGGACAAAGACGATATGTAGAAAGCCTTTCTTCTTATGCAAGAATGTTTTTGGGACAAATGGACAAACCGAATGTAGAGAGCATTGAGGGATTGTCACCTGCTATTTCCATTGACCAAAAGACCACATCGAAAAATCCACGTTCAACCGTCGGCACCGTAACCGAAATTTACGATTACCTGCGTTTGCTTTATGCAAGAGTCGGTATTCCGCACTGCCCTGTTTGCGGCAGAGAAATCAGACAGCAGACGGTTGACCAGATAGTAGATAAAATTATGTCTTACGACGAGGGCACAAAAATTCAGATTTTGGCTCCTGTTGTGCGTGGCAGAAAAGGCGAGCATGTAAAGGTACTCGAAAGTGCAAGAAAATCGGGTTTTGCGAGAGTAAGAGCAGACGGAATTGTGTATGATTTGTCAGAAAAAATTCCGCTTGAGAAAAATAAAAAACATAATATAGAAGTAATTGTTGACCGACTTGTAGTAAAGCCTGAAATTACTTCAAGACTTTCTGACAGTATAGAAACCGCCTCTAAACTTTCAAACGGTATCATTCTTGTGAATATTGTCGGCGGAGAAGATGTAATGTTCTCACAGAAGTATTCATGCCCCGACCACGGTGTGAGTATTGAAGATTTATCGCCGAGAATGTTCTCTTTTAATAATCCGTTCGGTGCTTGCCCTAAATGTACGGGCTTGGGCGTATTTCTTAAGATTGACGAAAATAAAATTATTCCCGATATGAGTAAAAGTGTGCGACAGGGCGCTATAAAAGGAAGCGGCTGGGCAATGGAGGGCAGTTCCATTGCGGCTATGTACTTTGAGGCACTTGCCGAAAAATATAATTTTTCACTTGACGCACCGTTGTCGGAACTATCACCTGAAATTATCAAAATTTTGCTTTACGGTACAGGTGACGAAACCTTGACTATTCACCGTAAATCTGTTTACGGCAGTGGCAGTTATGAGCAAAAATTTGAGGGTATTATAAATAATCTTGAGCGCAGATATAAGGATACTTCGAGTAATTGGATAAAGGAAGAAATCCAAACATATATGTCTGAAATTCCTTGTGACGAATGTAACGGCGACAGACTGTCAAAAGAGAGCCTTGCCGTAACGGTCGGCGGAATTAATATTGCGGATTTCTGTAAAAAATCCGTTGTATCTGCGCTTGAATTTCTTGATACAATTGAGTTTACCGAAAAAGAAAAGATTATTTCTGCCGAGATTGTAAAGGAAATCCGTGAACGACTTAACTTTTTACAGCGTGTCGGTCTTGGCTATCTTACGCTTTCCCGTTCTGCAGGAACTCTTAGCGGCGGTGAAAGTCAGCGTATACGACTTGCAACTCAAATCGGCAGCAGTCTTATGGGTGTGCTTTATATTCTTGACGAGCCGAGTATCGGTTTGCACCAGCGTGACAATGAAAAACTTTTGAGCACGCTTAAAAGACTTCGCGACTTGGGCAATACGGTTATTGTTGTTGAGCACGATGAGGATACTATGTACGCTGCCGACTGTATTGTCGATGTCGGACCCGGTGCAGGTGTGCACGGCGGAGAAATTGTGTGCGTAGGCGATGTTGATGAGATCAAGGCTTGTGAAAAATCAATTACAGGTCAGTATCTAAGCCATAAAAGAGTTATTCCCGTACCCGAAAAGCGCAGAGAAGGCAACGGAAAGTTTATTGAAATTCTCGGAGCTGCTGAAAACAACCTAAAAAATATCAATGTAAAAATTCCGCTCGGCAAACTTGTTTGTGTAACGGGCGTTTCGGGTTCGGGAAAAAGTTCACTGATTAATGAGATTTTATACAAAACTCTTGCCCGTGATTTAAACAAAGCCAAGATTATTCCGGGTAAAAACAAGGGCATAAAAGGCATTGAAAATCTTGATAAGGTAATCGACATCAACCAAAGCCCAATCGGAAGAACTCCACGCTCAAATCCTGCAACTTATACGGGTGTGTTTACCGACATAAGAGCACTTTTTGCCACAACTCAAGACGCTAAAATGAAAGGCTTTTCGCAAAGCAGATTTTCGTTTAATGTAAAGGGCGGCAGATGTGAGGCTTGTCAGGGCGACGGCATTATTAAAATTGAAATGCATTTCCTGTCCGATGTTTATGTTCCTTGTGAGGTGTGTAAGGGCAAGAGATATAATCGTGAAACCCTTGAGGTGAAGTACAAAGGCAAGTCGATTAATGATGTTTTAGAGATGACTGCCGAAGAGGGAATGGAATTCTTTGCAAATATTCCAAGGATTTACCGCAAACTGAAAACGCTTTGTGATGTGGGACTTGGCTATATCAAAATCGGTCAGCCTGCTACTACACTTTCGGGTGGTGAGGCACAGCGTGTAAAACTCGCAACCGAGCTTGCAAAGCGACCGACGGGCAAGACGGTGTATATTCTTGATGAGCCGACTACGGGACTTCATATTGCCGATGTTCACAGACTTATTGATGTTCTTCAACAGCTGGTTGATACGGGAAATACGGTTGTAGTTATCGAGCATAACCTTGACCTTATAAAAACTGCCGACCATATTATTGACCTTGGACCCGAGGGCGGAGATATGGGCGGAACTGTAATTGCAGAGGGTACTCCCGAAGAAGTTGCAAAAAATGAAAATTCATTTACAGGTCAGTATTTAAAACCGTTTTTAAATATGAATTAAACAGCGTTGTGGGATAATTATGGTTTAACAAACTTTTATAATTGTTTTAAGAATATTTCTATAAACCATAATTTACCCCAACTATTGAAAAACTTAATAAAAATTACTAAACAAAACGCAGGCTGATACTTAGAAATCTAAGTATTGCCTGCGTTTAATAAAAAAATTCTTGACATTTATTTGTTAGTATGCTATTATATTCAAGCTGATTTCAGCAAAATACAACATAATATGGTCTTATTGGAAACGCACATCCTCCGTGATGATAACGAACAACACATAAACATTGTTATCATGGGAGGACTTTATTATGCCAAAAAACAAACTTGAAGATGCAGTATTCACCGCCATTATGGCGACCGTTATGGTGTACGGAATGATTGTTTACAATGTTGCACTTAATACGGGCAAGGTTGACGGAACAACTTTTCTTGCGGCAACGCACGAACTGATTTTTATGGCTCCGATCGCTTTTATTCTTGAATTTTTTATAGTCGGCAAAATTGCCGCAAAACTTGCGTTTACGGTAATGAAACCCACTGACAGACCGCAGTTTATTACATATGCAATTTCAATATGTATTTGCTGTATTATGTGTCCGATAATGAGTCTTATTGCAACCTGTTTGTTCAAAATACCGTCATTCGGTACATGGGTGCAGACATGGGCGCTTAATTTTCCGATGGCTATTTGTTATCAGATGTTTTATTGTGGCCCGTTTGTTCGTCTTGTTTTCAGATTAATTTTCCGCAGAGGAAAAAACAAAGAAGAGAACAAGCAGATTCCTGCGGAAAAAGATTAATATATTTTAGTTACAAAAGATATACAGTTGATTTAATTTTCATTGTATATCTTTTTTATTTATTAGAATTTGTTGATGCTAAATTATCCTTTTATAAATTATCAAACAAACTTAGCTGTATATTCTGGTTTTCATATTTATTTTCGTATTTGTGAAGGTATGAAAACACCCTGTCAATTCCAAACATAATGCCCTCATTTTTACAGACATTTTCAATCCTTTTCATAAGGTAATCGCTGTTCGGACTTAAAACTTCATATGAATTTCCGTAGGTTCTCATATATCGTTCTTTCATACCGGGGAAAAATCTGTCGAGTTGACTGTAAAAATATTCTCTGTCGCCGTTTCGCAGTGTAACTCCTATGTTAAAGCAAATAATGCCCTTAACGCCCGATTTGATACAATAATCAAGCAAAGCGTCTATATTTTCTTTGGTGTCGTTTATAAACGGTAAAAACGGAGAGAGCCATACAACAGTCGGAATTTTAGCCTTTTGAAATTCTTTCAGAGTGTTTACTCTTTCTTCGGTTGTCGAAACATTGGGTTCAAGAATTTTACAAAGTTTTTCGTCGGCGGTTGTAAGAGTCATTTGCAGTACGGATTTGCTCTTTCGATTAATTTTTTCAAGAATATCAATATCACGCATAACGCTTGACGATTTAGTATGAACGGTAACTCCGAAAGAATATTTTTCTATAATTTCAAGGCATTTTCTCATAATTCTTAAATCTTTTTCAAGCGGAATGTATGGGTCGCTCATAGCGCCCGTACCAATCATACAAGGTTTTCTTTTAGACGATAAAGTCTTTTCCAGAAGTTCGGGTGCGTTTTCTTTTACTTCAATATCTTCAAATTTATGTTTCATCTGATAGCAGTCACTGCGTGAATCACAGTAAATACATCCGTGCAGACAACCTCTGTATATATTAATGCCGTTTGAGGCGGATAAAATTCCCTTTGCTTTGACTTTATGCATAAATACCTCAATTTTCTTTTACTTCAACAAACCATTTATTTTCTTCGAGAAAAATATATCTTTCTTTTCCTAAAATTCTGCAGGTATATCGAATACCGCAACCGCCTGCTTTTAAAGATGTGGCATAGCGTACATCTGTTATGCGGTCGATGGGATAGCGTTTGTTGTCATCCCAAAAAATATAATTCGGTACGAGGCTGCCGTCACAGTCAAATGTTGCAGTAACCTTAACATATTTCTTAAACATAATAGCCTCCGATAAGCGTTAGTTCACAGATAACCGACAGGGTGAATTGTGTGTTCGTCTTTTGGATTAAAGGCAGACAGCCCTCTGTCGGTTAAAAGTGATGCGGGACGAATGATATAATTGCCAAAGCGTTGCTTTAATTTATCCAAGGTTTTATCAAGCTTTTCTTCTGCAATTATTTTTCTTTCGTCCGAAAAAATATCCATTTGTCTGGGAATGTTATTGTGTGCAAAATCCGTAACTGATACGCCAATGCTTCTTAGAGGTGATTTATTGTCAAAATTCTCTTTGAACAGTGCCATAGCGGCTTTTGTAATGTCGCTTGTCAGGGAAGTGTAGGTATTTAAAGTATGTTGCCTTGTAATTGTGGAAAGCCCCGTGTCACGCATACTCACACACACAGTTTTGCCCACAAATCCTTGTTCACGCATTCGTCTGCATACGCTGTCGCAAAGGACATAGGCTATAACCTTGATGTCGTCAAGATTTTTTAAATCACGCACCGCCGTGGTTGAATTTCCTATAGATTTTACCTCTGAATATTCACCGATTCGAGCAACGGGTGAGGAATCATATCCGTTTGCAAAGCCGTAAATCAGGTCGCCCCATTTGCCGAGGTGAGTCCTCAACAGACCGATCGGAGCATTTGCAATGTCGCCTATGGTGTATATTCCTATCTGTTCAAGTTTTTTTCGTGTAGCACCGCCTACATACAGCAAATCGCCGGCAGGTGAATTCCATACAAGCGTCTTGTAGTTATCCCGTGTAATGCAGGTGATTGCGTCAGGCTTTTTGTAATCACTGCCGAATTTGGCAAAAATCTTGTTAAAGCTGACACCTATGCTTACCGTGATACCGATTTCGTCCTTTACACGCTGTGAAATCTCCTCGGCAATGGTGAGTGCGTCATTTTTATAGTCTTCTGAAATGTCAAGCCACGCTTCATCAAGACCGAAAGGTTCGACCATATCGGTGTAATCGGAGTAAATTCGGCGTACCTTGTCGGAAAACTTCTTGTAAACATCAAGTCTTGCGGGAACAGTCAGAAGTTGAGGGCATTTTTTCTTTGCCTGCCATATAGCTTCTCCTGTTTTTATATTGTACTTTTTTGCCTCTTCGTTTTTCGCAAGGATAATTCCGTGTCTGTTCTCGGCGTCACCGCTCACCGCAACGGGTAAATCTCTTATATTCGGATTTAAAAGACATTCCACGCTTGCATAAAAACAGTTGCAGTCGCTGTGCAGAATAGCACGGTCATTTTTATATAGCTTTGAATTTACTGTGTCACAAATTTTCATACAAAATCATCTCGAACAAATGTTTTATTAAATTATAGAACAGATGTTCTTTAAAGTCAAGAGGTAATTTATAATTTCTAAATATTACATTTTGTAACCGTTTGTAACTTTTGTAAAGAATATCTCTTAAATATATGTTTTTATGTATTTAACATCTTTCAACATTCCAAAAAGGAATATTAACATAACTCACATTTTTCCACATATGAACTAAAAATCTAATAATCTGTGAATTATCGACAATATAAATTAACTTTATTTGTTAGTATTCGCTAAATATTATGCTGTTGCAATTGAAATTTCAAAAAAATTTCAATTTTTTAAAAATATTTACAAAAAAGTCTTGTTTTTTTTCTGATAAAGTAATATAATAAGTCTACAATGTTTTTAAAGAATTTTAAAAAAGAAATATAAATTTTGGGGAGAGAGAAAAATGAGACTTCGTAAACAGGATTTGGGCGACAGAAACTTGATTGGACACAGAGTTGAGAGCGTTCGTAAGCAAAAGGGAATGAAACAAAAAGAACTCCTTGCTCAGCTTCAGGTAAGCGGAGTAGATATGAACGCATCGGGTCTTTCTAAGCTCGAGGGACAGATCAGATTTGTAACAGATGTTGAGCTTGTTGCGCTTGCAGACATTCTTGAGGTATCTGTCGATTATCTTCTTGGCAGAGATGAGAAGATTAAAAATTAATTTTGCTTGATTGTTTTTATTATATTATTTCCTACCATTAAAACAGGTGACTTTACAAAAGTAAGGTCACCTGTTCGCTTTGTACGGTTGCTTGTGAAATGAGAAATTCGGACTTTAAAAAGTTTACTTTTTCTCTTGCTGTATTACATCGCATATTCTCTTTATACCTGCGTCTATTTTGTCAACGGAAATACCCGAAAAACTAAGGTTCAGTGCATTGATTTCTGCTTTTTCGGGCATTACCGCAATGTTGTTTTCGTCAAGTTTTTTTCGTATTTCGTTATAATCGGAAATTCCTTTTATTTTTACAGAAATATAAAGCGAGGTTTCGTTGAATATTATCTGTGTGTCGCTGCCAAAATACTTATATACGCAGTCTGTTATTTGTTTGCTTTTTTCAAGATAAACTCGCCTTGCTTTTCTTAAATGAGCGTCAAGTCTGCGGTTTTCAAGATATTTTGCAAGTGCGTTCTGCTCGGTTTTTGAGGCGGTCTGATTTATGTACGGGCTGATTTGTCGGTATTTTTTCAGTAGCTTGTCGGGCAGTACCATATAGCTGATTCTGACCGACGGCAAAAGAATTTTTGAAAATGAGCCGAGATATACCGTGTTTTCAATGTCGTAATTCTGCACGCACGGCATAGGGTGTGTACTGTATCTGAGCTCGCCGTTATAATCGTCCTCAATGATAATGCAATCGTTTTCTTTTGCCCACTTAATAAGCTCAAGTCGGCGGCTTACGGGCATACTCATACCGTTTTCCGCAATAAAATTCGGATTGATAAGCACCATATCGGGCTTTATTTTTTCGAGAGATGATATGGTAATTCCCTTGCTGTCCGTATTAAAATACTTTATATCAAGTCCTAAGGTTTTAAAAATAAATTCCGCCTGAATGTAGCTTGATTTTGCCGTTGCAACGGTTTTGTTCGTGCCCACAAGAGAACACAAAAGGTAGAGCAAAAGCTGTGTTCCTGCGCCAACAACAATGTTTTCGGCACTTGTATTTACGCTCCGCACTCCGAGGCTGTATTTTTGCAGTGCATTTCTAAGCACGGTTTCGCCCTGCGGTTCGCCGTACGACATAAGCATATATCCCGTGTTTATTACCTCTTTGACATACTTTTTCCATTCGTCAATATTAATGATTTTATCGTCAATGCTTTTGCCGCTGAAATCGTAGTCATATCTTTTAATCTGTGCAATTGCGGAGCTGTGCGTATTTTCGCTTTTCTTTGGGGCGTTTTCAAACTGTGCCTCAACATAATATCCGCTTTGCGGCTTGTTTTTGATGTAACCCTCAACGCATAGTTGTTCGTAAGCTGCGGATACAGTGGTTTTTGATACCTCAAGTCCGCTTGAAAGCTGGCGCACTGACGGCAGCTTTGTATTCTTTACAAGACTTCCGTTTTCCACGGAACGCCTTATTGATGCGTAAATCTGCATATAAAGCGGAGCAGAAGAAGTTTTGTCAATAATTATAAAGTCATAGAGCATAGTATCACCCTTAGATATTTTAGCATTTAACTTATTTTTAAGCAATACGCAAAATAAAAAAACGAGAGTAAGACAAATCCTACTCCCGTATAAATTTAATTGTATGTGACAGAGCATTAGAGCGACGCACCGAAATCGCTAACTAAAATCTGACCTGTAAGTGCCTTTGAATTATCGGATGCGAAAAATTCTATAATATCTGCAACATCTTCTGCCATACAAGGCTTTATCTTTAAGTCAGCGTGTTTGCTCATTGCACCAAACATTTTCATATCAAGATTTTCAGGCTTCATATTCATAGTCATAGGTGTAACTATTGTACCCGGACAAATTGCATTACAGCGAATGTATTTGTCGGCAAGAAGTAAAGCGGTATGCTTTGTAATACCGATGATTGCGGATTTGGTGGAAACATAAGCAGCGCCGCCACCGCCGTTTACTCCCGCAACAGAAGCAACATTTACGATAGATGAACCCTCTTGCATATATTCAAGAGCCGCACGAATACACTGCATTGTACCGACCTGATTAATTGAAATCAATTTTTGAATTTCAACATCGTCAAACTTATCGATAGGGGCAAGACCGGTGTCGAGAACACCCGCATTGTTTACCAAAATATCAATACTGCCGAATTTATCTACGGTTGCTTTCATAAGATTTTTGCAATCTTCATCTTTTGAAATGTCGGTCAAAACGGTAAGCACATTACCGCCTTCTGCTTTGATTTTAGATGCAACCTCATCAAGAGCCGCTTGACGGCGTGCACTGATTACAACATTTGCTCCGCTTTTTGCAAAGAGCATAGCCGTTGCGGCACCTACTCCTGAATTACCGCCTGTAATTACAGCGGTTTTTCCTTTTAAATTATACATAAATCCTCCTTTTGCGTACTGTATCTGTAAAAATAATTGTATCATATGTACTTGTTTAAATCAAGTTTTTAAAGTCGAATAGCATTTGCAAAAATTTATATTGCAATATGCTGTTTACGGTTGAATTTTCTGTTATAACAAGGTATAATTAAATATGTATGTAATTCTTACTTTATAAAAAGGGGATAGTTCTATGAACAACTTAGCAGATAAGTTTTTTGAAAGTATAAAGGGTAAAAAAGTCGGTTTTATCGGTATAGGCACAAGTAACTTGCCTTTGATAAAACTGTTTTCGGATAAAGGCGCAGTAGTTTCTGCATATGACAAAAAAGATTTTGAATCACTCGGCGAAAATGCCGTAAAAGCCAAAGAATACGGTGCAGAGCTTGTTTTGGGCGAGGATTACCTCTCAAAACTTGACGGTGACATTATTTTCCGCAGTCCGGGCACACCGTTTTACAGACCTGAACTTGTTGCATTAAGAGAAAAAGGCGTTGTACTCACTTCCGAGATGGAAGTGTTCTTTGACCTCTGCCCATGTAAAATTATTGCAATTACAGGTTCCGACGGCAAAACCACAACCACAACAATTATTTCCGAATTTTTGAAAGCAAGCAGTGTGAATGTACACCTCGGCGGCAACATCGGCAAGCCTTTGCTCCCTGAAATCGAGAGCATTAAAGAGGACGATGTGGCAGTGGTTGAGCTTTCAAGTTTTCAGCTTATTTCAATGAGAAAAAGTCCTGATGTTGCAGTGGTTACAAACCTTGCGCCGAACCACCTAGACATACATAAGGATATGCAGGAGTATGTGGATTCAAAGAAAAACATCGTACTTCACCAGAATGCTTTTTCAAAGGCGGTGCTTAACCTTGACAATGAAATTGCAAATTCTTTCTCTGACAGCGTTCGTGGTCAGCTTGCAAAATTCAGTGTAAAAGAAAGCCTTGCAAACGGCGCTTATCTTGACGGTACAACTGTTTGCTACAGCGACTACGGCAAGGTTACAAAGATTATGGACATCAAGGATATTAAAATTCCGGGTATGCACAATGTTGAAAACTATCTTGCCGCTATTTCCGCTGTATGGGGAATGGTTGATATTGAAACTATTAAGGCTGTTGCAAAGACTTTCGGCGGTGTTGAACACAGAGCGGAGTTTGTAAGGGAGTACAACGGAGTTAAGTATTACAACGATTCCATTGCATCAAGCCCTACAAGAACAGCACTCGGCACGCTCTCGCTCTATAATGAAAAAATCATCATCATTGCAGGCGGTTACGACAAGCATATTCCTTATGAGCCGCTCGGCCCTGTAATCAACGATAAGGTTAAGGTTCTCATTCTTCTCGGCGATACTGCTCCGAAGATTGAAAAAGCCGTTGTTGAGGCTGAAAACTACAACGAAAATGAAATTACAATCATAAATGTTACAAATATGGAAGAGGCAGTTGAGGCTGCCGTAAACCACGCCGAAAAAGGCGACATTGTTTCGCTTTCTCCGGCAAGCGCAAGTTTTGGTTTGTACAAGAATTTTGAGGAAAGAGGAAATCATTTCAAGGCTATTGTAAACGCTTTGAAATAATGTGAATATGAAACAGCTTTTATTTGATTTATGCCGCATAGGCGGAGTATCGGGCAGTGAAGAGCCAATCGCAAAGTTCTGTGCCGAAAAACTCTCTGCCTTTGCAGATACAACTATAGATAAAAACGGAAATGTAATCGCTACACTCGGTAATGCAAATGCAGACAAAACGATTTTGCTTGACGCACATCTTGACAGAATAGGTTTTATTGTGACTTCGATTAATGAAAACGGTTTTGTTAAGGTTGCCTCCTGCGGCGGAATTGATGTAAGGGTATTGTCAGACGCTGTACTTGTATCTTGTTCGGACGAGCCTGTTAAAGGAGTGGTATGTTGTATGCCTCCGCACCTGTCTGACGGCGGAGAAGATAAAGCAGCTCCTATTGACAAGGTATGGATTGACTTCGGTTTACCTTATGAAAAGGTAGCCGAGAAAATCAAAATCGGTGATGTTCTCACATTTTACGGCGAACCGAAGGAACTTATGAATAACAGAATTACCGTTCCCGCACTTGATGACAGATGCGGTATTGCCGCTCTTATTAGATGCGCCGAGCTTATCGGTAAAAAAGAACTTTCGTACAAGGTTGTTATTCTTTTGAGCGTTCAGGAGGAAACTTACGGAACAGGTGCGAAAACAGGTGCTTACCGGATTAATGCCGACGAGGCAATTGCCGTTGATGTAAGTTTTGCATCTCAACCCGATGTAAGCGGTCAGTATGCAGGCGTTGAACTTGCAAAAGGTCCGATGATTTGCATTTCTCCGATTCTTAGCAAGGCTATGAGCGATAAACTCATTTCTGTCGCTAAGGAAAAGAACATTCCTTTTCAATATGAGCCTATTTCGGGTACAACGGGCACAAATGCTGACCATATTTCTGTTACAAAAAGCGGTGTTGCATCTGCCGTTGTTTCAATTCCGCAGAGATATATGCACACTCCGATTGAAGTTATTGATATTTCTGATGTAGAAAATACGGCAGCTCTGCTTGCTGAATATATTATCGGCGGAGGTGCTTTTAATGACTGATTTTAAATTGCTTGAAAAACTCTGCACTGTCGAAGGTATTTCGGGTGACGAGGGCAGTGTAAGAGAAATTATTATAAACGAAATAAAGCCGTTTGCCGATGAAATCAAAACGGATAACCTCGGCAATATCATTGTGTTTAAAAAAGGCAAAAACCGAGCAAAGGCAAAACTTATGCTTTCGGCTCATATGGACGAAGTGGGCTTTATGGTAACGGATATTACTTCTGACGGCTACCTTAAGTTTGATGAAGTCGGCGGTCTTGACAGACGGGTTGTGCTCGGCAAGACTGTAACCGTAGGCAAAAAAAAGGTAAACGGTGTAATCGGTGTAAAGCCTATTCATTTAAGCAAATCAGATGAAAGAACCGCTGTGCCTAAGTACGGCGAAATGTACATTGATATCGGTGCAACAAGCAAAGATGATGCGCTAAGCGTTGTAAGCTACGGCGACAGTGTGAATTTTAATTCTATATACGAAAATAACGGCTATACAATCAAATCAAAGGCTATTGACGACCGCTTTGGCTGTCTTGCGCTTATTGAGCTTATAAAAAGCGAACTTGAGTATGATATGCACTTTGTGTTTGCCGTACAGGAAGAAGTCGGACTGCGTGGTGCAAAGGTTGCGGCGTACAGCGTAGACCCTGAATTTGCCATTGTTGTGGAAACCACAACCGCAGCGGATATTGCAGGTGTTGAAGAAACAAGACAGGTGTGCAATCTCGGTGACGGTGCGGTTATTTCTGTAATGGACAGACGCACAATTTACGATAAGAGAATGTCTGAAATGGCTTTTGAATGTGCCAAGGAAACAGGTGCAAAGGCTCAATATAAAAGAGCGGTTGCAGGCGGTAACGATTCGGGCGTAATTCACCAGAGCAGAGGCGGAGTAAAAACCCTTGCAATTTCACTTCCTTGCAGATATTTGCATAGCAGTGTTACAGTTGCGAATGTAAGCGACTGCGATGATATTATAAAAATTGTGTCGGCACTTGCAAATAAGATTGCAGGCGGAGAATATTAAACGAAAGGATTATGACAGATGATATTGACTGCCGATAATTGCGAAAAATTTATCAGCACAATAGAAAGCCTTGACGGACTTGATCCTTTTGCCTGCCGCATAATTTCGCTTTGTACAAGTTACAATCCGCATCTTCCGTTTGTGGATTATTGGACTGTTTTTGATGACGAAAGCAACACTGCAACGGGAGCAATCGCACGAAACGGCACGGATTTTATTCTTTTTCTGACCGATAAAACGGATATAGACGAAGTATCGACTTTTATGCGTGTGGCAGGTGCAACTTCGGTAATTTGCAGTAATAAATACAGCCTTGATTTGTTCGGATACGAAAAATCGCAAGGTCCTATACTTGTACGCAAAGAGGAATTATCTGAAAGCGATAACTTAAGAATAGACACACCGCAGATAAAAGAGGCTTACGAGCTTATTGCAAAGGCGGCGGATAAATATTTTACTCCGCCGAAATTTGAGGATTTTTATGTGGATATAAACCACAAACTGCGCCACGGCACAATGCGGCTTCTCGGGTTGTATGACGGAAACGACCTTGCGGCTGTTGCAATGACTGTTGCGGAAAGCAGGCAGGGCGCTGTAATCGGTGCGGTTGCGTGTCTGCCGAAATTCCGTAACAAAGGTTACGGTACATACATAGTAAATCACCTTACAAATATTCTTGTAAAAGAGGGCAGAAGTGTGTTTGTACACAGGGCGGAGAATGCAAACAAGGCATTTTACGATAATTTAAAATTCAACTGCTTTGACAGCTGGTGTGAATACAATTTTAAAGGATGATAAATTTTGAGTTTTTTTGATATAGACAACAGAATAATCGAGGCCTCGCAAAAGGCTATGGAGCTTTGCAAAAGCAAGCTTGACGAAATTAACGATATTCAGGAATACAATCAGCAAAAGATGATAAAAGCCTTTCAGGAGGCAGGGGTAAGAGAAAGTCATTTTTCGGGTTCAACAGGCTATGGCTATGACGATTTCGGCAGAGATGCTCTCGACCGTGTGTATGCCTATGCTTTTGACGCCGAGGACGCACTTGTAAGACATAACTTTGCAAGCGGCACACATACTCTTACGGTTGCTCTTTTTGGTATTTTAAGACCGAACGATACCATGCTTTCCGTAACAGGTATGCCGTATGATACAATCCGCTCGGCAATCGGACTTGAGGGCAATTATCCCGGGTCGCTAAAAGATTTTGGCATTAACTTTGAAATGGTTGATTTAAAGGCTGACGGCACTGTTGATTATGAGGCAGTCGAGCAGAGAATCAGAGAAGAAAAGCCGAAAATGGTTTATATTCAGCGCTCAAGAGGATACAGCATAAGACCTTCGCTTACATACAGAGAAATCAAAAAACTTTGTGAAATTTCCAAAAAAGCGTCACCAAAGTCAATTATTATGCTCGATAACTGCTATGGCGAGTTTGTTGAAAAGGTTACTCCAATGTCTGTCGGCGTTGATATTATGGCAGGTTCGCTCATTAAGAATGCAGGCGGCGGCATTGCTCCTACGGGAGGATATATCGCAGGTAAAAAAGAACTTGTCGAGATGTGCGCATACAGACTTACAACTCCGGGTACGGGTAAGGAAATCGGTGCAACGCTCGGCAACAACCGTGAACTCTTTATGGGCGCTTATCATGCACCGTTTGTATCATGCGAGGCATTAAAAACGGCGGTATTCGCATCTGCGCTTTTTGAAATTCTCGGTTATGATACAACCCCTAAATACAGTGAAAACAGGGGAGATATTATTCAGCTTATTATGCTCGGCAACGAAGAAAAGCTTTGCAGTTTCTGCGAGGGAATACAGAGCGGCTCTGCCGTAGACAGCTTTGTAAAGCCCGAACCGTCGGATATGCCGGGTTATGAAAGTCAGGTAATTATGGCGGCGGGTGCGTTTACACTCGGCTCGTCAATCGAACTTTCCGCAGACGCACCGTTAAGAGAACCGTACGCAGTATGGATGCAGGGCGGACTTAATTTCTGTTCGGGCAAACTCGGCGTAATGCTTGCGGCGGATAAGATATTAAAGAAAAGCGAAGAAAACTAAAATATAATTTGACATTTTATTTTTACCGAACTGCTCATAATGTATGGGCAGTTTTTCTTTTAAATAACACATAAATTAAGCATTTGCATAATATACCATTGTAGAGAATAATTATTGTGCGGGTGTTAAAAATGAAAAAATCAGTGCTAAAAGCCTTTGGCATAATTGGTGGAGATAAACGGCAGCTTTTTCTTGCAAAGTCAATATCAGACTGTTGTTACGATGTAATTCTCGGCGGTTTTGATAAGCTGAAAAGCCTCGGTGCGATTGAAATATCCGACATAAAAACCGCAATTTCAAAATCAGATGCAATAATTTTCCCTTTGCCGTCAATTTGTGCGGACGGTACGGTAAACACGCCGTTTTCGGACAACAAAACAAGGCTTGACGAAGAAATGATTTCTCTTTTAAAAGAAAAGCCGATATTTGTTGCTATGAAAAATAAATTTTTAAAAGCATATCCGCAGCTTGCAGACTGCGAGGTTTACGATTATTCGGCAAAAGAGGAATTTGCGGTTGCCAATGCGTTGCTCACCGCCGAGGGAGCGGTTGAAATTGCGATGAATGAGTACGAGGGTACGATTTTTGACAGCAAATGCCTTGTTTGCGGATTTGGCAGAATAGGAAAAATGCTTGCAAAAATGCTGAAATCTCTTAATGCACAGGTCACGGTAAGTGCAAGAAACGAAGTCGATTTTGCGTATATAGAGGCACTCGGCTGCAAACACATCAACACAAATGCTCTCAAAAGCGTAAAGGGATACGACCTTGTTTTCAATACAATTCCCGTTATGATTTTTGACAGCGACTTGCTTATGAATACAGACCGCAACACCATTATAATAGACCTTGCCTCACTTCCTGGAGGAGTGGATTTTGAGGCGGCACGCAGGTACAAAACCGATGCCGTTCGTGCCTTGTCATTGCCCGGCAGGACCGCACCAAAGGCAGCGGGAGAAATTATCAGAAAAACGATTTTTAACATAATCAAGGAGGTTTACAGGTGACAAAAGCAACCATTGGCTATGCAATGTGCGGTTCCTTTTGCACCTTTTCACAAGCCTTTGAACAAATGCAGAAGCTTGTTGATTCAGGCTACAGGGTACTTCCGATAATGTCAGGTAACGCCTACTCAACAGATACTCGATTTGGCAAGGCAGAGGAAATGGTTAAAACTTGCGAGGATATAACAGGAGAAAAGGTACTTCACACCTCGGTGCAGACAGAGCCGATAGGACCGAAAAAAATGTGCGATTTACTTCTGATAGCACCTTGCACAGGCAACACACTTGCAAAGCTGTCGCTCGGCGTAACCGACACCTCGGTAACAATGGCGGCAAAATCACATCTGCGTATTCTGCGGCCTGTACTTTTGTGCGTTGCAACAAACGACGCACTCGGAGCGTCTGCGCAGAACATAGGCAGACTTATGAACACAAAGAACATTTATTTTGTCCCGATGCGGCAGGATAATTGCATTAAAAAGCCAAATTCACTTGTGGCTGATTTTTCTAAAATAGAAGAATGTGTAGAGCTTGCACTGCAAGGCAAACAACATCAGCCGATATTTATATGATATAAAACGACAGTTCCGATTTCTGAATAAGTCAGTCAAAAACGGAAAATATACAAAACGACCCTTTACGGTATAATGCAATCAAAATTACCGTAAAGGGGATTTTTATGGCAAAAAAGTGTTTTTTATAAATAATTGGCACGATTGCCGATATATTCTAAAGACAGAAAAGAAGAGAATGACTTATGAAAAAGATAATTTTTGATAATATTATAAAATATATTGACAAATACCGCAAAATGCAGTAATTATACAGGCTTTAACAAAAAATATTTTTTATAAAGGAGAATACACATGAAAAATAATAAAATTAAAAAAATTTTTTGGACGGACTTTATCTGTAATTCTTACGGTATTTCTTTTGATAGGCACAATTCCGATTGTTGGAGTTAGTGCAGCTGAAAATGAAGTGAAATACAAATACTTCTTAAATGTAAATGATGTTACATACTTGCAAATGCACATCGCAGGCAACAAAAACACCGACGGTTCAGCTTTTATTGACGAAACAAACAAGCAGTTGTTTGACTGCGTTGATATGAACAAAGACGGCAAACTCTCCGTTGCCGATGTAACTGCACTGCAGATTCATATATCACAGAATAATTAAATAACAACAAACCCTTTCTTGATAAGGCGGCAGGCACAGACTTGCCGCCTTTTGCTTTGTGTATGAAAAATTTGAATTTTGCGTAAATAAAAAAATAATTCCTATAAAATCACAAATAGTTTACGGTGAGGTATTGCTACATATGCTTTTTTGTGATAAAATGGTAAATAATACGAATTGCAAATAAATTATTGTGATATTTTTTATAAAAAAAGGAAACATTTTTATGAAGCTATGTACTAAATGCAAGCATTTGCACAATGATGAGGACGCAGTGTGCAGTAACTGTAATTCTCCTCTTGAGAGCATTACCGACGAGAATACTCCCGTATATCTCCTTTCTGCCGAGGGATTTGAGCTTGAGCGTGTTAAAACAGCACTTGAAGACAATTCTATCCCTTGCGACAGCGTTATTAAGGACAAACAGCTTAAAAAGCAGGAATTTATAAATAAAAATTCTGCCGAAAGCGATATTTTGGTTCCTTATGCCGCATATGAAAAAGCCTACGATATATGTATAGGAATCGGCGCAATTAAAGAAGATGATACTCAGGTTCTTGAAGATGCGGTTGAGCAAAAAGACAGTAACGAGCCTACTCTTGACGAAAAATTCGAGAAGATGAGCGGCGTTAAACGCACCACTGTAAGAGTTCTTTCTGCTATTGCGTTTCTTGCTCTTGTTGCTCTTGCAGTGTACGGCACAGATTTTATAACGGGTTTTATAAAAGGTTTATTTGGTTAAATTAATTATTTTGGAGGAAAAACTATGAATATTGAAACAAAATGCGTGCAGGCAGGCTGGCAGCCAAAGAAAGGCGAGCCGAGAGAATTGCCGATTTATCAGAGCACTACTTTTAAGTACGACACAAGCGAAGAAATGGGTAAACTCTTTGATCTTGAGGCAGAGGGATATTTTTACACAAGACTTCAAAACCCTACCAATGACAGCGTAGCCGCTAAAATCTGCGCTATGGAGGGCGGCGTGGCTGCAATGCTCACTTCAAGCGGTCAGGCTGCAAACTTCTTTGCTGTGTTTAATATCTGCGAGGCAGGCGACCATCTTATCGCCTCATCTTCAATTTACGGCGGTACATACAATCTCTTTGGTACTACCCTCAAGAAGATGGGCATTGAATGCACATTTGTAGACCAGGATCTACCTGAAGAAGAACTTGCCAAGCTCTTTAAGCCAAACACTAAGGTTGTATTCGGCGAAACAATCACTAATCCGACTGTTTCTGTTTTTGATATTGAAAAATTTGCAAGACTTGCACATTCGCACGGTGTTCCGCTTATTGTAGACAACACATTTGCCACTCCCGTAAACTGCCGTCCGTTTGAGTTCGGTGCAGACATTGTTACTCACTCAACAACCAAGTATATGGACGGTCACGCAACAGCGGTTGGCGGCTGTATTGTTGACAGCGGTAATTTTGACTGGCTTGCTCATGCTGACAAATATCCGGGACTTACAACTCCCGACGATTCATACCACGGTATTGTTTATGCCGAGCGTTTCGGTAAGGCGGCTTACATCACAAAGGCTACTTCACAGCTTATGCGTGACCTCGGTGCTATTCAGTCACCGCAGCACGCTTATTACCTCAATATCGGTCTTGAGTCACTTCACCTTAGAATGAAAAAGCATTGCGAGAACGCACTTGCCGTTGCAAAATATCTTAAAAACAACGAAAATGTAGCGTGGGTTTCCTATCCTGACCTTGAAGACGACAAGTATCACGAGCTTGCTAAAAAGTATCTTCCGAACGGTTCTTGCGGTGTACTTGCTTTCGGTATCAAGGGCGGCAGAGAAGAATCAATAAAGTTTATGGATTCGCTTAAGTTTATCACAATCGTTACTCATGTTGCCGACGCAAGGTCATGTATTCTTCACCCCGCAAGCCACACACACCGTCAGATGACAGACGAACAGCTTATTGAGGCAGGAGTAGCTCCTGACCTTATCCGCCTTTCTGTAGGTATTGAAAATGCGGATGATATTATCGCAGACCTTGCACAGGCGTTTGAAAAAATTTAAAAATTATACTCGGGAGTTGATTTTATGTCAGCTTATGTTTCTGCTGTAATAGTTGCGGCGGGCGGCTCTGTAAGAATGGGAATTGCAGACAGCAAACAGTTTATTCCGCTTCTTGACAAGCCGGCTATTGAATATACTTTAAAAGCATTTCAGAAATGCTACCTTATAAAAGAAATTGTTATAGTTTGCCGTGAGCAGGATGTTGACCGCATTAACGAACTTGTAAATCAAAACGGATTTACAAAGGTCAGCAAAGTTGTGCTCGGCGGTTCTTCACGCTCCGCAAGCGTGCGCAACGGCATTAAGGCGGCGAATGAAAAGGCAAAATATTTTGCTATTCACGACGGCGCCCGTCCGCTTATTACTGTTGACGAAATCGAAAGAGTTGTTGAGGCGGCTTTTGAAACCGGTGCGGCAACCCTCGGAACATCCGTTACGGATACAATCAAAATCGTTGACGGATTTAATAAAATTGAGAGCACACCGCTCCGCTCACAGCTTAGAGCAGTGCAGACTCCGCAGGTTTTTGAAAGAGATTTGTATATGTTTGCTCTTGAAAATGCAGGAGAAAACAGCCTTGAATTTACCGACGACTGCGCTCTTATCGAAAATATGGGCGGCGAAGTTCTCGTTGTAAAGGGCAGTGAAGAAAATATTAAACTCACCACTCCCGTAGATGTAATTCTTGCGGAAAGCATACTTAAAAACCGCATTAAGAACGGTAATTGTTGAGTGAAAGGATAACATATGAGGATTGGTCACGGTTACGATGTTCATAAATTTGCAGAAAACAGAAAACTCATTTTAGGCGGAACAGAAATTCCGTATGAGTTTGGCTTGCTCGGTCATTCCGATGCCGATGTGCTTGTTCACGCAGTAATGGACAGCTTGCTCGGCGCTGCAGCTCTCGGTGATATAGGCAAACATTTTCCCGATACCGATGAAAGGTACAAAGGCGCAGACAGCATCGCTTTGCTCAAAGAGGTTTGCAGAATCCTTGACGAAAACGGCTACAAAATCGGCAATATTGATTCTACGGTAATTGCCCAAAAGCCGAAGCTTAAGGATTATATCTATGCCATGAGAGAAAATATTGCGAATGCTTGCGGCATTGATATTTCGCAGGTAAGCGTAAAGGCAACCACAGAAGAAAAGCTCGGTTTTACAGGCAGGCTTGAGGGCATTTCCGCTCACGCTGTTTGTATTATCGAATAATGAATTAATTAAGGATATTGAGCATACATATTAAACTATGAATGTTTGTATCATACACAAAAATAATGGAGGCACACAAAAATGAAAAATTGTCCAAGATGTAACGCACAGATGGAAGACAACGCTGTTTTTTGCCAGAATTGCGGTTTTTCTGTTGCACAGCAGGCAGAACCACAGGCACAGCAGCCACAGTACAATCAGTATGCGGCAGCTCCCGCTCCTGTTGTAGATCAATATGACCATACAGCTGAATTTTCTGCCGAAGATGTTTCTGAAAACAAGCTTTTGGCAGCAGTGATTTATGTATCAAGCATACTCGGTATTATTGTTGCACTTATTGCACAGAGCTCAAGAAAGTCTAAGTATCTTGATTTCCATATCAAGCAGGGACTTAAATCATTTGTTGTAATGTTTTTCCTCGGCGTAATCGGAGTCGTTTTATCATGGACTTGTATTTTTGCGATTGCGGCAGCTGTTTGTGAGGTTATCGTTCTTGTTTGCAATTATATCTGTCTTTTCAAGTCACTTGCCAACAAGTCAATCGAAATTCCGGTTATTCGCAGCCTCGGTTTCCTTAAATGATTTAACTTAAATCATACAAGCCACACCTCGTTCATATTATTGAACGAGGTGTTTTTATGATAAAAAAATTATCGTTGGCTTTGATTATTGCAATAATTTTTACGGCGATACCTGTATTTTCGGTTGATGTCAATGCTGTGACGGAAGAAACGATTACAGCGCCGTCTGCCGTGCTTATGGAAACTTCATCGGGCAAAATATTGTTTGAAAAAAATCCGCACGAACAGCGTCCCTGCGCATCCATTACAAAGGTTATGACAATGCTGCTTGTTTGCGAGGCAATCGACAACGGAAAATTGAGCCTTGACGATACAATCACCGCCTCGGCGCACGCAGCGTCAATGGGCGGCAGCGACATATGGCTCGAAGAGGGCGAAACTATGAGCGCAGACGATATGATAAAAGCGACGGTTGTTGCATCGGCAAACGATGCGGCGGTTGCGCTTGCAGAGCATCTGTGCGGTAGCGAAGAAGTGTTTGTAGAGAAAATGAATGAAAAGGCAAGTCAGCTCGGAATGAAAGACACGGTATTTAAAAACTGCAACGGACTTGACGAGGACGGACACATAACCTCAGCTTATGATGTCGCTGTAATGTCGAGAGAACTTATGAAGCACGAAATGATTTTTGATTACACTTCAATATGGCTTGATAATCTTCGTGACGGAAAAACACAGATTGTAAATACCAATAAACTTTTAAAGACATATAAAGGCATAACAGGACTTAAAACAGGCACAACAAATGATGCCGGCTGTTGTATGTCGGCGTCGGCAAAAAGGGGAGATATGAGCCTTGTTGCGGTAGTTCTCGGCTGTAACTCGGGTAAAGAGCGTTTTTCGGACGCAGCGGCTTTGCTCGATTACGGTTTTGCAAACTTTTCGGTAACACAGTTGAAAGCACCCGAAGATTTACCCAAAACAATTAAGGTTGAAAACGGTATGCAGGGCAATATCGGTATCGGCTGTGATGTAAACGCAAGCATTGTGCTTGATAAAAACAGCGGTTCAAAGATAGTTTCAAAAATTGATTTGCCCGAAAGCATAGAAGCCCCCGTTGTGAGCGGACAAAAGCTTGGCACGGTTACATACAGCCTTGACGGCAATGCCGTAAAAAGCTTTGAAATTACCGCTTTGCAGGACGCAGAAAAGATTTCTTTTGCCTCAGTTTTCTCGGTTTTATTAAATTCTATAATTTCTTTATAAAATATACAAAATGACCTTGCAAAAAGTCGGGAATTATAGTATAATAAGACAGCAAAGATACTTGTTTCGGATTTTATGTTGCTTTTATCACCGTTTTTACGGTATATTACGCAGTATTATTCCGAAAGGGAATTTTGGGGGAATTAATAATGGCTACAAAACTTACAGACAAATATTTAAAAGGTTTCGTTAATGAACACGAGTATGAGGGTGTGGCTGCTGAAGTAAAGGCTGCTCACAAGGTGCTTCACGACGGTACAGGTCTTGGAAACGATTTCCTCGGCTGGCTTAATCTTCCTACAGATTATGACAAAGAGGAGTTTGCAAGAATTAAGGCTGCTGCCGAGAAGATAAAAAAAGATTCCGATGTATTTATCGTAATCGGTATCGGCGGTTCATACCTCGGTGCAAGAGCCGCAATTGAATTTCTTACTTCACAGAACTACAACCTTACTTGTAAGGATACACCGCAGATTTACTTTACAGGTAACTCAATCAGCTCATCTGCACTTGCAGAGATTATGGAGCTTTGCGAGGGTAAAGATGTATCTGTAAATATGATTTCAAAATCAGGTACTACAACCGAGCCTGCCATCGCATTCCGTGTATTCCGTGAAATGCTTGAGAAAAAGTATGGCAAAGAGGGTGCAAGAGAGCGTATTTACTGCACAACAGATAAGGCTAAGGGCACACTTAAGGCTCTTGCAGACGAAGAGGGTTACGAAACATTCGTAGTTCCTGATGATGTAGGCGGTCGTTTCTCTGTACTTACAGCAGTAGGTCTTCTTCCGATTGCTGTTTCAGGCGCTGACATTGATGCTCTTATGCAGGGTGCGGCAACTGCACAGAAAGAATTTGACAATGACGACCTCGCTACAAACGATTGCTACAAATATGCGGCACTCCGTAACATTCTTTACCGTAAGGGTAAAACAATGGAGGTTATGGTATCTTACGAGCCTGCTTACACAATGATGTCTGAATGGTTTAAGCAGCTTTTTGCAGAGAGTGAGGGCAAGGATAACAAGGGCATTTTCCCTGCAAGCGTTATCTTCTCAACAGATCTTCACTCACTCGGTCAGTACATTCAGGACGGCAGAAGAACTATGTTTGAAACTGTTGTTCTCTTTGATAAATGTAAAAAAGAAGTTACACTCGGCACAGATCCTACTAATGTTGATGGTCTTAACTTCCTTTCGGGAAAGACAATGGGATATGTAAACCGCAAGGCTTTTGAGGGTACAGTTCTTGCTCATAATGACGGCGGTGTACCTAACATCGTTCTCAATGTTCCTGAGATGAACGAATCAGAGCTTGGCTATCTCATCTATTTCTTTGAAAAGGCTTGTGCTATTTCCGGCTATATGCTTGGCGTAAATCCATTTAACCAACCCGGCGTAGAAAGCTACAAGAAGAATATGTTTGCTCTCCTCGGCAAACCGGGTTATGAGGATCAGAAGGCTGCTCTTGAGGCAAGACTCAAGTAATTTCTTTTGTAAATAAGTTTAATATTCTGGAGGAACTAATATGGTTACTTTACTTATCGGTAAAAAAGGAACAGGCAAAACAAAAAAACTTATCGCTCTTGCTAATGAGGCAGTTGCTGCTTCTGCAGGTAATGTTGTTGTAATCGAAAAGGGCGCAAAGCTTACTTACGATGTAACACACAAGGCAAGACTTATTGATACCGAGCAGTACCTCATTGAGGGTTACGATATGCTCTTCGGTTTTATCAGCGGTATCTGCGCAGGCAACTATGATGTTACAGACATTCTTGTTGACTCAACATTCAAGATTTGCCCTACAGGTGTTGACGGTGTAGAAACTTTCACAAAGAAGTTGCAGGAGCTTTCAGAGGCTTCATCGACAAACATCGTTCTTCTTATTTCAGCAGAGGAGTCAGAGCTTCCTGAATCTATCAACGCTGTTTGCCAGAAGGTATAATTAATTTCAAGTTTTAACGGACTGCTCTCTTTTGCAGGGCAGCCCGTTTTTTCTGCAATTTTGCATTGCGGTAAGGTTGATAAATTATGGTTTAGCTGAATACTTCATTAGATATTATAAAAGTTGACCAAACTTTTATAATTAGGCAGTAAAATATTCTGCTAAAATCTGACTTTTTTCAACTTTCAAAACTTTTTCACTTGAAATTCACAAAAATTATATCTTGCTGTCAGTTTTAGTTTATATAATTTTACAGAAAAACTAAATGGGAAGGGAATAACGATGAATTTAAAAAAATTAATTTTAAAAGCGTCACTCGGCGATAAAAAATCACTTGATTTTATTGCCGAAAAATATCAGAATTATGTCTGCTTTTTCTGTTCAACTGTAATTTCAGACAGTCAAAAAGCTGAAAATGCATTTAAAAAATCTTTCAAGGCTGTTTTTTCTGCCATAGAAAAAAATCCTAAAGTCGATAACCTTGACGAAATTGTAACATACGAAACCGCAAGAGTTTGCAAAGGCTTTATTTCTGATGAAAAAAACTCTGACAATATTCCTGCAAAGTTACAGCCTTTTGCGGATAAAGACAAAATATCATCTGTATCTGCAATTACAGCCGAACAGAAAAAACTTTTTGTGAATGCTCTTAAAGCCGTAGGAGCAAATCAAAGAATCGCACTTGCTCTTAATTTATTATGCGATTATGACGCAAAGAAAATTGCCGATGTTTTAAAAATTTCTGAAGATAAAGTGCAAAATTCTCTTGATTACGGCAGAGAAAATGTAAAAAAACAGTTAAGACTGTCAAACGGAAATTTTAGTAAAAGAGATATTGTTTTCTTAATGACGGCATCATCGGATATAGTTAAAAGCGCTGCGGCACAGAAAAAACTTTCCGATACTGCCGATAAAGCAGTTGATGATATAGTGCTGTCTTTGGCTAAACCACAAAAATCGGATAAAAAGAAAGCTTGGATTGCAATTTCAGCCGTTGCTGTTTTTCTTATTGCTGTTATAGTTGTTTTTGCCGTAACTTCAAATAAAAATAACGGTACCCCAACAGCTACGGATAATTCTGTAACTGCCGGAACAAATACATCTGCCACCATAGGCACCGATGAGGCAAAGGGTACTCATCACGCAGAGATTAATATTCGTGATTACGGTGTAATTAAGGTTGAGCTTGACGGTGATGTTGCTCCGATTACGGTTGCAAACTTTATAAATCTTGCAAACAGCGGTTTTTATGACGGACTTACATTCCACCGTATTATTGACGGATTTATGATGCAGGGCGGCGACCCGTTAGGAAACGGTACAGGCGGTTCGGATAACACAATCAAGGGTGAATTTTCGCAGAACGGCGTAGAAAATAACCTTTCACATACAAGAGGTGCGATTTCTATGGCTCGTTCAACAGATATGGACAGCGCAAGTTCACAGTTCTTTATTGTTCAGTCAGACAGCACATATCTTGACGGTCAGTACGCTTGCTTCGGATATGTAACCGACGGTATGGATATTGTCGATGAAATCTGTAAAAATGCGGTAACAACCGACAGCAACGGTTCTGTAGACGCAGAAAATCAGCCTGTTATAAATTCAATTAAAATTACAGATTAAAACTAAACGGACTTGATTTTTTCAAGTCCGTTTTTAGGTTATTGTCTTAGAGTTTATTTCAATGTTTGTGTAACTTTAATAAAAACATTACGATATAAAAAGGAGGTAAACGCTTGAAAATATTGGTAGATGCAGACGCTTGTCCCGTTGTAAAACAAGTTAAAAAGATTGCTAAAAAGCACAGAGTGCCTGTCATTTTGCTTTGCGATACAAACCACATTCTTTCATCAAATTACAGTGAAATTAAAGTAATCGGTGCAGGCGCCGACGCTGTTGACATTGCACTTGCAAATCTTTGTCAAAGCGGAGATATTGCTGTTACGCAGGATTACGGAGTTGCGGCTCTTGTACTCGGCAAAGGCGGTTATGCAATTCATCAGTCGGGAAAAATATTTACAAATGAGAATATCGACGGACTTTTAATGGAGCGGCATATCAACAAAAAGGCAAGAATGTCATCTTCAAAAAATCATCTCAAAGGGCCTAAAAAGCGTACAAAAGAGGACGATTTAAGGTTTGAATCGGCATTTGAAAGTCTTTTATGCGGAATATTGTCACACGATTTAAAATAAAGAACGCAAAATAGAAAATATTGTCTTAATTTTCTTTACAAAACAGGCATTTTATAGTATTATTATAGTAATTATATTACACAGTGGGGTGTTAAGTTATGAAACCAAAATACAATAGAATTTTATTAAAACTTTCAGGCGAATCACTTGCAGGTGATCAGAAAACAGGTATCGACTTCGACAAAGTTGTTGAAATATGTAAACCAATCAAAAAGTGCGTAGACGCAGGCGTTCAGGTAGGTATCGTTGTTGGCGGCGGTAACTTCTGGAGAGGCAGAAGTTCAGGTGATATGGACAGAACAAGAGCAGACCATATGGGTATGCTTGCAACTGCAATCAACGCTCTCGGCGTAGCAGACGCACTTGAGCAGCTCGGCTGCGTAGTAAGAGTTCAGACCGCTATTTCAATGCGCCAGGTTGCAGAGCCTTACATTCGCAACAAGGCTATGTGCCATCTCCAATCAGGCAAGGTTGTAATCTTCGGCTGCGGTACAGGTAACCCGTTCTTCAGCACAGACACAGCTGCCGCTCTTCGTGCAAACGAAATTGAGGCAGACATTATGATGAAAGCTACTATGGTAGACGGCGTATATGACAGCGACCCTAAAACAAATCCAAACGCTAAGAAGTACGATGTTGTTTCTTTCCACGAGGTTCTCAACAAAGACCTTGCTGTAATGGACAGCACAGCAGCTTCACTTTGTAAGGACAACAAGCTCCCTGTTCTCGTTTTCAGCCTTGAAGACCCGGAGAACATTTATCGTGCGGTATGCGGTGAAAACATCGGTACTGTAGTTGATGCTATAGACTAATATTTTATGATGAATTAACGGAGGAAACATTATGCAAACACAGATTAAAAAGGCTTCTGAATCAATGGAGAGAAGAGTATCTCATATGCAGCAGGAGTTTTCTGAAATCAGAGCCGGCAGAGCAAACCCCGGTGTACTCGATAAGGTAAAGGTTGATTATTACGGTGCACCTACTCCTGTAAATCAGCTTGCGGCAGTTTCGGTAACAGAGGCAAGAACGCTCACCGTTCAGCCTTGGGATATGTCTGTTTTAAGACAGATTGAAAAGGCTATTCTTACATCTGACATCGGTATTAACCCACAGAACGACGGTAAGGTTATCCGCCTTGTATTCCCGCCTCTTACAGAGGACAGAAGAAAGGAAATCGTAAAGGACATTATGAAGATTTCCGAAGATACAAAGGTACAGGTAAGAAATGTTCGCCGTGACTTAATCGACAAACTTAAGGCTATGAAGAAGAGCGGCGAGCTTACAGAGGACGATTTAAAGCAGGGCGAAAAGAAAGCGCAGGAACTTACAGACAAGTATATCAAGAATATAGACACAATTTCAGCCGCAAAGCAGAAAGAAATTTTGGAGATGTAATATGGCTTTTTGGAATTCAAAGTCTGAAGAAGCTAAAAAAACGGATATAATTTTACCCGAACACATAGGTATTATAATGGACGGTAACGGCAGATGGGCAAAAAAGCGCAGTCTGCCTCGTTCTGTCGGACATCGTGAGGGCGCAAAAACTTTCAGAAAAATCACAAGATATTGCTCGGACATCGGTATAAAATATCTTACCGTTTATGCTTTTTCAACTGAAAACTGGAAACGCCCGGAGGATGAAGTCAGCGCTCTTATGAAACTTTTTAAGTCTTACCTTAACGAGGCGCTTGAGGACTTCAAAGATGACAGCATTGTTGTAAAATTTATCGGAGATAAATCTCATTTCAGCTTAGATTTGCAAAATCTTATGATTGAAAACGAGGAAAGTTCAAAAGACCGTGACGGTATGGTGCTTAATATTGCTATGAATTACGGCAGCCGTGACGAAATTGTGCGTGCCGTTAAAAATATAAGCACAGATGTAAAAAGCGGTAAGATTGATGTTGAAAATATTGACGAAGCGCTTTTTTCAAATTATCTTTATACCGCCGGTCAGCCCGATCCCGATTTGATAATCAGACCGAGCGGTGAATACCGAATTTCAAACTTTATGCTATGGCAGGCTGCTTATACCGAGTTTGTCATAATGAATAAGCTCTGGCCTGATTTTGAAAAGTCAGACCTTGACGAGGCTATTAATATATACTCTCAACGCAACAGGCGCTTTGGAGGAGTATAAAGAAGCAGGTAGATCAGTTATGAAATCATTAAAAGCAAGACTTCTTACAGCGGTTGTCGGCATTTCCATAATTTTAGTTTTGCTGTTTTTGGGAGAAATACAGCCGCTCGTAATCGCCTTTGCGGTAGCTGCGGTTACGGCGTTTATGACAGGCGAATACTTACACGCTAACAAGCTGTTGAAAAAATATTTTATTTCGGTTCCGTGCATACTATTTGCAGCAGTAATTCCCATAGTATTAAATACGGGCTTGGTATATCCGATTATTGCCGTTTTTATGATAGTGGGGTTTGCTATGCTGATATACAATCACAAGCAAATCAATTATCTTGACTTTGCTTATGCGATGTTCGGCACACTTCTTATCACATTCGGAATGAGTGCGTTTTCGGCTCTTTGCCTTAATTGCAAGCCGTTGAGTTTTTACTTTGCAACTATTTTTTCACTTCCTTGGATGGCGGACGCAGGCGGATTTTTTATCGGCGCAAGCTTTGGCAAACATAAACTTTGTCCGAATGTCAGCCCTAAAAAAACGGTTGAGGGCGCAGTCGGCGGAGTAATTTTCTGCGTATTGACTGCCGTTGTACTCGGTTTGCTCTTTGCGTTTGTAATTGCTCCCGAATATAAGTTTAACTTTGTTGCTCTTATCATTCTCGGTGTTGTTGACGCCGTGGTTTCTATTTTCGGCGACTTGAGTTTTTCTCTTATCAAGAGAAGTGTAGGCATTAAGGACTACAGTTCTGTATTTCCCGGTCACGGCGGTATGCTCGACAGATTTGACAGCATTATTTTTACCGCTCCTGTTATGCTTGCAATCAATCAGTTTTTGCCTTTTGCTACGGTGGTGTAAATTATGATTAAAAATATTTCTGTTTTAGGTTCAACAGGTTCAATCGGTACTCAAACGCTTGATGTTGTCGATAAACTTAACTTGAATGTTACAGCGCTTACCGCAAATTCAAATGTAAAGCTAACGGAACAGCAGATAAGAAAGTATAAGCCGCAGATTGCAGTGCTTTTTGACGAAGAAAAAGCAAAAGAATTACAGCTTGCGGTCAAAGATACCAATACAAAAGTTCTCGGCGGAATGGACGGACTTATTGCGGCGGCAACCGAAAAAAGCTGCGAACTTGTACTTAATTCCGTTGTGGGAATGGTAGGCTTGCTGCCCACAATTGCGGCGGCAAATGCCAAAAAAGATATTGCGCTTGCAAATAAGGAAACTCTTGTTGCGGGCGGACATCTTGTTACGGATGCTGTCAGGGATAATAATGTAAGGCTTTTGCCTGTTGACAGCGAGCACTCGGCGATTTTTCAGTGCTTGCAGGGGATGCCACAGAATAAGGCGCTTAAAAAGCTGATACTTACGGCATCGGGCGGTCCTTTCTTTGGCAGAACCCGTGACGAACTTAAAAATGTTACGGTAGAGCAGGCTCTTAATCATCCGAATTGGAGTATGGGCGCTAAAATCACCATAGACTCTGCTTCAATGATGAATAAGGGACTTGAAATTATAGAGGCAAGCAGACTTTTTGATGTTGAGGGCGACAGAATTGATGTTGTGGTTCACAGAGAAAGTATAATCCATTCGCTTGTTGAGTATGACGATAATTCGGTTATCGCTCAACTCGGCTTGCCCGATATGCGTATTCCTATTCAGTATGCGGTTACATATCCCGACCGTTATGAGTCGCCTGTGGGCGAGCTTAAACTTGCGGATATTGCCAAAATGACATTTTTTGAGCCTGATTACAAGACCTTTGAATGTCTTACAGCATGCAAGAAAGCCCTTGATACAGGCGGTACGGCTACGGCTGTGGTAAACGGCGCAAATGAAGAGGCAAACGCTTTATTCCGTCAGGGAAAAATATCTTTCCTTGAAATCGGCAGTCTTGTTACGGAATCATTAAATGCCGTAAAGACAATTAATCAAAAAAATGTTGAGGATGTTCTGAACGCAGACGCACTTGCAAGAGAGTTTGTACGCAGAACGGTAAACAAATAATTAGATTTTGCGGGATTTTTATCTGGAGTTGATTGACCAAATATGCAAATATTAGTAACTATAGCCTTGGTAGTAATTGCGGTGCTGCTTTTTGAGCTGATTATAGGATTACACGAATTTGGACATTTCATTACGGCAAAGCTTTCGGGCATTAAGGTAAATGAATTTGCACTTGGAATGGGGCCAAAGCTGTTTAGTTTTAAAAAGGGCGAAACACAGTATTCTTTAAGACTTTTTCCAATCGGCGGATATTGTGCAATGGAGGGCGAGGACGAAGACAGTCCCGAGCCACGCTCGTTTAATAATGCAAAGGTCTGGAAACGAATGATAGTCATTATTGCGGGTGCGGTAATGAATATAATTCTTGGCATAATTTTTTCTTTTATAATGGTCATTCCGCAGGAGGCATACTCTTCTACGACTGTTGAACAGTTTGACCCACGCTCTTATTCCGCAAACTGCGGTTTACAGATCGGCGATAAAATCGTTAAGGTCAACGGATATGATATTTACAATTCAAAGGATTTATCTTTTTCGTTTGCAGGTGTAAACTGTGAAAATGTTGACGGTAAGTCTGTGTCCGTATATAAGCAGGACTGCGCAAATGCAATCTGTACGGAGTACAGTAAAATCGCAACCGATAAAAAGCCCGATGACGATACGCTCCTGAAACTTTACAATATCACAACCGACGGTTGTACGGTGGTGAATAATTCCGCCGACAAAACCGAGGCTAAAAAGGTGATGGACGATACCGTCAAAAAACTTTATGATACAATCGGTGTAACAGACTATACTCTACCGACAATTACCGAAAAAGATACCCGTCAGCGTTATACTGCAACTGTTACGGTAATAAGGGACGGCAAAGAAGTTGAGCTAAACGATGTTCAGTTCTTTACTTACTATAAAAACGAAGAGGATAAAGAGGCAGATAAGCCGTCGGTTTCTCTTGATTTTTATGTTGAGCCAATTGACAAGACATTCACTTCTGTAATTAAACAGGGATTTTCCGAAGCTTTGTCAGTCGGCAGAATGGTATGGCAGTCGGTTGTATGGATTGCGCAGGGCAGATTTGGATTTAAAGATATGTCAGGTCCTGTCGGCATTGCATCTGCGGTAACACAGGTTGCCTCACAGGGACTTGAAACAAACTTCGGTTCTGCGGTATTTAATATTTTAAATTTAATGACCTTGATTACAATAAATCTCGGTATATTCAATATGCTCCCGTTCCCGGCACTTGACGGCGGAAGATTTTTGCTTTTGCTTATTGAGTGGATATTCAGAAAGCCGATACCGAGAAAGGTTGAGAAATATATCAATGCAGCAGGCTTTATTATTCTTATGGGCTTTATGGTTGTTGTAACCTGTAAGGATATATGGCAGTTGTTTACCGGACAGCTAAGCCTGTAGCACAGGAGGAATTACAGTGGGAAGTAAAAAACAAGTTAAGGTCGGCAATGTGCTTGTCGGCGGAGGTGCACAAGTAAGCGTTCAGTCAATGCTGAATGTACCGTCAACTGATATTGAGGGTTCGGTTAAACAGGCTGTTGAGCTTGAAAAAGCAGGTTGTCAGATTATAAGAGCCGCTATTCCTAACAAGGATGCGGTTAAACTTATTCCGGCATTAAAGCAGGCTCTTACAATTCCCGTTGTTGCTGACATACATTTCGATTATAAATTGGCGCTTGAGGCTTGTGCCGCAGGTGTTGACAAAATCCGTATAAATCCGGGCAATATCGGTTCTGATGACAGGGTAAAGGCGGTTGCCGACGCTTGCCGTCAGAGAAATATTCCTATCAGAATCGGCGTAAATTCCGGCTCGCTTGAAAAGGAAATTCTCGCAAAGTACGGTCACCCCACACCGCAGGCGCTTTGCGACAGTGCGCTTTATCATGCGTCTTTGCTTGAAAAGTTCGATTTTAACGATATTGTTCTTTCAATGAAAAGCTCAACCGTTCCGTTTATGGTTAAGGCTTATGAGCTTGCAAACGAGCAGTGCGATTATCCGCTCCACCTTGGCGTTACCGAGGCAGGTACCGAACGAATGGGCATTATTAAGTCGGCTGCAGGTATCGGTTCGCTGTTACTTCACGGAATCGGCGACACAATCAGAGTTTCTCTTACGGCTGACCCTGTAAAGGAAATCTATGCCGCTAACGATATTTTAAAAGCGCTCGGACTTAAAAAGAGCGGTGTGCAGTTTGTATCCTGCCCGACCTGCGGCAGAACAAGAATTGACCTTGTAAAAATTGCGGGAGAGGTTGAAAACAGACTTAAAGACTGTAAAAAGAATATCAAAGTAGCCGTAATGGGCTGTGTTGTAAACGGTCCCGGAGAAGCAAGAGAGGCTGACATCGGAATTGCAGGCGGTGACGGCTGCGGTCTTGTATTCAAAAAAGGTGAAGTAATCAGAAAAGTTCCCGAGGAGCAGCTTGTTGACGCTCTTATGGATGAAATCGATAAATTATAATTCTTATAAGGAAGAATATGAAAACACTCGGAGAAGTCTTTAATCCGTATCTTGCGGATAAACCGCTCGCTGATGATATATCATCAGCCGAGCTTTTAAAACTTAATATTAACAGTAATAATCGCTCAATCACAATGACTGCCAAATTTGGCGGTCTTGTGTTGAGGGATAACCTTTTTGCTGCCGAAAAACAAATTTCCAAATCCGAATTAAATCTCGGCTCTGTCAGAATTAATCCGATTTATGATTCTAAACTTTTTTCAGCAGATTATTTTCCTGAGCTGTATAAGGCGGTTAAGCGTGATATTCCGAGTATTAACGGCACACTTAACAACGCATTTGTTACCTATGAGGAAGGTAATTTGCAAATCACACTTAATAACGGCGGCAAAAGCCTTTTAGATGCCAAGGGTTTTGACAAGGCTCTTAAAAGGCTTGTTGCAGAGGAATTTTCGCTTGAAATCAACATTATATATACAGGTACGCTTGAAGTTGACGGACAGAGTGAAGAATATATGCAGACAATGAAAAATGCCGCAGAAAAAATCGAAAGACAAAAGATTGAAGAAAGCGTGCACGATACTGCGAGCAATGAGGCTGTTACAAAAGCTGTAAAGGAAAAGAGAAATTCAGATGCAGTGCAGGAAATTGAAGTGCGGGAGGGCAAGTTTTTGCTGCCGCAGATTGTTGAAGCCTCAATAAAACCCTTTTACGGCAGGTCTATACGAGGTAAAATCGAGCCAATCAGCACAATTGTTGCCGACACAGGCAGAATAGTAGTATGGGGCGATATTTTTGATATTGAAAAAAAGGTAACAAAGTCGGGAGATAAAAATATTTTTGTAATCGACATTACCGACTATTCGGGTTCTACATCCGTAAAAGTTTTCGGAACAATCAAAGACACCGCAATTCTCGATAACCTGAAAAAAGGTGACACTGTAGTTGTTCAGGGCGATGTCGAATATGACCGCTACGCAGGCGAGCTTATGCTTATTGCAAGGTCAATCGGCACTGCAAATAAGGTTAAGGTTGTGGATAAAGCGGAGGAGAAGCGTGTCGAACTGCATTTGCATACGAATATGTCGCAGATGGACGCAGTAACCTCGGCTGGCGACCTTGTAAAAAGAGCCGCCGATTGGGGACACCCGGCAGTTGCAATCACAGACCACGGTGTTGCACAGGCTTTCCCTGACGCTATGAAAGCCGCCGATAAAATTAATAAAGACGGCGAAAAAATCAAGGTTATTTACGGCACAGAGGCTTACTTTATGGATGACCTTGTAGAATCTGTTTCGGGCAAAAGCGAAGAACCGCTTGACGGCACGTTTATCTGCTTTGATATTGAAACTACCGGTCTTTCCGCAAATCGTGACAAAATCACAGAAATCGGTGCCGTAAAGGTTGAAAACGGACAGATAACCGATACTTTTTCAACTTTTGCAAATCCGGGTATGCCGATTCCCGCAAAGATAACCGAGCTTACGGGCATTACCGACGCTATGGTAAAAGACGCACCGTCACAGAGCGAGGCGGTTAGCGCATTTCTTGAATTTGCAGGCGACAATGTGCTTGTTGCGCATAATGCACCGTTTGATACCTCGTTTATCCGTAAGGCTTGCGAAAATATGAACAGGGAGTACAACTACACTTCCATTGACACCGTTGCAATTTCAAGAGCCATTTTGACCGATATTAAAAACTGCAAGCTTGATACCGTTGCAAAGTATTTGCGACTTGGCGACTTTAATCATCACCGTGCAACCGATGATGCGGAAATGCTTGCAAGAATTTTTATAAATCTTTGTACCCGTCTTAAAGATGACTACAATATTACAAAAACCAACGAAATCAATACACAGATTGCAGGCGGCGGTGACTTCAAAAAACTGCCGACTTATCACCAAATAATTCTTGTAAAGAATTTAACAGGTCTTAAGAATTTGTATAAATTGATTTCTTACGCTCATCTTACATATTTTTATAAAAAACCGAGAATACCTAAGAGTGAGCTTGTTAAGCACCGTGAGGGACTTATAATCGGCTCGGCTTGTTGTGCGGGTCAGCTGTATCAGGCTATACTTCTCGGAAAGCCGTGGCCTGAAATCAAAGCAATTGCATCATTTTATGACTACCTTGAAATTCAGCCTGCGGGAAATAATAATTTTATGATTCGTGAGGGCAGATTTGCCAATGAGGCAGAACTCCACGAAATTGATAAGACTATAGTAAAACTCGGCAAAGAACTCGGCAAGCCTGTTTGTGCTACTTGCGATGTTCATTTTATGGACCCGAAAGACGCCGATTACAGAAAAATTCTTATGGCTGGTCAGGGCTTTAAAGATGCCGAAGACCAAGCTCCGCTTTACCTTAGAACCACAGCGGAAATGCTCAAAGAATTTGAGTACCTCGGCAAAGAAAAGGCATACGAAGTGGTTGTCACAAATCCACGCAAAATTGCCGATATGTGCGAGTCGATAAGACCTATTCCGAAGGGAACTTTCCCGCCTAACATTGAGGGTGCGGAGGAAGAACTCGTTTCTATCACATGGGAAAGGGCAAAGGAAAAATACGGTGACCCTCTTCCTGAAATTGTTAAGGCTCGTCTTGACAAAGAACTTAATTCAATTACAACCTACGGCTTCTCCGTACTTTATATGACCGCTCAAAAACTCGTTGCCGACAGCGAGGCACACGGTTATCTTGTAGGTTCCAGAGGTTCTGTAGGTTCGTCATTCGTTGCGACAATGTCGGGTATTTCTGAAGTAAATCCGCTTTGCCCACACTATATATGCCCAAAATGTAAACACAGCGAATTTATTACAGACGGCAGTTACGGTTCGGGTTTTGATATGCCTCCTAAGAATTGCCCCGAGTGCGGCACTCTTATGGACCAGGACGGTCACGAAATTCCGTTTGAAACATTCCTTGGATTTAAAGGCGACAAAGTGCCTGATATTGACCTTAATTTCAGCGGTGAGTATCAGTCAAAATCGCACAGATACACGGAGGAACTGTTCGGTAAAAACAATGTGTTTAAGGCGGGTACTATTTCTACCGTTGCGGAAAAAACCGCTATCGGCTATGTAAAGGGTTATGCCAACGATAAGGGTATGATTCTTCATAAGGCTGAAATCAAGCGACTTGCTCTCGGCTGTACGGGCGTTAAGCGTACAACGGGTCAGCACCCGGGCGGTATGGTTGTTGTACCGAGAACAAGCGAAGTTTACGACTTCTGTCCTGTTCAGCACCCTGCAAACGATATGAAGTCCGACAATATTACCACTCACTTCGACTTCCATTCTATTCACGATACAATTACAAAACTTGATGAGCTCGGACACGATGTTCCGACAATTTATCACTATCTTGAACTTTATACGGGTATTCCCGTTATGAAAGTATCAATGAGTGACCCCGAGGTTATGAGCCTGTTTACATCAACCAAAGCTCTCGGTGTAACTCCCGAAGATATAGGCTCAGAAACAGGTACATTCAGCTTGCCCGAATGCGGTACTTCCTTTGTACGAGGAATGTTGGTAGAGGCTAAGCCAAAAACATTTACCGACCTTTTGCAGATTGCAGGTTTGTCACACGGAACAGGTGTATGGCTTGGCAATGCGCAGGAGCTTATTCATAATCATACCTGCGATATTTCAAGCGTTATCGGTACTCGAGATTCCATTATGACTTACCTTATGCATAAGGGACTTGAGCCGGGTATGGCATTTAAGATAATGGAAATTGTCCGTAAAGGTAATGCGACAAAATTGCTTACCGAAGAACATTTCAAGGCGATGAGAGATAACAATGTTCCCGAATGGTACATTGATTCCTGTATGAAAATTCAGTATATGTTCCCGAAAGCCCACGCCGCCGCATATATGATTTCTACATTGCGACTTGGCTGGTACAAGGTGCATAAGCCTGTTGAATATTACGCAGCTTACTTTACGGTACGAAGCGAAAACCTTGACGGTGTTGTGCTTATGCAGGGACATCAGGCTGTTAAAAACAGAATGAAACTTATAAAGCAAAAGCAAAGCGCCCACGAATCGTCTACAAAAGAAGATCAGGAGTACGCTACACTTCAGATTGTAAATGAAATGCTTGCAAGAAAAATTGAAGTTCTGCCTGTTGACATTTACAAATCCGAGGCTAAAATGTTCAAGGTTGAGGACGGCAAAATAAGACTTCCGTTTTCAACAATTCCCGGACTTGGCGAAAGCGCCGCAATATCTCTCGCTGAATCGGGAAAGGTAAATACATACCTTTCCATTGAAGAAATGCAGATAAAGACAAAGGTTTCCAAGTCTATTATTGAGTCGCTGAAAAATATCGGCGCACTTGAGGGACTTCCGGAAAGCTCACAGATGTCATTGTTTTAAGGAGTAGCGTAATAAATGAAAAAACTTTTTACATTAAAAAATGTACTGATTTGTATTCTTTTTACAATATTTTTGCTGTTTGTAAAGGATAATTTCAGTGTGGTATGGAACGCAATTTGTATGTTTGCATCTATTCTGACACCGTTTGTAATAGGATTTTTGTTTGCGTATATTTTGAATTTTCCTTACAAATTCTTTTATTCAAAAGTATTCGGATTTTTGAAAAACAAAAAAGCTTTTTTTGCGAAAATGCGCAAACCGTTATCTATAATTTGCACATATACGGCGGTAATTGCCGTACTCGGATTTTTGATTGCCATTCTTGTTCCGCAGATCGGCGACAATATTTCGAGCCTTGTTGAAAGAGTGCCGTCATATTTTAATTCAGTATATGAATGGCTTTCAAGCGTTGCCGATTGGGCTAATAAGACTTATAATGCAAACATTGATATTGACGCATCTTTTGCTCAACTCGGCAAAGAGATTGCAAAGAATTTAAACGGCACTACAATTGCAAATTTCTCAAAAAATGTGTTGTTTGATACTCTTCTACCTATGATTACAAACACCACGGCGGGAATTTATAACTTTATTATGGGTATTGTAATTTCCGTTTACTTCCTGTCAGCAAAGGAAATGTTGTGCAGACAGGTAAAGCGCCTTGCCGTTGCGTTTATTCCGATAAAATTCTTGCCTAAAGTTTATGAGATTGTCGATATTACCGATACAAAATGCGGTAGATTCCTTGTTGGCGACATTATTGACGCCGCTTTTATCGGAGTGCTCACATTCATTACAATGTCTATTTTCCAATTGCCGTATGCCGCATTGATTGCGGTTCTTATCGGCGTAACAAATATTATTCCTTTTTTCGGACCTTTCATAGGTGCAATCCCGAGTGCTATTATTCTATTCCTTGAAAGCCCGTGGGATATGATTATATTCATTGCGATTGTATTTGTTATTCAACAGCTTGACGGCAACCTTTTCAAGCCGAAGATTATCGGCAGTCAGGTCGGACTTTCAAGTTTCTGGGTACTTTTCAGCGTTATCGTCGGCGGAAGTTTATTCGGTATGGTAGGCTTTATTTTAGGTACTCCTATATATGCGGTTATTTATACGCTGATTGGCAAAAGAGTTAAAAACGCTATTGACAACAAAGGCAAAATCGCTCAGGAGGCACTTGACTTTGAGGTGCTGAATTATGTAAAGATTGCCACAGAACAAAAGAAGATAAGAGAAGAAAAGGAAAACGCTCAAAAGGAAAAGCTTTTGAAGTTTATCAAACCTGATAAACATACAAATTCCGAAAGCAATGACGATAATAAAGACGACAAAGAATAATATTTATTTTGCAGAGCAGTAAAATTGTTTGCTGCTCTGTAATTAAAAATATTTTTGTTAAAAAATTGACAAGTACATTTTTGTATGTTATTATATTAGCATATTAGCACGCTAAAGCGTTTTATAAAGAGGTTTTTATGAAAAAGAATTTAAAAATTACCCCCGAAGGAATGAAAGATTTTCTTTTTGCGGAGTGTTCGGCAATGGACGATGTATGCGGCAAAATAGAAAAGGTATTTACAAAGGGTGGTTTTAAGAAAGTAATCACACCGGGCATTGAATTTTACGATATTTTTTCAATGGAATGCAGCGGAATTGACCAGCAGTCAATGTTTAAATCAGTTGACAACAAAGGCAGACTTCTTGTTATGCGTCCCGATTCAACACTTCCGATTGCAAGAATGGTGTCGTCAAGACTTAAAAACAGCATTATGCCTGTAAGACTTTACTATAAGCAGGCAGTTTACAGAAATAACCCTACTCTTATGGGCAGAAGAAATGAATTTATGCAGATGGGCGTTGAATTGCTCGGTGTAAAGGGCAAGAGGGCAGACCTTGAGGTGCTCTCTACAGCAATCAGAGCGATTATGAGCGTTGCCGATGATTTCAGAATTGAACTCGGTCACGCACAGGTATTTAACGCACTTATCAGTGAAATAGATATTGACGAGGATTTCAAAGAGAAAATCAGAGTTACCATTGAGGGCAAAAATTATTCTGCTCTTAATAACCTGCTTGACAAACTTGAGCCTTGCAAGGCTGTAACCGCTATCAGAAGTTTGCCGTCGCTCTTTGGCGGTGACGAAGTGTTTGACAAGGCTACAGAGCTTTGCAGCGGCACAAAGGCTGTTGACGCACTCAATTATTTACATACACTCTACGATTCGCTTAAAACTCTCGGACTTGGGGACAAACTCATTGTTGACCTCGGTCTTGTGCAGAGAAACGATTATTATACAGGTTTTGTTTTCTGCGGATATATTTCAGGCATAGGTGACGCAGTTCTTTCGGGCGGCAGATACGATGACCTCCTTTCTGAATTTGACGCTCCTATGGGCGCAGCAGGCTTTGCTATTGACACAGACGCAATCACAGAAAAATTGCTCTCGGACAAAAACACAAGCTATACTGATGTACCCGATGTTCTTGTATATGCAAATGACGGTGCGGAGATTAAAGCAATCAACGCTGTTGCCGATATGCAGAAAAACGGAATTAACGCCCGTTTCTGCGTGCTCGAAACTCTTGAAGAGGCAAAGGCTTTTGCAGAAAAAATGGGTATAGACAAAGTACAAATAATCGGCTGAAGTGCGAAAGGATTTTCTAAATGAAACCATTAAGAATAGCTCTTACAAAGGGCAGACTTGAGAAAACAACTATTGAGCTTTTTCAAAAAATCGGTTACAACTGCGATGAGGTTATCAATAAGGGCAGAAGACTTATTCTTCCGATTGGTGACAATGATTTTGAAGTTGTGCTTGCAAAGGCAGCCGATGTTATTACATATGTTGAGCACGGTGTGTGCGACCTCGGTGTTGTAGGTAAAGACACCATTCTTGAGAACGGCAATTCTTTTTACGAGTTGCTCGACTTAGGCTTTGGCAAATGCAGATTTGCCCTTGCTACTAAAAAAGGCACAGATTTTTACAGTGGCTACAACACAAAGACTATTGCCACAAAGTATCCGAATGTAACCCGTGCGTTTTTTGACGATAAAAATATGGATGTCAGAATTATTAAAATCGAAGGCTCTGTAGAGCTTGCTCCGCTTGTCGGACTTTCTGACGGCATTGTTGATATTGTAGAAACAGGTTCAACACTCAAGGCAAACGGACTTGAGGTTATTGAGTGGGTAACTGAAATTTCGGCAAGACTGATTGCAAACACAGCAAGCCTTAAACTTCGCAAGGCAGAAATTGAGGAACTTCAAAAGAAACTGGAGGCTGTAACAAAATGATTACTACTGTAATTGCTGACGGAAAAAAGGAATACGATTTTATAGAGCTTCTCAAAAGCAGAGCGCAAAATTCAGACAAGAATGTTATTCCGATTGTGTCTGAAATCATTGAAAATGTTAAGACAAACGGCGACAAGGCGGTATATGACTACACCGTTAAATTTGACGGCAAAGCACCTGAAAAGGCAGAGATTTCTGCTGATGAAATCGACGCCGTAATTTCTGAATGTGACCCTAAATATATCGAAACAGTAAGAAAAGCCGCAAAGAATATTGAGGATTTTCATAAGCGCCAGGTTCAGCAGAGCTGGCTTACCACAAAGAATAACGGCGTTATTATGGGACAGCGTATCAGAGGTTTGAAGCGTGTCGGCATCTATGTTCCCGGCGGTACAGCTGCGTATCCGTCATCTGTACTTATGAATGCAATTCCCGCTAAAATTGCAGGTGTTGAGGAAATTGTAATGTGCACACCTCCTATGAAAAACGGCAAGCCAAACCCAAATATTCTTGCAGCCGCCAAGCTTGCGGGTGTTGACAGAATTTTCCTTATGGGCGGCGCACAGGCTATTGCCGCTATGGCATACGGCACAGAGAGCGTACCTAAGGTTGACAAGATTGTAGGTCCGGGCAATATCTTTGTTGCCACAGCCAAAAAACTTTTGTACGGTACAGTTGATATTGATATGATTGCAGGGCCGAGCGAAATTCTTATTATTGCCGATAAATCGGCTAATCCTAAATTTCTTGCCGCCGACCTTATGAGCCAGGCAGAGCACGACAAACTTGCGTCTGCAATTCTTCTTACAGACTGCGAAGAACTTGCAAATCAGACTGTAAAAGAGCTTGAAAGACAGGTTCAGACCCTTTCGAGAAATGAAATTATAAATTCTTCGCTTGACAATTTCGGTGCAATCATTGTGTGCAGTGATATGAAACAGGCCGTACTTTTCGCAAACGAGCTTGCTCCGGAGCATCTCGAAGTATGCTGTGAAAATCCGATGGAGTATGTAGGCAAACTCGACAACGCAGGTTCGGTATTCCTCGGCAACTATTCACCTGAACCTCTCGGCGACTATTTTGCAGGTCCTAACCATGTTCTTCCTACAAGCGGTACAGCAAGATTTTTCTCACCGCTCTCGGTTGACAGCTTTGTTAAGAAATCAAGCTTTATCTGCTACACAGAAGAGGCATTAAGAAACGATGCGCAGGATGTAGTTCGCTTTGCGGACACAGAGGGACTTACAGCACACGCAAATTCAATCAAAGTCAGATTTGAGGACATTGATTTTGAGTAAATGATTTTGAGTTAAAATGAATAGTGATTTGACAGAGTGTTTTGTCAAAAAATTTATTTGATTTAAATTTACGAAATTATTAAAATTTTGTAATATTTATTGTAAATCGTCTTTAAAAAGGATATAATCATATAGACTGAGCTTTTAGGCTCTGTTTAGATAACTTATTTGAGGTGAGAAAATGCGCCAAACAGAAATCAGCCGTAAAACCAAAGAAACCGACATCAAGCTTTCACTTTGTCTTGAGGGCGGAGATATTTCAATTGACACAGGCATTGGATTTTTTGACCATATGCTCAATTCGTTTGCCACACACGCAGGCTTTGGTCTTGAACTTAAGGTTAAGGGCGATTTGTATGTTGACGAGCATCATACAGTTGAGGATACGGGTATAGTCCTCGGCAAGGCATTTTCTCAAATTTTAAAAGATAAATCTTCTATCGACCGTTTCGGCAGTTTTTATGTACCGATGGACGAGGCGCTTGCGTTTGCCTCTGTCGATATAAGCGGCAGACCTTTCCTTGTATTTGACGCAGAATTTCCGCAGGAAATGTGCGGTCAGTACAATTGTGCAATGACTGTTGAGTTTATGAGAGCACTTGCTTACAATGCAGGCATTACTCTGCACATAAAGTCTTTGTACGGTGACAATTCTCACCATATTACAGAAGCAATTTATAAAGCGGTTGCTCACGCATTAAGACTTGCCGTAAAGGAAAATACCTCAAATAAACCTCTTTCCACTAAAGGAGTGTTATAAATGATTATTTTACCTGCAATAGATATTAAAGACGGTAACTGCGTAAGACTTTTTAAGGGTGATTACGCTACAGTAGAAAAGGTGTGCGACACACCTTATAAAGCGGCCGAACAGTTTAAAGCGGCAGGCGCACAGTATATGCATATGGTTGACCTTGACGGCGCTAAGGACGCTACTCTCGCAAATGCAGACCTCATCATTGATGTGGCAAAGCAGAGCGGACTTAAGGTAGAAGTAGGCGGCGGTATTCGTGATATGGCTGCTATTGAGCGCTACCTTAACAACGGCATCGACAAGGTTATATTGGGTTCGGCGGCTGTAAAAAATCCTGACTTTGTAATTGAGGCGGTAAAGGCTTTCGGCGACAAAATTGTGGTTGGCATTGACGCTAAAAACGGTATGGTTTGTGCCGAGGGTTGGATTGACGAATCGGAAATCAACTACATAGAGCTTGCAAAGCGTATGGAGGATATTGGCGTTGGTCAGATTGTGTTTACAGATATTGACCAGGACGGTACACTTGCAGGCCCTAATTTAAAGCAGCTTGACGACCTTGTTCACGAGGTAAACTGCCGAGTAGTAGCAAGCGGCGGCGTATCTGTTCTTAAAGACATAATTAACCTTGCGGAGCTTGATGTTTACGGCGCAATCTGCGGCAAGGCTATCTACACAGGCAACCTCGATTTGAAACAGGCTATTGAAATTACAAGCAAGATTTAAGGAAAACACTATGGGAAAAAATATTGATTTTGATAAATTTTTTGTGAAATCAGATTTAATTCCTGCAATTATTCAGGAAAAATCAACAGGCGAAGTGCTTATGCTTGCCTATATGAATAAAGAGAGTATGAAAAAGACCTTTGAAACAGGATACACATGGTTTTGGTCAAGAAGCCGTCAGGAGCTTTGGAACAAGGGCGCTACATCGGGACATCTTCAAAAAGTAATTGAAATTTTCGGAGATTGCGATGACGATACTTTGCTTATTACGGTTGAGCAGACAGGCGCAGCTTGTCACACAGGCAATCATTCCTGTTTTTATACACAATTAAAATAATATATAAAGGGTGAATACAAGTGAACGAGAATGAAATTCTTTCAGCACTTTATCAGACAGTTGTAAACAGACGAGATAATCCAAAGGAAGGTTCATATACTTGTTACCTGCTTGACAAGGGAATTGACAAAATTCTCAAAAAAGTAGGCGAGGAGTGCAGTGAAACAATTATTGCCGCAAAGAACGGCGACAACAGCGAAACTGTTTATGAGATTGCAGACCTTATTTATCATCTTACGGTTATGATGGTTCAGCAGAACATCCCTCTTGAAGATGTGCTTGCAGAGCTTGACAAGCGCAGCGAAAAGACAGGTAACTTAAAGAAGTTCCATACTGTTGATAAAAATTCCTGATAAAACAAAAACCCTATGGCAAATGTCATAGGGTTTAAAAATGTGTAAATTTTATTTATGCGGCAACCATATATTTTGAAAGCGCATTTGTAAAGCTTTCTGTCGGCTCGGAGCTTAAAACAAGCTCAACGGGCTTGTTAATATCTAACGAGAAAAATCCCATAATAGAGTGTCCGTCAATGGCAACATCGCCGTTTTTTATCATTATAGTTTCGTGGGGAAATTTTGTGAAAATTTCAAATACATCCATAATTTCTTTTTGACTTGTAATTGTAATCGGAATATTAAACATCTTATATCACCTCGTTAAAATAATAACAGCACTATAATACCATTTTTTTGACATTAATTCAATAACAAAATAAGCAATATTTTAAAATCCACATATTATACGAAAAAAAGGAAAATCAGTATGAATTTTAATATAATTACCCTCGGTTGTAAAGTAAACCAGTATGAATCACAGGCAATGCGTGAGGATCTTCTGAAAAACGGATTTGAACTTGCCAAGCCAAACACACCTGCCGATATTACTGTTGTAAACAGCTGCACCGTAACTTCGGTAAGCGACGCTAAAAACCGTAAACTTATCAATAAAATCCGCAGAGAAAATCCTGACGGAATTATTGTGCTTACAGGCTGTATGCCGCAGGCTTTTCCCGACAGACAGGAAAATTTTGAGAATTGCGACATAGTGCTCGGAAACGCAAAAAGAGCGGAGCTTGTTCCCGCAATTTACGAATATATTGAAAATCATATGAAAAATGTTTTTATATCACCTCACCCTGTAAAAAACGAGAAATTTGAAGATTTATCCATATCTTCTCTCGGCGAGCATACAAGAGCTTTTATCAAAATTGAGGACGGCTGTAACCGCTTCTGCTCATACTGCATTATTCCTTTTGCGAGAGGCAGAGTTCGCTCAAAGAGCATAGAGGCGCTTAAAGCCGAAGTGGAAAAAATCGCAAACAACGGTTATCTTGAGGTTGTGCTTGTAGGTATCAATCTTTCCGCATACGGTCAGGACGAGGGACTTAACCTTGCCGATGCCGTAGAATGTGTGTGCGCACAAGAGGGAATTGAGCGTGTCAGACTTGGTTCTGTTGAGCCGGAGCAAATGGACGAACCGATGATAAAAAGGCTTGCCGCTCAACCTAAGTTTTGCCCACAGTTCCACCTTTCACTTCAGAGCGGCTGTGACAACACATTAAAAGCAATGAACAGACATTACGATACCGCCGAGTACAGCAAGATTGTATCTAACATCAGAAAGACATTTGACAATTCTTCAATAACCACCGATGTTATGGTAGGTTTTGCAGGCGAAACCGAAGATGACTTTAAAGATTCTATGAATTTTGTAAAGCAGACAGGCTTTGCAAAGGTACATGTGTTCCCGTATTCAAGAAGAAAAGGCACGGTTGCCGACAAAGCGCCTAACCAGGTAGCGCCGAATATCAAGGAGCAGAGAGCCAAAGAGATGGGCGAGCTTGTTGCCGAGTCAAGAGCGGAATTTCTGAAAACACAGGTCGGAATGACCGAGTCGGTACTCATAGAGCGCCTGCGCCATGGCTATCTTGAGGGTTACACAAAAAACTACACACCTGTTCATATTATATCCGACGACGAAAACCTTTGCGGTCAGATTGTGAATGTTAAAATTACATCTGCCGAAGATGATTACTGTATGGGTACTGTTGTTTGATTTTCAGCATCTGAATTATTGCTCATAGCCTTTGTAAGATTAGCAATTTCCGTACCTGCGTTTTCGTCTTTAAGTGCGGAGTATGAGTAGAGCATAATTCCGCTGACTTTTTCGTTATTAACAGCCGTTTTATATTCGTCGGCAAGAATATTGTTGCTGTAAAGCCAAGTGCCCTCGTCGGCATCGCTGTTTGCTTTATAGCCCGCCAATCCGACATATAGTTTTACCGATTTATTAATATCAAGCTCAGACCATGCGGTGAGGGAATCTTCAAATGTCAATGCGGGATTGTCAAGGCTGTAATAAAGTTGCGGGCAGATATAGTCCACAAAACCTTTGCAGATACACCATGTTTTTACATCGGCGTAAATCTGTGCATTGTTGTCGATATTTCCCTGTGGGGAAATGCCGAATTCCACATCATCACTGATTTTATGAATTGCTCTGTAGGTATCGCAAATCAGCGTGTTTACATTGGCAAGCCGCCAATTGTCAATTGACATACAGTTCATTTCGCCTACGGTTTCCACATAATCGGCATATTCCGTATCGTCAAAATCACTGTCTTGCGTGGGATAAAAATAATCGTCAAATTGTATTCCGTCAACATCGTAATTCCTTACAATTTCGGTTACACCGTCGATTATAAGGTTTCGTGCCATTTTGTTTGCTGGATTTAAAAAAATTCCGTTTTCGGTTTCTTCGCCTATTTCGTTGTCAATCACATACGGATTGGTTTCACTCAAGGCTTGCGGAGTGCTGTCTGTGCTGATTCTGTACGGGTTCACCCATGCGTGAATATCAAGGTCAAGCTGCGAACAGACCTCGCACATTACCTCAAGTGCGTCATAACCCGGATTTACTCCCTGTTCGCCGCTCAAAATGTGCGAATACGGGAAAAACTTTGAATCGTACAGTGCGTCACAAAACGGACGGACTTGTACTATAAGCGTGTTAAATCCTGCATTTTTACTGTTGATTGCTATATTTTTAAATTTTTCTCTGAATGAGGCTTCACTTTTGTCCGTTTCGTTCTGCATATCAAGTTCTATGTAAGAAACCCACACGCCACGCATTTCTTTTTCGGCTTTTTTCGGCTGCTCATCGACTGCACTGCCGATTGTGGCAGTGTCAACCGTTGCGGTTGAGGTTGGTTTTACTTCGTTTTTCATCGAGTACGCTCGTGCCACAAGGGCGGTTATCAGCAGAACGGCAGATACAATTACAGGTGCAAGTTTTTTTACAGACATCTAAATCCTTCCTTTTGAGGTGTAATATGGAAATTTATTCACAATTGTTACTGATTTATCTTGTACTGATAAACCTTGTATCAATCATTGTAACAATATCAGATAAAGTAAAAGCAATTAAAAGAAAGTGGAGAATTCCCGAAAGCACCTTGCTTTTGCTTTCAGCGCTCGGCGGCAGTGTGTCTATGTATATAACTATGCTGATTATCCGCCACAAAACCAAACATCCGAAATTTATGATTGGTATTCCTGTAATTTTTGCACTTCAATGTATTTTAGTATTTCTGATATGGAGATATATTTATGTCTGATAAGCTGATTTTTACCGTTCCAACCGAATATAACGGGGTGAATGCCCTTAGCTTTCTGCGCTCGTTCTGCGGACTTTCATCAAGAATGATAACACGATTAAAGCGTGAAAAAGACGGTATTTTGATGGACGGAAAAATTTTGCGTACGATAGATACTGTGTCGGCAGGAAAAACTGTAGAAATCAGTCTGCCCGATGAAAAAATCGGTATTGAGCCTGTCGAGGGCGAGCTTGACATTTTGTACGAAGACGACTATATTTTAATTGTAAACAAGCCGTATTCAATGCCTGTTCACCCTGTAAAACAGCACCAAAGCGACACGCTTGCCAATCTTGTGGCATTTTATGCGCAGAGGAAAGGTAAGGAGTTCACTTTTCGTGCAATCAACAGGCTCGACAAGGATACTTCCGGTATAGTTTTTATTGCCAAAGACCGATACACTGCAAATGCTGTAAAATTTGCTCTTAATAAAACATATATTGCAGTCTGCTCGGGAATTATAAATGAAAACGGCACTGTAAATGCACCGATTGCGTTAAAAAAAGACTCCAAAATGGTGCGAGAGGTCACATCAGACGGCGCACCGTCCGTTACTCATTACAAAGTCCTTGTAAAGGGCAAAGACTGCACGCTGGTAAGTCTTGTGCTTGAAACAGGCAGAACGCATCAGATTCGCTGCCATATGGCATACCTCGGTCATCCGCTTGAGGGCGATGATTTGTACGGAGGCAGACTTGATAAAATTCAAAGGCAGGCTTTGCACTGCGGTAAACTTGATTTTGTGCACCCGATAACAAAACAGCTGATTACTGTCACTGCGCCGATTCCCGATGATATGAAAAATATTTCTCGGGAAATAAATGCCGCTCTCAAAAACAACATTGTTTTATAAAGTGTCCGCATCGGTCGGCAGGTAGTTGTAAACTTCTTTGTATGACTCAAGCTGTGCCTCGTTTTCGGGCTTGCTCGGAATTAGCCCTGTGCAGTCGTAGGTTGAATAAGCGTTCGCCATTTGGTCAAGGCAACGCTCAAGATTTTTATTTGCGTTTGCAAATTCATTTTCTTTTGCCGCATTGTTTGTTTTATTTTTACTTTTCATAAAATCACCCCATAGTTATTATTTTACGCAATGCCGTAATAATTCGGTGATATTTTTAATCTTGTCGGTGAAATGTCGCAAAGCGGCAAAAGGTTAGCCGTTTACGCAGAAAAAACTGTAAGTGCTAATTATATATATAAACCATAATATCTAAAAACATAACCTGTGTGAACAAGTATTTACACGATGCTTTACACACAGCTTTTCTTAAAAGGAAAGTTAGCTAAAACTAACTTAATGAAAATAACTTTAAAAGAAGTTAAGAAAATGATTAAAATTACAAATTTATCGGAAAACGAGTTTAAGAAGATTGGCTTGGCTTATGCTGTGTTTACCCGACCGATGATTGCTAAGTTATAAAAATACAATTGGATAATTTACAACTTGCGTTTGCTGTGATATAATTTTATTAATTGATTTTTGTATTATTTTGCAGGGTACGGTGATAAAATGAAGAAAATCGCAGTCGGAATACTTGCTCATGTTGACTCGGGAAAAACCACGCTTTCAGAGGCGCTTATGTACTGTTCGGGCAATATTACAAAGCTTGGCAGAGTTGACCACAGGGATTCTTTTCTCGACACATTTTCGCTTGAGCGTGACAGAGGCATTACCATATTTTCAAAACAGGCTGTAATGAAGTACAACGATACCGAATTTACTCTGCTTGACACCCCGGGGCATATTGATTTTTCGGCCGAGGCGGAGCGCACCTTGCAGGTTCTCGATTATGCAATTCTTGTAATCAGCGGTACAAACGGTGTGCAAAGTCACACTGCAACACTCTGGAAACTCCTTAAAAGATACAATGTGCCGTGTTTTATTTTTGTAAATAAAATGGATCTTGACGGTGCGGATAAACTTGCGGTTATGGCACAGCTCAGAACAAATCTTGATGAAAACTGCATTGATTTTACATACCGAAATACGGATGCTTTTCGTGAGAGTGTTGCTGTATGTGACGATAAAATTCTCGAGAAATTTTACGAAACCGACAGCGTTGAAAATTCGGATATTGTAAGAGCGATTAAACAGCGCAAAATTTTCCCGTGTATGTTCGGTTCGGCACTGAAGCTTGACGGCGTGCGTGAATTTATAGATTGCTTTGACTTATATACACAAATGCCCGATTATCCCGATGAATTCGGTGCGAAAGTCTTTAAAATCGCAGAGGATAATCAGGGCAACAGACTTACTTTTTTAAAAGTGACGGGCGGAAGTTTAAAGGTGCGTGAAGTGCTTAAGAGCGATAAAAATGTCAATGCCGAAAAAGTGAACCGAATCAGAGTGTATTCGGGAGAGAAATTCACTGCGATTGACGAGGCGGCGGCAGGTACAGTGTGCGCAGTAACAGGTATTACTTTTGCAAAACCAGGTGACGGGCTCGGTGCGCAAGCGGATTCCGATTTGCCAATGCTTGAGCCTGTTCTCACTTATCGTGTCGACCTTTTGGACGGAACAGACCCACACACTGCCCTTACAAAACTTAAGATTATAGAGAATGAAGACCCACAGCTTAATGTGGTTTGGAACAGCCGACTTGCGGAAATTCATATTCAGCTTATGGGCGAAATTCAGCTTGAAGTGCTCAAAAGTATAATTTACGAACGCTTTGGTATGAAGGTTGAATTCAGCACGGGCAGTATTATTTATAAAGAAACCGTTGAAAATACCGTTGAGGGAGTAGGCCATTTTGAACCGCTCAAGCACTATGCGGAGGTTCATCTGCTGATAAAACCGCTTAAGCGCGGCAGTGGAATTATCATTAATTCACGCTGTAAAGAAGATTTGCTTGACCGTAATTGGCAAAGGCTTATTCTTACTCATCTGCACGAAAAAACGCACATCGGAGTGTTGACAGGTTCACCGATTACTGATGTTGAAATTACGCTTGTATCGGGCAAAGCGCACGCAAAGCATACCGAGGGCGGAGATTTCAGACAGGCAACTTACAGAGCTGTAAGACAAGGCTTGCGCTCGGCAAAAAGCGTTTTGCTTGAACCCATTTATGAATTTACCCTTGAAGTTCCCAATGAAAATATCGGCAGGGCGATGTCGGATATTCAGCGTATGAACGGTACATTTTCATCACCGGAAAGCAGGGGAGATGTTACGGTTTTGAGCGGCACCTGCCCTGTTTCGGAAATGGGAAGTTACACAAAAGAGGTTATGCAATACACTCACGGCAAGGGCAAACTTGCGTGTATTTTAAAGGGATATGAGCCGTGTCACAATGCAGAAGAAGTTATTGAAAGTATCGGTTATGACTGCGATGCCGACTTAGAAAATCCTTGCGGCTCTGTCTTTTGCTCGCACGGTGCAGGTTACAATGTGCCGTGGAATGAAGTTGCACAGCATATGCATTTGCCGAGTATTCTTGAACCCGCTAAGGAGGACAGCGTAAGTACAAACAGCAAAAACGCCTTTGAAAAATGCAAGAATCAGGACGATGTTTTTGCTCTTGACAAAGAACTTATGCAAATTTTTGAGCAGACTTACGGCCCGATTACTCATAAAAAAGCACCCGAAAAGCGAAAGGTTACTGCGGTTTCCGCAATAGATAAGGCGGCTGAAAAATTAATGAAAAATCCGCAGTACAACGGCACGGAATATTTGCTTGTAGACGGATACAATGTGATTTTTGCCTGGGAGCACCTAAAAGAATTGACGGAACGCAGTCTTGACGGTGCAAGGCAGGTGCTTATAAATATTCTTTGCAATTATCAGGGATACAGCAAGTGCAATCTCATTCTCGTATTTGACGCTTACCGTGTAAAAGGGCAGTACAGAGAAGTGGAAACCGTGAACGGAATCAGCATTGTTTACACCAAAGAGGCGGAAACGGCTGATATGTACATAGAGAAAGTATCGCATAAACTTGCGAAAAACAACAGAGTGCGTGTTGTCACTTCTGATGCACTTGAGCAAATGATTATTCTCGGAAACGGCGCATTGCGTGTATCCTCACTCGCTTTTCTTGAAGAAGTAAGACAGGCGGAAGAAGAAATCAGAAATATTATAAATAACGATTAAACGAAAGTTGGCAGAATACAATCTGTCGGCTTTTGCTTTGTGGAGTATTGACAAATATAAATACTGATAATATAATTAAATTGTTATTAATATTACTGATTTTTCAAGGTGATAAAATGGAATTTTTATGTGATACTAATTATATATTGTTCCCGACAAGCGATAACGCACAAAACAAAAGGCTGTATTTTTATATTGACAATGAACTCGTTTATGATATAGTTTTAAAACTTGACAATGATTCTCCCGATTATAAATTTCCTGTTAATATGAGAAGATTTAAGGGTAACAAGGTGAAAATTATATCCAAACATATGATGAATATTTGCTTTGAAAAAGCCGATAAAATACAATTCGATTATGACGGAAAATACAGACCATCTGTGCACTTTACGGCTTCAAAAGGCTGGATAAACGACCCGAACGGACTTGTATATTACGGCGGCAGGTATCTTATGTATTTTCAGCACAACCCCGTTGCCACAACATGGGAAAATATGCATTGGGGCGGCGCATTCAGCGAGGATCTTATACATTGGAGAGAATTTGGAGATGTACTTTTTCCCGATAAATACGGCACAATGTTTTCGGGCAGTGCAATAATTGACAAGAAAAATCTGACAGGATTACAGAGAGGTAATGAGCCTGCAATCTTATATTTTTATACTTCTGCGGGAAATACATCAGAAACCTCTAAAGGCAAACCGTTTACACAATGTCTTGCTTACAGTAATGACGGCGGCAAAATGCTGATTAAATATGACAAAAATCCTATAATTAAAAATATTATAAAAGAAAACCGTGACCCGAAAGTAATATACTGTGAACCTGATGACAGTTATATTATGGTGCTGTTCCTTGACGGTCACAGCTTTGCGATTTTAAAATCCAAAAATCTGCTTGATTGGTCGCAAATACAGAAACTTACATTACCCGACGATGGGGAATGTCCCGACTTTTATCCGCTTTGCGCAGACGGTGACAGCAAAAATATTAAATGGATATTTTCCGCCGCCTCCGACAGGTATTATATCGGCTCGTTTGACGGCAATAAATTTATTATTGAAACCGAACAAAAAAGACTGAATTTCGGTAATGCGTCATATGCCGCTCAATCCTGGTCGGATATACCTAACGGCAGACGATTGAGAACTGCTTTTGCGTCATTTGTAATACCGAATAATCCGTTTGGCAGTTGTCTTAACATACCGCAAAATATGACTATAAAAACAATTAACGGTGAACCGTATCTATCGGCATTGCCTGTAAAAGAATTTGAAACGCTTTATAAAAACAGAGATGTCAAAACCAATGTTGTGATTAATTCGGATATGCCGTTTATTAAGAGTATTCAAAGCAAAGCCTGCGATATTTCTGTTTCTGCAAGTGCGGAAAATTCTTTTTCTTTGGAGCTTTTCGGCCTTATATTATCTTTTAATGCAGATGATAAAATATTGCAGTGCCTTGATAAATCCGCACCGCTTAAATGTGAGAACGGCACAGTAGATTTGAGAATAATTTTCGATACTTTATATACTGAAATTTTCGCTGACTTCGGCACTGTATTTATGGGTATGACATATATCGCCGACAGTAATCTGAACAGCTTGCGTATCGAATCAAAAAACGCAACAATTCACAATATAAGCGTTTCCGAGTTAAATTCAATTCACTAAAAATTTTATTTACTGCTTGAATATATTTATAAAATGTGATATTATATATAAAGTTGATAAAATATTAAAAAATACGGAGGAAAATTATGTCTGTTTCATATATGACACACCCGCTTATCCGACACAAAATCACATTGCTCAGAAAAGAGAGCACATCTACAAACGAGTTTAGAAAACTTGTTGAAGAGATTGCTATGCTTATGGGATACGAGGCACTTTCTGACCTTGAAACACAGGAAATTTCTATTAAAACTCCGCTTGAAGAGTCAAAACAGCCTGTAATTTCAGGTAAAAAACTTGCCGTAGTACCGATTTTAAGAGCCGGTCTTGGTATGGTAAACGGTATTCTCGCACTTGTACCGTCAGCAAGAGTAGGTCACATCGGACTTTATCGTGACCCTGTCACTCACGAGCCTCACGAATATTACTGCAAACTTCCCGAGCCGATCGACCAAAGACAGATTGTTGTTGTAGACCCTATGCTTGCGACAGGCGGTTCGGCAGTTGCCGCTGTAGATTACATCAAAGAGCACGGCGGTCAAAAAATTAAATTTATGTCAATTATCGCAGCGCCTAAGGGCGTTGAAACCCTTATGAAAGCGCACCCTGACATTCAGCTTTATGTTGGCGCACTCGATCGTGAACTTGACGATAACGCATATATCCGTCCGGGCCTCGGTGATGCCGGCGACAGAATTTTCGGTACTAAATAATAAAAAACGCTGATAAATATAGGAGTAGCCATAAAAACCGACCTACAAATCTTTAGATTTTCAGTCTAACTTTTTGGGGCGGCTTAAATTTACGGTTACTCTTTTTTATGACAGAGTAACTGCCTTCTGAGCAGCAGGTCAATCCTCTTTGATATAATATAGTGTATGATGATACTGACCTGACAGCCGATATAGTTATACACAGAAATTGGAATGATATTTATTCTTACGGTCTAAATTATATTTGATTAGGGCGGACAGCATTTTTGTGCTGTCTGCTGTAAAACAAAATATAAAAATCTCGCCTATCCGATTGACTTTTATTAATTGATTTGATATAATAAATCTGTTAGTATGATATTTTGAATATCGCTAACCTGTCGCAAGAACACAAATTAATAGATATGCAGGTATGGCGGAATTTAAGTGAGTATCCAAATCTGTGATTTGCCAATACGAACTTATGCAAAATCTATTTTAATAGATTTTGTAGGCAGACTAACCTGTCGCAAGAACACAAATTAATAGATATGCAGGTATGGCGGAATTTAAGTGAGTATCCAAATCTGTGATTTGGCAATACGAACTTATACAAAATCTATTTTAATAGATTTTGTAGGCAGACTAACATGTCGCAAGAACACAAATTAATAAATATGCAGGTATGGCGGAATTTAAGTGAGTATCCAAATCTGTGATTTGGCAATACGAACTTATGCAAAATCTATTTTAATAGATTTTGTAGGCAGACTAACCTGTCGCAAGAATACAAATTAATATATATGCAGGTATGGCGGAATTGGCAGACGCGTATGGTTCAGGTCCATATGAAAGCAATTTCATGCAGGTTCAAGTCCTGTTACCTGCACCACAAAGAGGTATTAGTACACATAAGTATTAATACCTCTTAAAATTTTGTTGATTTTCTTTCAGGACTTGAAGACGAGCGTTAAGAAAACAGTCCGGTGGACTGTTTTTAGCGAGAGCGTTGATGATACTTTGACTATGGACAAGCCGCAATAGGCGAGGTAAAAAGTTTTTTCTAAAACAAAAGTATGTTACCTGCACCAAAAGAGTAGTTTTTAACTGCTCTTTTTTCTTTTCTGAAATACTAATTATAATATACCGGAAAATTTAAAAAACGGTTCTTGCGGTAAGGATAAGGGAATATGAATAAAATTCAGTGTTAAAAAATAAAAAGCACAGGCTTTTCAAAATAACGAAAGTCTGTGCTTTTTATTTTCCTGTAACTATTTACTTTTTCCTCTAAGCATTACATCGGCGGTGAAGATGCCGTCTTTTTGCGTGAAACGGCAGTAGCCGCCGCCTTTTTCGGCTATGCGGCGGACGGATTGTGTGCCGATGCCTTCGCCGCTGTGTTTGCTTGATTCAAAAATTCCGTTCTTTTCTTTTACAACTCCGTTGTAGAAGTTTTCTACTTTAATAAGCACTACATTATCCGAGTGCATTCTTGCAAACACGGTTATTCTTCGTTTGTCGGGTGCTGTTCGCATACTTGCCTCAAGCGCATTTTCAAGCAAATTAGAGAGCACAAGGCAAATATCAATTTCAGATACTGAAAGTTCTTTTGGAAGTTCGAGCTTGAATACACACGGTATTTCCAAATCTTTATACCTATGATAATAATGCCCCGCTACTCCGTCAATCGCATTGTTTTCGCACAGCTTGAGTTCCGAACTCGGAATACTCTTGCTCATTTTGCTTAAATAATTTTCAAGGTCTGCCCAATCTTTTCGTTTGACAAACGAATTAAGAATCGACAGATGATGCCGCATATCGTGACGGGCATGTCGGGTTTCTTCAATCGCCTTATTAAGCGTGTTGTACTGCTCTTGCTGCATATACAGAATTGTGTTTTCCTGCGTGAGCTTGTGATTGTTATTAAGGCTTTTTGCCATTATGTAAAACAGAGCGTAAAAAAGCAAAAGCAAACCGAGCATCGTACAACAGATTACAATATATCCCTGCATAATTCTTCCTGTATGCAGAATGTTTGGATTCCACGGTATTATAAATATGTTTATGGTGATAAAAACAGCGGGCAATATCCAGAACACATACCATGTGTGAGCAATGTTTTCGTCGTCTATTAGGTCGCACACTGCGTGAGAGGCAGGGTAAAACGCAAGCATTACAAATATCCAGCAAAAAATATTGAAAACAATTCCGCCCGTAAGCCCGAACCAAGGCTCGATATTTTTAGGATAAACTATTGAGTCAATGGCTCGTGTTATGCTTGCAAGACAGGCATAAACGCCGCACACGGCAAGTGCAATATTTGCGGATTTCAATATAGATGTCCTAAGCGTTGCGCAGTAGGCAACGCTCATAAGCATAAAGGCAGGCAGGATTAAAGAAATTGTTTTTATTTCAAACGAATAACAAAACAATCCGCCCACTATGCAAAGCATAAGGAGTGTTGACAGCCAAATTGCCGTCAATGCGCCCATTTTTATTTTTAAATGCTGTTTCATAGGCAGGTATGCAAGTAAAGTGCCGGGTATCAGCACGGCAAGCTCAAGCATAGGTCGTAGCATTTCCGTCACAATATCACCTCTTGTTAAAGATAAAATCGGCGAACCGACTTTTTGCGGATTTTGTAAGACTTCGGCTGACCGAAATTCTCACTCCGTTGTTCAGTATAAATTCCGTTCCGTCAAAATCGCTTGCGTAATCAAAATTAATAATTACTCCACGGTTGCACATAAAAAATCTTTCGTCGCTTTCAAGCTGTTTGCCAAACTCCGCAAATGTACTGCGAACCACGGTGGTTGCACAGTCGCTTTTGTATATGTTGATGCAGTGCTTAAAATGTTCGGCGTAGATTATTTCATTCAGCCTGATTCTCTGTGTGCCGCCGATTACTTTTACTTCTATATATTTGTCCGATGACGGCAGGCGGTTTAAAATATCCGTAAATGCAATTTTAAGTTCATCTGTCGTATATGGTTTGACAAGGTAGTCAAATGCCCTTACTTTAAAGCCCTCGAGTGCGTAGTCCGACGAAGTGGTTGTAAAAATCAGGATACATTCCTTATCAAATTCTCTAAGCAGTTTTGAAATTTCTATTCCGTTTTCTTTATCTATGTAAATATCCATAAATGCAACTTCAAATGCTGTTTGCTTTGAGGCATTTATAAAATCAATTCCTTTTTCAAATTCGTATATTTCTCCGTTAATGCTATTATCCGAAAGTAACTTGTTAAGCCTGCTTATCAGCAATTGTCTGTCACTTTTCAGATCGTCAATAACAGCAATGCGCATTGTAATCCCCTCGGTATGATATAACTATATTCAACATTGTACCACATTTTTTTGTAAAAATCTTGTCTTTGCATATCAATTTGTGACGGATTTCTGCAATTCGTGCTATTTGTATAGAATAAACCGCAAAATATAGGTATAATTATAAAAAATAAAAATATTGTTAAAGAAGGGAAACAAATGAACAAAGCAATCAGACTGACTAAATCGTTCACGGCACTGCTGCTCACAGCGATTATTACGCTCGGCACTTTTGCAGTGACTGCAAATGCGGCAGAGCTAAAAAGTATGGACGCCTCAAAATCGGCAAAGTTTGACACAGCCAAGCTGTATTATATTTATCTTAATTTGCCTGATAATGACACTGATAAGCCGCTTGCCCGCAACGAGTTCCGCTGGAACATAAACGGTTCAGGATATGGAGCAAATGTAGCTCATCTTGATTATCTCGGCGGTAAGCAATGTAAGATGAAGCTTCAGCGAAAAGATGATTATTACGGTATAAAATGTGATGATTTTAAAAAATGGCTCGATGTTGAACATAAAAAATCGGAGGTAGGTAATGTTATTCATCAATGGGACGACACATTGAAAAATGATAATCAATATTTCAGATTTGAGCCTGTACCGAACAAAGCAGATACATACTACATAATTGCTAAAATTACCGACCAAAAAAATAACAATCTTTATGTCGGTACGGAGAATAATGCTTATAAACAAGAATCAAAAATTGCATTGACATCTAAAAAAACAGAGTGGGTTGTTAGGGCTACGGATGATGTATCCGAAAATTTCGGAGAACAGCAGATTCCCGGCGGTGATTCCAATAAAATAAGGCCGCAGGAAAACGCTCCTGTTTTTATGCTTTATCCAAAAGATTATATCAGTGATGTAAATGTAAATAATGACGCAAAAGTTGAAGGTAATTGCCTGCAGCTTTATTACACCGGCACAACTCCTAAAATTACTGCGGAATGGGTCAGCTCAAGAAGAGCTTACAGACTGAGAAGCTATGATATTAACGAGAATGTTCCGTATAACATTTATGATCCGTCACTCTCGTATGACGCCGTATGGGATGTAGACGGTACGAATAACCCCGATAAGGCTGTTATTCATGTTTGGGAAAATTTAGGCGACAATCATTTGAGTCAGCTTTGGAGATTTATTCCTGTTGATTCCGAAGCTAATGTTTATTACATTTATAATGTAGGCAACAAGCTGTATCTTTCGATTGAGGGATATGAAAATAAAAACGATAACAATGATGTAAAACTTATTCTTTCCAAAAAAGCTTTTAAGTGGGATTTGAAATTTCTTAATATGAATTCATTAAATTCATATACTGCCGAAGATGTAAAAAACAAAACCGATAAAAGCTATGCAATAAACAGCGGCAATTGGATGTCACATTTGCCTGATGATATGTATCTTTCAGAGGTTAATATGCCCGGAACGCATGACACAGGCGCAACTTATATGACTGATGTCGCAGAACAGGTTTCAAAAGTATGTTGTCAGCAGCTTTATCCCGACGAACAGCTTAATTCGGGAGTAAGAGCATGGGACATAAGAATTAACAGAAGAAAATCAATTAACGAAGACAGTAATCCTACTATTATTCACGGATTGAATTATTACGACTGCCACAACAGGGACGGCAGTGATATGACTCTGCGTAACATAATGGACACTGCCAAAGATTTTCTTAAAGAACATCCTTACGAAACTGTTGTGATGACCTTGAAAGGAGATTCAAACGGCAGCGACGAAATTATCGGTGATATTGTTTTAAAGCAATATCTGAATAATAAAAATTATCCGATTTACAAACCGCAGAAGGGCGGAAGTGAGTATTCGCCTAAGCTCAAGGATGTAAGAGGAAAAATTGTATTTATTCGCAGACTTGATTTTTCGGACAGTTACATAAAAAAAGCAGAAAGCAAAGATTTAGGCTTTTCTGTAATGGACGCTTTCGGTATGGATGCAAGCAGATGGGACGATAATGATTATTCTCTTAATAAAAATGCCGTTCGTGTAGGAAACAGCAATATTTATGTACAGGATAATTACGGCGAGCGCGACGCAGATACAAAACTCCTTTATTTTTACAGCACAATTTCCGATGCTACTACGAATAAATATACCGAGCAAGGAAATTATCTTTTTAACTATTCGGGTGCTAAGGATAATATTAATCAGCCAAGAATAGTAAACAGGTCGCTTATGGAGGACAGCTTTTTGTCACAGCCTGCCACATCAAGCGCTATACAAAGCATTGGTTTTGTTATGGCAAACTATATTGACGCAAAGCTAAGCGAAAGAATTTATATGACAAACTTTGTATCACAACACACTCATACATATAACGAAAAGGGCTTTTGCACAATTTGCGGTCAGTATCAGCCTGCCGTTTATAATAAGAGCACCGATGTGTATACGATAAACAACGCAGGTCAGCTTTTCTGGTTCTCATCACTTGTAAACGGCGACCACAGCTATGCTGATTTTGATAAGCAAAATGCAGGTGCAAACGCAGAACTTGCCGCAAACATTGACCTTGAAAATAAGGAATGGGCGCCTGTCAATAATTATAAAGGCAATTTTAACGGCAAAGGACACAGTATTTTAAATCTTAATATAAGCAAGGTTTCAGATTACACAGGACTTTTCGGTTCTGTAAACGAGGGCAGCGTTTCCGATATTACGGTTTACGGCGACATTACAGTCAAAAATTCCGCAAGTCATATCGGCGGTGTTGTCGGCTACATTAATTTGGGTTCTGTCAAAAATGTAGTTTCTTATGTAAATATAAATAATGACAAATACGGTTCGCAGGTAACGCACGCAGGCGGCATTATCGGCTCTATAGGAAATGATAAAACAGATATTGAGAAATGTATGTACTACGGAAACATTCACCTCAATAATTCTTCCGATTGTATCGGCGGCGTAATAGCTTACTCAAACGGCGGCGCAAGAGTTAAAAACTGTGCAAACTCAGGCACAGTTACAGCAACGCAAAGCGGCGCATATGTCGGCGGTATTCTCGGCTACCTTAACAATACAAACCCGACAATCGAAAACTGCTACAATTACGCAAAGATAAGCGATAACGACAGTGGCATACATTGCGGCGCAATTATCGGTTGGGCAAGGAATTTTAACAAGTCGAATATCGCAAACAATTATTACAACAAAGATACGGGAAACACTCCGTTCGGTACAGACAGCAAGTTGGGGTTATCGGCAAACGAAAAAACAATTTCCGAATTTAAGTGCGGTGAAGTTGCTTTTAAACTCAACAACGGCGTTACCGACGGCACACAGGCTTGGTATCAGAACATAGACAACGGTCTTACTCCAAACGATTACCCCGTATTTAACGGCGGTACGGTTTATTATGCGGACTTTGACAATACATATTCAAACTTTGAGAGAACACCCGATGAGTTTGACAAGGACGACGACGGCAGATTTATTATAAAAACCTACAGCGACCTTGTAAAACTTTCACAGGTTGTAAGAACCGATTACAAGCGATACGGCGACAAGAATTATATTCTTGTAAATAATATTTACGCAGATGAAAATTCAAGCTGGGCACAGGGAATCGGCTCTGTTGCTGAAAACAAACCGTTTAACGGCACATTTGACGGCAACGGCTACAGCATAGGCGCACTTAATATTTCCGCAGGCGAATACGGCGGACTGTTTGAATTTATCGGAGAAAAAGGCATTGTAAAAGATTTGTTTGTTTATGACTGCGACTTTAAGGGCAGTGCAAAAACAGGCGGCGGAATTGCGGCTGTAAATGACGGTGTGATTGACCATTGCGTAAGCGGTATAAACGCTGTATCGGGTACAATCTTTATCAAAAATTTAAAAATCAACGCATCGGATCTTAACTCAATTCTTAACGCAGATGTCTGCGGCGGTGTTGCGGGTATTAACAACGGTAAAATTACAGGCACACGAAATTGCTCAATCGTGAAGGGCAACGAGTGCGGCGGTATTTCGGCAATTAACACAGGCGAAATTTACGGTTGTGCAAACACAGGCAAGACAGGACTCGATACTTCAACGGTTGCAGGCGGTTTAGTCGGCAAGAACAGCGGCAAAATCGAAAGCTCCTATAACTGCGGCAATGTACTTTGCAAAATCAATTCTGCAAAGGGTTCGATTGTCGGCTTGAACGGCGTTGCGGGAACTGACGGTGTAACAGTCAAGAATGTATTTTACACAGCACAAAATTCACTCAATGCAGTAGGCACGGATTCACAGGCAAAAGCCGACAGTACAAATATTGCATACGAAAGAACGGTTGAAATGGCAAGTGCAAGCCTTGCGGATAAGTTAAACAGTGTTACAGATGACAGCATAAACTTTATTTGCTCTGACTTTAACAGAGGTTATCCGTACATCAAAGGCAGCTTCCTAAAGTACAGCGTTAAATCTGTAGGCAACGGCATTACTCTTTCGGGCAATATGCATTCGTCACTCAATGTAAGCTACACTGCTTATTCAACAGATGACGAACAGTATAAAAAATTCGAGTCGCTTATTAAGGACGGAAAAATTCTTGATTTTTACAAGGGCACACTTTCAGACAATAACGGAAACTCTGCATTTGCAGAATTTTGGTGTGACAATAATTTAAAACTCACCGTGCCGGTAAGCGGCAAAAATGTAAGCCTTGCGGTACTTGACGGCGACGGCGGCATAAAATACATAAAGCCCGACTCTTTTGAAAACGGAAAAGCAGTGTTTACATTATCACAGCCGACTGATTTTGCACTTGTGGAAACCTCGTCAAGCGGCGGCAACAACACAGGCAATACACAGATTGACAATACAACAATAAAGACGGGCGCAACCGTGATTTTTACAATTTCATTTACGGCAATTATCGCTTTGCTTGCCTTTGCTGTATTGAAGAAAAGAGGACGC